>Ga0315287_10003589_pt1 | contig 14984 bp, 14 predicted proteins | sample YL17G11_0_MG_FD_205037 | JGI IMG/M metagenome (GOLD analysis project Ga0315287, IMG submission 205037) | Sediment microbial communities from Yellowstone Lake, YNP, Wyoming, USA - YL17G11_0 | ecosystem: Environmental > Aquatic > Freshwater > Lake > Sediment | place: USA: Wyoming | collected... | reverse complement strand
GGCTGAAGCGCCCGGCGTAGTAGCCGCCGGCGATCAGGCAGGCCAGCATCAGGATTGCCGCCAGCCACGCCGGCAGGCTGATGAACGGCAGCCGGCAGAGATAGCCGGCGAACCACATCGCCAGGCTGGTGCCAAAGCCCAGCGCCAGGACGTCGGTGATCCGCGGAGATGAAGCTTCTACCTCGCTGTTCATACACACTCCATGATCTCGTGCTGCCAACCTGCGGCGCGGCCAGCGGGCGCGAATCCGCCCGCAGGCGTGCGTTGCGCTGCAACTTAGCTCATATACTAAGCTCAGTCAAGCGTAATTATGAGCACCGCGATCAGCAACCGCGCTCCAAACGCGTGGTATAAGAGACTCACAGTGCATGTCCTCGTACAGCAGATGACTCAGTGCAGCGAACGATCCCGAGCAAGCCAGAGCGCACGTGGCGCCGGACTGCTGCGCAGCTACCTTCAGCTGACCAAGGCCGGGCTGAACGGCGCGGTGGTCTTCACTACGTTTGTCGGTTACATGGCGGCGCAAGGCTCCGTCCACTCCCCCCGCCTGCTGTGGACGCTGATGGGTACGGCCGGCGCCGCGCTCGGGATCAGCGCCGTGAACCAGTGGGCTGAGCGCCGGCGCGACGCGCTGATGCAGCGTACGCGCCACCGCCCCCTGCCCGCAGGCAGGCTCACAGCGGCCGCCGGACTGACGCTCGGGCTCGTGCTGGCGCTGGGCGGCGACGTGCTCCTGCTGGCGCTGGTCAACCCGCTCACTGCGGGACTGGCGCTGCTCACCCAGCTTGTCTACATGCTGGTGTACACGCCGCTGAAGGTGCGCACGCCACTGGCCACGTTCGCCGGCGCAGTCTGCGGCGCCATCCCGCCACTGATGGGATTCTCCGCAGCGACGGGCGGCCTGCCGCGCGAAGCCTGGATCCTCAGCGCGCTGCTGTTTGCCTGGCAGGTCCCGCACAGCCTGGCACTGGCCTGGCAGTATCGCGAGGACTATCGGCAGGGCGGCTACCACCTGCTGCCGGTCGTCGAACATGACGGGCAGGCGACGGCGCGTGTGGTGCTGCTCTATACGCTGGCCCTGCTGCCGGTGGCGCTGGCGCTGGTGCTGGCTGGCCGCGCCGGCCTGGTCTTCGCCGCTGCGGCAGTGGTGCTCGAGCTGCTGCTGCTGGCCAGCGCCGTCGGGCTGTTCTACCTGCGTAGCGCGGCGGCGGCGCGACGCCTGTTCCTGGCCTCCATCGCTTATCTTGTGCTGCTGCTGACCGTGCTCCTGCTGGACAGCCGACCAGCTGTGCACGAGGCAGCCGCAGCGCCTGCGCCAGCAACTTCAGCTAACTCCACGGCTGCGGAGGCAGTGAAATGAGCGTACGCCGCGACAGCACGGGTGGACCAGTGCAGCCAGGACGCGCGCCGCAGTCAGCGGGCGCAGTCAAGCTGCTTGATTTCAAGAGCATCGGCTGGGTCTTTCTGCTTTCCGTGCTGCTGATGATTACCTTCGCCTGGCAGCTGGTCTGGCCCGTCATCACGCGCAGCCGGCAGCTCAACGCAGTTGCCACCGGAGCGCCCGCGACCAACGGCTTCGACCTCGCCACGTGCCTGGTGCCCAGGGACCAGATCATCCGCTGCGTGCCGCGCGACCACATCCCGGCGCTGAGCAATCCCCCGACCCTCGCCGGCGACCAGCTCGACGCCTTCAACGCCGTGCAGCGCCAGAAGTACGAGCGCAAGTTCGTGGTCAGCGGGGATCGCGTGATCGGTGTGACCATCGGCGGCGAGTCGCGCGCCTACCCGCTGATCGTGCTCAACTGGCACGAGATGGTGAACGACACGCTGGGCGGCACGTCGATCTGCGTCACCTACAATCCGCTCGGAGACAGCGCCGTGGTCTTCAGCCGCGCGAGTGCCGGCGGCGCGCTGCAGTTCGGCGTCAGCGGCCTGCTCTATAACTCGAACCTGCTGCTGTACGACGTCGTCCCGTCCGGCCAGACCGCCAGCCTGTACAGCCAGCTGCAGTTCCGCGCGATCAGCGGGCCGGCGGCCGCGCGCTCCGCTCAGCTGACGGTGCTGCCGGCAGAGCTGACGCAGTGGGCGGACTGGTACGCGCGGCACCCACAGAGCAGCGTCGTGCTGGGCGACGAGAAGCTGCTGGACCGCTACAACGCCAATCCTTACAGCAACTACTTCGAGGCGGGCCGGCCGCGCTTCCCGGCGACGCCCCCGCCCCCGCCGACCGGCCCCGCGGGGTTCGCGCGCGTGCTGGCGCTTCAGACCCAGGACGGCTGGCGCGTGTACACCTACGATGAGATCGTGTCTCATCTGGACGCGGCCGGCGTGTGGCGCGATGTGAACCTGAGCTTCCACTACGTGCCGGTCAGCCCGGCGCTCGATCCAGCGTGCATCTGGGTGGAAAGCGCGCCGGCAGGCGGGCAGTACCCGCTGGTGTACAGCCTGTGGTTCACCTGGTACGCCGCGCATCCTGACACGATGCCAGTCAGCCCTTAGCGCGGAAGAGCGCCACGCTAGTAGCGGCGTCGCCATAGATAGCTAAAGAACAGCAAGAGGGCGATGACTGCCGCGCCCGCTCCAATCGGTGCGCGAATTCCGGGGTCCATCAGCGCCAGAAGGAGCATGAACACCGCCAGCACTGCACCGGCCACATATACGGCGGGACGCTCTTGCTGGCTGCGAAACAGCAGGGCGACGAGCACAATCAGCGCGATCGCCACAGGAACTGCCATCAGGGACAGGGATGCCATCGGTATCAGGATAGCATTGGGGCGGGGCGCACTAGGTGCATACGCTTCAGCAAGCCATGTCAGAAGGCTACGAGCAGCGTGATGAAGATCGTCAGCCAGACCGCATCGAGGAAGTGCCAGTACGTCGCCAGATGCTGCACCGCTGCCACAGTGCCCAGGCTGTACCTGCCACCGGCCGTCGCCGCGATGCTCGCTCCCAGCGGGATCAGGCCGCCGATCACGTGCAGGCCATGCAGCACCGCCAGCATCAGGAAGGCGAGCATGAACAGGTTGGTCTGGATGGTAACGCTGGCGCTGATCAGCGGCAGCCAGCAGAACGCCTGGTTCGCCAGGAACAGCAGCCCCAGCGCCATCGTGGCGACGAGATACGCCCGCAACGGCTGGCGGCGTTCGCCGCGTGCCGCGCGCTGGGCGCCGTGCATCGTAAAGCTGCTCGCGATGAGCAGGCCGCTGCTGAGCCAGAACAGCGCTGGCAGGCTGGGAACGCCGGGCGGCGGCCACTTCTCGGCGCGCAGGCGCAGCAGGATGAAGAACGCCAGGCTGGCGGCGAACAGCATCCCCAGCGCGAGCAGCAGCACGGCCATCCCGCAGCCGCCGGTGCTGGACGGCTGCTGCGCGCTGCCGGAAGGTGCCGCCGTGTAGCGCATGTCCGCCATCATTGGGCCCCCGACGGTGGCTGACTTGGCGCAGGCGCAGATCCAGGCTGCTGCGCCGCGGGTGCTGGCTGCTGCGGCGCTTCAGACTCTTCCAGCGCCGGGGCGTAGCCGGGGATCAGGTTGGACTGGTATGCCGAAGTGTCGACCAGCACCAGCCCGACGAACAGCATGACGAACAGGATCGCCGCCAGGAACACGATGCCGTGGAACGGCCGGTCGTAGCGCAGGTGCATGAAGAACAGCACGACGAGCAGGACCTTCACAGAGGCAATGCCCAGCGCGATAAACAGGTTCCACGAGCCGAGGTCGACGCGCGCCGCCGCGACGGTTAGCGCCGTCAGTGCCAGCAACGCGGCAAGCACCGCGGCCAGCTCGCGCAGCGACGACACGTGCGCCCTGGCGCCGTGCACAGTGCGCGCGGACGGTTCCCCGCTCGGGGATTCTGCCGCAGCCTGCATTCCTTCAGTCATCATGCCGTTTCCTACAAACTCATGCTGTCAATGACAGCCTTCTCTCAGCCAGTGCAGCGCTGCTGCACAGCGGCGGCCCGCTGCCGCTAGCGGATCAGGTACAGCAGCGGAAACAGGAAGATCCAGATCACATCTACCAGGTGCCAGAACAAGCCGGTCAAGTCGACCGGCGTGTAATAACCATCATCGAAGCGTCCGCGCAAGGCCAGCAGCAGCATGATCGCGATCACCACCATGCCCGCGATCACGTGGATCGCATGCAGGCCGGTCATCGCGAAATACACGGCGAAGAACACCTGCACGTTCTTCGGCTGCTCGACGATCTGCCCGGGCTCGACGGGCTGCGACGCAGCGAGGCCGGAGGCCAGGCCGGCCGGGCCCTGGGCCGCCCGCGGAATCAGCGAATGCTCCACGATCCACTGGCCGCCCTGCCTGAGTGGCTGGCCTGCACCGCTGGACTGAGCCCCAGTTGCAGCAGGAACGGACGCCGGCGTTGGCGCAGGTGCCGGCGTTGGCGCAGCGGCTGTCGGCGCTGCACCGCCGCTTGCTGAGCCTGGCGCGGCCGGTTCCTCGGCCACCGGCCTGTAGTGCGTGCCCCACAGCAGGCCATGCTTCCACTTGGCTTCGTACTCCACCGACTTGATGCCGAGGAAAGTCAGCCCGGCCAGCAGCGTCAGCGCCAGCAGCGTGACCAGTGCGCGCCGCTGGCCCAGCTGCGCCGCGCGCACCGCCCAGGCCATGGTGAAGCTCGAGCAGATCAGCACGACGGTGTTGATGCCGCCCAGCGTCGTATCGAGGTAGCGGTGCGCGTAGATGAAGACCTCGGGATGATGCGCGCGGTAGTTGGCGTAGACGCAGAACAGCCCGCCGAAGAGCAGGATCTCGCTGACCAGGAACAGCCACATGCCCAGCTTGTCGCTGTCCAGCTGCTGCTGCTCGTCGCTGAAATGGTGCTGCAGGTGCGGCGGATGCTCGCCGTGGGCCAGGCTGCTCGACTCGCGGTCGTGCATCACGCCGCTCCCCCAGCTCCGCCGGCGGACTTTGCGTCCTCGTCCGGGTCGTACCAGCCTCTGGCGGCGTCGTAGCGTAACCTTTCCAGATCGTACGGGTCGCCGGCCTGCGGCGTGACAGCGAAGTTATCATAGGGCGGCGGCGAGGCACACTGCCATTCCAGCGTGGCCGAACCCCAGGGATTGGGCGGAGCAGGCCTGCCGCGCCGCAGTGCATGCAGCAGATAGCCCGCCATCAGGAAGAACGCCGCGGCCATCAGGAAGGCGCCGATGGAGGACAGCAAGTGGTAGGGCTCGAACTGCGCCGGATAGTCGGCGTAGCGCCGCGGCATGCCGTGCGCCCCCATCACGAACTGTGGGAAGAACGTCAAATTGAAGCCGATGAACACCAGCCATGCGCTGAGCGCCCCCAGCCGCTCGCTGTACATGCGGCCGGTCATCTTAGGCCACCAGTAGTGCAGCCCGGCAAAAAACGCGATCATCGTGCCGCCCATGATTACGTAGTGGAAGTGCGCGACGACGAAGTAGGTGTCGTGCAGGTGGACGTCGGTCGACAGCGTCGCCAGGAACAGACCCGTCATCCCCCCGATGCCGAACAGGAAGAGGAAGCTCAGCGCGTAGAGCATCGGCGTCTGCAGCGCGATCGAGCCTTTGTACATCGTCGCCAGCCAGTTGAAGACCTTCACCGCTGAGGGGATCGCCACGGCAAAAGTGAACGCGGAGAAGATCATGTTGCCCAGGTCGGACTGCCCGCTGACGAACATGTGGTGGCCCCACACCAGGAAGCTCAGCACGGCGATGGCGATGCTGGAGGCGGCGATGGCGCCATAGCCGAAGATGTGCTTGCGCGAGAACGTCGGGATGACTTCGCTGATCACGCCCATCGCCGGCAGGATCATGATGTACACGGCGGGATGGCTGTAGAACCAGAAGAAGTGCTGGAACAGCACCGGGTCGCCGCCCAGCGCTGAATCAAAGATGCCGATGTGGAAGGCGCGCTCGACGATCAGCAGCAGCAGCGTGATGCCCAGCACCGGCGTGGCCAGCACCTGGATGATCGCCGTGGCGTAGAGCGACCACAGGAACAGCGGCATGCGGAACCAGTTCATCCCCGGCGGGCGCAGCTTGTGGATCGTGACAATGAAGTTCAGGCCGGTGAAGATCGACGAGAAGCCGAGGATGAAGACCCCGAACACGACGGGCACGACGTTGGTGTTCGTCGTCGTGGAATACGGCGTGTAGAACGTCCAGCCGGTATCGACGCCGCCGAAGGCGATCGCCGCCAGCATGAACAGCGCGCCGGCGACGTACAGGTAGTAGCTCGCCAGGTTGAGCTTGGGGAACGCCACATCCCTGGCGCCGAGCATCAGCGGCAGGACGAAGTTGCCCAGCGCGACGGGGATGCCCGGGATGACCACCAGGAAGATCATGATCGCCCCGTGCAGCGTGAACAGCTCGTTGTAGCGGCTCTTGCTGACGATCTGCATCCCCGGCTCAACTAGCTCGGCGCGGATCAGCATCGCCAGCATGCCGCCGAGGAAGAAGAAAAACAGCAGCGAGACCAGGTACATCACGCCGATGCGCTTATGGTCGAGGGTGAAGGCCCAGGAGCGGAAACCGCGCGCGTGCGTCAGGTAGTTGTCCGGCGCGGCGCGCCCGGCGGCTTGTCCATCGGCGTTCCTGACATCAATTGGCGTGTCACTCATCTCTCTACCTGCCGGTGCCTGTTTGCGGATTGGCGGGAGGGTTGGACGGTGGGCTGGCGGACTGGCCCGCGGACGGACTCGCCGGCGGGGCGGCTGGCGGGGCGGCTTGCTGGCCGCTGGACAGCGTTTTCAGGTACTCAATGATCCAGCCGATCTGCTGGTCCGTCATCCTGCCCTTGAACGTCGGCATCACCGGCTGGAAGCCGGCGACGACCTGGGCCTGCGGATCGAGGATGGATTCGCGGACGTAGTTCTCATCGGCAACGACAGCTGAGCCGTCCGCCAGCTTGACCTGCCTGCCATACATGTCCTTGTACGTCGGGCCAAGGCCCGGGCTGCCGTCCGTGCTGTGGCACTGCACGCAGCCCAGCCTCTGGTAAAGATCGGCGCCGGCCTGCGCGGGCGACATGCTGGCATACTGCGCCGCGGCAGTCTGCAGCCATTTAGCGAAGTCGCCGGGCTGCTGCACGACGACTTTCGAGAGCATGTCGCTGTGGCCCGTGCCGCAGTACTGCGAGCAGAATACGCGGTGCTCGCCCAGCTGCGTGGCCTGGAACCACAACCTGGAAAAGCGCCCAGGCACGATGTCCTTCTTCACGCGGAAATCGGGCACATAGAAGCTGTGGATCACATCGACGCTGTCCATCACCAGCAGCACCGGCTCGTTCAGCGGGACATGCAGGTCGCTGTCGATGTAGCCGTTGGGATACTCGAAGGACCACTTCCACTTCTGCGCGTGCACCTTGATCTCGTAGGCATTCGCCGGCGGCGTGACTTCGTCGAGGTAGGTCCTGAAGCCGATGGCAAACATGGCCGCGGTAAGGATGACCGGGATGATGGTCCAGGTCAGCTCCAGCGCCAGGTTGTGCCGCGGCGCGTGCTCGGCGGTCAGCCGCCCCGGACGGCGGCGGTAGCGGATCACGAACAGCAGCATCAGCCCGACGATCAGGATGAAGAAGAACACGGAGACCCAGAGCACGAAGTAGAAGGCCAGGTCCACTGCGCGGGCGCCGGTGGAAGCTTCAGACGGCATCCAGAAAGTGCTGCCCTCCTGCGCCAGCGGCAACCCGCCCAGCAGCTGCGCAATGGGTTGCATTGCAGTCATCGCTTCGGCTCCGCGGCGCCTGCTTGGCGACGGCGCCGACGCCGGCTGCCAAGCCACACCGGCAGCAGAATGATCAGCAGCACGATCAGCGTCAGCAGCCCGCCCAGGCGCATGATGTTCATCGCCACGGGGGCGTAGCGCCCGCTGAGCGCGTCGTATTGGAAGCAGTACAGCACGAGATGATCCAGCGTTTTGCCGAGCTTGCCCTGGCCGGCCTCGAGCAGCGCGAAGCGCAGCGTCTGCGGTTCGAAGGCGACGCCGTACAGGTAGCGCGAGATCTTGCCCGACGGCGTGATCACGTAGATCGCCGCTACATGCGCGAACTCCTTCTTGTCGGGCACCCATTTGTAGTTGAAGCCGACGGCGCTGGTCAGCTTAGCGATGGAATCCTGCGTGCCCGTGAGGAAATGCCAGCCCTCGGCCGCCTGCGGCACGCCGTATTCGCTGAGGTAGGTCTGCTTCCTCTGCAGTGCCATGGCTAACGTGTCACGCGGATCAAAGCTCACGGTGACGATCTCGAAATCCTTGCCCGGCACGTACTCGATCTCCCTCAACCCTTTCACCATGCCGCTCAGCACGAGGCTGCACAGCGACTGGCATTGGAAGTAATCGAGATTGAGGATCACCGGCTTTGCGCCGAAGTAGTCGCCAAGCTTGACCGCAGTCCCGTTCTCGTCAACGAACTGGGCATCCAGCGGCAGTGCCGCGCCAAGATGCTCGTCGATATCCACTCCAGCCATCTCGTCAGGGGACTGCGTATCGGTGTGCGCAAAGGCGACTGCCGGCAAACAAGCCAGAGTTGCCATCAGTAACAGCAGAACCTTCGCCATCCCAGTACCTGCCAAAACATTACGCTGCAATGAACTTTTGTACCCTGGGCGCAGCTGAATAGTTTTGTTCCCCGGTCTAACCCGCCGCCGGCCAGTGCAGTGTACACTCAGCGCACCTGCCCGCTGCCCGCAGCGGCTGCTGCAGGCTTAGTGGCTGCGGCGCGCTGCTGGGCCGCCAGCTCCGCGGCGGTAAGCTGCATCGCCCGCTCGATGGGGATTCTGACCATACCGCCGGGCTGGTCCACCCAGGAGTAACCCTCCAGTCGCAGCTGCTGCTGACTGCGTATGTCGAGCAGCTCCTGCGGCTGCTGTGCGTAGTACTTGCGATGCTGTTCGGCGCTTTGCATCTGGTGGAAGAAGCCGTTCATGACGACGACGGCCACAAAGATCAGCACGGCAAAGATCATCCCGTAGATGATTATCAGGGGCGTGTTGTAGTCTTCGCCGCGCTGCTGCACAGCAGGTTCAGCCTCGCTCGCCGCCGGAGCCTCTCTGTCAACCTGCTGTTGTTCATGCCGCTGTTTTCCCACGGCTATCCTCACTGCGAAACAGTCTCAACTATACATTCTCGAACTTCAAAGAATCGGCAAGCTGCGGATCGCGCAGCGGTACGAGCGCCTGCCTGCCGGCCAGCCAGATCGCCGCCGCCAGCCACAGCCCGCCGACGGCGATGAAGGATGTCGCCAGCAGCGGGTCGAGCACCAGCCTGCCGGGTGACTGCCTGGCCGCCAGCTCGGGCATCACGAGGAAATACAGGTCCAGCCAGTGCGCGCCCAGCATCCAGATGCACATCGCTGCCAGCAGCGCCCGGCGGCGCTTCACGAGACGCGAGAGCAGGATGCTGAAGGGGATCAGGAAATGCACGAACAGCAGCGCCAGGATCACCCACAGCCACTCGCCGTTCTGCCGCCGCAGGTACCAGCCGGTTTCCGCGGGCAGGTTGGCATACCAGTACAGCATGTACTGCGAAAAGGCGATGTAGCCCCAGAAGAAGGTGAAGGCAAACAGCAGCTTGCCCAGGTCGTGGTAGTGCTCGACGGTCACCACGTCCGCCAGCAGCCCCGCTCGCTGCAGCAGGATCGCGCTCAGGGTGAGTGCGGCGAGCGCGCCGACGACGCAGCCGCTGAAGAAGTACACGCCGAAGATCGTCGACACCCAGCTGGCGTCGAGCCCCATCAGGAAGTCGACGGCGAACACAGTACTGGTCAGCGCGAACAGCAGCATCGCCGGCGCGGCGACGATCCACATGCGGCGCGTCAAGCCCACATCGCCTGCGGCATCCTGCCTGATCGACAGCCTGCGGAAGAAGCTGCCGAGCAGGATCCACACGGCGAAGCACAGGATGATCCGCGCCAGCAGGAACGGTAGATTCAGGTAGGCCTGCTTGTGCGCGCTGAGCGGGTCGGCAAGGGCCGCTGGCGTAACCCACGCCAGCAGCCGCCCATCGCCGTACAGCAGCGGCACGACGATCGGCAGACTCAGCACCGCCAGAACAGCAAAGGTGTCTGCCATGTTCTCGGCGATCCGCCGCAGCACGACACTCCAGGAGGCGCGCGTCAGGTGGTGCAGCATGATAAAGAACAGCGCGCCCAGCGCGATGGACAGGAAGTAGACGAAGCTGAGCAGGTAGCTGTAGTAGAAGCGCTGCAGCCCGTGCCCGCCGGTCAGCGCCAGAGCGTAGCTGGCTGCCAGAGCCGCTCCGCCGGCCGCCGCCGCGATCAGTGCGACGCGCCGCGCCCTGGCGCCAAGCCGTGGCGGGTTGGCGACCAGCTGCTCCGGCGAGAGTGGAACCGGCTGCGCCATGCCTACGTGCCTCCTTGCTGCGAGCTGGTTTCCGTGCCGCTCGGAGGTGGACTGGGCGGCTGCGAGCCAGTAGCCGCCTGCGCTGCCAGCGCCGCACGCTTGTCAGCCGGCACATCGCCCAGGCTGCCCAGGCGCGTGCGCTGCAGCGCGCGGACGTAGGCGACGATCGCCCAGCGGTCCTCGGGCGGCACCTGCGTGCCATACGCCGGCATGGCGCGGATGCCGTTGGTGATGGTGTTGAAGAGATGCCCGACCGGACGGTTGCGCACCAGGTCGATGTGATACGAAAGCGGCGGAATCCAGGTGCCTTCCGCGAGCTGGTCACCGCGGTGGTCGATCATCCCGTCGCCGTCGCCGGCCAGCCCGTGGCACACCGCGCAGTAGATGATGTAGCGCGACTGGCCGCGCTTCAGCAGCTCGGCGTCGATCGTGATCTGCGGCGGCAGCGCCGTCGCCCACTGGCCGCCGCTGATGCCGCGGTAGAAGAAATCATCAGCTTCCCCCATCCCGTCCGCGACGGTGCCGTCAACGGGCGGGCGCATCGCGCGCTGGTCGGCGAACAGCGTGTTGACCTGCTCCGCCTTGAAGCGCGGCTGGTTGTCCATGTCCGGGATGATGCTGATGCGCGGCAGCGGCGAGTTCGTCACGCGCGCGAAGTAGACGAGAGCCAGCGGGATCCAGGAGAGCAGGACCAGCAGCATGATCAGCGGGCTGATGTAGGCAAACCACTTAGGCTTCATCCCGCGCCTCCAGGGCTTCGATGCCTACGCCGCCGAGCGTCTTCAGCAGGTCCAGTGTCGCCTCGGCGCCGAACAGCGGGTCGACGGCTTCGACGCTGATGAAGAAGCGGTCGTCCGTGGCGCGCACCATACGGCTGCTGTAGAACGCGGCATGATGGTAGCGCGGCAGGCCGTTGAGCACCAGCATGCCCGCAAAGGTCGCCAGGGCGGCGAACAGCACGGTCAGCTCGAAGATCACGGGGATGTTGGCGGGCAGGCTGAAGACCGGCTTGCCGCTGATCAGGTACGGGTAGTCCTTGACGTTCATCCACCACTGCAGCAGCAGTCCCAGCGCCAATCCTGTCAGGCCGCCGGCCAGCGTAATGTACGGCAGCCTGCTCGGCTGCAGCCCCATCGCGTCGCTCAGCCCGTGCACGGGGAACGGCGAGTGCGCGTCCCACTTGGTATAGCCCGCGTCGCGCACCGTCTCGCAGGCATGCAGCAGCGCGTGCGAATCGTCAAACTCGACGACGTAGCCCAGCAGCCTGGCCTGAGCTTCATGCCGCGCCGCGTGCATCGCCTCCTCCATTACGGCCCTCCCTTTGTGCCGAGCAGGCGCTGGCGGTCCGCATGGATCCCCGGCGCGTCGCCCCAGTAGTCGCCGAGCGGCCTGTGCTCGTCATGCGGCGGGTGCGCCTCGGGCATGACGCTCTTCACTTCGGCCATTGCCACCATCGGCAGGAAGCGCACGAACAGCAGGAACAGCGTGAAGAACAGGCCGAAGCTGCCGGCCAGCGTCAGGAGCTCCACAAGCGTCGGGTGGTAGAGGCCCCAGCTCGAGGGCAGGAAGTCGCGGCTCAGCGAAGTGACGATGATCACGAAGCGCTCGTACCACATCCCGACATCGACCAGCAGCGCCACGCCGAACAGCGCCCAGACGCTGGTGCGCACCTTCTTGAGCCACAGCACCTGCGGCGCCAGCACGTTGCAGGCGATCATCGCCCAGTAAGCCCAGGCGTAGGGGCCCAGCGCGCGGTTGAGATACACGAACAACTCGGTCTCGTTGCCGCTGTACCAGGCCATAAAGAACTCGACGACGTAGGCGTAGGCGACCATCAGCCCGGTGGCGAGCAGCACCTTGGCGCACATCTCCAGATGGCGCAGCGTGATGATGTGCTTCAGCCCGAAGAGCTGGCGCGCCGGGATGACCAGCGTCAGCACCATGGCGAAGCCGCCGAAAATCGCGCCGGCGACGAAGTACGGCGGGAAGATCGAGCTGTGCCAGCCCGGCAGCTGGCTGGTGGCAAAGTCGAAGCTGACGACGCTGTGCACGCTCAGCACGAGCGGCGTGGCCAGCGCCGCCAGCAGCAGGTAGGCCTTCTCGTAGTGCAGCCACTGGCGGTTGCTGCCGCGCCAGCCGAGTGCCAGCAGACCGTAGCTCACAGCGCGCAGCCGCGAGCGGGCGCGGTCGCGCAGTGTCGCCAGGTCGGGCAGCATGCCCATGTACCAGAACATCAGCGACACCGTGAAGTACGTGCCGACGGCGAAGAAGTCCCACAGCAGCGGGCTGCGGAAGTTGGGCCAGGCGTGCTCCTGGTTGGGAATCGGGAACAGCCAGTAGATAACCCAGACCCGCCCGACGTGGATGCCGGGGAACACCAAGGCACAGATCACGGCGAAGATCGTCATCGACTCGGAGAAGCGGTTGATGCTGGTGCGCCAGCGCTGGCGGAAGAGGAACAGGATCGCGCTGATCAGCGTGCCGGCGTGGCCGATGCCTACCCAGAAGACGAAGTTGGTGATGTCAAAGCCCCAGCCCACCGGGATGTTCAGCCCCCAGACGCCGACGCCGGTGGTGAACAGGTAGGCGATCATCGCCAGCAGCACGAACAGCAGCGTGACGGAAATGCCCAGCGCGATCCACCACACGCGCGGCGGCCGCGCGGCCTCCACGACGCCGGCAACGGTGTTCGTCACGTCGGCGAAGCTCAGCCCCCCCGTGATCAGCACCGGGCGCTGCGACGGATCTTCGGCCGTGTTGTCGATCTCGGCGCTGTAGACGCGGCGGAGGTTGATGGCTGCCATCAGCGTCCACCTCCCGTCGTGCCCTTAGCAGTGTCCGCCGTCGCCGCGGGATCAGGGGGGACATTCGCAGGTTCGCGCTGCGTGACCAGCTCAGGTTCCTCCGCAAAGTCTTGCGTGCCAGGGGCCGGATTGCGCACCTTGGCCAGGTATGCCGTGCGCGGCTTGACGTTCAGCTCCGCCAGCACTACGTACACACGGCTGTCGGCGCGCAGCTTGCTCACGGCGCTGTCGGGATCGCTCAGGTCGCCGAAGGTGATCGCCCGGGCCGGGCAGGTCTGTGCGCAGGCCGGCACGATCTCGCCGTCCAGCACCGGCCGGTGCGCGTTGCCCGCCGGGATCCGCACTGCCGCGATCCGCTGGATGCAGTAGCTGCACTTCTCCATCACGCCGCGGCTGCGCACCGTGACCTCGGGGTTGTACTGCATCTCGACGGTCTCGGTGAGGTGCTTGCGGTAGTTGAAGAAGTTGAACCGCCGGACCTTGTACGGGCAGTTGTTGCTGCAGTAGCGCGTACCGACGCAGCGGTTGTAGACCATCTGGTTGAGGCCTTCCTCGCTGTGCAGGGTCGCCGCGACGGGGCAGACCTGCTCGCAGGGCGCGTTCTCGCAGTGGTGGCAGGTGAGCGGCTGGTGGACTACCTTCGGCGAGGCGGGATCACCCTCGAAGTAGCGGTCGACGCGCAGCCAGTGCATTTCGCGGCCCTGTGCGACGCGCTTCTTCCCGACCACGGGGACGTTGTTCTCGGCAACGCACGCGGCCATGCACGCGCCGCAGCCGGTGCAGGCGTTCAGGTCGATCACCATCCCCCAACGGTGCCCCTCGTAGTCGTGCTCCGTCCACAGCGACTTCAGCGGCGGGACGTAGGACATCTGCTGCGCGAAGTTGGGGTGCTGCGCGTAGAAGCCCAGGTTGGCGGCGCGCGCCAGCTCGCCGACGCGCTTGCCGCGCTCCTGGAAGCCGACGCGGTCGATCACCCAGTGGTCCTGCACCTCCGCCAGCTTGTAGCGCCTGCCCGTTGCTGCAAGCTTCACGCCGCGCAGATAAGCAGCACTGGCCAGCGTGCGCAGCGGATAGGCATCGACGCCGACGCCAGTGCCCACCAGGCCGGCGCCTGGCCTGCCGTAGCCCAAAGCGAGGCTGAGGGCGCCTGCGGCCTGGCCAGGCATGATGTAAGCCGGTGCGCGCAGCGTCTGCTCGCCCAGCGCCAGCTCGACCATGTCGCCGTGCTTCAGCCCTTCGCGCTTGGCGTCCGCCGTGCTGATCAGCAGGGCGTTGTCCCAGGTCAGCTTGGTCAGCGGATCCGGCAGCTCCTGCAGCCAGCCGTTGTTGCCGAACCGGCCGTCGTACACCGAAGCGTCAGGCATGAGCGCCAGCTCGTATCCCGCCACCTGCTGGGCACTTTGCATTACAGCCAGCGCAGTGGCCAGCCACTGGTACTGCCCAGCCGGCTGCTCGAGCTTCGCGCCGCTGCCTGCCAGCACGCCATCGTTGAGCACGTTGCGCCACAGCGCCTCGAAGTCAGCCTGCTGACCGGCGACGAGCGACTGCAGCGTGCGCCGCACCAGCGAGTAGCCGTCACTGAGCGGGTCACCCGCCACCAGCGCCAGCAGCTCCAGCGCGCTGATGCCGTCGTAGAGCGGCGCGATCAGGGGCTGGACAATGCTCAGCGTGCCGTCCCAGGCGCGCGCATCAGCCCAGGACTCGAGGTAATGCGCCTGCGGGACGTGCCAGGTGCACAGGTGCGAGGTTTCATCGTGATACAGCCCCAGCCGGAAGCTGTGCGGGACTTTCGCCAGCGACTCAGCAAACTGCAGGTCCGCCGGCATGTCATAGGCCGGGTTGCCGCC
>Ga0315287_10003588_pt1 | contig 14985 bp, 16 predicted proteins | sample YL17G11_0_MG_FD_205037 | JGI IMG/M metagenome (GOLD analysis project Ga0315287, IMG submission 205037) | Sediment microbial communities from Yellowstone Lake, YNP, Wyoming, USA - YL17G11_0 | ecosystem: Environmental > Aquatic > Freshwater > Lake > Sediment | place: USA: Wyoming | collected... | reverse complement strand
TTCGATACGGTCATCCTGCCCATAGTCAACTCCCACGGCAGGATGCTACAGCGCAACTTGTTCTACACCGCCATCACTCGCGCGAGGTCAAAGGTGTGGCTCATTGGCGACCCCATGGCCGTGCAAAAGGCCGTGGAAAACGACAAGGTTTTGTTGCGAAATACAGTCTTCGGAAGGGCAGTTTCCAAGGCGTTTTTGGGGTCTCTCGGTGTATAGTACCCCAGGAGCAACCCCATGAGCGACAAGCCTTCCGACAAGCCCATCGACCAGTTGACCGACGAGCAGAAGACGCGCCTTCGCAACCTGTCTTCCGAGATTCGGCTCGACAAGATCACCGTGTCCTACTCCGTGGACGACCGGGATGCGCGCGGTCGGCGTAAGAGCGCCTTCTACTCCGTGACGGCCAGCCGTGGGCACGGGGCCGAAGTGCAGGAGTTCCACCAGGATTCTCCCGGAGCTTCGTTCACCGTGGAAGAAGCGAAGGTCGTTCGCTGCCTTGTCTCGAAGCATGTCGTCTCGTCGGTGTACAATGATGCCGTGCAACGCGGTATCATGTCCTCCAACGAAGCCAGGGACGAAGCGAAGGCGATCCTCGCTGGGTACGACGCACAGATCGTACGCGCCCTGGTCGGAAAGAATGGCGCATGAAAGTCGAGAGAGTCGAGCAGGTCTACGCGGAGATCGCGAAGTGCCACATCACCCTGTCTTCTGACCCTGCTTCCCTTGGGCCGAAGTACCTGCAAGACCAGATCGCAACCTGTCGCGACCACATCAACAACGTCACCAAGCTGCTCATGGAGGTCCACCGGGAGAAGCACAACCTCACGGCTGAGATCCACACGGCCGAGACGATGCTCAAGGTCGAGAGCGACAACCTGCTCACCAACGACAAGCGTGTGCGCGACCTGCCCAACATCAAGGACAGAGAATCCGCCATCGCGCTTCTGCTCCGAACCCAGGTGCAGACCATCGCCGACATGAAGGCTCGCATGAACAACCTCGACTTCGTGGAGAAGGCCGTCCGGCACACGCATCGGGAGCTTCGCGACACGATGAGCGAGATCAAGCTCCAACGAAGCCTCATGCGCGACGAGATCGACACCAAGAGCTTCTACGGCAACGAACGGGAATCCCCGGAGCCCATGCCCGACGACGGCCTGGAGGGAGCCGACATCGACGCCCTGATGAACGCCGTCCACGAGGAGCAGAAGGCCGCCCGCGCCAAGCATGCCCCCGAGTCCGAGCCCGTGGACGAGCCGCCCTCAACCGAGGGGATGTTCTGCGGAGTTTGCGGCGAGCCTCAGTTCAACTGCCCCAGCGGGATCGTGTGCAAGAACGGTCACGGGGATGCTCCCACGGTCACCCAGGACGAGGCCGAGGCCATCAAGTACATGGCCGACCTCGACGCACCGCCCGAGCCCCCTCCCCAGCCGAAACCGGCCGCCCCGCCCCCGGCGCTTTCGGCGAGCGAGGATGCTGCCATCGACGAGTTTCTGGCCGAGGGAGACGACATTGGCGCTCCGGCCACAATCATCGTCGCCGAAGACGATTTCTCTGACATTCTCGACACCGTTTGACCCGTCCTGGTGTATAGTACCTGTGCGGCTGGCTCCCCCGACCAAGTCTTAGATGGACAACGTCACCCGGTTGCTGGCCGCATCAACTGTCCGTCCTACCACCCGCTGAGCATTGTGGTTTGGGGCGGCCCTTTCAGGAGATAGCAGCCATGACACAGAGCGACCCGTTTGATGACTACGGCAACGTCGAAGACGACATCGGCTTGGAGGAAGAGGGCAAGGAAGAGTTCAAGCGAGACTCCGACAACTGGTTCAAGATGGAGAAGGGCCAGATCGTCAGAGCCGCGCTCGTGTACTTCCACACGGTCGATGCCAACGCGGTCATGCGCGCGAAGAAGGCCAACAAGGGCATCACGGCCGACGAGATTCGGTCCCTGGCCCGTCAGGCCCTCGAAACCCGCGCCGGTAGTCTCCAGCCCGCCAAGTCGGTCGATACCCTGACCGGGATCGAGCGCCTGGACCTGGGCGAGATCAAGATGAAGCGCTTCGACTTCCACTACCAGCAGGGCCTGGGCTACGTCCTGTCCCGCATGGGCAAGGACGGACCCGAAGGCGACCGCGTGTGGGGCAAGCTCGAAGCTCCCAAGCGCGGCTACTCGACCGTGCTGCTCCTGTACCCGATGAAGGGTTCGACGGGCGAGATCATCAAGGAGAAGATCACGAGCGACTACATCGTGTCGCCGTGGCGGTTCTCCAAGCAGGTCTACGAGGACATCTGGAAGCTCAACGCCGGGCTCAAGGAGAACGGCATCCTGCTCTCCTCGCAGGACGTGAAGCTGGAGTGCAAGGACAAGCAGTACCAGAAGATCAGCATCTCCATCGCGGGACCGGCCATCTGGCAGAAGTCCGAGAAGTTCCGCAACGTGGTGCTGGAACAGGCGATGGCGTGGTACCCGAAGCTGGTGCCCTTCCGCGAGATGACGACGGATCAGCTTCGTGCGAAGCTCGGGTTCGGCGGGCCTTCCGTCTCTGACGTGTCGGCCGGTGGCGACTTCACCGAGCTTCTCGACCAAGTCTAACCCAGGGGAAGGAGGGGGCCGGGTTCGCAGCCCGGCCCCTACGCCCATGATCGTTCTCGGCCTGGATCCGTCCATGACCGGCTTCGGTTGGTGTGTCCATGACGGTGCGGCCGTGGGGCCTGCGCGCGTGGTTGCCCGAGGACGGTTCGCTACTCCCTCCAAGCAGGTCTTCGTCGCGAGGTACATGACCCTGCGCGACAGCATCGACGGGCTGGTCGTCCAGTACCCGCAGATCGAAGCGGTGGGCATTGAGAGCCCGCCCTTCGGCGAGCAGTGGTCCGAGGGCCTGTACGCCCTGTTCGTCTACGTCAACGAGGTCGTCTACACCCGGCGCAAGGACGTGGTGTATTTCGACCCAGGCACCGTCAAGATGCTCGCGAAGATCGATCACCGCGTGCGCAAGGGCAAGATGTTCAAGACCGACATGGTTGCCGCCGCCAAGGCCGACACGGGCATCAAGGGGGTTTTCAATCACAACGAGGCCGATGCTTACCTCATCGCCAAGTTCACCGCCCGGTTCTGGCAACTCATCAAGGGCCAGATCACCGTGGCAGACCTGACGCCTGCCGAGTACCAAGCCTTCGCGAAGGTCCACACCTTCGTCAAGGGTGAGCGCGCTGGTGAGACGATTCGCACTGGCGCGGTGTACAAGGAAGGCAAGAGATTCTACCGCTTCTCTCTCCTGGAGACTACATGAGCCCTGCCAAAGGAAAGTCCGTCGCCAAAGCACCCAAAGCCGCCCCAGCAAAGGCTCCCGCGCCCAAGCCCCAGGCGGCAGCGAAGAAGCCCCCGGCGCAGAGTGCCACCGTTCAGCGCACTGTCATGGAGGCCACCAAGCAGTTCCTCGCCAAAAAGATGGGCCAGAAGCCCATCGAGCCGTCCATCAGCCAGCTTCCGCACATCCCCAGCGGCAACATCGTCATCGACAACCTGATCGGTGGCAGCCCCGCCCAGGATGGCAAGGGCCGCAACTGCCCAGGCTACCCCCGCCGCAGACTCATCGAGATCTACGGCCCAGAGGCCAGCGGCAAGACGACGGCGGCTCTGACGGCCATCGTCGAGTGCCAGAAGCAGAACGGCGTCGCCATGTTCATCGACATGGAGCACGCCCTTCACCACGGCTACGCGACCAAGCTCGGGGTCAACTTCAAGAACCTGCTGATGTACTCGCCGCCGACCATGGAAGACTGCTTCAAGATCATGTTGGGCGGCATCATGAACGGCGTGGACCTCATCGTCGTGGACTCCGTTGCTGCACTGGTGCCCGCCACTGAGATGGGTAAGGACATCGACGCCGAGGCCAAGATTGGCATCGTGGCTCAGAAGATGAGCAGCAACCTGCCCAAGTTCATGAACTGGCTCGACAAGTACCCGGTCGATGACAAGGGCAAGAAGAAGGACCACCCCGGCACTTGCCTCATCATGCTCAACCAGATCCGCTCGACGATCAACACGGGCGGCCCTCCCGGCAAGAAGCCCGCAGGCGGCGGCGAGCAGACACCGGGCGGCAAGGCCCTGAAGTTCTACGCCTACCTCCGGCTCAAGTTCAGCAAGGCTGGGCAGGAGAAGGTCGAGCGCGTGGACCCGATCAGCGGCAAGAAGCAGAAGTACGACTTCGGCACCAAGACCTACGTGCAGGTCGTCAAGAACAAGATCGACGCGCGCAACGGCCACATGGGCGTTATCTTCATCCGGTACGGCTTCGGCATCGACAACTTCTACAGCATCATCGAGTCAGGCATCACGCACGGCTTCATCAAGCGTGAGGGGGCCTACTACTCGTACCTAGATCACCGCATCCTCGGCCGCGACAAGTTCCGCACCATGCTCATCGAGAACAAGGCCCTGTGCGACGAGATCGAGCGGCAGGTCATCTCCTGCCTCGTGCTCGACGCCACGCCAGCGGACTCCGTACAGCAGGCCGACGAGATCACCGAGGAGGAGATGGCGCAGGCTATGAAGGACGCCGACCTCGCGCAGATCGAGGGTGGCGAGAAGGTCGTGGCAGACGACGATGACCACGAAGAAGCTAGTGACGACGATACCGAAACTGTGGTAGAAACCGATGACGAGGTCGCCACGGAGGATGCCGAGGGCGAGGAGGAGGACGGAGACTCCGAATGATCGAGGTGGAGGTCCGGGACTTCCAGTCCATCGAGCGCGCTTCAATCCGCATCGACGGCTTCACGGCGTTGGTGGGTCGGTCGAACATCGGCAAAAGCGCGTTCGTCAGGGCTGTTCAAGCGGCGATTACGGGTGCGCCTGTGGGGGCCTACGTCCGCCACAACACGCTCTGCCCCCGCAAGACCCGCAAGCTCAAGGAGTGCCGGTGCCAGTGCTCGGTCCACGTCAAGGCTGACGGCTTTGACATGCTCTGGGAAAAGGGCGACTTCATCAACCGCTACACGTTCAACGGGGTCGTCTACGACAAGGTCAACCAGGGCACGCCGGACTTCCTGCTGCCCTTCGTGGCCCCGATCAAGGTGGGCGAGGGCAAGGAACTGCTCCAGGTCGCCGAGCAGTTCCGGCCCATCTTCCTGCTCGACCAGACGGGCACGGTCATCGCCGACGTGCTCGGGGACGTGGCCCAACTCGACCGCATCAACACGGCGATGCGATTGGTCGAGAAGGACCGCCGTGACGCCGTCTCGACCCGCAAGGTCCGCAAGACGGACGTGACCAACCTGGAGCACAAGCTGGGGGACTACGAGGGCCTCGATGCCTCCCTGGCGGCCGTGCGCGTGACCGAAGAACGCTACAAGGCCATCAAGGCCAAGCGCGATGATGCCTACGCCATGGGCATCTACCAGGAACGGCTGTCGATCATCCGGTCGGATGCACGCGCCTTGTCGGGCGTCAACTCCATCATCCCGCCCAACCCCGTCCCTGTGCTCGACAAGCTCAAGACATTCGAGAAAGTCTCCGTGTTCGCTTCTCTTGTGTCCGACCGCGCCATCGCCATCCGGGGTCTGACGGGCATCGAGGCCATCAAGCTGCCGGAGACGGCGGACATGTGGGGCAAGTTCGAGACGTTCAAGCGTCTGGACGGCTGGGTGTCTGCCCTGTACGTGTTCCAGGCGTGGTTCGATTCCCGTCTCCCGGCCACCAAGACCACAGTACCGCCCTTGGTCAACCTGTCGCAAGTCTCGGAGAAGCATGCCTTGCTCCAGGGGCTCGTCAAGCGCGCCGAGGCCGTGACCAGTGCCATCGCTTCCCTGGAGAAACAGATCGCCGAGACTGAACAAGAAGAGGCGGAAACTGATCAGGAGTTCAAGGCTCTCGGTGTATGCCCTACCTGCGGACAGCCCGTTCACCCCAGCGCCCATGTCGCAGCGTAGGAGCCCATGTCCCGAGTTGCGTTTGTCTTTCGTACCGATGTCCATGTCGCGGACAGAAGCCCCCTTTCGTGGAAAGCGGACTATCCCGCCGAGATCTGGTCGAACCTTGATCAGATCGGAGAACTCGCCAAGGCCATCAGCGCGGATGCCGTGCTCGACGGGGGCGACTACTTCCACATCAAGGCCGCGAGCCGCAATCCGCACGCCCTGGTAGCCAAGTCCGCCGAGGTCCACCGCAAGTACGTCTGCCCCGTCCACGCCATCGAGGGCAACCATGACCTCGCCTACAACAGCCTCGACACGGTGGTCAAGCAGCCCATCGGGGTGCTGTTCGCGAGTGGGGTGTTTCACCCCCTACGCGACGTGACCTTCGAGAGGGGCGAGGTCAAGGTCCGGGTAGTGGGCTGCCCCTACGACCCGTTCCGCACGCTCGACGACCTGCGGGCCATTCGCAAGAAGCCGGGCGACCAGTACCTCATCGCCGTGGTCCACGCCCTCGCCGGGGAGAACCCCGCTGAGAAGGCCGAGGACTTCTTCAAGGAACCCGTGTTCAGGTATCGCGACCTCGTCTCCATCGACGGGCCAGACATCTGGTGCTTCGGCCACTGGCACAAGGACCAGAGCATCGTCGAGATCGAGGGCAAGCAGTTCGTCAACCAAGGGGCCGTCTCTCGCGGCTCGCTTGTGCGCGAGAACACGGAGCGTACGCCCCAGGTGGCTGTCATCGAGGCCCTGGCCTCTGGCATCACGGCGCGCACGGTCAAGCTCATCGTCCCGCCCGCCTCCGAGGTGTTCGACTTCGAGCGCAAGGAGAAGCAGGAGGCCGAGGTTCAGCGCATTGACCAGTTCATCACCCAACTCGACGCCAGCCTCACGACTGATCCGTCCCTCAATATCGAGGGACAGGTTCAGTCGCTCGACTTCGCCGACGATGTTCGCCAACGCGCCCTGGGCTACCTGGATCTCGCCAGATCGGAGAACCCCTGATGTACCTGTCCTACTCCGGGTTCAAGACGTTCGGGGAATGCGCCCTGGCATACTGGCATCGGTACGTCGGCAAGACCGTGCTCGCAGAGCCGGACAACCGTGTGAACATGCTCTACGGCTCCGTCATCGGAACCGTCTTCGAGCACTTCTACAACGACAAAATCTACCTGCGCAAAGGCTCTGAGGACATTCTCCAGTCCATGGTGGAGCCTACCCTGAACGAGGTCATCCTCAAGGAGCAGGCCAAGGGCGGCGTCTTCAACTGGAAGGCCCCCAAGCTCAAGGACAAGTCGCGTGATGGGGTCGCCAAGGACGTGCGCTCAGGCATCACCCGTGGGCTCCAGACCATCCGAACGCACCGGCTCATCGGGCGCGAGGCGGCTGCCGAGGTCAAGCTCGACGGCAAGATCAACGGCCATATCATCGGTGGCCGAGCGGACTTCATTATCCGGCGCGTCCAGCCCTACGGGGATCTCGTGCTGCTCGACGGCAAGGGCAGCCGGTACCGCGAACAGTACGTGGACGCCGCCCAACTTCGGTGGTACGCCTTCCTGCACAAGCTCAAGTTCGGAGCGCCCCCCGACAAGCTCGGGTTCGTATTCTGGCGGCAAGACCCTGACCGCGCCCTGGACTGGGTGGAGTTCGACGACGCCAGCATGGACGAATTGCGCCAGGAGGCCCTACAGGCCGTCAGTGACATCGAGCAGGGCATCGTCCTATGGGAGCAGACGAAAGCCTCGCCAGAGGCCAAGCAGAAGCTCCACGAGGCATTCCCGCCAAGCCCGTCCAGTCAGTGCAAGCTCTGCTCCTACTTGCCATCGTGCGGCTGGGGGCAAGGCGTCACGACCAGTCGGATTCCGGTGCCCGAGACGTACGAAGTAGGTGTAGAAGACATTGGACTCGACTAGCGAGGCAAGCATGACGCCCGACGACATCCGCAGGAAAATCGAAGAACTCCAGACCCGCCACGCTGCTGTGACGGCCAAGAAGAACGGCTTGGGAGGGCAGCTTCAGGCCAAGAAGGAGGAGCTTGCAGCCCTCATCACCGAGATCCGCGCTGCGGGCTACGACCCCAAGAAGCTCGTGGCTGAAAAGGACAAGGCCCAGCAGGAACTGGAAACCATGATCATCAATTTCGAGAAGGACTTGACGGAGGTCGAGAGGGCTCTGTCGGCCTACGACAAGAAGTGAGGAGCGAGATGCAGATCAAATTCAAGGTTAAGACTGCGGAGTTGACGGGCGCGATTGACACGGCCACCCTTGTGACTCCCGCTCCCGTTGGCCCCAAGGGCAACGAGATAGCGGGGTACCTGTTCATCGTGCGGGGCGAGAAGTGCTACGTCTACTCCAGTGACTCCGTGCAAGTCGCCCGCGCGTGCTTCTCGATCTACGACGTGGAGGGCGAGGGGGCGTTCATCTACCCGGCCCAGCATGCGAATGCGTTCCGGTCGTTGGGGGAGGAAGTCGCATTCGAGGTCGTCAACGAGGGCGACACGCACACGGTCAAGTACAAGGGCGGCTCCAGCGCGGAGCGCACAAGCGTCAATCCCGGCCTGCTCTCGACCTGCGACAAGGATTTGGAGGGAGCCAGCGAGGGTCAGGTCTTCTCTGTGTCCCTGCTGCGTGAGGCCCTGGGACTCGTCAAGCCCTTCATCGCCAAGCCGGACGACAAGGGCGACGAACAGTGGAAGGCGACCCAGATCTTCGATGGCACGCACGAGGGCACCGCCAAGGGCAACGGCCACCTGTACGCCTCCGACAGCCAGCGGGCGTTCTACTTCCATTGCGAGGCTTTCCGGGACAAGGGCCTCGCCATCCACGGCAAGCACCTCGGGGTTCTCGGGGCGTTTCTCTCCAAGTGCGAGGGCAACATCACCGTTCGGCGCGGGACGAACATGATGTTTGTCATCGACTCCCAGGAGCGCGTTCTCGGCTGGACGCATCAGGTCAAGGGCTTCACGAAGTTCGTCTACTACCCCCTGAAGTCCGACCACATCGTCCTCACCGTGCCGGTCGATACCCTCTTGCGAGCCCTGAGCTACATCCGAGCGGAGATCCCTCCGAAGTCGGACGACTACATCAAGGCCAACTTCGATGCCAAGGGGCCGACCCTGACCTTCGTGGCTTCGGACGACAAGTGCAAGGCCGTGAGCTTTCCGGTGCTGGTCGGTGTAGAACAGAACCCAGACAACCGCGACTTCTCCTACCGGGTGAGCCTTGGGCATTTTCGCAATCTGTTCGAGGGCGTCAAGGGCAAGCAAGTGGCCTTGCGTTGCTCCATCCTGGCCCCGGCCCAAAACCGGCCCAAGGAGAGCGCCATGTTCCGCACCATCGACGAGTTCTGGCTCGATAGCGCGGGCAAGAACGTCGCGGGCAGTGGGGCCAACAAGGAAGCCATCCCGGAGGGAGCGGTCCAGTGTATAGCGACCCGGTTCATGCCTTCGATGAACTGAGAATCGCCGATAGGATGGTGCTTCTCACCCGCAAGGCGGACAGGGCACAGATCACCCGTGATCAGTACCTTGAGACGCTGGAAGCCCGCAGGAAAGAAGTCGCCATCCTCAACGTCGAGACCGAGGTTCTGACCAAAGTGGGCGAGCTTTTCCGCAAGCTCATGGACAGGCTTGTCCTGGGGCAGGTCCAGACCATCGAGGGCGTGGTCACCGAGGGCTTGCGCGCGGTCTTCTTCGACCAGGAGTTGAACCTGGAGTCGGAAGTCGCGCAGAAGTACAACAAGGTCAACATCGACTTCTTCCTTCGGCAGGGATCCGCAGACGGGACCGTCATCCGAGGCAAGCCGCTGGAGTCCTTCGGCGGCGGCCCCGCTTCCGTGGCTTCCCTGGTCATTCGCCTCATGACCCTACTTCGTCTCAAGAGGTGGCCCGTCCTGCTGCTCGACGAGACGCTGGCGGCCGTCTCGGACGACTACGTGGACCAGATGGGGGCTTTCCTGAAGCGCCTCGCGCAGTCGGCCAAGATCGACGTGCTGCTGGTCACGCACAAGCAGGCGTACCTTGAACACGCCAACGTCGCCTATCAGGGCACCGAGGAGCTTGGGGACGATGGCTCCTGGTCGCTTGCCCTGCGGCGGCTGCGAGCACCCAAATGAAAACCCAGACCGAGATCGAACGTCGCATCCACTGGCTGCTCTGCGTGGCTCTCGACGCCCGTGTGGCCGAGGCTTCCAAGAGGTTGCCCCGGCTCTGTCGGCACAACCTCCAGAACCCGCTCGATACCCGGCGGCAGGTCCACGGGGAGAACAACCCTGGGTACAACCGCATCTCGGTCGCTCGGGGCGAGGCCGTCACGCAGACCATCGGCCTGTGCATGTTGGGTTCTGACAACCCCGAGGTCTGGGGCGGCACCATCTGCGAGGACGACATCGACGCCCAGAAGTGTCCCCTGTTCGAGCCCCGTCTGATCAAGGAAACCGTCCTACTGGAGTTCCGCGAGACCCTTCGCGACCCGGACAAGCTGCGTGTCGAGTTCCCCGAGGTCCACGGCCTGATCTGGGCGCTGGAGGACTCGTCCTGGGTCACAGACTACTCCAAGCTGCCCTGGTGGAAGCGCCTATGGTTCCATTTCCTGCGCATCCAGGTTGAACCCGTCCGCCAGCGCAGTTGGGATCATCTGCTGCCCCTCGCGCAAGAACCCAAGGAGGAGTGATGGCCTTCTCCGTCTTGAGCCAGATCCTCCGGGTGGATCGGCATCGGCAGCGATCCGATCCGCGTGGGGGCTTCTCCACGCCCCTGATGCACGAGGACGAGATCGAGGAAGGGGCCGTCCCCGTCATCGTCACCAACACCCGAGGGGCTTTCATCATGGGCAAAGCCTCCCTGGACCACCGGATCAGGTGCGCCTTCGTGGAGTGCCCCGTCGAAGACGAGGGCGTCATCGTCCGCGCACTGCACAAAGCCCTCCTCGAACTTTCCGTTCAGCAGAAGTGGGCTGTTCGGTGTACATCGGTACAGGAGGCTATTGACCGCCTCCAAGCCGCTGGGATGGAACCGAAGTCGGCAATTCTTCCTTACGCTTCCTTACCTTCCGTGCTCGGAGTCGAGCCCGACAAGGTTCCGTCCCAGGGCTACGTCACCACGGTGGACGGAGTACGCATGTTCACTTCCGACCTGTCCGACAAGACCGCGCTCGTGTTCGGCTCGCCTGTCATGGCTGGCATTTACACGCGCGTGGGCGACTACGCCGGGGTGGCGATTCTCAGGGCCGACCGGGCTGTGATGGCGGTGACGCTGTGACGTGGCTCGATGACCTCGTGTCCTTTAGTAAAGGACAACTCCCTGATCGGGCCAGGGAAGCCCTGTACGCGCGCGGAGTGACCGACGAGCAGATCGAGGTCTACGAGATCGGCTACTTCAACGGCAGGCTGCCCGAGGGGGACTTCCCGGACAAGTTCATCGAGTGGTCACAGGGCGGCAGCAAGCTCACCGACGTGTTCTGCCTGCCCCTGACCAACACCCTGGGCGCTGTTCGGGGGCTTCAGTTCCGGTACGTGGAACGAGCCCGCAAGGGCTACATGGACTGCATCCCTGACAAGAGCGAAGCCGTTCTTTTCGGGCTGGCCCAGGCGATGCCTCACGTCTGGAAGACCGGAGAGGTGTATCTTGTCGAAGGAGGCTTCGACCTGTTCCCGATCCAACGCATCATCCCCGGCACCATCGCCACCCTCACGGCGCGTGTGGTGGACCCCCTGTACCGTGTACTTCGGCGTTTGTGCTCGAAAATATGGTTGGGGTATGATATGGATCGCACTGGACAAGCCGCCAGCCACAAGTTCCGCAAGGAACACGGTCGCGAATTTGAGGTTCTCATCGTGTCGTACCCCCAAATCCCAAAGTCCGATGGCAAGGGTCTGACGAAAGACCCTGGCGAACTGTGGGAGGAGTGGGGCGACAACCGGCTTCGGGAGCACATGCAATCGATCCTGCGGCCCGCCAACGGATTGGAGTTCGACAATGCCTAAGATGTACGCCATCGCCGAAATGGTCGAAGCTGTAGCCAAGGCCCTGATTCCCACCTATCACCCGGAGCTTGCAACAGCCCGCATCCTGTACGTCTTCGTGGACAAGGCCGCCATGAAGAACGGCCGACCGATCCTCGGCAAGGCCAAGAAGGTCTCCGGCGCTCTGGAGTTCCTGCTCGAAGCCGACTTCATGCTCGAAGTGGCCCTGGACCAGTGGAACGAGCTTTCGCCGAACCAGCGTCGAGCCTTGACCGACCATCTACTGGAGCGCTGCACGGGCGAGGAGGACGAGGAAGACGCGGGGGCTGGGATGAAGTGGAGCGTCCGCGAGCCCGACGTGACCGAGTTCATGAGCATCCTCCAGCGGCACGGTGCCTGGAATGAAGCCCTCTCCGGCTTTGTTTCCGTGGCTCAGCGGGTCAACGTCGATGCCCTGGTGGGCGACGTGGTGAGCACCGGAGCCGCCGAGGCCGTTCAGCGCAACTGAGAGGATCACCGTTGTGTGGGACACGAAGCACAGGCCGCTCACGTTCGCGGACATCCTCGGTCAAGCCGGGTCCGTCAGGCTGCTCAAGGCTCGCCTCCGCAACGGCACCGCCTTGGAGACGAGCTACATCTTCTCGGGCGGCTTCGGCCAGGGCAAGACGACCCTGGCCCGTGTTCATGCGCGGGCCATGCTCTGCCAACAGCTTGACCCGGCAGACCCTGAACCGTGCAACAAGTGCGACAACTGCCAAGCCATCCTGGATGAAAACTCCATGGCATTCATGGAATGGGATGCCGCCAGCAAGGGCACCATCGACAACATCCGAAGCATTGTGGACGACCTACCCTTCGCGGTCTACGGGGCGGCCAAAAGGCTGTACCTGTTCGACGAAGCTCACCGGATGGGCATCGGAGCCCAGGACGTACTGCTCAAGCCGCTCGAAGAAAAGCGCATGGTCGGGCTGTTCTGCACGACAGAGCCCGAGAAAATCCGTGGTCCCATCCGGTCCAGGTGTGAGCACTATTCCATCGGCAGGGTGACACGCGAGGACATCTTGGCCCGGATGAACAAGATCCTCGATGTCGAGGGCGTCACGCACGACGACGATTCCGTGCTCACGGTCATCGACTACTCCGGCGGGCACGTCCGGGATGTGCTGAACCGCCTGGAGATGATCGCGCAGATGGGCGCAATCAACATCGAGACCGTGCGCGAGTACCTGCATTTGCGCGTGGTCAGCCTGTACTACAAGCTCTTGCTGTCCCTGGGGGACGCGAAGCAGTCCATCGGGCTCGTCGAGCAGATCTGCGAGCAGGTCACCCCCGAAGAAGCCACTGCTGGGCTCGCCGAAGCAGCCATGAACAGCTTCCGGCTGGCGCACAACATGGCCCCGGACTTCACGACCGCCGACCGCGCTCTGGGTCAGCAGGTCCACGAACGCTTCGGCGCGGGCTGCATCAAGCTGGCCGAGTTCTTCCTGCGCAATCGGTACATCACCCAGGTCGGCCTGATGTCCGACGTGCTGACGCTGGTCGCGGGTTTGCCCGAGGCCCCTGCCCAGGCCCCGTCCGCGCCCCCTATCGTCGTCATGGCGGCTCCAGCAGCCCCCGCCCCGCCTCCGGTGGCTGCGGCCCCGGTCGCCGCCGTACCGGCCGCCCCAGAGCCCGTACCGGCTGCCAAGGTCAACGGCAACCCAATGCCGGGAGGCTTCCTGCGTGAGACCCACCCGCTCGGTCCAACCGACGCGCAGATCAAGAACGAGCCCGGTAACCGACGCAAGCAGGAGAAGCGCGACAACATCAACCTGACCGCCGTCACCGAGGACTTGGAAACTCGCCCGCTCCACCCAGAGGAATGGCGTAGGCTATTCGAGCATAACTGGCACGAGCGGCACCCTGGGGGGAAGGTATGACGCAATGGGTCATCCTGGAATTGAGTCCCAAGGCCGAGGGTGAAGACCCTGACATTGTCCGCCGATCTATTCGGCACGTCGTCCGAAGCGCCGAGGTGTTCATCCCGGCCATGGTCACCGAGATGGGCGGGGACAAGGTCATCAAGTACCTCGTGGACGGATACGCCTTCATTCGGAGGGACCACCCGGACCCGACGTATTTCAAGCTCGCGGGCACTCGCTACGTCCAGAGCATCATCACGCATCCGGCTGCTGGACCTCGGACGCCCAAGCAGATTGCCTGCGTGACCGACAAGGACATCGAGCGGATGCAGGACCAGATCCGCGTCGAGGCCAACCAGGGCATCGGGGTGGGTGACACAGTGGTGGTCACGAGCGGGGCCTACAAGCAGATCCACGCCGTCGTCATCGAGGACATCCCCGAGATGGACAGCGTGCAGGTCCAGGTCAAGCTCCGCTCCAAGGAGTCGCTGGTCACGCTTCCGAGGTCGTTCCTGAAGCTCGTCTCCAAGGCCAAGCGCCCAGCATACCTGGACAAGGTCGCGGCCTTGCGGGCATGGGCCACTGCTGCGGTAGCCGTCACCAACTGGAAGGACGGCGCGCTGTCGCCGATGCTCCAGGCTCACCGGAATCACACCAAGCTCGAAGCCTGGAACAGCCAGGGCGTCACCCTGACGAGGTTCACCCGCGCCCTGCAAAACCCCTTGCCCGAAGTGGCCCCGGTATCCAGCGCGTTCGAGAAGTGGGGTCGGCTGGAAACGTGGGCCACCAAGGGGGCCGCCCTCACGCACTTCGTGCGGGCGGTGAACACCGACCTCGATCTTGCCTCGATCATCACCTCCGGGAAGAGGGTACTCCAGCTTACATCCTGGGTGGATCGGGGAAAAGCCTTGACACAACTTGTGAACTTGACGTACTCTTCCGATTCCGTCGCCTACGTCGAAGCGAAGTATCTCGAATGGAGTTGGCTCCAGGACGTAACCGAGAGGCTCGGGCGTATGCTGAAGGATGTAGAGGCGATAGGGCGGGTGTTGTGCGTGGAGGCAGGGGACACCGTGATACAGAACCTGATCATCGACGGACACAACCTAGCTTTTCGGTGCCTGTACGCACCCGGCATGAGCACCCTGTCGGACACCAAGGGCCGTCCCACGGGCATGATCCTGGTGTTCCTTCGCAGCTTGGGGG
>Ga0315287_10003586_pt1 | contig 14986 bp, 12 predicted proteins | sample YL17G11_0_MG_FD_205037 | JGI IMG/M metagenome (GOLD analysis project Ga0315287, IMG submission 205037) | Sediment microbial communities from Yellowstone Lake, YNP, Wyoming, USA - YL17G11_0 | ecosystem: Environmental > Aquatic > Freshwater > Lake > Sediment | place: USA: Wyoming | collected... | reverse complement strand
GGCCCACGCCGCCGCCTCGTCGTCGGCGCTCGGAAACGCGCGCAGGGACCCCCACTCCAACGGCCCGCACTCGAGCACGACGCCTTGGTGGCTCGCGCCCGACGTCACCATGTTGAGGTCGTGCTTGGACGCGGGCGCCACGGGGACGCCCGCGGCGGCCGCCGCAGCGGCGAGCGCGCGCCGCGCGGCGGCCGCCTTCGCGGGCGCGCCAGACCTCGGGGCCTCCCCATCGCCCTCTTGCAGGTACAGCTTGTGCAGCGTGCGCCGCTTGGCCGCCAGGGCGGCGGCCACGGGGTTGACGCCGTGCAGGGGGACCGCGCCCTCCCGCAGCGCGACGCCGCCCGACGCCGGCGGCCCTCCTTCGCGCGGCCGCCGGTCCCGGGGCGGGCCGCGGCCCGGGCGCGAGTTGTAGTCGCGGGCCGGGGCGCCAAACGCCGGCGCCGCGGGCGCGGGCCGGCGCGGCGGCGGCGGCGGCATGCCCATCCCGCGAGCCGCGCGCGCCGCGGCGCGCGCGGCGGGGAAGGCGCGCATGATGCAAGAGGAAGGATGCCCTCGACTAGGGGCGTGGGGAGAGCAACCAAGGCCGGCGAGGGGCTGGGGGCGCTGTGTTGCGAGGCGGGCGGCCAGGCTCGCCGCGGCCACGCGCTCACACCCCGGGAGAGAGAGACGCAATGTGTGACCGTCCGTGCGTGTGTGTGTGTGACAGTCGGGATCGAGCGCGGGCCCCGCCGGGGCGCGAGGGCGGGCGGCCGGCAGGGGGCCGGCCGGCCGCGCGCGCTCGCCGCCGCGGCGCGCCGGCGCTCCCTCCCCTCGGCCGGGGAGGGAGTCCCGGCGTGCGCGGCCCCGGCGCAGCAGAAAAATGTTGTTGTGGCGGGGGGGTGGGACGGCGGGCGGTGGAAAGGGACAGGGGGCGCGCGCGGCGCGCGGCGGCGCGCGCGCCTCCCCTCCCTCTCCCCTCTCCCCTCTCTCTCACGCAAACAGGGGCGTCGCCGCCGGAGCGGCCAGGCGCAAGCCCGCCCAGCCGACGCCGGGCATGGCGTGGGGCGAGGCGGGGGGCGTCGAGGCGGCGAGGCGCGAGAGCAGAAACGGCGACGCGGGCGCCGACGGCGACGCCGCCGCGGCGCGCACCCAGGGGGCCAGGGCGGCGGCGAGCACGGCGGCGGCGTCGAAAGTCGTGGACGCGGCGGCGGGGCGGCGGGCGAGCGCGGGCGCCGCGCGCGGCGGCGTGCGCGGCGACGCGGGCGCCGCCCCGCCCCCCACCGTCGGCGACCCCGGCGCCGACCCGCACCCGCCCCAGGACGCGCCGCATGAGGCGGCGTCGTCGGACGAGGCGGCGGGGGAGGCGCCCGAGGAGGACGCGAGCGCGAGGAGCGACGCGGCCGCCGCCGCGCCGCCGCCGCCGCGCGCGGCGCCGCCGCCGCGCGGCGACCCCCTTTTGGACACGCCGCCGCCGCGCGCCGCGATGCCGGCCCCGGCGCCGGCGCCGGCGCCGGCCGCGCGCTTGAGGCGGCCGTGCCAATGGTTTTTGACCGCGTTGTCTGTCCGCCCCGGCAGCAGCCGCGCGATCGCGGCCCACGCGTTGCCCAGGGCCGCGTGCGCCGCGATGATGGTGGCGTCCTCGGCGGGGGTGAAGGAGGACCGGTCGAGGGCGGGGTCGAGCGCGTTGTGCCAGCTGGGGGGGGGGGGCGGGGCGGGAGAAGGGCGAGGGTTGGCGTGGGGGCGCGGGCGCGCGCCCTCTGTGGCTGTGCCTCCCCGGGATGCGTCCGCGGGGGCGGGCTGGTGGCCGCCGCGGCGGATCGAGGGTCGGCGGCGGGGCGGGAAGCACGGATCTGGCTGGGCTCGCGCGCGGCGCGCGCGCGCCGCCGCGTGCAGCCACGGTCGGCCCGCCGACCCTCCCACCGCTCCCCGCGACCGCCCACGATGGCGATGGGGTCGATCGAAGGCGGCGAGAAAGCCGTGATCGGCGCGCCCGCCGGCCGACAGACGGCGGACGCCCCGTGGGCTAGCCGCGCCGCGCGGCCCCCACCCCTCCCCCCTCGCCCACCGAAGGCGGCAACTCTTGCCCGTGCGGCCGTCCAAATTGAGGGCCTGTCGAGTGTGGGGAGGGGTTCGTGAGCGCGGGGCGCGCACCCGCCGCATCAGGCCATGCCTCGGCCGCATCTGCCAACCACGATTCGCGGCGCCGCCACCGCCGCCCCCTCCTGCCTCCCTCTCCTGTCGCCACTCCCACCATCGCGATCTGGCTCCAGTTGCGGGCTCCGTGCACGCCCACGGCGGCCGCCAGCAGTGCGTCCTCCTCGGGCGACCACGCTTTCCGAGACGCGCAAGGCGAGTCGGGGGCGGAGGAGGGGGGCGCCATGATGGCGAGGGGAGGGGGGGGGCGGGCGAGAGGCGCGCTGGCGATGGGGCGCGGCGCGGTGTGCGGCGACGGCGCGGCGCGCGCGCGCCGCGCCCTCTCTTCTCTCCTAGTCTCTCTCTCTTCCGCCCGCCTTGCAACACGACAGCGACGCGCTCCTCCCCCTACCTCACGCCGCGACCGCGCCCGGCCCGCTCGCCGCCGGGCCCTCGCCCGCCGCGGGCGCGGCCGCGGGCGCGGCGGGGCTCGCCGGGCCGCTCGCCGCGCCACCGCCCCCCCCACCCCCGCCCGACGCCGACGCCGGCCGCGCCAGCACGACGGGCCCCAGCGGCGGCTCCGGCGCCGGCGGCGCATCCGGCGAGCGGCGCCACAGGGTTATCTCTTGCTGCTTGAAGTAGCGCCGGTCCTCGTCGTCGACCAGGACGAGGTTGAGGAAGTAGCGCACAGAAAACTGCGTGGTCGAGGGGCGGACAGAGGGGGCGAGGGTGAGGGGACTGCTCTTTTCGCGGCCGCGCGCGCCCATTTTTTATTATTTTTTCGCTCACCCGAGCCCCACACACCCCCACCCCCACCCCCTCCCCCGCACCTTGTTGTGCACGTTGCGGTAGGTGGGCGTCAGGTCGTAGGACGACAGTGGCAGCCGGATGGGCACCGACTCGCCGCGCACCGGGGGGCCGTCCATCAACTCGTGCCGGGCGACCGTCTCCGACTCGCAGCTGGGGGAGGCGGGGGGGGGCGGTGGTGAGGGCTGCACGCGCGGCGTCCGGGCGAGTCGGACGCACCCCTCCACCCTTCCCCCCTCTCACCGCGCGCCGGGCCCCGCGCCGGCCGACTCGCGGCGCCGGATCTCCAGGTCCATGTGTTTCAGCTTGATGCGGACCTGGGTGGGTGAGGGTGGGGAGGGTGGGAACCGGCAGAAAAAACAACGGCGCGGCGCTTGGCGCGGCGCGCGGCGCGGCGTCTTCTCACCAACAGGAAATGGACGCGGCCGAGAATGGTGTCGGTCAGCCCGTACGCCGGCCGGTCGTACTCGAGCTCGATGTGGAGGCAGTCCTCGATGCCGACCTCCAGGCGGACGGGCGGGGGCGGGGTGGTCGCCGCGCCCGCGCGCGCCGCCTCGCCCTCGGGCGGCGGCGCCTCCACCCGCGGCGCCGCCACCGCCAGGCCCCACTCCCGGGTGCAGGCGGGGGCGTAGGGCCGGGACACGGTGACCTGGGGGAGGGGGGGGCGGCGGGCGGCGTGGGGGGGGGGGCGCGGGGGCGGGCGCGCGCGCGCGCGCGCGCGCGCGGGCTCCGCCCCCACCCCCCGGCACTCGCCTTCAACGCGTACCGCACCCGGGCCGCCCGCCCCCCGTACGACTCGTACGGCAGCTCCACCCGCGCAAACTCAAAGGGGAGGGTGGCGGTGGCGGCGAGCACCCCCGGCGGCGCGAGGTCGCGGACGAGCGTCACGAAATCGTGCCTGCCCCCCCGCCCCTCCCCCGCCAACTCCACCCGGCCCAGCAGGCGAATCTTGACGCCGGCGTGGTCCAGGCGGCGGCCGGGGGCGGGGGTGACCCGGACCTGGGGGGCGGAGGGGGGAGGGGGCGGGCCGGTCGGGGAAGCGCGAGAGGCTGCCGCCGCGGCCCCTCCCTCTTTCCCTCCCTCCCTGCCTCCCTCGCCCACCTCGCCCGCCACCGTATCGCCGTCGCAGAAGAGGGGCACCGGCTCCGGGTCGCCCCCCCCACGCGGGCGCGCGAGGGCGGTCGCGCGCGGGCCGCCGCCGGGGGGCGGCTTCAGGTCCAGGGTGAGGGTGACGGGGGGGGCGAGGCCCAGGTTGTTGAGCAGGTTCTGAAAGGGGGCGAGGAGGGGATGGATGGGATGGGCGCGCGCGGCGCGCCGGCTCCCGCGGCGCCCGGCGCGTGCCGGCACGAACGCTTGCGCACCATGGCGACCGGGGAGGCGTGCGCCGGCGCAGAGCGCGCGCCGACGCGGAACGAGAGTGTGCGGCGCTCGACGCCCAGTCTCACCACCTCCACCATGGCCCGCCGCCGCCCGCCACCGTCCCCCCCTCCACCCTCCGGCCCCACCCGCGCCCGCGCCCTGGCCGACGGCTTGCTGGCCGACCCTCTCGGCGCGGCCAACGACCTGCCAGCGTTGATCGCACTGGAAGGGGTGCCGTGCGACGAGGTAGGAGGAGGGGGGGGAGAGCGGGGTGCGGAACGGGGGCGCGGCGGCGGTGGGAGCCGCGGCCGCCGCATGCGGCGGCCGCGTGCAGCCCCACGGGCCGCGCCGCGACCGCTGCGCGCATCCGCACGTGCTGCATTGCGCATCAGCACGCGCTGGAGCGGCGGGCGGGCCCCGCCAACCCCCCTCTCCCTCGCAGCCGTCGGCCGCGACCGCCGCCGCGGCGGTGCGCGGCGCGATGCTCGTCTTCCAGGACGCCGGCGCGCGCGGAGACCTCGCGCCGGCCGCGCCCGCGGGGGATGGAGAAGGGGAGGAGGCGGAAGCCGCCTACCGCGCGTGGCTCGCGGCACGCGCCGCCGACCACGCAGCCGCCACCCGCCGCCTGCTCACACGCGCCGGCCGCTTCCCCGCCGCGCAAGCCGCGGCCGCGCGCGCCGCGCTCGAGGCGGCGCGCAGCGGGGAAGCCGGCGCGTGCGACACGGGCGGGCTCGCCGCGGCGGTCGACGCCCTCCTCGCCGCCGACCTCGCCCCCGCCTCGGGCGCCACCCCCGAAGCCGTCGCCGCCTTCCTGGCCCAAACCGCCGCCGCCGACGTGCGGTACGCGGCCCTGCGCGGCGTCGCGGCCGCGGGCGAGCGTGTGCGCCGCGCGGCCGAGCGTGGCGGCCTGCCCGCCGCGGCGGCCGGGGCCAGGGCCGGGGCGTCGACGTCCGAGTCGGAATCAGACCCCGACTCGGACGCCGGCGGCCTGGCGGCGCGCGTCGCCGACGCGGGGCGCACGCTCTCGGATTTCCTGCTCGCCCTCCCCGCCGAGACGCCGTCCGCGGACGCCTCCTGGTGCGGCGCGTCGGACATGGGCGGCGCAGCGGCATCCGTGGGCGCCGACGGGTCGAGGGCGCGGCGCAAGCGGCGGCGCGACGGCGCCGCCGGCGCCGCCCCCTCGACCCCCTCGTCCGCCCCTCCGGCTGCCTGGGCCTCCCTCTCCCGCCAACGCGCCGCCGCTTCGTCCGCGTGGGCGGCCGCCCTGCGCGCCCCCCTCCCCCCCGACGCCGCGCGCCGCCTGCTCGCCGCCCTCCCCGCCTGGCTCCCCCACATCGCCCACCCCGTGCGCCTCTGTGACGCGTTGGCGGACGCGGTGGCGGCGGGTGGGGCGACGGCGTTGGCCGCTCTGGGCGCGCTCATCGAGCTCGTCCTCCGCCACGGCCTCGAGCACCCGCGCGCCTACGCCTCGCTCTACTCGCTCACCGCCCTGCCCTCGCTCACCGGCCCCGACCGCGCCCGGTTTGCGGGGCTGGCGGACGCGTTCCTGGCGTCCCCGGCCGTCCCCGCGTACGTCGCCGCGGCGTTCGCCAAGCGCTTCGCCCGCCTCGCCCTCGCCGCCCCGCCGCCCGCCGCGGTCGCGTGCCTCGCGTTTGTGCACAACGTGCTGCGCCGGCACCGGGGGTGCGGGGGGCTGCTGCACCGGGAGGCGGCGCGGGCTGGCGACGAGGGCGCCGACGCCGACGCCTCGGCCGCCGCCGACCCGTACGACGCCGCTGCCGCCGACCCGGCAGCTTCGGGCGCTGTCGCGTCCAGCCTGTGGGAGGTCGCCCACCTCGCGCGCTCTGCGCACGCGGCCGTCGCCGCCGCCGCGTCCGCCCTCCTCGCGTCCGACCCCGCCGCGCGCAAGGGCGGCGAGCTCGATTACGCCGTCGCCGTCGCGGGCACGTACGGCACCGCGGTGGCGGCGGGGGCCGCGCGCCGGGTCAAGCGGCCGCCGGCCGTCACGGCGCCGGCGGGGCGCGCAGCGCCGCTCTGGGGGGGCGCCGCGGGCGGCGCTTTTGCCGCGTGGGCGTGAGAACGGTGTGGGTGGAGGGTTGCTGCTGGGGAAGTGCGTGTAGGCGCACGTGCGGGGGCGCGGCTGCAGCGCCAAAAGGCGGCCGCCGGCCCCGCCGGCCCCACCACCCGCACAGTCACCGCTCACTTTCCCGCCCGCACTCTGCGAGGAAAGGGAAGGAGCCTGCAACACACGCGGGCCGCGCTGCCGACCCCCGTCCCCCCTCTCCAGGCCGCACACGGCAATGCGTTGACAGGCGACGGAATGTAATGACAGGCGACGGAATGTATTGACAGGCGACAGTCTTTTTTCACAGGGAAAAAATACTATTTCCCTGCAGCCGCCGCGATCGACAGCCAACGAAGGCCCATCAACACGGTCACGGCATTCTTCCCGCCGGGCTCCTGGGGCAACGACGACAGCGAGGGGGCCGTGCCCGTCTGAGGCGTCCCCCACAGGTCGCAAATGTACCCGAACTGGTCGTCCGTCTCCGAGTTCACCGGCGCAGCAGCATAGTATGAATTCGCGACGCACGTCGAGGCTACGGGGCCCGTCGAAACGCCGAAGTACCCGTTCGCTTGTGCCCAGGTTCCCGTGAAATTGGTGGGCATTCTCGTCCACTCGCTGCCCTGCTTGAACTGCTGGCAGATGCCCGTGCACGCTTTCGAGGAGGCGACTTTCGCGACGCTGCCTAAATAGACGAGCGTGGTCGGCGGCCCAGCAACCCCAGTCTGTGTGTTGATTCCAGCTTCGAATATTGTCGCCCCTCGCCAGCGGATGACAGCCGCCGCAACGGAGTCTAGAGCAGCGCCAATGGCTGCATCCGCTGCTTCCTCTTTCGTCGGGAGGACAAAGGGCGGCCCGTCTTTTGCTGCCGGTGGAGTCGTCGTCACGCACGACTCCGCCACCGCAGAATAGCGACCGGGGAAGAGAACGCTCGATGTGCCGTGCTGTTCGCTCTCTGCATCGGTAGACAGGACGAGGGCGGGGCAGGGTTGCACAGCTGTTTTGGCAAAAAGAAGGCAGTCGCTTGTTCTGGGGCTAAACGTGGCGCCATAACAGCTGCCACCAGCTACAAACTCCTTAGTGCATTTTATGAAGCATTCAAACGCAGATGTAGCGTTGGTCGTGGAGGCGGGAGGGCCAGCCCCGATGCGGGTGGCGGCAAGGTAGACGGGCTGTTTTGGAAACGGGGAGGTCAGGGAGTTGGTCACCAAGGTTTCGCTGCCCCGCTTCTTCTCTCTTTCGAAAACTGCACTGAAACGCGCCGCTCCCGTGCACTCCTTGCCTTGTGTGAGAGCGCGGCTTCCAAGGCAGCGTCCATGCCGCCCATGGTGGCGTTCTTGTTCAAGGCGGTGGCCTGACGGGTTTGAGGGGGGAGGTTGGGAGCAGGGGAGTGGCTGAAACAGAAAAAAAAGCGCTTTCCGAGGCGCGCTGTACCCCCGGGGGGGGCGGCCGGGGGTGGTGCCCCACCATGCATGGCGCACGCCGATGCGCGCTGCGTTTGCGGCACCCGCGCGCCGCCCGCGGCCGCGGCCGCCCGCGCCGACGCGGACGCGGCCGATGCAGCCACCGCAGTGACCATTTTGAGGTCGGCAGCGGCGGCGGCGGCCCGGGCGGCGCCGCGCGCGCGCCGCGGCTGCCATTGGCGCGCGCCACATGTGGAGCGCACCTCGGCCGTCATCATGACCGCGGCGACCGCGGCGAGAATGACCATGAGCGTCATTGCGACGAGGCAAGGGAAGGCGGGAGGGCGGGGAGAAGGGAGTGCGAGGAGGGGGGAAGTGCGTGGTGAATATGCGCAGGTGTGGGGGCGCGGCTGCAGCGCCAAAAGGCGGCCGCCGGCCCCGTCGCCCCCCCCGGCAGCGCGCGGGCGGCCGCCAGGGGCGCGCCGCGAGCGGACGCCGCGCCCTCAGAGCGCGCGCGCGCGCGCGCGGCCCCCTCCCGCCGCCCTCTCTCTCCGCCGGCCACCCCCTCTCTCCGCACGCTCTACTCCATCCAGCCCAGGTGCTCGAAGTGCGCTAGCAGCTTGAGCGAGAGCAGCGCTTCGCTGTCGTCGCTGCTGCCCTCGTCCGCCTCCTCCTCCCCGTCCCCCGCCTCCACCCCGCCTCCATTCCTTCACCAGCCAGGAGCGCTTCGGCGGCGACCGCGCGCGGGTGGACCCGCGGGTCTTACCGCGGGTCGTCGCCCACGTTGAGCACGATCGGCCCCAGCGCCGTCGTCGCCGCTTGCACGCCGCGGTCGCCGGGGCGGCGGCGGCCAAACAGGGACGCCACGAGGGGCGCGAGCGGCGCCTCCGACTGGACGAGGGCGGCTTCCAGGCCGTCCGCCCCCGAGGCGGCCACGCGCACGGGCCACGTGATGCGGTCGGGTTCAGAGCCGGCGGGGCGGGCGCGCGGATCGAGGACGAGAACGCGGCGCCATGGGTCAACCCGCATTTGGTCGACACGCCGCTCGAGCGCGCGTGGTATGGCGCGCCCGACACGCTGCGCGGCGTGTTTCGGTTCCGGTGCAAGACGGTCGGCGGCGGCGGCGGCGCCATCGACGCGCGCGTGCCCGCGCTGCCGCTAACCGACGCGTGCGACGGGTGGGGGGCGCCGCCACCGGACATCGTCGGGCTGTCGATCTGAGAGGGAGAGGGAGGAAGGAGACGCACGCCCCCGCACCCCACGCACGCCGCACCCCGCCCCACCCCACGCACGCCGCACCCCGCCCCACCCGCCCCACCCCACGCACGCCGCACCCCGCCCCACCCCACCCTGCAACGCCACCCCTCCCGGCGGCAGCGGGCCAACGGACGAGAATGTCACACACGCGCGCCGCCCCGCCGAGCGCACGCCCTTCTGCCTCCTCTCCCCTCACAGCACCGGCGCAAAGCCGCCGCCGCCGTCCCCACCCGACGCGCTGGGCGTCCCCAGCGCCGCCGTGGGCGACGCGACGCCCCCCAGCGAGATGGGCGGCAGGTGCGGCGCAGTCGGCGCGGTCGGCACAGGGAGCAGCGGCGACCGCGGGGACAGCAGGAAAGGGGGGAGGGAGGCGGGCGGGAGGCCCGGGGCGGCGGGCGCGGCGCCGGGGGGGGAGGCAAAGCCGCCCAGGGAGCCGGGCGGGAGGCCGGCTGCGGCGGACGCGGACGCCGCGGCAGCATACTCTGCCGGCAGCGCCACGAGCTGGTACCCCGGCGGCAAGGCGGCCGTGCCGCCACCAGGCAGGGCGATGTATTGGACGGGCGCCGGCGACTGGGCCGGCGGCGGCGGCGGCGGCGGCGGCGGCGGCGGCGGCGGCGCGCGCGGCCGCCGCGGCGCCGCGCCCGACGACGCGCTCGACGACGGGCCGGCGGCCGGCGGCGGCGCGTCGTTGCGCGCAAACCGCCCCCGCACGCGCGGCCGCGCGTCGGCGAGCGTCTTGCGGCACACGTACTTGATGCGCTTCGTAAAGTTGCGCTCGTGCCGCTTGTGCCGGTAACGCAGGATGGCCCGCACCCGCTCCGACGCTGGCAGGCGGGCGGCGGGGTAGGGGCGGCCCTCGGGGGTCGTGAGCTCGAACACGCGGGCACCCGCCGCAAACGAGCGTGGCGCGGCGAGGGACGCGAGGTCGGCCGCGGACGCGGACCGGCCCATGCCACGGCGCAGCTCGACCGCGGAGCGCACGCGGCGCAGGCCGCCAGAGGGAGGGGGAGGCGCGCGCGCGCGCGACGCGGCCTCCTCGGCCGCGCCCGGCGGCAGGGGCGGCCGCCTCGACGACCCGCCCGCGACCGCGCCCGACGAGCCCGAGCCCGACCCCGAGCCAGCCTCGGCTGCGGCCGCCGCCGCGACCGCGCGCGCCGCGCCGACCGCGGCCGCGCGCGGCGCGCGCCCGCCGGCGCGCGCGGGGCGCGGGTGGTGGTGGGGCGTCGGGAGGGCGGCGGGAGGGAGCAGGTCGTCGACCGAGGGGGCGGCGGGGAAGCCGGAGGGGGGGAGGGCGCCCGACGCGAACGCCGCCGCCGCGTCGAGCGCGGCCGCCTCCCTCCCCCCTTCCGGCACCGGCGGCAGCCACCCCGCGGCCTTTGGCGCCGCCCGGTGGTGCGTGGGCGAGTCGGGGCCGGCCAGGGCTTGGAGGTCGCCCGTCGAGAAGGCCGCGCGCCGCACGCCGCCGCGCGCCAGGCCGGCCGCCGCCGCCGACGCGAGCACCACCTCCCGGTCGTCCAGCAACGCGTCCAGGTCCAGGGCGCCGGCGTCCAGGGAGGCGAGCGAGTGGAAGAGGCGCTCCTCGTCCGCTGGAGGGGGGAGGGCAGGGGGGCGCGGGTCGGGGGGCGAGGCGCGGCGGCGGGCGGCGGGCGGCCCCGGCGGCCGCGTCGCGGACGCATCAGCGCGCAAATGCGCCTCTGGCCGGGCCGGCACGGCGCCAGGGGCGGCCCGCGCGGCGCGCTGCGGCCGCGCCACGCCGCCCGCGCCGCGTGTCAGCGCCGCCCGCCCCGTCCGCGCCACCCGCGGCATCGCACCACTCAGGTGCGTGAGTGGCGTCGGCTCAGCCGCCAGGGCGTCCAGCAGCAGAAAGTCGTCGTCCATGGCAGGCCTGGCCGCGCGGCGCGCCCGCGGCGGCTCGCGGGCAGCGGTGGCAAGGGCGCGGGGGGGTGGGCCCCGCGGGGACGGGCCGGGGCGCGGGGCGCGGCGGCGCGAGAGTGAGAGGGGAGGCACGCGGCGGCGCCCGACCCCGACCCCGCCAAGAGAGACCGAGGCCCGCGCCGTCGCCCACACACCCATCCCGTCACCGCGGCGCGAGCATGACGGGCACGCCGTCCTCCCGCCAGACCACCCGCCCGGCGACGAGGGCGGCGACGGCGTCGGGAAAGACTTCGTGCTCCGCCGCGAGCACGCGCGCAGCGAGGCGCGCGGGCGTGTCGTCCGCGCGCACCGCCACCGGCGCCTGGGCCAGGATGGGGCCCCGGTCGTAGGCGTCGGTCACGAAGTGGACGGTGGCGCCCGACACGCGGACGCCCGACGCCAACACAGCCGCGTGCACCTTCCCTCCGTACATGCCCGCCCCCCCGAACGCGGGCAGCAGAGCGGGGTGGATGTTGAGCATGGCCCGGGGAAAGGCGGCGACCAGGGCGGGCGGGACGAGCTGCGAAAGGGGGGGCGGGCGGCGGTGAGGGGCGCTCGCGCGCTTGACCCGAGCCCATTTGCCCCCCCGCGCCTCCGTGCCTTCAAGTAGCCGGCCAGCGCGACGTAGCGGACGCCCAGTTCCCCCCGCAGCGTGTCGGCGAGCGCGGCCGCCGCCGCGTCCAAGTCGCCGCCGTCCGCCGCGGGCGGCGGGAAGCGCAGCGTGGGCACGCCCAGCCCTTGCGCAAATTGCCACCCGCCGCAGCCGGGCTTATCGGAGACAACAGCCTGCGCAAACGAGGGGGGGAGGGGGTGGGCAGGAGAAACCAAACCGAAATCCCTCCCTTCCTCCTCCCTCCCTCTCCCACTCTCTCACCGCCACGTCCGCCTCGATGCGGCCGTCCAAGGTCGCCGCGTGGATGGCCTGGAGGTTGGAGCCGCCGCCGGAAACAAACACCGCCAATTTCGCGCGCTCTGCCGCGGCCGCGGCCGCGACCGACCGCCGCGGCGGCCGGTCGCGGGCGGTGGGCGGGCATCGCCGCCGGGCGGCGGGCGGCGGGCGGGCGGCCATCGAGGGGAGTGATGGCGGCGCGGCGGGCGCCTGCACACAGCCGCGGCGGGGGAGCGGGCGCCCTCGCCGCACGCCCCGCCGCGATGCACGACCCCGACCTGGAGTCGTCGTCGGACGAGGGCGGCGACCGCGGCGGCGACGGCACGGCGCTGGCCGCCCGCCCAGGCGGGGACGCGCTGCACCGCGAGTGGGAGGCGCGCCGCACCCGCTTCTACAATGTGGGTGTGGGTGGAGAGCGGGAGGGGAGAGGAAGGGGGGCAGGAATGGCCTCGACCGACGAGGAGAAACAAAACAACTCGACAGACTGGCTACCGGGAAGGCCTCGACGCCGGCCGCGAGGCCGCCCTGCAACCCGGCTTTGACGCCGGCTTCCGCGCGGGCGCGGCGGCGGGCGCCGCGTGGGGCGCGGTCGCCGGCGCGGCGGCCGCGGCGCGCGCGGCGGCGGCGGGGGCGCCGCCGGGGGCGCCCTGGGCCAAGGACGCGGCCGAGGCGGGGGCTACCATTGCGGCCGCCGACGCGGCGCCGGCTGCCGCGCTCGCGGCGGCGCTCGGGGTGGAGGGGGCGGACGCGAGCGCAGACTCGGGCGCTGCGGCCGGCGCGCGCGCCGCCTTGGAGACCGCGTGCGCCCACCTGGCCGCGCTGGGCGTGCCCTGCGGCGTGCCCGGGCAGGACTGAGCGCACGCGGGGGTCACGCTGTTTTTTCGTTCTCTCCGCCCTGTTGCAAATGCTTCCCCACGGTCGCGACCCCTCCCCACAAACCAACATTGAGACTCGCCTCATCTGCGCTGCTTCTTGCGCGGCGGTAGGCCGAGCGCGCCGCCCGCGTCGGCAGCGACAGAGCCTTTGGCAGTGAGGGCGTCGACCGCCGCAGCAGCAGCAGCCGCGCCGCAAGCCAACGCCTCCTGCATCGCCGCCACCAGGGCCGCGCGGGGCAGGGCGCCGCCCGCGAGCGCGGCGCGCGCAGCGCCCTTGGCGCTCTTCGGCAACGGCGCGGGCGCCGCCGCCGCCGCCGCCCGCCGCCGGGGCGGCAGGATGAGGATGCCAGCATCCTCCTCGAGGGACGCGGTCGCCGGCAGCTCAGCCTCGGGCTCGGCGTCGCCACCCTCCTCTCCCTGTTCTTCGTCATCCGAGCCGAGCGCCGTCCGCGTCCCCGCCCACCGCGCCCCCCCCACTTTTTTCTCCACGCCCAGCCCGACGCGGCCGGACCGGCCGCCGGCCGCGGCGCGCGTGGCCAGCGCTTCTTGGTCGGCCTCGGTGAAGCCCGGGGCGCCGCCGATCGGCCTGCGCGCCGCTGGCGGCTGCGGCGCCGCGCCCAGGCGCGCGCGCGCGCGCGTGAACGCACCCGCCCACCAGGCGGGGGTGTGAGGAGGGGACGGGGAGGAGGGGGCGGGAGGAGGGGCTTCGGCGCGCGGCGGCGGCGACGCGCGCTCGACGCGCGCCGCGCCCTCGGCCGGCGCCGCCACGCCCAGCACGGCGGCCAGGTCGGACGCCGAGTAGCCGCCCACCGCCTTGCCCGCGCGCCGGCGCGAGAAGCGGGCGAGGTGGGAGGCTTTGGGAGGAGGGGGTGCGGCGGCGGCGGCCGCGGCCGCCGCTTCCGCCGCCTTGGCCGCCTTGGCCGCCCGCTTGGCCGCTTTGGCGGCTTTGCGGGCGGCCTTGGCGTCGGCGGCGGAAGAAGCGGCGGGCGCTTGCGCGCCGCGGTCGTCGCCGCCCCCCGCCCCCTCGTCTCTCGGCGCCGCTTTCACCTCCGCCAGCCCCGCCAGCAGCTTGTCGTACGTCGCCATGCCGGTCGCCCACGCGCGCGCCATGGCGTCGGGGTCGTTCTGAGGGAGGAGGGGAGGAGGCAGGGGGTCGGCGGGCGACGCGAGCGCCGGCAGCGCCGGCGCTCCTCTCCTCCCTCCTCCATCTCACCGCGCCCACGCCGGCCGCGTCCTGGCGGCGCTTGACCTTGACGTGCTCCTTGATGCCGCGCCCGTCGGCGCCCTAAGGAGAGGAGGGAGGGCGGAATGCGGCTGCGTCGGCCGCCGGGCGCGCCGCCGCGGCCGGCACCCGGCGCCGACGCCGACCCGACCGCCCTCCACGCCACCCCCTCGCACCAGCCCTTGCCCCTCACGCCACCCCATGGCGTGCAGCAGCTTGTAGCCCGCGGAGCCTTTGTCCACGCCCTGGTAGAGGGAGGGCGCGCGGGCGGCGGGGGCCGTCCCGGGGTCGGACGTGGCGGGCGGCTCCATCGCGGGCGCGGGCGCGGGCACGGGGCCGGCCGCGGAGTGGGGGCGAGGGCGTCAATTGCCGCCGCGCCACTCCTGTCGCCCTCTCCACTCCCCGCGCCCCTCGCGGCCGTCGCAGCGGACGGCGTCCGTCCAGGGCACCGGCCCGCCGTCGGCGTCGGCCTGGCGCCCGCGCAATCGCCGACCGGCGTCGGGGCGCGTCCGCCCCGCCGCCCTCTCGGGCTCGCGCCCGCCCCACATGTCCATGGCCGCGTTGAGCGGCTCCCTGGCGCGCGCCGCCTGCAGGGCGGCGAGCAGTGGCGGCCGCATGCTCGCGGCGCGCGTGGCGGCCCCTCGGCGCGACCGCCGCCCGCCGTCCGCCGTGCGCTCGACGGCGGCCGGCGCTGCGGGCGACGCCGGCGGCGCGGCCACCATGAGCGTGGACGCGGCCGCGGCCGACCGCGCCGCCGCGGCCGGCCGCGCGGTCGGCGGGCTGAGCCGGGAGCCCATGGTGCGAGGAAGAGGAGGAGAGGGCGAGGGCGCGGGGACAGCGCAGCGGCCGGGAGCAGCGCCCACCCTCGACCCGCCCCCTCCCAGACCCTCCCGGCCCCGCCCCTCGTCGTCGTCGTCTCCGGCCCGTCCGGCGTCGGCAAAGACGCGGTCATCCAACGCCTGCGCCAGCGCCGCCCCGGGCTCGGCTTCGTCGTCACGGCGACGAGCCGGCCGCCGCGCGAGGGCGAGGTCGACGGCGTCGACTACGCGTTCGTCCCCGCCTCCCAGTTTGACGCGTGGGAAGCCG
>Ga0315287_10003585_pt1 | contig 14988 bp, 11 predicted proteins | sample YL17G11_0_MG_FD_205037 | JGI IMG/M metagenome (GOLD analysis project Ga0315287, IMG submission 205037) | Sediment microbial communities from Yellowstone Lake, YNP, Wyoming, USA - YL17G11_0 | ecosystem: Environmental > Aquatic > Freshwater > Lake > Sediment | place: USA: Wyoming | collected... | reverse complement strand
ACGGCCAAGCTAGCAGCGGCGTTCCCCGGAATCAGGACCTACACGCTGCGGCCCGACCTCGATCCCGCCTACTATGAAAAAGCCTGGCCCGCGGTCGATGCGGCCGACCTGGTCATCATTTCGTTGTTTGTTCCACGCAACCGGCTGGGCGATCCGGCCCCGCTCCGAGAAGGCGACCTGGCCTTTATAAAACGCATCATCGCGGCCAAGCCCAAATCCGTGATGGCCATGTCCTACGGCAACCCCCAGCTCATCCGCAAAATCGGAGACGCGGCGGCGTTCGCGGTCGGTTATGGGGAGAGGGGCTGGTTCGGCAACCAGGCGGTCTACTTTGACTCGTTCATCAAGCTCCTCAAGGGCGAGCTCAAGCCTTCGGGGAAACTTCCGGTCAAGGTCTCCGAGACCTACCCGATCGGGGCCGGCATCGTCTGGTGACCATTCGGCGGAACGGCCGTCCGTTTTCGCATTTTTCGTCAAGGGACAGGCTTGGGCGGCGGAAAGGGAGGAGATTTTCATGCCGATCAACCGAAGGGATTTTCTGAAGCTGGGGGACGCCGCCGCGGCGGCGGATCTCGGCGTTTATAGGACAGACATGGCCGAAACGATGGGAACTGACTTACGACAAGTTGATTGCCGGAGAGTGTGTCATTGAATACGAGCGGAAAGGAGCCTGTTCCATGGAACCAAACGGCTTGAGGAAGATCATTTTTTTTCTGACCGTCGCCGCCCTGTCATCCTGCACGAATAAAGGCAGGCCGCCGCAAGACGACCTGGTCCTGCATTACGACCGTCCGGCTAAATCCTGGAACGAGGCCTTGCCGGTCGGAAACGGCCGGCTGGGGGCCATGGTGTTTGGAACCGTGTTCCGCGAGCGCGTTCAATTCAATGAAGAAACGCTCTGGACGGGCGAACCCCGCGACTATTCGCATCCGGAAGCCTCGGAATACCTGGAGCCGATCCGGCAGCTGATTTTTGCCGGAAAACCGCGGGAGGCGGAAAAGCTCGCTCTGGATCATTTTATGAGTGTCCCTCTCCGTCAGAAAGCCTATCAGCCTTTCGGAGACCTATATATCGAATTCCCGGGGCATGAAAAGTATTCGGATTATGAGCGGAGCCTGGATATCGGCCGGGCTTTGGGACGGACGAAATACCGGGTCAACGGGATCGCCTTCACCCGGGAAATCCTCGTCAGTCAGCCCGACCAGGTGATTATGATCAGCCTTACGGCCGATAAAAGGAAGGCCCTGTCCTTCGGCCTGATCATGGACTCCCCGCACGAGAAAAAGGAAATCACGACCCAAGGATCCCGGCAAACCATGACCGTGGCGGTCAAAGACGGTGCTCTTCATGGGATGGCCCGGCTGAAGGTGGAAACCGACGGAAAAGTTGGAGGCTCGGGTCGAACCATACAGGTTACGGATGCTGAAAACGCGACGATCTATCTGACGGCGGCGACCAATTTCGTCGACTATAGGGACGTGAGCGGCAATCCTTCCAGAAAGGTGGATGACGCCTTTGCCGGTTTGGAAGGGAAATCCCCCCAACAGATCCGGGCCGCCCATATCGCCGATTTTCAGAGCCTGTTCAACCGGTTCCGAATCGGTTTCGGGTCGAATGGCCGAAAGGCGCTCCCCATGGATCAGCGGCTCCGGATGTTCAATAAATCGCCGGAAGACCCGGGTTTGATTGCCCTATACGTCCAGTACGGCCGTTACTTGATGATCTCGTCGAGCAGGCCCGGAACGATGCCCGCAAACCTGCAGGGCATCTGGAACCAGGACCTGGAACCGGCCTGGGACAGCAAGTATACGGTCAATATCAATACCGAGATGAACTACTGGCCGGCCGAGGTGACCAACCTGAGCGACTGTCATGACCCGCTGTTCAGGCTGATCGAAGAGTGCGCCCAAACGGGCGCGATAACGGCCAAAATACATTATGACGCCGACGGCTGGATCCTGCACCATAACACCGATATCTGGCGGGGCACGGCTCCGATCAACCACTCCAACCACGGGATCTGGATGGGCGGCAGCGGCTGGCTGTGCCGGCATCTGTGGGAGCACTTTCTGTTCACCCAGGACAAGGATTTTTTGAGAAACAGGGCCTGGCCGGTGATGAGGGAGGCGGCGCGGTTTTACGCTCAATTTCTGATTCCGGATCCCCAAACAGGCCGGCTGATCAGTGCCCCCTCCAACTCTCCCGAGATCGGCGGATTAGTCGCCGGACCCACCATGGACCATCAGATTATCCGGTCGTTATTCGAGGCCTGCGTGGAGGCCGCGGAGATTCTGAATCAGGATCAGGCTTTCGCCGTCCGATTGAAGGACCTCATTCCCCGGATTGCTCCGAACCAGGTCGGCCGGCATGGACAGCTGCAGGAGTGGCTGGAGGATCGCGACGATCCGAATGAACACCACCGGCACGTTTCGCATTTATGGGGAGTCCATCCCGGGGCCGATATCACATGGGAAAAATCTCCCGACCTGATGAAGGCGGCCCGGCAATCCCTCCTTTTCCGGGGCGATGAAGGAACCGGCTGGAGTCTGGCCTGGAAAATCAATTTTTGGGCCCGTTTTCTCGATGGAGATCATGCCTATGAGCTCATCAAGCTGCTGTTCCGGGTGCAGGAAGAAGCCCCGGTGAATGGGAGCGGCGGCACCTATATCAATCTTTTCGATTCCCACCCCCCGTTCCAGATCGACGGCAATTTTGGCGCGCCGGCCGGTATCGTGGAACTGCTGGTCCAGTCGCACCAAGGCCTGATCGACGTCCTGCCGGCCCTGCCCGGGGCGTTGTCCTCCGGTTTCGTTACGGGAGTTTGCGCCCGGGGCGGTTTTGAACTGGATCTGCGATGGATGGACGGAAAAATGACGAATTTGACGATTCTTTCCAAGGCTGGAAGCATTTGCAGAATCCGCTACCGGGATAGAATCGTCGATGTCCCCACCATCAAGGGGAAAAAATATTCTTTGGGCCGGAATTTCAGTTTGTAAACCACGGATCCATCTTTTGAAAACCGGCTGGGTCAAAGCCAGGCACACAAAACTCTCCGCCGTTTTATGGATCCCTGACCGGCCTCGTTTGGTGACTATTCGGCGGAACGGCCGTCCATAGACAGGCCGGCCCGCGTTCAACGGTGGTCTTTGTTGGCTTCGGGTATAATTTCTGATAGAAAATATTTTCTAATCGCGAAAATGCCGGTATAATCCCGGCATGAGAAGAAAAACCGCCCTCACTTTATCCGCCATTCTTCTAATGACGCTGTCGGTGGTCCCGGCGGCGGCCATCGCCGATCCCGCCTCAACCGCCGCTGCCCAGGACTCCCTCTCCGCCCAAATCGACGCCCTCCTCTCCCCCGCCTACAAGGCCGGAGAGCCCGGGGGGGCGCTTCTGGTCAAGAAAGACGGCAAGGTCCTTGTCCGCAAAGCCTACGGCATGGCCGACCTCGAGCTGAGCGTAGCCATCGATCCCGACATGGTCTTCCGGATCGGCTCGATGACCAAGCAATTCACGTCCGTCGCCATTCTCATGCTCATGGAACAGGGCAAGCTTGCCCTCAACGACCCCCTCACCAAGTTCCTGCCGGATTACCCGACCCAGGGGCGGACGATCACGATCGAGCATCTTCTAACCCATACATCGGGCATCAAGAGCTACACCGGGCTGACGGAGTGGGTTCCGCTCAAACGCAAGGACATGACGGTTACCGAGATCATCGCTTTATCCAAGGACAAGCCGATGGAGTTCGAACCGGGCGAGCGCTGGAGCTACTGCAATTCCGGCTACATCCTCCTGGGCGCGATCATCGAGAAGGTTTCGGGCCTGACCTACGAGGGCTTTCTGCAGAAGAACATCTTTGACCCGTTGGGCCTCCATCACACCTATTACGGCAGTTATTTGCGCATTATCCCCCGCAGAATCCCCGGCTATGGGCCGGGACCGAACGGCACGTTCCTGAATGCCGAATATCTGTCGATGACCCAGCCCTATGCGGCGGGATCGCTGGTGTCCAACGTCGATGACCTGGCCTTATGGAACGAGGCCCTCATGGCCGGCAAGCTGATCAAGCGCGAGACGCTGGAGAAGGCCTGGACGCCCTATAAGCTCAAGGACGGGAGCTCGTCCGGCTACGGCTACGGCTGGACGATCGGGGAGTACGAAGGCCATCGGATGATCCGGCATGGCGGCGGCATCAACGGCTTCACCACGGACGGCATCCTCTTTCCGGAGGACAAGCTGTTCGTGACCCTGTTGACGAACAGCGCCATCGATAGCCGGGATCCTTCGCCCCACGCGTACCGCATCGCCGGGATGGCACTGGGCAAACCCATGCCGGCCGAACGCAAAGCGATCGTTATCGATCCCAAGGTCTTCGATCTATATGCCGGCGAGTACGAGCTGGCGCCGGGATTCACGATCAAGTTCTTTCGCGAGGGGACCAAGTTCATGACCCAGGCCACGGGCCAGTCGGCGTTCGAAGTCTTCGCGGAGTCCGAGACCAAGTTCTTCCTCAAGGTCGTGGACGGCCAGGTGGAGTTCGTCAAGGACGCCGCCGGCAAGGTGACGGGGATGGTTCTGACCCAGGGCGGCCGCAAGATGCCGGCCAAGAAGATCGGGAAGTAAGAGGGAGGCGATCATGAATCGAAGGGATTTCCTGAAGACGGGCGCGGCGTTGGCCATCGGCGGCGCGGCGGTTCAACCGGGCTCCGCGGCCAGGCAAAGCACGGCCGACGTCATTCCCTCGGTACGGTTGGGGACGCTCGAAGTGTCGAGGTTGATCCTCGGGTCCAACCCGTTTTGGGGCTACTCGCACAAGTCCGACCAGCTCGACCTGGAGATGCGGACTTACCACACCGACGAGCGGATCGCCCAGATCTTGAACGAAGCGGCCGAATGCGGGGTCACCGCCGTGGTCAGCCCGCCGGATGAACGCTGGCGGAAGCTTTGGATCAAATACTCGGAAAACGGCGGAAAGCTCAAGATCTGGATCTCGCAGTGCCACGGGGATCCGAACCAGATGATCTCCGAGATCGACCGCTCCGTGAAAACCGGGGCCAAAGCCATTTTCATCCAGGGCGTCCGGGTGGAGGATCAGTTCGGGCCGGGAAATTTCGACACCCTGAAGGCCTGGGTCGACCACATCAAGGCGGCCGGGATGCCGGCGGGTGTGGCGGCCCACTGGCCCGAAGTCCATCCCGAGCTCCAGCGGCGGGGCTTCCCCGTGGATTTCTACTTCCAGTGCATGTACAACGCCTCCAAGACCAGCGACTACAGCGCGGCCGAAAGAAAGTCGGCCGAGGCCACGGTCGCCGTACTCAAGAAGCCGGTCATCGCTTATAAGATCCTGGGGGCGGGACGGCTGCCGGCTTCGGAGGGTTTCGAGGCCGCCTTCAACCACATCCAGAGGAAGGATGGGGTGTGTGTCGGGATCTTCGCTCCGAACGCCATCGACCAGATAAGGCAAAACGCGACTTACACGAAGATGTTGACGAAGTAGCGGAGAGAGAGCGGGGATTCACTTCTTCGGCGTCAGCCGGTATTTGACCAGCGAAGCAAAGCCGGAATCGTCTGCTGACAGTTCGGCCTAATGGCCATCCGTCGGCAGGCCGGCCCGGATTCAGCGGATCAAGTGAAAGGCCGTCTGGCGGCCGTCGAGAAAGATGGTCTTCTCGCCGGTGAACACGATGTCCTGTTCGACGGGCACGCGGAATTCCGTCCCGCCCCATTCGGGGATCGGCCCGGTGACGCTCAGCTCGACCGTGAAAACACTCCAGGGAACGAGCTTGACGTCGCCCCGGCCGACATTATTAATCTGCTCCCAGGGCAGGCCGATGAGCGGCCCGGGCTCGTGGAGGAACAACCCCAGCGAGTGGCTGTAGACCTTGGGCGTAGGGATGCCGACGGCGCGGGCCCGGCTGAGAATCCTGCCCAACAGCTCATTGCCGGTCAAGCCGGTCTTGAACTCGCCGCAATAAACGTCCTGCAACCGATTGGCCTCGGACAGGAGCTTGCGCAAACCCTCGGGCGCGTCCGCCTCCCCGGGCTTCAGGACATAGGCCACTTCCTGATGGTCGCTGTTCCAGCGCATGTACTTGACGCCGACATCGCAATGAAGGACATCGCCCGGCCGGACGGCCTTGTCGTCCTTGCCGTACGTGGCCAGGTTCTCGGGGCTCCTGGGTCGGATAGATATAAAGGGGCTGAAGGAGACCTTGAGGCCGAGGTCGGCGACCCGCTGCCAGTAGAAATACCGCAGGTCATCGGTCGTGGTCTGGCCGACCGTGATGGTCCGGTTGGAGAACATCTCAGCGATGATGGAGTGGGAGATCGCGGCCGCACGCTCTTGAATCTCTATCTCGTCCTCCAAGAGAGTTTCTCCCCACAAAGTGACCAAAGGCTCGGCTGAGGCGACTCGGGAGGCAAGGCTCGGGCCTAAGGCCTCGACAATCCTTTTCTTCAGGACCGTCGTCAATCCGCCGGCCGACCATTGGATCTCGCCCTCGTTGAGCCCGATCCTCTTGGGGTTGCGCTCGCGAACGATGCGCCCGAAGGCCTCCCATTGGCCTTCGCCCTTCTTGGCGTCGAAGGCGGCCGCGTCCCAGCCGTTCTGGAAAAGGCCTTGCGTGTCGGTCCGGGACACGTTGATTCTTTCCACACCCTTATCAGGTCCCCGGTCATAGAGGACCAGGATCTGGGTGATCGGGCACCAGTTCTCAAACGGCATCATCGTTTCAAAGAGGGGGTCGAGGTTGTCCTCGTTGCAGGTCAGGACCCACATATCGAACCCCGTCTCCCTCATCATCTGCGGGAGGAGGGTATCCAACCTCTTCTGGACGAGCTTGAGGACGAGGGCCGCCCGTTCCCGGATGGGCAGGAGCGAGGGAGATGTCCGCTCCGGAGCGGGCTTCGCCGCGGAAAAAGAAAGACCGAGAAGAAATACGAAAAGCGCCGCCGCTGTCGGCCGATGTTTGATCATTTTCCTCTCCTTGCCCCGCGCGATACGCAGGTTGGCCCCCGATTCATATCACGCCGAATGAACGGGGGTCAAGGAGCCATGCCGGCCATGGAAAGCTCCGAGGAGAAGCCCACGCTTGTGGTAGAATGGGGTTCGGCCGCTCATTTCCCAAAAGCCAAAACTGCCTATAATCGGGACGGGCCGGTTCCAGGGGTTGTTTTTCGAAAACATCGAGCCCGCATATAGGACGGGGTTCCGCACGAAATCCGAAGAGGAGGCGACAATGGACCCGATAAACCCGACGCTGCGCGTCACGCTTCTGCCCAAGGACACCAACCGCCACGGGACGATCTTCGGCGGGATCATTCTGAGCGATATCGACCTGGCCGGAGCGATCGAGGCCCGACGCTCCTGCGGCCCGCACAATTTCGTCACTGTGGCCATGGACAAGGTCGTCTTCCACAAGCCCGTTTTTGTAGGCGACGTGCTCAGCCTCTATGCCGAGACGCTGCGTATCGGGCGGACTTCGGTGACCACCAAGATCATCGTCGAAGCCACGCGGGCGGATAACGGGGAGACCGTCCGGGTGACGGAGGCCGAAGTGGTCTATGTCGCCGTTGGCGCCGACTGGAAACCTGTTTCCATCGAAAAATCCCGGAGCTGATTTCCGCCGAAAAGTCCGATCAGTAGAAATCCGAATATCCAGATTCGTTTGATCCGCATCTCCGCCTCCATTGTCAGAGGACAGGCCTGGGCGGCGGAAGTTTACCCCCGGAACGCCGTCCAAATGTTTGGAACCGGAAGGGGTTCAGTCCGCCCGGCCTCCTTCATTCATACGCGAAGACGAGCCTTTCCGTCACATGACCGGTCGGGGCAGGATTCCCCTGACGCTGGTCCGCCTGACCGGGGTCGGCGCCAAGGCCTACAGGGACTATCGGGCCCGCTTTAAGGCCTTCCTGGCCTAAGGGGATTAGCTTTTTTTCATAATATAGAAACAGCGGTCGGCGCAGACGCCCTTATCCATTCAGCTTGATCCCCTTGCGATAAGCGATGCGCTTGTAAATCGCGATGATCCCGCGGGTCATGGCCAGGGATGAGAATTTCTCGTGAACGACCTGGTAACCGCGTTCGCCGAAGCGGCGGGCCAAATCCCGATCCTGATAAAGGCTCAAAATGGCGTCGGCCACGGCGCGGGGATTGCGGGGGGAGACCAGAAATCCGGTTTCGTTGTGGATAACGACCTCGGGGATACCCCCGACCTCGGTGGCTACGACGGGAAGACGGCTGGCCATGGCGTCCAGAATCGAACTGCCCAGCCCTTCCTGTTCCGAGGACAGGACAAAGGCGTCGAGCGAGGCCAGGATGCGAGGGACGTCGTCGCGGAAGCCCAGGAAGAAAACCAAATCGCCGACACCAAGATCGCGGGCTTGCTTATCCAAGGCCAGCTCAAGCGAGCCCTTGCCGACGATGATGATCTTGATCTTGGGCGTGCGTTCCTTGAGCATACGAGCCGCCTCGATGAGATAGCGGTGCCCTTTGCTGTCCTCAAGGTAGGCGACGATACCGACCAGAAAATCGTCCGGGAGAAAACCGAACTCGCGGCGCAGGAGATCACGCTGGCCGACATTTTCGAACGGCGAAAAATCAATGCCGGAGGAGACGACCTCGATCTTGCCCGGTTCGATGCCGCCCCGGATCAGGACATCGCGGACATTGTCGGAAATGGCCACGATGAGGTCAACGTCCTTGGTGTACTTGCGCCTGGAAAAGAACCCCTTGCGGAGGGGAAAAGAAACCCGCCGCGAGACGATCCGGATGGGAACTCTGGCCCGGGTGCAGGCCGCCCCGCCGATGGACACGGCGTGGGCATCGTGGAAATGGGCCAGGACACAACCCTTCTTCCGCATCGCCCGCGAAAGCTTATAGGCGGCGCCCACGTCGGCCTCACCCTTCATTTTAATGGGCAGGACGGGCAGGCCCTCGGCTACGGCCTTTTCGTGGAGAGGACAGCCGGGCTGAACGACGAGATAGACGGGATAGCTCTGGTCGCGAAGCTCCCGCGTCAATAAAAAGGACTGGCGCTGGCCCCCGCGCCACTCCCGGCCGGTATCAATCTGGAAAAGGCTCAATACGCTCTCCTTTTCTCCAGATCTCCCCCAGTTTGGCATAGCGGACGAAAATCGAATAGCCGTTGAGAACGGAGACGATCACGCCGGCAAAACCGTCCAGGAACCCCCGTTTAAGGATGTACGATTTGAGAAAACGGGAGAACGGCAGAACGATAAGGTGGTGCGGGCGGCATTTTTTGCCCTGGACATAGAGTTTTTGGGCGCCCAGGTCGGCGAACTTGTCCAGGCGCGCCAGATGATCGGCGATGTTGCGGTAAGTATAGTGATGGATGGGGTTCTTGAATTTCCGGATTTCGCCGGAAATGGCCAGCGTTTCGTGAACGTACTCCCCTTCCCAACGGGCATCGCCCCGGCGGAAGAGGCGGACCTTGCGGTCGGGATACCAGCCGCAATGCCGGATCCACCGTCCCAGATAAAAGACGAGCCGGGGCATGGAGAACCCGGCGCAGGACGGATCGCCGTTTCGGAGAGCCAGGATTTCCGTGCGCAGGTCGGGCGAAATCCGTTCATCGGCGTCGAGGGATAGGATCCAGGCGTGCGCGGCCAGGCCATTGGCGAAATTTTTCTGGTCGGAGTAATTCGTCCATTTCCGCTCGACGATCTTGTCGGTGAAGGCCCGCGCCATCTTGACCGTCCGGTCCGTGCTGCAGCTGTCGACGACGATGATCTCGTCGACGATGCCGGACAGGCTGTGGAGGGCGGCCTCGATGTTCGCTTCCTCGTTGAAGGTGATCAGGACGGCGGAGATTTTCACAAGATGAAACTATCACAGAGTGGGGTCGGGGCTCAATACGGCATACCCATACAACATAGAAATGTTGAATGTTGAGGCCTGCCCCCTAATACTCTATACTTTACCGGTCATGCGCTCTTATGAAGATTTGTTGAAAGAAGCCTTCGAACCGGACGCGTTCCGCCGCGAAGGCCATCGTGTCGTGGACCGGCTGGCCGACCACTTAGCCGCCTCGAACCCGGACGGGCGGGCTTGCGTCCTCCCCTATGAGAATCCCGAGGCCATGCTGGCCTCCTGGGGCGACCGTTTTGGCCCCCAGCCTTCGACCGCGCTGGCCGACCTCCTGCCCGAAATTCTGGCCCGGTCGAACGACCTGCTGCACCCTCGCTTCATCGGCCACCAGTGCACGACCGCGCTTCCCCTGGCCGCGCTCGGCGGATTCGTCGGCCAGTTCCTCAACAACGGGACGGCCGTTTATGAAATGGGCCCGGTCAATACGGCCATGGAACGGCAGATCGTCCGCTGGATGGCCGGGCTGGCCGGCTGGGGAATGGAGGCCGACGGAATTCTGACCAGCGGCGGGTCGATCGGAAACCTGACCGCCCTGCTGGCCGCCCGGCAGACGTCCGCCGAACGGGACGTCTGGAAAGAGGGCTTAGCCGGAGGTCCGGCCGGAGCGGTTCTGGTCTCCGAACAAAGCCATTACAGCGTCGGCCGGGCTGTCGCCGTGATGGGATTGGGCCAAGACGCGGCCGTGCCCGTTTCCGTCGATGAACGGTTTCACATGCGGGAGGACGGCCTCGAACGCGCCTGGGCCGAGGCCGTCCGTCGCGGCCGACATCCGTTCGCCGTCGCCGCCAACGGCTGTTCCACGGCGACGGGGAGCTACGACGATGTAGAAATGGTCGCGGACTTCGCCCGCCGGCGCGGGATCTGGTTTCATATCGACGGGGCGCACGGTGCGGGCGCTCTCCTTTCGCCGAAATACCGTCATCTCCTCCACGGGATCGATAAAGCCGATTCCTTCATCTGGGACGCCCACAAAAACATGCTCATGCCGGCCCTCATCACGGCCGTCCTCTTCCGAGACGGCGGTCACTCCTACGAAGCCTTCTCCCAAAAGGCGTCTTATCTTTTCGAAAAGGATTCGCGGGAGGAGTGGTACAACTTCGCCCATCGGACGCTCGAGTGCACCAAAACGATGATGGGACTGCGCCTGTTCGTGTCGCTGTGCGCCTACGGGACGGATTTCTTCGCCGGCTATGTCACGGCCATGTGGGACCTGGCCAGGGAGTTCGCTCAAATGTTGCGGGACGCGGGTGATTTCGAACCGGCCGTCGAACCCGAAAGCAATATCGTCTGTTTCCGTTATATAAAGAAGGGAGAAACCGATATCGACGTGCTCCAACGCCGTATCCGACGCGCCCTGCTCGAGCGCGGGTCGTTTTATGTCGTGCAGACCGAACTGCGGGGCCGTCTATGGCTCCGTTGCACGCTGATCAATCCGCGCACGACAGCGGCCGATCTGGAGGCCTTGCTCGTCGAGATCCGCTCGATCGCCGCGACCCTCGAACGTTAGCCGGGTGGTTGGCCGGCTTAGGGGGTGTAAAAGCCGCGTCCTTAAAAGCGCAGCGCCGCGCCGAAGACCGCGTCCATCCCTCCCAGGTCGACGCCGTTCGATTTCCGGACCGGACCCGCCTCGACCCGGCCGAACAGCGAGACCGGCCCCAGCGCGGCGAATTCGATTCCCACGGCCAGGATCAACCCCACGGCCGTCCCCTTGACGACGATGGCTGCGTCCAGCCATGATTCCTCATAATCCAAAGTCGCCGCGCCGGCCCAACCCGAGACCGTCCATCGTCCCGACGTCATTCCATATCCCAGACCGCCTCGAAACGAGGAAAGATTCAGGCGGACCCGGTAGCCGGAATCTTCGAAGGCAGGGCCTTCGGCCGCAGCCGAGCCGTCGGATTTAATCTGCCGATACCCGGCGAACACGGACCACGCGCCCGAAAACCGCCAAGCCGCTTGAACGTTCAGGCCGAGAATCGTTTCGCCGTAGATGGCCCGCAAATCGGCTTGAAAGGGGAAGAATCCGGACGCGCCGGCGCCGACCGAAAAGCGGGGCGCTGTCCCGCCCGCCGCCGGCCGGGACGAAGCCAAGACCGCCGCCGCGACGAGGAACAACGCCGTTGCCCATCGTGAATTTATACGTTCGCGGCGCAAAACCCCGATTTTTAAATCGGGGTACAAAGCGCCGCTCAGTATTAACCCTGGATATACCCCGGGCTTCAGCCCGGGGAGTCGAATGGGTTTAATTGACCGGCCGTTCATTTCCATGTGGCCTCCGAATCGACAACCTCGACCGAAAGGCCGCTTTCACGGCCTTGCCCGTCCCGGGCCGTGACCACATAATAATAGGTCACGGCGGCGTCGAGAAAGCGGTCCGTAAATTCGGTCGTCGCCAGCGGGGCCGGCGTGATTCGCTCGTATGGCCCGCCTTTAACCGTAGCCCGATGGATATAGTATCCGACCACGGCATCCCGGTTTGCCTCCCAACGCAGGCCCACGGTTTTGACCCGGGCAAAGAGCGACCGGTTGATTTGCGAACGGACGACGAGCCCGGACGGCGAAGAAGGCGAGCTCACCGGTTGGGCCAGCCCGGCCGCCGTGGCCAGCGCGGCCCGGGTGATGAGCAAGGCATAGTCCATGGTCAGCGTCCCCAGCGTATCGGTCGTTTTATGGTAGTAAGGACTGGTGGGAGACTCGTTTTCGATGGCGCAAAGAGCGCTGTATCCGGCGTTCCAGAACGGCGAGTGGTCGCTATAGGGCCAGGACGAGACGGCCACGATCTTAGCCGTTAACCCGGCATATTCGGCGGCCGCGGCGACGAAGCGATCGGCCAGACCGGCCGAGGCGGAATTGCGGACGACATCCATTTGCCAGGGCCAGCGGTCGGGGAAGGCGATCATGTCCATATTGATGACGCCGATGATCTTGGCCCCGGCCGCCTGGGCTTCCTGAGCGTAATGTTTGCTCCCGTACAGCCCCCATTCCTCGGCCGAAAAGCAGATGAACTTGATGGTGAAATCGAAGGCAGTCCCGGCCAGAACACGGGCGATCTCCACCACCGCCGCCGTACCGCTGCCGTTGTCGTCGGCTCCAGGAGCCCGGCTCGAGGCCTGGTTGCTGGTGGAGTCATAATGCCCGCAGACGATGACTTCCCGGTCCGGAGCGGTCCTCCCCCGGAGAGTAGCCACGATGTTCCGCGTGGCATAGCGGTTGTTGCTGAAGGAAAAGGGATCATATTCGACGGGAAGTCCGAGGCCGCTAAAAGAGTTATGGAGATATGTCCCGGCCGATTCGCAGGCCGTCGTCGAGGTGTAGCGCGTCTGGAAATTCTCCAGGTCGCCAATGAGCGTAGTCAGCCGGCTCTTGGAGACTTGGGCGGCCAGTTGGCTGATGACGGGATCCGCGGCCGGAACGGGCCAGGGGGCGGCCGGGGCGAGGGCCGCCGGCGCCTCCAATGCCGCGAGAGGCAAGGAAACGTCCAGAAAAACCCGGGCGATCTCAAACCGGGGAGGAAGGATTTCCCGGGCCTCCCGGTTGCCGGACCAAAACAGGGCCGTCCTCTCGTCCAGCCGGATCGTCCGGCCGGACCGGTTCAAGTCCGGCCAATCCCCGGGCCCGTCGACGCGGACGAGGAAATAGGCCTTGCCCCCCGGCGACGAATCCAGGATCTCGATCCCGGCTCCGGTTTCGGCCAGGCGGAAGGCCAGATCGCTCGGTACGACGGCCAGAAAGGCGGTCGTCAATGGAGCGACGGCCCGGATTCCTTGACGCAGCTCCGGCGGGAGAAGAGTCAGGGACGCGGACTCCATTCGAACCAGGATCGTTTCCGTCGAATGGGAGGCCGGTCCGGACAGGGCCAGGACCACCGCCGTGAGGATCAGAGCTTTGGTTAAAGTCGGATTGCGGGTCATGGTTTTCGCATCCTTTACGGAAACGAGGATACCATGGAGCAGGCCTCTTCGTACAACGACCGTTTTCAGTCGCCGATTTTGAATCCCCGCTTTTCCAGATTGACGCCCATGGCCTTCTCCAGCCTTTCCACGGACAGGACGGCGTCGATCCTGGCCTTAAGCTCAAGCGACTTGGCATTGGCCAATCGCTCCTGGAAATCGAGGACGAAATAATTTGTGGACAGGCCGACGGCCAGCTTCTTAACCTCGGCGTCCAGACTCTTTTCGGCCAACTCGCGCGCCAGGCGATAGGCCTCGACGCGTTTGATGTTGGCTTCGATGGCCCGCAAGGAGTCGCTGATTTCGAGGGCGGCTTGCTGTTCCATGTTCTTCAACCGGACCTGGCTTTGCCCAAGTTCGGCTTTGGCGTAGGCATAATCGGCCTTGGTCAGGAAGGAGCTCAATGGAATGGTCAGGGTCAAGCCGACGTTCCAGTTGCTGTACAGCATCTTGAACGCATCGCGAAAAGCGTCGGAGGAGCTGCCGGGCTCTTTTCCGATCAAGACACCGGCGAAAATATTGTCGCCGGCATAAATCAAACGATCACCGGAAATGCCGGGGCTCCAGTAGGACAGCGTCAGGTCCAGTCCGGGCAGCATCTGGTTCTTGGCCACGGTCAAGCCGAGCTCTTTGGACTCGATCGTTTTCTGCAGGATCCAGAGGTCGGGCCGCTTATCCAGGGCCGTCTTCAACGCTTCGCCCAGAATTAGTTTGACGTCCGTAAACGCCGGCCGGTCGACGGGAACGACCCGGGCCTCCCGGAAATCGCCCTCGGCGGCCAGGTTGATCATGGTCTTCAGGACTTCCTGGCCGCGGGTGATGGCGAATTCAGCCTGGATGAGGTCGGCGTCGCGCTGGGCTACCGCGGCTTCGGCATTCAAAATCTCGAGCGGGGCGAGCTGTCCGAACTCGACTTCCTTCCTGGCCTTGGCCAGGAGGTCGCGTCCGAGCTGGAGCGACTGCTGTTTGACCTTGAAGCTCTCGATGGCGAAAACGAGATTCCAGTAGCCCTCCTGGACGAGATAAATCGTCTCCATCATGGTATTGCGGAGCTGGGAGTTCGAAATCTCCAGGTTTTTCTCGGCCAGGGCGATCTGGCGACGGGCCACTTTGGGCCCGAAGTTTCTGAGCAGGGGCTGGGTAAAT
>Ga0315287_10003584_pt1 | contig 14988 bp, 9 predicted proteins | sample YL17G11_0_MG_FD_205037 | JGI IMG/M metagenome (GOLD analysis project Ga0315287, IMG submission 205037) | Sediment microbial communities from Yellowstone Lake, YNP, Wyoming, USA - YL17G11_0 | ecosystem: Environmental > Aquatic > Freshwater > Lake > Sediment | place: USA: Wyoming | collected... | reverse complement strand
GCCTGGTCGTTGACATTGCCGGCGGCCTCGTATTGCTGCAGCTGGCTCTCGGTTATTGCCAGGAGCTCCTCCGCCTCCCTCTGCTCCGTCACGACTGGGCCCGTTTGGGGCGCTGCGGGAGGGGCCGTCTGCTGGGTCTGCATCTGGGGCGCAGGAGCGTATGCCGGCGGAGGCGCCGGTCCCGGCGGGGGAGGCGGCGCATACCCGTAAGCGGCCGGTTGGGCGGAGTATGTCGGTGCCGGCGGATACCCGGGCGCCGGAGGCTGTTGCACGAGCATTGTCTGTGCCGGCGGATACACGGGTGCCGGCTGGGACAAGGTCACGTACGCGGCCGGTCCGACGAGCGGGGCCTGCTGGGGCGCAGTCGAGAGCTCGGACGCCGAATATGCATTCTGCTTCGCCTTCTTCTTGCGGTAGTAGACATAGCCGCCCATGGCGGCGGCAATCACGACAACAACGAGTATCAGGCCGATGGCAAAGGTCGTGTCCTTCCCGCCGGCTATTCCCGGTATCAGCCTCGCATCCACCCTCTGGGTGAGGTTGTAGGTCTCGTTCCCAACCCTGATGGTCAGGGTATGCAGGCCCTTCACGGTCCTCCAGTTGAACTTGGCATCATCAGCGCCGCCGCCGTCTATCCAATCGATGTTCTTCGACTCAACCACTTTTTCGTCAACAAGGAATTCAACCAGCACGTCCATGGCCCGTGCGTCGCCAAGGTTGCTGACGGAGGCGGTGACGACCGCCATGTCCCCGTCGGTGAACTTGTCCTTGTCTATCGTGATGTTGCCTGAGAGCCTGATGAACCGCACGACGAACTTGACGCTGGATGTGTTGACGCCGCCAAGGGCGTCCGTGACCTCCATGGTCACCTCGTGCTCTCCGGCGGGGAAAGTCATGGCGAACTCCTGGGTCGTCGCAATGTCCTTGCCGGATTCGGTCCAGCGGTACCTCAGGGCGTCGCTGTCAGGGTCGGAGGTGGACTTGGCGCTGAAGTCGATTTCCTCCGTGTCCATGAACTCCTGCGCGGGCGCTGGCTTGTCAATGACCGGTATAGGGTTCCGGTTCACATTCTCGACGGTCATGTTCCAGACGCGGGAGTCGTTGAGCTCGCCGTCCGTGACAACGACCCTTACGGTGTAGTTGCCGGCCGAGCTGTAATCGGACTTGTAGATGTATTGGGTTCCGGTGCCGACCTCCGTACCGTTCAGGTACCACTTGAAGGTCAGCGGCTGCTTGTCGAAATCCGAGGCCATGATGGAGTATGTCTGGGATTCCGTTTCCTTGATCTTCACATTGGCCTTGGGGTTGTAGGCGTCGACCTTGGGCGGGACGTTTACGTTCTCGACCGAGAGCCTCCATGTCCTGTTGAATCCGAGGTTACCGGGGTCGGAGACCTGGCATCTCACGTTGTAGATGCCCGAGCTGGTGAAGTCCGTCGTGAAATTGAATGCATTCGTCGTGACCCCTGCCCTGTCGAGGTCGTTCACGAACCACGCGTACCGCAATGTGTCCCGGTCCGGGTCGGTCGCATTCACACGGAACTCCAGGCTCGAGTTCTCCTTCATTAAGGGATTGTCGGCCGGGGACGACGAGTTCATGATAGGGTTGCGGTTGACGTTCCTGACGGTCAGGTTCCATGATGTGCTCGTGTCGTGGAGGCCGTTGTTGATGGTGACCGTGATATTGTACTTGCCCGCCGATTCGAAATCCGCGAAGTAGGACCAGTTCCACGTGGAGTTGGCGACCTCCTTCTTGTTGAAGGACCATGTGACGCAGAGCGGGTACTGGTAGAGGTCGCCGGCGGTGATGTTGAAGTCCATTGTATCGTTCTCGTTCATGGTGACCATGTAGTTGGCCGGCGTCTGTGCGTTTATTGTGGCCGCATGGTCCGGAGGCAGGAACTCTATCCTGATGCCCGAGACCCTCAGCTTTCCGGTGTGGTTGGAGAAGAACGCCAGAGGGATGTCCGTATGCCCTCCGTCGATAACGTCCGGGACGAGCTCATTGAGGATGCTCTTGAGGTCCCCCAATGTCGGGTTCTCGTCCACAACTCCGGAATATTGGTATGCGATGTCAATGTTGGAAATGTTGATGCGGCCCGGGTCGGTGGACGACATGGAGAACGGGATATCGCAAAACTCGTTGCCGAATATGTCCACGTAATCCGCCGGGTCCGCTGCGTGCGCCGCAAGGTAGCCGTTGATCTTGGCCGAGAAGTCAGGTGCGGACGCCAATGTGCTGAACGTGCCGACCTGCGAGAATATCGAAACCGGCGAGGTGTCGTTTATGACGAATGAGACATTTCCGGGGCTCCCGTACTCGGCAAGGACGAACGGTGCAAGGCAGTAATCCCACTTGTCCTGGATGGCCGCCTGTGTCCTGTGGATGCAAAGCCCGTTGTTGGTGACAGTCCCGTCGACCCACGACGACATCATCTTCGAGATGTTCCAGCTGTACCAGACGTTCGGGCTCGACATCATGTTCGTGGACTCTGGCGGAGCGGTCTCCTTGAGGGTCTTGGTCGTCGGAACGGACCATGCTTCGAGGTTCTGGTAGACGCCCAGCGGGTCATTGAAGTTGTATGTTCCGGGGTTGGAGCCGTAATAGCTCGTCCCCTTGCGGCCCCACCAGAATGAGGCGTTCGAGACGAATGCCGTGTTCGGGATCGAAGATAGGTCGAACTGGAGGAGGTCGTAGAGTATCTGGCCGTTGAGGGCGTTGACCCATGTGCTCGCTCCCGAGTTGACCCACATGTTGGGGGCCCAGGACTGCCACTGTGTCAGCGTGCTCAGGTTTCCGGGCCCGATGCCGTTGGAGCCCTCGAGCTTCAGGGTGGCGCTGGTGACGTTGGCCTGCTTGGGCAGCCTTATCCGGATATTGTCGAACGAGCCCGGCCCGTGGAACGGGACCTTGAGAAACTCCGTGGAATTGGTGGTGTTGGAGATGAGGTACTGATGGCCCAGGTGGCCGTATCCGGTCCCGTCGAACACCCATTCCAGGCTGCCGTCCTCTCCGACATCCAGCGTCACATTCTCGGGGTAGTCCTTCCCGCCGGGCGTCAGGGCATCACCGGACACGTTGATGTTGGCCGAGAGAATTGTCGCTCCGTTCGGGATGCGGAGGAACAGGCTGTTGTCGGTTCCGGGAGCATTGAACGTAATGTTTGCCATCGAGCTCCCGTCCCCGAGGGTCGTTATCAGGCGCGCAAGGTTGCCAGCCCTTCCCTCTTCAGAGAATACGCTGGCCGTGGGCGTAATCATCATGCACGCTATCAGAATGCCAGTTACGATTCTCGCCTTTCGCATGCCTTTTCCCCCGTTTAACAGAGCAATTCGCCCTGCTAACTTTTTGTATTATTTAGCTACTAGATATAGTTATAGGTTCGGGTTCTAATTGTTGGCCGGATTCGGGACCATAGTGTTACAAGCAAAAAACATCATACAAAAGCGCGCCGTGACTCGGGAATATTTAATTCCCGTAATGGCATTCGCAGCGACAGGTGGGTTCTGATGGCCGGAAAGAAAGCAAATGCAAAGGCCCCGAAGGAAAAGGCCCGTTCGTCAGTAAGGAAGGCTCCTGCGAAAGCAAAGCCCTCCACAAAGGCGACAGGCGCAAAGGCGAGGGCCTCAGCGAAGGCGACAGGCGCAAAGGCGAAGAATCCCAAATCCCGCGCTCCGCCAGCCAAGGCTCCCGAGACCATCGAGGCGCTCATGGTCAAAATGGATGAGTGTGCAAACAGGGGCGATACCGACGGCTCTCAGGCCTTCTTCGAGAAGATAATGGCGCTGCGGGAGAAGGCGAAGCCGCCGCTGGACCTTTCCGGAACCCCCGAAGAGCTCATTGCGAGGGGCAACGCCCTCGAGGACAATTCCGAGTACGACCGCGCAATCAGATGCTACGAAAAGGCGCTGGAGCTTTCCGCCAGCGACGATGCAATGCTCGCAAAATGCAATTACTGGCTGGGCCACGCCAACTTCCGCAATTACAAGTTCAACGAGTCCATCCCGTTCTACGAGAAGGCCGCAACGCTGGCTGAGAAAACAGGGCAATCGGCGCTTGCGGGCCTTTCATATCTGGGGATGAGCGAGAGCGCCTCGGGAGACCTCAGGGACCACGATGCCGAGGAGCACCTGCGCAAGTCTGCCGAGAAGTTCGACATCAATGACTTCCGCAACAGGGCGCTGGTGTACCGCCAGTTCGCGTCCATCTACGGCTCCCGCAGGAGCAAGCCCGACGCCATCAGGTACAGCGAGCAGGCCGTTGAGCTCGCAATGAAGTCCGGCGACCCTGCGCTCGTCAAGGAAATGAAGATGTGGCTCGACATCACCAAGAAGCAGTTCGCACGAGGCTGAGCACTGTTGCGATGTGCCCCTGAGGGGAGCCAATCACAAAACGGAAACAGATGTTTATTTATATGTCAAAAAGCGAAAAAGAAGTCGAAGGTCAGAGGCATGAAACCATCTCAAATCGTTAATGTCATCCTGTTCGTCCTGCTCGCAACTGGCGCGTTCGCGCCGATGTCGGAGGATGCGCGGGCCCAGACAGATACGTCATCGGGCCGCGGTCGGGACACGGTCCCACCCACCAATACCACGGAATGGAACATCTCGGGCGTCGCGGAGATTGTGGGATGCTGCACATTCAGCGGCAACATCACCATCTATGCGAACGGCATATTGAGAATCAAGCAGGAATCCACGCTGACGCTAGGTCTCACACCAGGGAAGCGATGGACCCTCTTTGTGAAAATGGGCGGCTATGTCGAGGTCACCAATTCTTCAGTCCTGAACGTCGACCGCTTCGAAACGGAATCCGGCGCCGGCCTGACTATCGAGAAGGGCAGCAAGGTGACTGCCAACGGGCTGTTCAACGCGACAGTCAGCTCGCTTGTGGTCACGGACGCCACCATAACGGTCACGGGCGCGCCCGGTCCGGAAGCGGGGGACCCTGGTGCATCCGCAAAGCTCATTCTGAATGCTGGCGGGGGCGGCCAAATACTGAGGTCCAAACTGACCGTGACCGGCGGTGCGGGCAAGGAAGGCAGTGACGGCGGAGTGGGAGGGGCGGGTGGAGAAGCGACACTGTTCATTACAAGTCAGCAGTTTGACACGGACACCGTGACCGTACAGGCGGGTGCGGGGGGCAAGGGAGGCAAGCCCGTGACCGTGGCCAATGGAGGTGCGGGCGGCATCGGCGGTGCCCTTTACATGAAAATGCAAGGTAACGGTCTCTCGCGCTCCAAGTTCATCTGCCACGCAGGGGACGGCGGCATCGGGGCGGACGGCATGAGCTCCCAGAGCGGTGGAAATGCCGGCCCCGGCGGCAACGGGGGCAGTGCGATATTCGAATGGAACGGCGCGTTCATGAACATCGCTTCGTCCAACCTTACGGTGACTGCGGGCAATGGCGGAAAGGGCGGTGCGGGTGGAGCAGCCCAGACGGCCGGCAAGAACGGCGGTAACGGCGGGGAAAGCGGCCGGGGCGGCTCCGTCAGCGCAATAATCAACAATAACGGACCGATGACAATGTCCGATTCCGACATCAACTTCTGGGCCGGATGCGGCCTCAAAGGCGGAAATTACGGATATGCCGGAACGGGGGGAACATCCGGGAGATCCGGCAACGGCGGCACGGGCGGCAACGCCCAGGTGGCCATCAATCTCAAGGATGAGTTCACGGCGGTCAATGCGTCTCTCTTGACAATGGCGGGCAACGGCGACGCGGGCGGCTTCGGGACCGTCGGCGGCAAGGGCGGAAACGGCGGTTCGGGCAATCTCATGATGAATATTATTTCCGGTGGCGCGGAACCGACATTCAAGATGGCAAAGCGCGCCCTTGTGTGCCGGGGCGGAACAGGTGGCGAAGGCGGCAAAGGGCTTTCTGTCGGCCAGACTGCGGGCCAACCTGGCGATGGCGGGAAGGGCGGCGACGGCAGATTATATGTCGGAAATGTCAAGAGCATGGAATTTTCCGCAGTCGACATCGTGGCGGACGAAGGCAGCGGCGGAGTTGCCGACAAACCGGCGATTACCGGAAATCCCGGACTCGGGGCGCTCATGTTCGATACGGAAACACTGTTGATGAACAATTGCACGGTCTCCCAGACCATGGGACCCGTCAATGGTTCCGACAGGTGGACACTCTACAGTACGCCTATAAAGCGCCCGAAGCACTTTGATGTCTCGGAATCGGGCCTCGCGGAGGAATATTGGCATCTCGGGCTGAATGTCACCGATATCCACGGGGTTCCGGTAACGGATACCAGGGTCACAGTCGATGTATTCCTCAACGAGTCGCTTGTGAAGCAGGAGCTGCTCGATGCCAACGGAAGAAAAGATTTCTGGCTCCTGGGCAACAGGTGCACAGCAGACGGCATTGAGAGAATTTCTCCGTACACAGTCATCGCCCACGACGAAATCGGCCGAACATCGCGGAACGAATCCCTGATAATCATCTATGATATTAATCTCAAGGTTGTCATACAGGAAAAAAGCCAATCACCTCGCTGCTCCATTTCGGTGCCGGACCCCAAGATCACACCTGTGATCGATGCAAGCCAGTACTTGAAAGGGAACGGTCAGACGGAGATGTTTTTAATTGAAGGAGAGGCCATTGACGATGTGGCGAATTATGACCCATACATTGAGCAGGTCCAGCTGAAGATTGGCGACGGAGGCAACTGGACCGATGTTGCCTTCATACCTAAAATTGCGGGCAAGGTCCATTGGAACTACACCTGGGACATCTACAATTGGGGATTCGATATGCTTCCGAACTATCCTCTGGGTGTGATACCATGCCACATCTACGCCCGTTCGTACAACGGCTGTAATTGGTCCGACGCATTATCCCCCGAAGGGGTGACGATGGTCAATATCTCCGTGCGCCTGATGCGGATTCCTCTTGCGCCTCCGGAGGTCGAGATTACTTCGCCTGCCTCATCCAATCGATTTACCGTAGGTGAGTTCAACGCAACTGCCCAACGTGCGGTCTCGTTCAACGCGCGCGCTGTCGTTTCAAACGGGACTCATGTAATAAAATGGGTCTGGGATTTCGACGACAGCGACGGGTTCCAGGAGGATTACACTCATCCGATATCGCCGGAAACAACCCATGTCTACCCAAAGGCGAAAGAGGATTCTGTCTTCAGGGTGACATTGAAAATCTACGACAACGAATCGGCCAGGCGCGTCGAACTGCTCAGAGCCGGCGTATCGTATGACGAGTTCGGCTACGAATTCGACGTGAATGACGGAAGTGTCATCGTACGGCTGAGGGTTTATGTAAAACCGGTATCACCGGTTATCGTGCCGCACGAACCCGAGGTCCCGCTGTCCGTCAGGCTGACGCAGTTCCCGATGCCCATCGTATATGTCTCGCTCATAATCGGCCTCGGTGTTGCCGGCTATGTCGCAGGGACCGAGGTGGGGTTGTGGGGCTTTTTCACATTCCTCCTCGTGCCGCTGTACACGAAGCTCAAGCGCATGGAGGTCCTCGACCATGTCACGAGGGGCAAGATCCTCGGTTTCATAATGGCCTCTCCGGGGAGCCACTACAACCAGATAAAAACGCGTCTGAGCCTCAACAACGGCACGCTGGCGTACCATCTGCGAGTTCTGGAGCGAGAGGAATACATCAAATCCCGAACGGACGGCACATTGCGCCGCTTCTACCCCAAGAACGCGAAACTGAAACCGGTGCATAACGGGCTCAGCGACATTCAGCACCAGATACTCGATGTCATCCACGACAACCCTGGAATCACTCAGATGGACATCGCCGGGCGGGTCAACAAGTCCCAGCAGGTCGTGAGCTATAATATCAAGGCAATGGTGCGCGCCGGATTGATACGGGCAGAGCGGTCCGGTACCGCCATACTCTATACGGTCCTCAAGGATGTGAAATGATTCTTCGGACGTAATCCTTAAGTAAAGCCGAGTGCATCATTTCATCGTGGACGTCAGGAAGCACTGGAAACCGCTGACCATTGCGGTGGTCATGATGCTCGTGCTCAGCTCCGTCGGTTTCTATGCCTTGTCGGGGTCCAAGGCCGGCTCCACCGCGCTCGTCGGCTTCAACCCCGACGAGGCCTACAAGGACATGGAGGCGCTCTGCGCCATCGGTCCCAGGGTCCCGGGAACCGAGCAGGACCTCGAAGCGGCGCAGTATGTCCAGTCCAGGTTCACGGAGGCGGGCCTCAAGGACGTGCGCATAGAGGAATATCCTGTGACCACATTCAAGGTCAACAGCGCCTCGCTCTCCCTCATCCGGCTCGGGCCCAGGACGCCCGTCGTGAAGAACTACGAGCACATCAAGGACTTCGTTCTCTACGAGTATTCGGGCTCGACAAGCGGCGATGTCCGGCTCGAGATGGTTGATGTCGGTAACGGAACTGAGCAGGCGTTCGAGGGAGTGGATGTTTCGGGCAAGGCGGTCCTCACCACGATGCAGTGCCTTCCGAGGGCAGCGGAGAAGGGCGCCCTGGCCGTCATCGTGCAGAATGTGAGGCTTGGGGAGCAGTACGGATACCCGCCCTACAACGGAGGTCTCTACGCCTCCGATTCCAGCGGGAACAGCATCCCCTATCCCGACGGATATCCGGACTCGGTGATACCGACATGCTCCGTTTCAAAGGCCATCGGGGACGAGATACGCGATGCCATCCAGAACGCGAGGCGCATCCCTGTCTTCGGGAGCACTGTCCAAATCCAGCTCAACTTCGATGTTCCAATCGGGAAGAACAAGATATACAATGTCATCGGTGATGTCAAGGGAACGAAGAGCCCCAAGGAATTTGTCTATTTCATAGCACACCGGGACAGCGTCTATATCAATCCGGGTGCGTGCGACGATGCCAGCGGCACCGTCACTATCATGGAGCTGGCCCGCCAGCTGGCGCATTGCAGGCCCGAGAAGACCATCCGGTTCATATCGGCCGACGCCGAGGAGACAGGTCTGCTCGGAGCGACGGAATATGTGAAGGCCCATGAGGACGAAGTGAAGAAAGGCGGCGTCCTCGTCCTGAACTTCGACATGAACGACATCAACCTGGAACGGGTCGACACGCTCAACGTGGCCATCGCCCACAACTATTCCAAGCTGCTCAACGAGACGAAGTCCCTGATGTTCGAGAAGCGGCCTGACCTGGGGAAGTACAAGGTTAACGTTATCGTCGACAGCGGCGGCCCGGACGATGCCCCGTTCGCGAGGCGAGGCGTCGAGAACGGGTTCGCCATGGGCGCGAGCGGCTCATCCTGGGAATACCACACGACCCTCGACACGATTGAATATGTAAGCAAGGAATCCTGGGCCGTCGGCGGCGTCCTGTTCGGGACGCTGGCGCTCCGCGTGGCCGTCGGAACCTGAGGACCGTGGTCAGACATGCGAGACCGGCGCATTTCTTGCGAACCTGTTCTCCGCCCCGGACTGGAGGGATGTGCCTGCTATGTAACCGGTCACCACGAAGATCTTCATTGCGAAGTATGCGAGCATGCCTGCAACAGGAATGACTATCGCCGAGCCCAGCACCCAGCTGAGCGGAACGTCGATGAGGATGGTCTTGAGGTACTCGAGCCTGCTCCTTTTGCGCAGGAAGCGCCACATGACGTAGACCTGCGCCGGATAGCCGATGCCGAAGACCACCAGGAAATATGTGAAGGGCAGCCTCATGAATAGTATCGGCAATGCGACGACCGCCAGGAAAATGCACTTGAGCGCCAGGGCATGGACATAGTGAGGCTCCCGTGCCCTCACTCCCAGCTTCATCGAGAGGCCCCACACGACAGCGAAGCTCGGCACGCCGAACCGCCTGTCCGTGTCGAGGTATTCCCGGCCGTTGTCCCAGCGGGAGAACACCGCCACGGTGGAAACGACCGCCATTAGCAACAGGGTCCATTGGGTTGGCATTCCGACGGCGAGGGAACCGAAGAGCCCGTACACCGGATATGCCACGGCGAATGCGATGTCGTAGAGAGGCGAGCGCTGCCTGGCCAGCCAGGAATAGTACAACATCCACGCGCCTGAGATGACGATGGCCATGTATGCTGCGAATCCGAACAGGACGTATGTTAGAACGAGCGCGGTCGCGATGACACCGCAGGTGGCGAGCTTTGCCTGCGCCACGGTTATCATTCCATGCAGTCGTGCCGGCCTCATCTGTTCGCACGGGGCCTCGGGAGCCCTTCTCTCCATTATCGCATTGAACGCGGCTCCTCCCGTGTGGGCGAAAACGGAGATGAGCCACAACCCCACAATGGCCCAGATGTCGGGAGTGCGGGTGGAGCTCAGCGCGCCGACGATGGCCACCGCCGCGGTGGTGGAGATTCCCTGGATACGGCCCAGGTCCATCAATGCACGGAACCTGGCTCCCGCTCTCCGGGCGGAATTGCCGGCGACCGTCGGAGACTCAAAGGAAGGTTCCCTTGCCATGCCATCACCGTGACAATCCTTGTCAGTCGAAAATGATATATATGGTGGTTCACATGTAAACCTCTATGGAATTCCTTAATAAGATGGAGCTCGAGTTCCTCGTACATGGTCAGTATGGCTTTGAATTCGACCAGGTATACGAGCACCTAGACCGGCTCGTCATCATCTCCGCGTTGCTCTACACTCCCGAGCGATTCGTACTGATATCGCGCGTGGAATGGAAGAAGGAGCCCGTTCCCGAAGTTCTCAAGGCGTTCGATTTCATCGAGGATGTCATTGAGCTGGCGCGCGCCAAGGACCACTGCCTGTACATGATAATCGGAAAGTATCCGGATGCCGTCTCGATGCTCGTGTTCATGGTCATCAACGAGTTCAGATGCTTCTTCGAATTCCCCCTGACGGCTGAGAAGGGAAGCGTGCGCGCCGCCGTCGTCGGAACCAGGGAGAATCTGACCAAGATAATCTCCTATCTCGAGGGCAACATGGAGTACCGTCTCGTCGGGATATCGAATTACTATGTCAAGGGAAAGGATGTGCTCTCGTCCCTGACGCCCATCCAGTATGCCTGCCTGGAGGATGCCCATCGCCGCGGCTACTACGATATCCCGAAGCGCACCAGCCTGCGCAAGCTTGCCGAGCGACGGAAAATATCGCATGCGGCGGTGGCGACACATCTGAGGAAGGCCGAGCGGAAGGTAATGAAAGCACTCTGGTCGTAGGCCACAAGGCCACCCGTGGCCTTGTCCCCTTGCGACCTTGCCTCCAAAGCAAAATCATCCGTTCCATCCGAAGTTCTTCACTTCCACCTGGGTGTTGTTGTGGAACAGCGTGGCCCGGAAGCTCATGGATGTCCAGTCCGATTCGCAATCGAGCCTGAACTGGAACTGGACCTTCGCTCCCGCTTCCACCGTGTCGTTGTTGCTCTGCTCCCCGCTGGTCCTGACCGTACCCGTGGAATCCATCATCTCCACCAGGGCGCGCACGGCGCCACTGAGCTGCGGCCCTCCGCTGTTGAGCACTGTGATGTTGACCTCTGCATACCGGGTCTTGACGATGTACCCGGTCTCGATGTACCGCGCCGTGGTTTTTGTGAACGAGACCTCGGCGCTGATGTGCACCACCTGGCTCGATGCGCCCTCGCACTTCTCCTGGTCCACGACCTTGAGAATCACATGGTAATCGCCCGGAGCCGTGTATGTGTGCGTGACCTTCTCGCCCTCGCCGGTGAACGTGTCGTCGAAGACCCAGCTGTAGGTCATTATCCCCTTGTCGTCCAGCGAAGGGGTCGCGTCGAACATCACGGGCTGGTTGACGATGCGCTCCCCCTTCACCCAGAAATCCGCCGTGGGCGCGATGTTCTTCGGCTTCTTCGATTCCGGTGTGGGCCCGAAACAGCCCGAGAGCAGCAAGGGAACCAGAATCACCAGGACCGTTCCCAATACCCGAGGGCGCATGCCCATCAAAATCGCCCCGCCAGCAATTAAACGTTTTGAGAGCGCACCGGCCATACCCAACTTCCCGACCCCGTCGCCTCGCACGGCCCGACAGCTTCGTCTAAACGTAATGGACGCCAGACTACCGGCGAACGCGTTAACAATGTAACCGTTAAAAAGCTGCAAAAAAGGCCTATCCGGCGGGCGCCGGGACGCGCCGAGTCTCGAAACAGGGCACGAAAACCTTAAATGTGATGGCATGTTTCTGGGCTTAAATAGGGAGAACCGGGGGGATGAATCTTGGAAACGGACGGAAGAGTGAAGCAGATCACGGAGGTTCTCGACCAGCTTGCGGAGGACACGTCCGTGCCGCGCAACATCAGGAGGGGGGCCAAGTCGGCCAAGGACCTCCTGCTCAATCCCAAGGACGCCCTTGATGTCCGTGCGGCAAGTGCCATCTATATTCTCGACGACCTGGCCAATGACCCCAATATCCCCCTTCACGGAAGGACCCTCATCTGGAATGTAATAAGCCAGCTTGAGACCGTAACCACTGTTAAAAAGCCCTGAATCACATTCTCATGGATATGTGTCAGGCGGGCGACCCCCAAATAACGCTCCCTGGCCAGCGAGCAAGGCGCAGTAGGTTGGACGGTTGGACCGGCCGGATGTGATCCCGACGCTCGATGTCACGAATTTCGTGATAGTGGTGCTGGCCTGCACTCTCCTGGCCATCCTTACTTTCGCATTCAGGATACTCGACAAGAAAGGCTCCCTTCTCGGATTCGTGATGGGGCTCGTGATCGGGTTCTTCGGCCATCTTTACTGGCTGCTCCTCCTTCTGATATTCCTCGTCACGGGGTTCGCGGCCACGCGCTACAAGTACTCTCTCAAGAAGGAACGCAACGTGGCGGAAGGCAAGCGCGGCGAGCGCGGTTTCGCAAGCGTCCTCGCGAACGGCTGGGTATCCATGGTCGTGGCAGTGCTCAGCTACGATAACGGGATGCTGGACACGTTCCCGAAGGATGTGGCCGCCGTGCTGTTCCTCACCTCGCTGAGCGCCGCAGCCTCGGACACCATCGCCAGCGAGCTCGGCTCCCTTTCCGACAAGGTCTATCTCATCACCAATCTCAAAAAGACACGGCCGGGCATCAACGGCGGGGTTTCCGCCATCGGGACGGCGGCGGCACTCTCAGCGGCAATCTACATCTCCATTGTCGGATGGCTCGTCATCTCGCCCACGGGACAGCTCTCATCCTTGCCGCCCCATCTGGTGCTCATCCCGGTCCTGATGGGCTTTCTGGGCTGCCACTTCGATAGCCTCCTGGGTGCGACGCTCGAGAACCGGGGAATTTTAAATAAGGACAGGGTCAATATCCTCTCCATAGGCGCCGCCACGATGCTGGCACTGGCAATGATGACGCTGATGGGCGTCTGAAGCCGCAATGGAACGAATGGGAGCGTGAAGTGATGGCCGAGAAGGTATTGATGGTAGTCTGCGACGGACTTGGTGACCGCCCGGTGGATGCCCTCGACGGCAGGACGCCGCTGGAGAGCGCTATGAGGCCCAACCTGAACCATTTTGCGAAGAAGGGCGCCTGCGGAATAATGGACATCATCGCGCCCGGCGTCAGGCCAGGCTCGGATACGGCGCACCTTTCGCTCTTCGGCCATGACCCTTACAAGGTCTACACGGGACGGGGCCCTTTCGAGGCGCTCGGCGTGGGAATGGAGGTGAGACCGGGCGATGTGGCGTTCCGCTGCAACTTTTCCACCGTCGATGACAAGCTCAACATCACGGACCGGCGGGCAGGCCGCATTAGGGAGCGCACGGAAGAGCTTGCCAGGTCCCTCGACAACTGGGAATCGAGCGGCGTCAAGGTCTACTTCAAGGAAGGAACGGAGCACAGGGGAGTGCTCCTGCTGCGCGCCCCGGGCCTCTCGTCCGAGGTCACGGACGCGGACCCGCACAAGGAGGGCGAGAAGCCCCACGATGTGCAGCCCAAGAATCCGGGCGCAGCCCTCACAGCGAAGGTCGTGAACGATTTCGTGAAGCATTCCTACGATGTCCTCAAGGACCATCCGGTCAACAAGGACAGGGTCAAGGCAGGGCACAAGCCGGCCAACATCGTCCTTCCCAGGGGCGCAGGCATCATGCCACACATCCCTTCGTTCATGGAGCGATTCAACATCAGAGCAGCGGGCATCGCCGGCGTTGCGCTCGTCAAGGGAATATGTCGCGTTGCGGGCATGGACATCATCGATGTGAAAGGCGCCACGGGCGGACTGGGCACGGACATGAACGCCAAACTCGATGGAGCGCTCAAGGCGCTCGCCACGTACGACCTCGTGTTCGTCAACATCAAGGCGGCGGACCTGTGCGGCCACGACGGCGACCACAAGGGCAAGATGGATGTGGTGCTCAGGATAGACAGGGCGTTCAGCATCCTGAAAAAGGACCTGCCATCCGATGTCTACCTGGCGGTGACCGCGGACCATTCCACCCCGGTGAGCGTCAAGGACCACACGGGCGACCCGGTGCCCCTGCTGCTCTACGGAAAAGGCGTCCGCCCCGATTCCGTGAAATCGTTCGACGAGGTGGCCTGCGCCGAAGGCGGACTTGGCAGGCTGAGGGGCTTCGACCTTCTGCCGATGATGCTGGACCTTGCTGGGAGAACGGAGAAGTTCGGAGCATAGTTTATATATCATCGCGGCGAATATGTTAGCGATGGCCGGTCAGAAATCACCTCCCGTTATATCGGCCAGCGAGCTGGACAGGTACGCATACTGCCCGCTGAGCTGGTGGCTGGAGAAGCAGGGCCAGGAGGCCGAAGGCCCGGAGGTGGAGGCGGGGGAGAAGGAGCACCGGCGTGCCGGCGAAATACTTGAAGAGGCGCGCGCTAAGGAGGCGGAGGCCAAGGAATCCGACAGGGGCGTCCTGTGGTTTGCGGTCGCTGCCACAATTCTGGCCGTGGTGGGTGTCACGCTCCTGCCCGTCCATTACAGCGAGGTCTTCGCCAGGCTGCTGGCCATCATATCACTTATCTGGCTGCTCGCCGCCTCCTACTTCCTCTACAGGTCGGAAACGCTCAGGGACCAAAGGGAGAAGCTGATGTCGGAGGCCCTG
>Ga0315287_10003583_pt1 | contig 14989 bp, 12 predicted proteins | sample YL17G11_0_MG_FD_205037 | JGI IMG/M metagenome (GOLD analysis project Ga0315287, IMG submission 205037) | Sediment microbial communities from Yellowstone Lake, YNP, Wyoming, USA - YL17G11_0 | ecosystem: Environmental > Aquatic > Freshwater > Lake > Sediment | place: USA: Wyoming | collected... | reverse complement strand
GCAGATTTCCAGAAAACACAAGGCCGGCCAATTCGTGATCCTGAGAGTGAACGACCGCGGAGAGCGCATCCCGCTAACGGTCCTGGACAAGGACCCGGCCAAAGGCGTGATCACCATTGTTTTCCAGGTGGTGGGCAAGACCACCATGATGCTCGAAGACCTCAAGGTCGGCGACGAGATACTTGACCTGGTCGGCCCGCTCGGGAACCCCACCGACATCGAAAATTTCGGGAACGCGGTGTGCATCGCGGGCGGTGTGGGCTGCGCCTGCGTTTACCCGATCGCCAAGGCCTTGAAGGAAGCGGGCAACCACCTGGTCACAATCCTGGGCGGCAGGACCCACAAACACCTGATCCTGGAGCCGGAGCTGGCCAAGATCAGCGACCGTTTGGAGATCGCCACCGACGACGGGTCCAAGGGCGTGCACGGATTTGTCAGCGATGTTTTCAAGGCCATGCTCGCAAAGGGGGAAAAGATCGATTATTTGCTCGCGGTCGGCCCGGTCATGATGATGAAGGTGATCTGCGACATCGCCAAGGAAAACAAGATCCGCACCGTGGTCAGCCTGAACGCGATCATGGTTGACGGCACCGGCATGTGCGGGAGCTGCCGGGTGCATGTCGGGGGCCAGACCAAATTCGCCTGCGTGGACGGGCCCGAGTTTGACGGCAGCAACGTCGATTTCTCAAACCTGATCAACCGCCTGCGCGCATACAAGGAAATGGAAGATTTGGCCCGGGAGATCTACTCGGAACATAGGGCCGGCAAATAATTTTGCCGTAGGGTAGGGCTTGCCCTACCCAGCGGTTGAATGTGTAGGGGCAAGGCTTCCAGCCTTCGTAGCCGAAGCTACTTCGGCGGAGTAGGCTGCCTTGCCCAATATCAATAAAACAAATGAAGAGGAACGATCATGACTGAAGAAAAAAAGAAACCCGGTAAGAAACCGAAGGTTCCTCGCCAGAAAATGGCGGAGCAGAAGCCCGAGGATCGCGTGAAGAATTTCAACGAGGTGCCCTTCGGGTTCACGCTCGAGCAGGCGATGATCGAGGCTGGCAGGTGCCTCCAGTGCAAAAAGCCGAAATGTATCGCCGGCTGCCCGGTGAACATCGACATCCCGGGCTTTCTCAAGCTGATTGAGGAAGGCAAAATAATCGAGGCGGCCTGGAAGATCAAAGAGCAGAATTCTTTACCTGCCATCTGCGGCCGGGTCTGCCCGCAGGAGACCCAATGCGAAGAGCTCTGCGTGCTCAGTAAGCGCGAGAAGCCGGTCTCAATCGGATATTTGGAGCGCTATGTCGCGGACGCGGAGCGCGAGAAGGGCGAGGTGAAAATTCCGGAGAAGCGGCCCGCAACCGGAAAGAAAGTCGCGATCGTGGGCAGCGGGCCCGCGGGCCTGACCGTGGCGGGCGAGATCTCCAAGCTCGGACACGAAGTAAACATTTTCGAGGCGCTGCACGAGTCGGGAGGAGTGCTGGTTTATGGCATTCCCGAGTTCCGGCTCCCCAAGGCAATCGTGCGCGCGGAAGTCGAATACCTCAAGGCTTTGGGCGTGAAGATCGAGCGCGATGTGGTGGTCGGGCTCACGGTTTCCATTGACGACCTTTTCGCGCAGGGCTTCAACGCCATGTTCATAGGCGCCGGCGCGGGCCTTCCCCAGTTCATGAATGTGCCCGGCGAAGACTTAAACGGCGTCTATTCCGCAAACGAGTTCCTTACCCGAAACAACCTCATGCGCGCCTACCAGTTCCCCAATTACGACACGCCCATACTGCGCGGCAAAAAAGTCGCGACCATCGGCGGCGGCAACGTGGCCATGGACTCCGCGAGGACCGCGCTCCGCCTGGGCGCGGAAAAATCATACATCGTTTACCGCCGTTCGCGCACCGAACTTCCGGCGCGGCTGGACGAGATCGAGCACGCGGAGCAGGAGGGCGTTGAATTTAATTTCCTGACCCTGCCGGTCGCGGTGCTGGGCAATGAGAAAGGCTATGTGCGCGGCTTCATCTGCCAGAGGATGGAGCTGGGAGAGCCGGATGATTCGGGCAGGCGTCGGCCGGTCCCCATCAAAGGCTCGGAGTTTGAGATGCCCGTGGACGTGGTGGTGGTCGCGATCGGGAATAGGCCAAACCCCCTGATCCCCAAGCACACCCCCGGACTGGCCACCCAGAAATGGGGAGGCATCATCGCGGACGAGGCCACCGGAAAGACCAGCAAGGACCACATCTACGCGGGTGGGGACATCGTCACCGGCGCCGCAACCGTCATCCTGGCAATGGGCGCGGGCAAAAACGCGGCCTACGCCATCCACAAGGAATTGACCGGCGAAGACCTGGCGCCCAAGAAGCCGGAAGTCTCCGCAGGGGATGATGAGTAGCGAACGAATATATAACTAGGCGGAAACAGTGGACAAATTGACAGTCCCATTATTTTAAATATAATAAATAATAACCATGAGCAACTGGTACAAATGGGAAGAGGAGTTGATCAAGCGGCTGGAGAAGGAAGACCAGGACTTCGCGAAAGTGATGCAGCGGCATCAATTTTTGGAACAAAGCCTGGACCGGCTGTCGACCAAAGGCCGCCTGGACTCGGAGGAAGAGACGGAGGAGCGCAAACTCAAGCGTGAAAAACTGCTGCTCCGGGACCACATAGAAAATATTTTAAGAACTCGCAAGAATATCGTACTCCCCGCATAAGGGGAGCGCTATATCTATTGGCGGACCCCGGTGAAAAATCATCGGGGTTTTGTATTTATAAAGAATCGCGAGCAAGCTCGCTCGCACGAAGAATCGGGACTGACTTGTCCGACGAAGTCCCGGTAAGCGGGACGAAGTCGGAAGTCGCTCGCATCCGCCTTCGCTTTTATCTTCGCAGATCAAGCGGAGGATGCGAAAGCTACGGCGGACAGGCAAGGAGGAAGAGATGAGAAGCGATCAAGTGAAAAAAGGAATAGAACGCGCTCCCAATCGCGCATTGCTATACGCCACGGGCGTGACCAAAGGCCAGATGCAAAAGCATTTCATCGGGGTGTTTTCGTCCTTCACGGACCTGATCCCGGGCCATATCGCCATGCGCGACCTGGAGCGCTTCATTGAGAACGGCGTGCACTCCGCGGGCGGAGTGCCGTTCATCATCGGCGTCCCCGGAATCTGCGACGGAATTGCCATGGGCCACTCGGGCATGAAATATTCGCTCGCCAGCCGCGAGCTGATCGCGGACTGCGTGGAATCCATCACCATGGCCCACGGCCTGGACGGGATCGTGCTGCTCACCAACTGCGACAAGATCACGCCCGGGATGTTGATGGCCGCGGTACGGCTCAACATCCCGGCAATCGTGGTCACCGCGGGCCCCATGTATTCGGGCCGGCATTGCGGGAAAAAGCTGAGCCTGGTGCGGGACACATTCGAGGCGGTCGGTCTTTACCAGGCCGGAAAAATTTCGCAAAAGGACCTGGAGGCGGTTGAGATGGAGGCCTGCCCCGGACCGGGCGCCTGCCAGGGAATGTACACCGCGAACACCATGGCCTGTTTGACCGAGGCCATGGGCATGAGCCTCCCCGGTTCCGCGACCGCGCTCGCAGGCTCGTCAGCCAAGCGCAGGTTCGCATTCGAGAGCGGCCGCCAAATAGTGAGCCTGGTAGCGAAAAACATCAGCGCGCGAAAGATCATCAACCGCAGCGCCATTGAAAACGCGATCCGGGTTGACATGGCCCTGGGCGGGTCAACCAACAGCGTGCTCCACCTGGCCGCCATCGCTCACGAGGCCGGCATAAAAATCCCGCTCTCCCTTTTTGACAAGCTGAGCAGGCAGACCCCCAACATCTGCAAGTTGGAACCCGCAGGGGACTATTACATGGAAGATTTGGGCTGGGCCGGGGGCATCCCGGCCGTGCTCCACCGGCTGAAGAATTTTCTCAAAGACAACCCGACCGTGTCCGGCGCGAGAGTCAGGGACCTGGTCAAAAAAACTCCGGGGTGCATCAATGACGACGTGATCCGGCCGCTTGACAACCCTTACCGCAAAGAAGGAGGCATCGCCATCCTTTCCGGAAACCTCGCGCCCGACGGGGCAGTGGTCAAGCAGAGCGCGGTCAGCCCCAGGATGATGAAGTTTGAGGGCAGGGCGGTGTGCTTTGACTCTGAAGAGGCGGCCATGAAAGCGATCCTGGCCAAAAAAATCAAGCCCGGGAGCGTTGTTGTTGTGCGCTACGAAGGCCCGTCCGGAGGGCCCGGCATGCGCGAGATGCTCTCTCCCACCAGCGCCATTGTGGGAATGGGTCTTTCCGAAAGCGTGGCCCTGATCACGGACGGCAGGTTCTCGGGCGGCACGCGCGGGCCGGCCATAGGGCATGTCTCTCCGGAGGGCGCTAAGCAAGGGCCGATCGCCGCAATCAAGAACGGGGACCGCATCGCAATCGACATCCATAACCGCAAGCTCACGCTTAAACTGAGCGCGGTCGAGATCAAGAGGAGATTGAAATCGCTGCCGGTATTTCAGCCCAAGGTCAGGAGCGGGTATTTGGAAAGGTACGCAAGAATGGTCGGTTCAGCCAGTCTCGGGGCGGTCCTGAGCTAGGCTTTTCAGCGATTTGGGAGGAATGCAATGGATAAGTTCGGCGCTGAAATATTAGTGGAAGCATTGGTGGAAGAGGGCGTGGACACCATGTTCGGGTATCCGGGAGGGGTGCTGCTCCACATCTTTGACGTGCTCTTTGATTCGCCCATCAATTTCATACTCACCCGGCACGAGCAGGGAGCGGCCCACGCCGCGGACGGGTACGCGCGCGCGACCGGTAAAGTGGGAGTGTGCATGGCGACCTCGGGACCGGGCGCAACCAACCTCACCACCGGCATTGCCAACGCATCGATGGACTCGGTGCCCATAGTCGCGATCACCGGCCAGGTCAACACGCAGTTGATCGGCGGCGACGCTTTCCAGGAGGCGGACGCGGTCGGGATCACCCGCTCCATCACCAAATACAATTATCTGATCAAGGACACCAGGGACATCCACCGCATAATCAAGGAGGCGTTCTACATCGCGCGCACCGGCCGGCCCGGCCCGGTCCTGGTGGATGTGCCCAAGGATGTTTCCATCAACCGCGCCTCCTACGAAAAAATCGACAAGGTGACGCTCCGCAGTTACAACCCGACCATGAAAGGAAACCCCAAGCAGATCAGGCGCGCCGCAGAAGCGATTGCCAAAGCCAAGCGGCCCGTGATCTACGGCGGGGGCGGCATCATCATCTCGGACGCGGCCAAAGAGGTGAGAGACCTCGCGGAAAAGCAGAAGATCCCGGTCACACTCACGCTCATGGGCCTGGGCGGGTTCCCGGGGACCCACCCCTATTTCATGGGCATGCTCGGCATGCACGGCACCTGGTCCGCAAACCGAGCCATCCGGGACTGCGACGTCCTGATCGCCGTCGGCGCCAGGTTTGACGACCGCGTGACCGGAAAGCTCGACGAGTTCGCCCCACACGCCCAGATCATCCACATCGACATCGACCCCAGCTCCATCGCAAAAAACGTCCCGGCCCATTTGCCGATCGTGGGAGACGTCAAGACCGTGCTCCACCAGCTGCTTCACGAGCTCGCGGAAATGCCCGCGCCCGAACACGCGGCGCGCGATAAGTGGCTGGCCGAGATCTCGCTCTGGGAAGAGGAGCATCCCCTCCACTACCGCAAGAGCAAGAAGATAATCAAGCCCCAGTTCGTCATTGAAAAAATTTGGGAGCTGACCAAGGGCGACGCCATCATCACCACCGAGGTCGGACAGAACCAGATGTGGACCGCGCAGTTCTACAAGTTCGACCATCCCCGCACGCTCATCACCTCGGGCGGCCTGGGAACCATGGGCTACGGGTTCCCGGCCGCGATCGGCGCCAAGCTGGGCAAGCCCGACAAGCTGGTCATCGACATCGCGGGCGACGGCAGCATCCAGATGAACATCCAGGAACTGGCGACCGTGGCCCAGTATAAAATACCGGTCAAGATCGCGATCCTCAACAACCAGTTCCTGGGCATGGTCAGGCAGTGGCAGGAGCTATTCTACAACAAGCGCTACTCCCACACCTGCATCTCCTGCCAGCCCAATTTCAAGAAACTGGCGGAAGCCTACGGTGTCAAAGGATATACGGTGGAAGACCCGGAGGATGTGGAGCCGGTTCTAAAGGACGCGCTGTTCAACGATGACCCTTGCTTGATCGACTTCAAGGTTGACCGCGAGGAAAACGTGCTGCCCATCATCCCGCCCGGCAAAGCGGTCTGGGACACCATCCTGGCGCCGCCCCCGCCGAGGCGCAAGAAACCGGAGTCAAAAGGAGGCCCGCAATGAAGCATACCATTTCAATCATGGTGGAGAACCGGTTCGGCGCCTTGAGCCGGATTTCAGGCCTGTTCAGCGCGCGCGGGTACAACATCGAAAACCTGTCCGTGGCGCCCACCTCAGACCCCACGGTAAGCCGCATGACCGTGGTCACCGAGGGGGACGACCGGGTGATCGAGCAGATCGTAAAGCAGCTCAACAAGCAGATCGATGTCATCAAGGTCTGGAACCTCACGGAGCACGAGGCCATCAGCAGGGAGATGGTGCTGGTCAGGGTGTCCACCAGCGACCGCAGCCAGGACGAGATCATCCGGGCCTCGCAGGTGTTCGGCGCCAAGGTGGTGGATGTCAGCTCGAACAGCCTGGCCCTGGAGATGATGGGGGACGAGCAGGAGGTTGAGAACTTCCTCAACCTGCTCAAGCCCTTCGGGATCAAGGAGCTGGTCCGGAGCGGCGCAGTGGCCATGCTCAAGGAGGGGCGATAAGGGAGTCGCGACTGAATTCGCTCGCACATATTCGTAGGGGCGGGGCTGGCCCTGCCCACAATGCCCTGCCCAAGTCGTGCTTTAATTTAAGCGCTCCGGGGGTTATAATAAAAGGACATGTTGCTTACAATCATTCCTCCCCCTTGATGGGGGAGGGCAGGGTGGGGGTGATCGATTTCCGGGATATTTTTCACCCTCCCCTCACCCCTCCCATCAAGGGAGGGGATGAGGTATTAAAGCAACAAGCAGATATATATTTAAGGAGGATAAAATGGCGAAAGTTTATTATGACAAAGACGCTGACCTGGGGGTCTTGAAGAAAAAAACCATCGCCGTAATTGGGTATGGCAGCCAGGGGCACGCCCAGGCCCAGAATTTAAAAGACAGCGGACTTAATGTCATAATCGGAGTCATCCCGGACAGGACCGCGGAGGCCGCGAAGAAAGCGGGCTTTGTCGTGATGACCGTTGCCGAAGCGGTCAAGAAAGCGGACATCGTCCAGATCCTGATCCCGGACGAGCTCCAGGCCAAGGTTTACCGAGAAGACATCGCGCCCAACTTGAAACACGGGGCCGCGCTCGGGTTCTCCCACGGGTTCAACATCCATTTCAAGCAGATCGTCCCGCCCAAGGACGTGGATGTGTTCATGGTCGCGCCCAAGGGACCCGGGCACCTGGTCCGGCGCGAGTTTGTGGAAGGCAAGGGAGTGCCGGCTTTGGTCGCGATTGAAAAAGACGCGAGCAAAAAAGCCAAAAAGACCGCGCTCGCCTATGCCAAGGGCATCGGCGCCACCCGGGCGGGCGTGATCGAGACCACTTTCCGCGAGGAGACCGAGACCGACCTGTTCGGGGAGCAGTGCGTTCTCTGCGGAGGGTTGAGCGAGCTGATCCGTTCCGGTTTTGAAACCCTGGTCGAGGCCGGGTACCAGCCGGAGATCGCCTACTTCGAATGCATGCACGAGGTGAAGCTGATCGTGGACCTGCTCTACCAGGGCGGCATCAGCTACATGCGCTTCGCCATCTCCAACACCGCGGAATACGGGGACCTGACGCGCGGGAAAAGAATCATCACCGACGAGACCCGCAAGGAGATGAAAAAGATACTCTCCGAGATCCAGACCGGACAGTTCGCCAAGGAATGGATCCTGGAGAACCAGGCGGGAAGGCCCATGTTCCAAGCCCTGGCCAAGGCCCAGCGCGGGCATTTGATCGAGAAGGTCGGAAAAGAACTGCGCCAGATGATGAGCTGGATCGATGCCAAGGAGGACCCCCGGGAAGGCTGATGCAGAACCAGGGCTACATTTTCGCGAAAGAAGGGCACGGATGGGTGTACGGCGGCTGGATCGCGTTCATGGTCACGCTCCCGCTCGGGAAATGGTGGCTGACTGCTCCGGCATTCCTCTTCAGCCTGTTCTCGATGTGGTTCTTCCGGAACCCGGAACGGACCGCGCCCAAGGGCAAAGACATCTATGTCAGCCCCGCGGACGGCAAGGTGCTCAAGATTGAGGACAAGGTGGATGAGGACCGCTACCTGCACAAGCCCATGAAGCGCATCTGCATTTTCATGTCTCCCTTCAATGTCCATGTCAACCGCGTGCCCCGCGACGGGACCGTGGTGGATGTCATTTACAACCGCGGCAAATATTTTTCCGCCAACAAGGACAAGGCCAGCCTGGACAACGAGCAGAACGCGGTGATCGTGAAAGACGAGAAAGGCCGGGTCTATATGTTCGTCCAGATCGCGGGGTTCATCGCGCGCAGGATCGTGTGCTACGCCCGGGCCGGAAAAGAAATCCTGATCGGACAGAGAGTGGGCCTGATCAAGTTTGGCAGTCGTTTGGATGTGTATCTTCCTCTCGAAACCGAAATAACCGTTAAAACCGGCCAGAGAGTAAAGGCCGGCGAGACAATTATCGGGAGGCTGAAATGAGCGAGATGGATAACGAAGCCAGGAGAAGGAGCGCGATATTTTTGCCCAACGCCATCACCACCGCCAGCATGTTTTTCGGGTTTTATTCCATGCAGCAGTCCATGGAGGGGAATTTCGTGCACGCCACCTGGGCGCTTATGATCGCCGCGGTCCTGGATTCCCTGGACGGGAGGATCGCCCGGCTGGTCAAGGGGACCTCGGAGTTCGGCGAGCAGTATGACTCGCTCGCGGACCTGGTCAGCTTCGGCGTGGCGCCCGCAATACTCGCGATCCGCTGGTGCCTGAACGACCAGTTCGGGGAATTCGGCTGGGCCGCGGGCTTCATCTACCTGGCGGGCGCCGCGATCCGGCTCGCGCGCTTCAACGTCCTGATCGGGGAGGAGCAGTCCCGGTCCTATTTCAAGGGCATGCCCAGCCCGTGCGCCGCGGGACTGGCCGTGATCCCGGTCATGGTTTACAACAAGTATTATGGTCTGGGGCCTTGCGAAGTTTTTCCGGTGGCGGTCGCTTATCTGGTCTCCGTGGTGGGCGCCGGGGTCCTGATGGTCAGCCCGGTAAGGTTCCGCACCTTCAAGGACGTGCATTTCACCAAGTACGGACTGGCTCTGCCCCTGTTTATCTTCGTGCTGCTCCTGACCGGCATATTCCTGAGGCCCCAGGCCACTTTCTTCGGAGGACTGATCGCCTACCTGGCCTGGGCGTTCCTGGAAACTTTCCTGATGCTCAGGCCCCGGGAGGTGGAGCAGAGGATCAAGCGGCGGGAACTCAGGAAGAAAAAGCGCGAAGAGAAAAAATTAAGGAAGCAGAAGATGCGCGAGGAAAAGATGCGCGTGATCTCAGGAGACAGGCAGGAGTAGAAAATGCCCGACCGGATATATATTTTCGATACCACGCTCCGCGACGGGGAGCAGGCCCCGGGCGCGAGCATGAATGTTGAGGAAAAAGTGATCGTGGCGCGCCAGTTGGAAAAACTGGGAGTGGACGTCATCGAGGCCGGGTTCCCCGCGGCCTCCGACGGAGACTTCCAGGCCGTGCTCCGGGTCAGCGACGAAATCCGGAATTGCCAGGTCTGCGCGCTCTCGCGCACCCGCAAGGAAGATGTGGAGCGGGCCCTGAAATCGCTGGAGCCTGCTGCAAACCCCAGGGTCCATATTTTCATCGCGACCTCGGACATCCACCTCCAATACAAGCTCAAGCTCAGCCGCGGGCAGGTGATCGAGGCCGCGGTCAACGCGGTCCGGTTTGCCAAACAGCATGTCGATAATATTGAGTTTTCCTGCGAGGACGCCAGCCGGAGCGACCCCGAATTCCTGGTGCAGATAATCGCGGAAGCCCTCAAGGCCGGGGCCAACACCATCAACATCCCGGACACGGTCGGGTACTCCCTGCCTTTTGAATACGAAAAGCTGTTCCGGTATATAACAGAGAAGACTCCGGGCATAGAGAAGGCGGTGCTCAGCGTTCACTGCCACGACGACCTGGGACTGGCCAACGCCAACAGCCTGGCCGGGGTCCGGGGCGGGGCGCGCCAGGTGGAGTGCACCATCAACGGCATCGGCGAGCGCGCGGGCAACGCGGCCCTGGAAGAGATCGTGATGGCCATATCCACCCGCAAGGACCTGCTCGAGTACCGCACCGGCATCGTCACCGAGCAAATCTACCCGGCCTCCCGACTGATCCGCAAGATCACGGGCATCCAGGTGCCGCCCAACAAGGCCGTGGTCGGCGCCAACGCCTTCAGCCACGAGTCCGGCATCCACCAGGACGGCGTGATCAAGCACCCGCTGACCTACGAGATCATGACCCCGGAGCGGGTCGGCATCCCCTCCAACAGGCTGGTCATGGGCAAGCATTCCGGAAGACACGCGTTCCGGCAGCGGCTCTCCGAGTTGGGGTTCGAACTGAGCGATGACGAGCTCGACCACGCCTTCAAGCGCTTCAAGGAGCTTGCGGACAAGAAAAAGGAAATTTTTGACGAGGACCTGGAGACCCTGGTGATGGACGAGATCATCAACATCCCGCGCAAGTACAAGCTGGACTACATCAATGTCACCTCGGGCACCGAGGTCATGCCCACCGCGAGCGTGAGGATGGAGATCGACGGGGCCATGGTGCGCGACGCCGAGTTCGGGGACGGTCCGGTGGACGCCACTTTCAAGACCATCAGCAAGCTGACCGGCACCCGGAGCAAGCTCCTGCTGTTTTCCATCAACGCCATCACCTCGGGCACCGACGCCCAGGGCGAGGTCCGGGTGCGGGTTGAGGAAGACGGGGTTGAGGTGAGCGGGTTCGGCGCGCACACCGACGTCATAGTCGCGTCCGCGCTCGCCTATGTGGACGCGCTCAACCACCTGGAGTTCAAGAAGCATAACCTGTCAAGCTTCGGGCGCAGCACGCCCTGAAAAAATTTTCAGGGGAACACTCAAATGGGAATGACCATAACCGAAAAAATTCTCGCCGCGCATTCCGGCAAAAAGAAAGTTGAGCCGGGAGAGATCGTTGAGGCCCGGCTCGATTTCGTGCTCGCCAACGACATCACCGCGCCCCTGGCCATCGAGAGCTTTGAGGAGGTCGGCGCCCGGAAGGTCTTTGACCGGGACCGGGTCGCGCTCGTGCTCGACCATTTTGTCCCGGCCAAGGACGTCAAGTCCGCGGAGCAGGCCAAGTTGATCCGCGAGTTCGCCAAAAAGCACAGGATAAAATATTTTTACGAGGAGGGCTGCGGGGTCGAGCACGCGCTCCTGCCCCAGGAGGGGCTGATCAGCCCGGGCGATGTGGTGATCGGCGCGGACAGCCACACCTGCACCTACGGCGCGCTCGGCGCCTTCGCCACCGGGGTCGGGTCCACGGACATGGCCGCGGGAATGATCACGGGAAAGTCCTGGTTCAAGGTGCCCAAGACCATCCTGGTGGAGTTCCAGGGCGAGCCGGGCAAGTGGATCTCGGGCAAGGATTTGATCCTGGACTTGATCCGCAGGATCGGCGTGGACGGCGCCCATTACGCCGCGCTCGAGTTCAGGGGCCCGGCCTTGAACAAGATCAGCATCTACGGCCGCTTCACCATCTGCAACATGGCGATCGAGGCCGGCGCCAAGAACGGCATCTTCGAGGCGGACAAGACCGCGATGGAATTTTTGAAAGACCGCATGGTCAGGCCCGCAAAATTTTTCCACTCCGATCCCGACGCCAAATACGCAAAAAAAATGAGCATCGACACCGCAAAGATCGAACCCCAGGTCGCGCTCCCCAGCCTGCCCGAAAATTCAAAGCCGGTGTCCAAGCTGGGGAACATCAGGATCGACCAGGTGGTGCTCGGTTCCTGCACCAACGGATGGATCGAAGACCTGCGCACGGCCGCGGGAATCATAGACGGCAGGAAAGTCCACCCCGGCCTGCGCTTCATCGTGCTCCCCGCCACCAGGGAAATCTATCTGCAGGCGCTCCACGAGGGTCTTTTGGAAAAGTTTTCCAAGGCCGGCGCCATCATCGGGCCGGCCACCTGCGGGCCTTGCCTGGGCGGTCACCTGGGCGTGCTCGCCGAGGGGGAGCGCGCGCTCGCGACCACCAACCGGAATTTCATCGGCCGGATGGGCAGCCCGAAGAGCGAGGTCTATCTGTGCGGTCCCGCGGTGGCCGCGGCGAGCGCGGTGCTGGGCGAGATCGCCTCGCCGGAAGAACTCTGAGGAGGTTTGCGTTGAAGTTGGAGCGAAAGCATTGGATGATTTTGCTGGTCACGCCGGTCTGCCTGCTCGTTGACCAGTTGAGCAAAACATACATCCACGGGCATTTGCGTATTTTTGACGAGTACAGCATCATCCCGGATTTTTTCAACATCGTTTACGCGCAGAACCGGGGGCTGGTGTTCGGGATGTTCCAGAACCAGATCGGGTCCTTCAGCACCTGGATCTTCCTGGCCATCACGCTGGTGGCGATGGGGATCATCGTTTATCTCTTTTCCAGCACCGGCAAGAAGGCCGTGCTGTTGCCCCTGGCCTTGTGCCTGGTGTTGTCCGGCGCCCTGGGCAACCTGATCGACCGGCTGCACTGGGGGTTCGTGGTGGACTTCCTCCAGCTCTATTACAAGAGCAGTTACTGGCCGACCTTCAACGTCGCGGACATCTGGATCTCCATCGGGATCGGCCTGCTGGTCCTGGACACGATCATAGATTCCTTCAGGGACTACTCCGCGCGCAAGTCAAAGTCCGAGGCCGTTTCTCCGGAGCCGGAAAAGAAGGGAGCGCCGGGAGCGGTCTAAGTGCACCCGATAATCTTCAAGGCCGGCAAGTTCGTGGTCTATTCCTACAGCCTGATGGTGGTGGCGGCGTTCGCGGCCGCGCTCATCTACACCTATTACGAGGCGAAGCGGGTGGGCGAAGACCCGGCCATGGTCGTGGACTGCGGAATTTATGTGTTCATCGCGTGCATGGTGGGCGGGCGGCTCATGCACTGCCTGATCTATTACCGGATCTACCTTCAAGACCCGGTCCGGATTTTCAAAATCTGGGAGGGCGGCATGGTTTTTTATGGAGGGCTTATCCTGGGCAGTCTGGTGATCATCGCCTATGTGCTCAGCCACAAGCTCAACCTCGCCAAATGGGCGGACCTGAGCGCGTGCGTGCCCATGATCGGCCTGTTCTTCGGCAGGATCGGGTGTTTCTTGAACGGCTGCTGCTACGGGACCGCGGCGCCTTCCTGGCTGCCCTGGAAGGTGAAATATCCGACCGCGGCGATGCCCCTGGAACTGGCCGGGGTCCCGCTCCACCCCGCGCCCCTCTACGAGTCGCTCGCCACACTGCTCATCTTCATTTTTTTGGTCTGGCGCAGCCGCCATAAAAGATTTGAAGGTGAAATCATGTGGCTGATGTTTTTGCTCTACGCAATCGCCCGGTTTTTCCTGGAATTCCTGCGCGCGGACGAACGGGGCGGGATCGCCGTGGTTCACCTCTCGACCTCCCAGCTGGTCAGCATTTTCTTCTTTGCGCTTTCCTCATTCTTCCTGGCCAAAAATTATCATGCGCTCAGGACCGGGGGGGCCGCGGTTTGAAAGTAGTTTTAATCCGGCCCCCCAAAATCCAGGGCGCGCTCGAACGGAGCATGGTCCAGCACCCCATCAACCTGCTTTACCTGGCCGCGGTCCTGCTCGAATACGGAAAAGGTTTTGAGCCGGAGGTGTGGGACTTTGAGGTTGAGAAATTTTCCGAGCAGATCGTGAGGGACCGGGTCCGCAAGAGCAAGCCCGGGCTGGTAGGCATAACTTCAATGACCTGCAACATCATCATCGCAAGCCGGATCGCGGGCTGGGTCAAGGACGAGTGCGGGGAAATCCTGACCGTGATCGGCGGCCCTCACAGCTCGGCCGTCCCGGAGCGGACCCTGGACGAATTCAAAAATTTTGACCTGGTGGTGGTGGGCGAAGGCGAGCGGACTCTTCTGGAGCTTTGCCGGAGAAGGGCCGCGGGCCAAAGCCTGGAGGGCCTTGCCGGGACCGTGTTCAGAAAAGGCCCGGAAATAGTCCGGGGGCCGGAGCGGCCTTTGATCGAGGACCTGGACTGGCTGCCCAACCCGGCGCGGGGGTTGATCGACCTCTCCAACTACAAGGGCGCGAGCACGCCCGGCCTGGACGCAACCCTCCATCGCGGCACCGAGCTTTTCAGCTCGCGCGGCTGTCCCGAGAAGTGCATCTTCTGCGCCTCGTGTCTGGTCTTCGGAAGGAAGGTGCGCTTCCGCTCCAGCGCGCACATCTTCCGGGAAGTGGATGAGTGCGCGCAAAAATGGGGATACCGGCATTTCACGATCGATGACGACACCTTCACCTACAATCCCCGGAGGCTGGTTGAGATCTGCCGCGGGTTCAAGGAGCGCAACATGACCTGGGATTGCGACACCCGGGTCAATGTCGTGGACAAGGACATGCTCAAGATGCTGGCCGGTTCCGGGTGCCAGAAGGTGGCGTTCGGCGTGGAGTCCGGGAGCCAGCGCATCCTGGACCTGGCCAACAAGGGCATCACCATCGAGCAGGTCAAGGACGCCTTCAAGTGGGCGCACCAGGCGGGCCTGATCACAACCGCGTTTTTTATGATCGGCTCCCACCCGAGCGAGACCCGGGAGGAGCTGGAGATGAGCTTCAGGCTGATGTGCGACATTGACACCGAACTGGTGGCGATCGCCATTGCCGTGCCTTACCCCGGCACCGAGCTTTACCGGCTGATGAAGGAAAAAAACCTGATCTTGGAGGAACGCTGGGA
>Ga0315287_10003582_pt1 | contig 14989 bp, 8 predicted proteins | sample YL17G11_0_MG_FD_205037 | JGI IMG/M metagenome (GOLD analysis project Ga0315287, IMG submission 205037) | Sediment microbial communities from Yellowstone Lake, YNP, Wyoming, USA - YL17G11_0 | ecosystem: Environmental > Aquatic > Freshwater > Lake > Sediment | place: USA: Wyoming | collected... | reverse complement strand
CTCGATCACGCAGCGGGACTGGAACGAGATCTCCTCGGGGGGCGAGAGCGGGTACATCGTCCCCGATCCAACGGATCCCAACGTCGTCTGGGGGGGCACCGTCGGGAAGTTCGATTGGCGCACGCTTCAGGATCAGGACGTCGATCCCACGCTTGCCTATCCGGGCGAGCACAGGGGGGAGTGGACGCTCCCGCTCGCGATTTCGCCGCGCGACAAGAAGGCGATCTACTTCGGGAGGCAGTTTCTCTTCAAGTCGGTGGACGGTGGCAGCCACTGGACGAAGGCGAGCCCCGATCTCACCCGAGAAAACCCCGAAGTTCCCGCGACCCTCGACCCCGTGACGGCCGCGGACTCGGACGTCGAAGGGCCGCGCCGCGGGGTCATCTACGCGATCGCGCTTTCGCCGCTGTCCGATGGACGAATCTGGTGCGGCACGGACGACGGTCTGATCTGGCTGTCCAAGGACGACGGCAAGACCTGGCGGGACGTCACGCCGAAGGACCTGGCCGCGTGGTCTAAGGTCGGGATCATCGAGGCCTCGCACTTCGATGCGGAAACCGCGTACGCCGCGATCGACCGGCACCGGATCGACGACCTGACCCCGATCATCCTTCGCACCAAGGATGGAGGAAAGACCTGGGTGTCGATCGTCAAGGGGATTCCGGGAGGGAGCTTCGTCAACGTCGTTCGCGAGGACCCCGTCCGCCGCGGCCTCCTCTACGCCGGCACCGAGACCGGCATCTTCGTGTCGTTCAACGACGGCGGCAGCTGGCAGCCGCTCCAGCTGAACCTGCCGCACTGTTCGATTCGCGACATCGACGTGCGCCACGGCGATCTCGTCGTCGGCACGCACGGCCGCGCGTTCTGGGTGCTGGATGACATCGCGCCGCTGCGGCAGTTCGATGCGATTACCGCGACGACGGACCTCGCGCTCTTGGCGCCACGACCCGCCGTGCGGCTTCACGCGGATCCGTTTCAAGGCAGCCCCGAGCCCAAAGACGAGCCGATGGCGGAGAACCCGAGGACCGGAGCGGTCCTCGACTACTTCGTGAAAGCAACGACGCCCGAGCCCGTGGTGCTCGAGATCCTGAATGCGAACGGCGAGATCGTGCGGCGTTACGCCAGCGACGACCCCAGGCCGTCGCCGCCGGACTTGCAGCGCATCCAGGTCACGCCCGACTGGCTGCCGGTGCCCGAGCCGCTGCCGGCTTCTGCGGGGATGCACCGTTTCGCTTGGGATCTGCGCGACGCGCTTCCACCCGAGCTCGTGAACCCCTCCCGCAGTTTTCGAGGCGCCTCCGGTCCGTGGGCTCCGCCGGGCCGGTACACGGTGCGTCTGACCCGGAGCGGGAAGACCGTGACGCAGCCGCTGGTGGTCACCAAAGATCCGCGCCTCCCGTCCTCGATCACCGACGCCGATCTGGTCCGCCAACACGAACTCGCGAGCGAGATCCAGGCCCTGCGCGTACGCGTGGCCGTCGGGCTGCGCCAAGCTGAAACGCTTCGCAAACAGCTCGGAGCGGCAACTGGTCTGGACGAGCTCCGGAAGGCCATCGACCGGGCTGCCGGGCCGTCCTCTGACTCCGCGGATTCCTCAGACCCCGATCCCACAACGCTCAGGCGGCTCGCCGGCTCGCTCTCGGAACTTCAGTCGGTCGTCGAAAGCGCCGATGCGGCCCCGACCGCCGACGCGCTCGCGGCGTTCAACGAACGCGGGAAGCTCGTCGACGCAGGTCTCGCCCGCTGGCAAGCCGTCCTTCAGGCCGCTCCGACCCCGTCCCCATAGTGGTTCGGAGATTGTTCGCGCCGCGGCGGGGTCGATTTTCGCTTTGCTTTCGTAAATTCCAGGGGTCTTACAGCTTGGCCGGGGTACGGATCGCGGCTCAGGGGCGATCCTAGGAGGTCGTTTCTCGCCTCGAAGGCCTCAGAAGGCGCCTCAACCCCCTAGTCCCCGCAGAAAATATCGCCGTTCTTTACTTTTTGGTGCTCCAGCCGGGCGAACAATCTCCGAACCACTATGGGCAGGTGCCCGCGAGATCCTGCGGCTTGTCGCAGGCGCCGATCCCGACGGCCTCCGGACGCTCGCCGGAGCTGCCCGTCCCGTAGCTCCCTTCCTTCGTGGCGTTTTGTCCGACGATCACGAAGTAGAAGAAGCCGTCAGGTGCGGGATCGCCCGGATCGAAGCTCGCGCGGCCGGTGTTGCCCACCGCGCAGGCCGCGTTCGTCCACGCGATCGAACCGGCGATCGGCCCGGTGCCCCAGTAGACGGCGTTGTCCTGCGTGCCGCAGCCGGGCAGGTACGACAGCTCGACGGCGGTGCCCGACGACGCTCGCGAGGCGGTCATGCCGCCGTTCGCGCTCGCCTCTTTGGGAGTGAGAGGGGCTCCGGCGGAACAGACGCCCGGGAGCACGGCGTTCGTGATCGCGATGTCGTCGATCCACCACCCCGTCCCCACGACGCCGCCGTCGCTCGACAAACGCCAACGGAGCTTCACGCTCTGGCCGGCGTAGGCGGCGAGCGATCCGCTATAGGGGGAGGCGGAGTAGGCGGGTGTCGTGACCGCGCGGGAGAACATCGCGTTACTGGCGCTGGTCGGGATCCCGCAAGCGTTGCCTCCGTTGACCAGGTTGTCCGGGTAGTTCACGGCGACCCTCGTCCACGAGGTGTAGGCCGGCCCCGTCGCCACCTCGACGATCCCCAAGTCGAAGTCGGCCTCCATGTCGTACTTCGAAGCGAACGAAAGGCTCGATCCGCTTTGCAACGTGACCGCCGGCGTCGTCAGCGCGGCGCAGACGTTGTTCGCGTAGGTCCCCGTGGCGTAGACCTTCGGCGCGGTCTTCCCGCCCGTGGCGGCGACCGCCCAGGGCGCGGAGGTCGTCAGGAGCGCCGTTCCGGTGTCGCCTGCGTTGTCGGACCACGTGCCGAAGCTGTTGACCCCCGTAGGCGTCGCCGTCACGGCGACGGTGTTCCCGTCGTCGGCGCCGTTACCCGCATCGACCGCGCGGACGATGTACGAGTAGGAGCCGCCGTTCGCCAGAGCGTCGTGATCGGCGAACGACGTTCCGCCAAGCCCCGACACGAGGAGGTTCCCCGGTCCGGCAACGAAGGGCGAGGTGGTGCTGCGGTAGATGCGGTACGTGACGCTTCCGCCGCAGCGCGTCGTGGCGGCCGGCCAGGTCAGGTTCAGCGCGCAGGTCGAAGCGGCGGCGTTTTGCGCCGACGCCAACCCGGGGAACGTCGGCCCGACGGCGCAGGGGCCGGTCGTCGCCGTGTGGGCTTCGGCGGAGTTGCCCGACTCGCATCCCTGCACCGCGCGCACGACGTAGAAGTAGGTCGCGATCCCCGACACCGGCGTGTCGTGGTAGCTCAACTGGTTTCCGGGGACCGTCGCCACCGGGGTGTAAGGGCCGCCCGCGGTCAGCGAGCGCAACACGCGGTACTGATCGGCGTTGGCGGCGGCCTGCCACGACACGTCGATCGCGTTGTCGCCGGAGCCGACGGCGGTCACGCCCAGGGGGATCGCGGGCTGCCCGAGGACGACGTCCACCGTGGCTGGCCCGGTCCCGACGGCGACTTCCTGCGTCGCGGTGCAATGGGCCGGATACGAATAGGTCACGTGGTAGGTGCCGTTGCTTTTGACCAACAGGTGATAGTTCCCCCTGGAATCCGCGCGCCGCGCGGCCTCGCCATGGGTGAAGGTCACTTCTTGCAGCGCCAGCGTCGCCGGAATCGGAAGCCCCGTCACCGCGTCGGTGACCTTTCCGCGGATCTGCGCCCCGTCCAGAGTCTTGTCGAGGAAGTACGTCCAGGCCGTGCGCTGCCGCTGCACGGTGACGTTGCGCCAGGTCGCGTAGTCGGGCTGGAATCCACCCGACCCGCTGTTGTTGACCTCGATCACGTACGAATAGGCGCCGTACAGGTTGTACTGCGTGTCGACGCTCCCGCCGTCGGCCAGGTAGATCGTCGACCAGACTGGCCCGGTGGCGTACTGCCCGGTGACGCCGTTGTCGTTTTCGAGGATCGAGTTCAGCCCTTGCGCGACCTCGTCCAGCGCCGATCGCTCGTCGGGGTCGTTGCAACCGTACGAGTACATGAGGTACTCGCCGTAGGAGTGGTACGACAGGGCGAAGAGCGGGCGCGTGTCCGAGGTCAATTGCATGAGCCCCTGAGTCTCCGGCTCGGAGCCCGCGGACGTTCCGCGAAAGATGTCGCTGCTGCAGGTGGTGCTCGAGCCGTTGCAGGCGCCCCAAGCCGCAGGGTAGTTCCGGTTGTTGTCCACCGCGCACGAGGGGTTGCGGTTCTTGCGCCACGACGTGTCGGTCGTGAAGACGTACATGGCGCCGTCGGGGTTGACGCTTCCGACGATCCAGATGTTGATGTTGTCGACCCATCGCCGCACCTGTGCGTCGGTGGCGTAGCGCGACGTCAGGTAATCGATGAAGTCCCGCGCGATCTCCGGGGTCATGACTTCACGGGCGTGGTGCTGGGCGTCGAAGACGAACGACGGCCGGTCGTTGGGGGATGCTACGTCTTTCGTGATGTGCACGGCGTACTGCTTCTGGCCCTCGAAGAGCGCGTTCTTCAGGATGACCTTCGCCGCCAGATCCGGATGAGCGGCCACGACTTGGTCCATGAAGGCCGAGAGCTCCTGCGGGTCGGTGTAGTCGGCGAGCGCGCTGACGGCGCCGTCCTGGAGGTTGTTCGAGCGGATCGATACCGGCCACCCTCGCGCTTCGAGGGAGCGGAGCTCGTCCGGCGTCACGACCACGCCGACGCTCAAGGTCTTGCGGTCGATCCCCGCGATGTCGAACCCCGCGGCGGCGAGGTCTCTGGCGACGTCCAAGGACGGAACCGCCACTTCGACGAAATACTTGAGGGGGGGCGCCTCGGCGCGGCTGGCTCCCATCCCGGCAATCAGCGCGGGAAGGACCACGGACACCAGCACGGCTTGCAACCTCATGGGACCCTCCGGAAGTTGGGGATTCGCCGGAAAGGTACCGTGAACCGCCGGGAGTGGAAAAGTCTTTCACAATTGCGAAGGTCGGTCGTACCCTGATGCCATGGGAAGCAAGCCGACACCGCCCTCCCGCGCCGTCGGGGATCTGCTGCGATCTCGCCGCCGCGCCCTCGGGCTGACCCTGGGGGATGTTTCGCGAAAGCTCGTCGAAGGCGGCCATCCCGTGCCCGTGTCGTCCCTGTCGCTGATCGAGATGGGACGATCCGATCCCGGGGTGTTTCGCCTGCATCAACTGCTGCGCCTTTACGAAGTCCCGGCGTATCTCGTGGCCAACCTGATCGAGATGGAAGAACTGTCCGGCGCGGTGCCCACGTCCCGCGATCCGGAGAAGTTGCGCCGCGACGGACTCGAACATTGGAAGACCGGTGACATAGGCCGCGCGCTGGCCCACTTGATGGCTCTCAGGGAACTGGCGCCTACGGACGAAGCGCTGAGGGCGAAGCGGCAAGAGGCGATTCTGGATTTCTCGATTGCGGCGGCAAGCCTGGGCCGTTTGCTGCTCGCCCGGGAGATTCTGAGCGATCTTCTGTGCGAACCCCCCGACCAGCGCCTTCTCGCCCGGGTTCTCCTTCAGGCCGCGACGGTCTGGTCGCGCAGCGGGGCCCGGGACGCCGCGATGGGGTTCTTGAGGGAGGCGGAAGTCCAGGCCGACAAGTCCGACGTGGCGACGATCGCCTGGCTCCATCACGCCCAAGCGGCGGCCCACGTCGTTCGCGGACGGCTTCGCGACGCCGAAACGCGGGTGCGCCAGGCGATCGCGGGATACCGTCGTTCGAAGGACACCTACGGAGAGGCCAGGGCCCGCCTCCTTCGCGTCCAGATCGCCGAAGCGCGGCGCGATACGGTTTCCGGGCTTCGCTTGGCGAGCGAAGCGCGGCGGTTCGCGTCCCGTCACGGCCATCGGGCCTTGGCTGGGATGGCGCTCGTTCGCAGCGGACGGCTCTACGTGCACGCCGGCAAGAACGCGCCCGCGGTTCGGGTTTTGCGCGCCGCACTTGCGGAGCTTGCGCGAATAGGCGACCCTCACGGGCGGTTCCTGGCCCACTATTGGCTCTCGGTGGCCTATGCGGAATTGGGAGAGCATGACCGGGCCCGTTTCGAAGCTCAGGCCGCGACTCATTTTTCGGGCTTTGTCGACAAGCGGTCTTGTCCGGAGGCCCGAGACATGCGCGCGATTCGCGTGCTGGGGAGGTACGACGATGCATGATGCGATCCGCAGGTACTTCGTGATCGCTGGAGTCGTTCTGACCTCGGCCGCCGCGTTTGGCGTCGACCCTCCGGACCTGCAGATCAACGGCGTGTCGGGATTCGTCGAAGTCGTCGATGCCGCGTGGTCGGGGTCCAACTACAACGTGCGTTACACGCAGGCGATGACGGACGGAAATTCCAAGGGGTCAGCGCTGCTCACTTCGAACGCGGCGAACGATATCGACCCGCGCATCGCCGACGCCCCGACCGGTGACGTCGTCGTGGTGTGGTGGCGAGACCTGAAGATCGACATGGTGATCTACCGCAAGCGCACTTTGGCGACGGGAGCCTGGGGTCCCGAGCGCACCGTGGGTCGCACCACCGAGTCCGGCAGTCATCCGCGCATCGCGTATCTCGGCGGCGATCCCTGCGTCGCTTACCAGATTCAGAATTCCAAATCACGTAGCGTCGGAGCCCAGATCATCGACGACGATCCCGAGCCCTTCCGCTCGATCGTCGCGACGACCTCGTACGGCGGCGATCTCGACATCCAACTCGACGCCGAGATGAACCACCTCTGGGTGACGTGGATCGACAGCGCTTCGAACGTGGGGTATTCGGAGTACGACTCCCAAACGAAATTGTGGGCCCTGCCGACATTCGAGCCTTTCGCGACGGATTCGGTCGCGGCGGCGCGATCGCGCATCCGGGAGCGCGTGCTGAACGTCGCGGAGCTGCACTAGGCCGATGCTCGACGGCCGGGTCGTCGTCGGGGCGCGGTGATTCTGCAGCGCGGTCCGTGACGTGAGCCGCGAATCCCTGAATTCGGGGTGCATTGTCAACGGTCGAATGATGAAACTGGTTGTCGCGCTTCTCGTCGTCTCCCTCTGCCCGGGCGCGTTCGCCGAGGGTCCGGGGCAAAGCGGCCTCCACGCCTTCGATCCGTCGTTCCACTCCCGGGAGCGAGATGAGGCCGTGGAGCTTCGCCGGCAGCTCGTTTCCGGGGAGTTGAGCCCCTGGGACGATCGTCCGGGAAGGACGGTCTTCGAGTTGGCCGGGAGACGGAATGAAGGCGTCGGGCCCGTGCTCGCGCTCGAGGAAGAGCGCGAAGGCTTCGTGATCAATGTGATCTTGAGCGAAACAGAGCACGGGGTCCGCGTTGCGAGGTACCTCGTCCCGAAGTTGACGTTTGACGCCCCGAGCGAGACGGCTTCCGCCGGTTCCCCGTCACAGCCGGACCTCTTCAGCTTCTGCGCCGTCGAAGGACGCGCGATTGTCCTGACGACCGACGGCGACCCGCCTCCGGAGGCCGTGCTGCTGGACGCCGCGGGTGTGCCGCTTTCGACGGTCGGTCCCGCCTGGAAGGCGCCTTACACCGGCGTCTATTACGCGCAAGTGCCTGGCGATGCGGCCGTCGCGCGAGTTGATTATCTCCTTTCGATCGACGCCACCGGCAGGGGCGACGCGCAAGCGTCCGCCGACTTGAGCGTGACGACGACCGATGCGCCCGAACCCGTCGAGGCGGGTGGCCTCCTCACGTACACGGTCGCGATGCTCAATTCCGGCCCGGACGCTGCACTCGACGCGGAGATGCTGGCGTTTCTTCCCGACGTCACCACCTTTCAGTCGATCGCGGGCCCCATGACGAACGGGAGCTGGTCGTGCACCGTGCCCGCGATCGGGAGAAGAGGCAAGGTCTCCTGCACGACCAAGTGTTTCGGGCCGGGGAACTCCGCCACGTTCACGATCACGGTCAGGGTCGACCCCTGCGTCGGGAGCACGAGTCTGACCGCCACGCTGATCGCGTCGAGCACGACCGCCGATCCGAATCCCGCGAACAGCATGGCCACCGAGCAGACCCCGGTCATCGACCCCGGGACATGCGACGACGCCAACGTCTGCACCGTGGGCGACCAGTGCGGTCCGGGGGTCGGGTACCAGGAGAATTTCGATGACGTCTCGGCGCCTTTCCTTCCCGCCGGATGGACGGCGACCCTCGTCGTCGGTCCCGTGGGCGCGCGGCCCTGGCGAACGGTGACCACCGATTTCTACACGGCGCCCAATTCCATGTTTTCGCCCGACGCCGGCGAGATTCGAGATTCCGTTCTCGATTCACCGGGGATCCCGATCGTGTCGGCCGAGGCGCTACTGCTCTTTCGAAATCGTTACGTCTTGGAGAAAGACAACGACGGCGGTGTGCTCGAGATCAAGATCGGCGACGGGCCGTTCCAAGACATCCTGGACGCGGGGGGGAGCTTCGCGGAAGGCGGATACAACGGGACGATCTCCCGGAACTTCGGAAGCCCCATCGCCGGCCGGCGAGCGTGGACGGACGTGTCCGCCGGGTTCGTGCCGACGACCGTGAACCTTCCTCCCGCTGCGGCCGGCCAGACCATCGTAATTCGTTTTCGCCTGGCCACGGATCGGAGCCTCGGCAACCTCGGACAGTGGATCGATGCGGTGACCGTCACCGGCCGGGACGTCTGTCGGCCGGGACCCCAGGCCGTCTGCGACGATGCGAACGCATGCACCGTCGATGCGTGCGACGCCGTCTTGGGCTGCGGGCACGTTTCGATTTCCTGCGATGATGGAAACGGCTGCAACGGCGTTGAAACCTGCGTCCCGGCGAACGGTTGTGTCGCCGGAACGCCACTCAGTTGCAACGACGGCGACGCCTGCAACGGCGTTGAAACCTGCAACCCGGCGAGCGGCTGCGTCGCCGGAATTCCGAAGGTCTGCGCCGCCCCGGAGCCTTGCCGCGGTGCAGGCACTTGTGATTCAGGGTCGGGCCTCTGCTCCTACCCCCCGCTGGCGGACGGCACGACGTGCGACGACGGCAGCGTCTGCAGCAACGGCGACGCCTGCCTCGGCGGAGTCTGTCATCCCGGCGTCCCGATGACGTGCTCCGAGGATGGGGATCCCTGCACGGTCGAAGTCTGCAACCCGGTCGACGGATGCTGGAAGACCGTCAACATGGACAGGACGCCCAGCTCATTCTCGGAAAACCGGGTCGATGGCCGCGATCTGGTGGTGCTGGCCGACGCCTGGAACCGCTGTCACGGGCAATCGGGGTACAACTCCCTCGCCGACCTGGACCCCGTCCGGACATCTTTAGGATTAACGTGCATCGACGCGTCGGACTTCCATCTCTTCATGGACGCTTTCGGCCGCACCTGCGCGCCGTGACTCATCGCGGCTGGAAACCGATTCCGCAGGTGTTGGTCACGCTCTTGTCGAGGATGCCGCACTGACTCGAGCACCCATCGAGGCCGGGTCCGTCGCGCTCTTGCGAGAGGCTGTTAACGCCCCACGACCCCTCCGTCGTGGCGCTGTCGTTGGCAAGAACCAACAGCCAGATCAACCTCTTGGCCGGATCGAGGATGGCCGGGTCGGGCGAGCCGTTCCAGACGTACGGCGAGCACGCACCGATCGCGCATGCGCTTCCCGCCAATCCGTAGGGACCCAGAGGCGACGCTGGGAAGTCGGCACTGGTGCCATAGACGATGTGGTGGCCGAAGCTCCCGCTGCAGAGCGCCCCATCCCAGGCGACGCCCAGATCTGCGCCGTCCGCCGAGAGCTTGCTCAGAAGGACCGGCGTCCCGGTGACTCCGTCCGGCACCGCGGGCGGGGGCGGGGGCGAGGGGGGAGGCGTGAACTCGATGCGCAGCGACGGGGGAAACCCGCTCTCGCGAGAGAACAACTCGCGGGCGTTCCTCTCGACCGCTTCGTTGCCGATGAGGATCCAACCGAAATTGCCGCAGGGCAGGTCGAGCCACGACTGGACGTCGGCGACCAACCCGGGCTGCGAGGCAAAAGTCACGGGGCCGAGCGTCGGCATCGCGACGCTAGCACTCGCGAGCGCCTGAAAGTCGCCCCCGGCTTGGCTCCATGGGTTGGTGTTGTACTTCGCGTGCGTCCATGTCGCATCGCCAGCCTCCGCCAGGGCCCCGACTCCGTTGCCGCACTCGGAGGCTTTCTCGCCCCAGTCGGCGTTGAGTCGATGCAAGCTGTAAACGTCGGTAGGCACCGCGGCCGGTCCCGTCCCTTCGACGGTGATCCCGACCTCCACGCTCGTGATGGTCGATCCGGGGGGGATACCGCCGGAAAGATCGAAGCCGATGACGACGCGCCGGGGGCCGAAGCCTCCGGTTTGGCCGCAGAAGAGCGGGCCGATTCCGCAGCTCCTGTCCGCGCCGTCCGCGAAGAGGCTATTGTCGCGGCTTGGCGCGAGGGTGACGACCGCGGCTCCGGCCGGCGGGCCGGAAACCAGCAGGATCGACGAAGCCGCGAGGGTGGCCAGCGCGAATTTTCCGAGAACCGTCATCGTCACTCTCCTGAGGTGCGACACTGGGCACCGTGCGGCCCGAAAAAGTACAATCAATCGTCCGTGCCGTCCGCCGGAATCGTACCCGCCGCGGGCGGGTTGGGCGATAATCCAAGGATCATCATGAGACGCCATCCTTTCCAAGATCGTCTGCGATCGATCACTCGGGAGATCGTGGCCACCTACGAGGTCTCCCCGATCCCCGCAACCCACATCGGCCCGGAGCGAAGGCTCCCCTCGCGGCGGGCCGTCGTGAGGATCCTCGAGAACCTCTTCGCCGTGCTCTATCCGGGCTTCTACGGAGTGCAGCACCTCACCGCCGAAAACGTCGAGTACCACGTGGGAGCGCTGCTCGACGACGTCGCCGCCGACCTCTACGAACAGGTCGGCCTCGCTTTGCGTTTCGACGAACCGGAAGGGGGCGGCCGCGGCGAGGATCAAATCGCAGCGAGCGCGGACGACGCCGTCTCGCAATTTCTCCTACGCATCCCGGAGGTCAGGCGCCGGCTCATGTTGGATTGCATGGCGGCCATGGATGGGGATCCGGCGGCCCGGAGTTTTGCCGAGATCGTCTTCGCCTACCCCGGATTCAAGGCGATCACGATCCAGCGTCTCGCCCATGAGTTCTGGAAGCTCGGGCTCCACCTGCTGGCGCGCATCATGACCGAGTATGCCCACGGCGAATCCGGGATCGATATCCACCCGGGCGCGACGATCGGAGAGTCGTTCTTCATCGATCACGGCACCGGGGTCGTGATCGGCGAGACCACCGTGATCGGAAGTCAAGTCAAGCTTTACCAGGGCGTCACGCTCGGCGCGTTGTCGTTTCCCAAGGACGCGCGGGGGAAACTGCTCCGCAATACCAAGCGCCACCCCACCCTATGCGACAAGGTCGTGGTCTACGCCGGCGCCACCATCCTGGGCGGCGACACGGTCATCGGCGAGGGAGCGGTGATCGGCGGTAACACCTGGGTGATCGAATCGGTCCGCCCGGGCGAGCGGGTCCTGAACACGAAAACGAGCAAGGCCAAGCAGGAGAAGATCATGGATCGCATCTGTGGGTTCGGAGACGGAATTTAACAGGGGGGTATATGGGACGGATCTACGACAGCATCATCGACACGATCGGGCGGACGCCGCTCGTGCGGGCGCCGCACGTGTCCAAGGCTCTTGGCGTGAAAGCCGACGTCGTCTTCAAGCTCGAATCGTTCAATCCGATGGGGAGCGTGAAGGATCGCATCGCCTACTCGATGATCGAGGACGCCATCGAGAAGGGCGTGATCAAGCCGGGGACCACCGTGATCGAGCCGACGTCCGGGAACACCGGGATCGGTCTCGCCTTCATCTGCGCGGCCAAGAAAATTCCACTCGTCCTCACCATGCCCGAGACGATGTCGGTGGAGCGCCGGAAGATCCTGAAGGCTCTCGGCGCGCGGCTCGTGCTGACCGAGGGGCCGAAGGGGATGAAGGGCGCGATCGCCCGGGCCGAGGAACTGCACAAGGGTATGCCAGGCTCGATCATCATCGGTCAGTTCGTGAACCCCGCGAACCCGGCGATCCACCGCAAGACGACCGCGATCGAGATCTGGGACGACACCGAGGGCAAGGTCGACATCTTCGTCGCCGGCGTCGGCACGGGCGGTACGATCACGGGCTGCACCGAGGTCCTGAAGGCGAGAAAGCCGACGATGAAATCCGTCGCGATCGAGCCGGCCGACTCCCCGGTGCTCACCCAGACGCGCGCCGGCTCCGAGCTCAAGCCCGGCCCGCACAAGATCCAGGGGATCGGGGCCGGGTTCGTTCCGGAGGTTTTGGACCTCAGCCTGGTGGACGAGATCTTCACCGTCTCGAACGATCAGTCGATGGAGATGGGGCGCCGCCTCTGCCGTGAGGATGGCCTCATGGTCGGGATCTCCTCGGGTGGCGTGGCCCACGCGGCGTTTGAGATCGGCAAGCGCCCGGAAAATGCGGGCAAGATGATCGTCGCGGTGATGGCGAGTCACGGTGAGCGCTACCTCTCGACCGCGCTGTTCGACTTCCCCGGCGAGGAGGATGCGCCGGCGGTTTGAGCAGCCCGGCGTCTTCAAACGGGGCCGCGTCTGGAGCCGATCCGGTCTCGCCGATTCTGGTCTTGCTCGCGGCGAGCGTCGGCCTGCCGTTTTTCGCGCTCTCCGCGACGGCGCCGCTCGTGATCGAGCCGAGGCTCGAAGCCCGGGGCAGGACGTTGCCTGGTCGGCCGGCTCCTGTCGCCGGACGTCAGTCGGTACGCGGCCTCGACGTGGCGCTCTGGGTAGCGCTATCCGTGCTGACGCTGACTTCGGCCAGCGTCCTCATGTGCGCGATCTGCTCGATCACCTGGCCCTGCGAAGGCGCGACAACGGCGAGTTCCTTCATCTCGGGAAGTTCGTGCCCGAACTCGCGCGATCGGCGGCCTTCGAGATCGGCCTGTTCTTCGTGCTCCTGTTTTGCGTCGGCATGGTCTGTCACGGGGAGACGACCCGCCGGAAGCCTCCGGTTCAAAGACTGACCCTGTCCTACCAGGCGTCGCGCAAGCGCGCGAGCGTCGAAGTCCGGAACTTCTACGGCATCGCATCCGTCGGCATCGATCGCGGGGCGTTGGGGGCTCCGCGGGGAGTGCTGCTCGTCAACGGGACGATCCTCCTCGGTTATCAGTTCGTGGATTCGCCCAAGCGGGAGCAGCCGAACCGCCACTACGAGATCGATCCCAAGGTCGTCGGATTGGCCCGGAGCCGCGTGACGGTCGAGGCCTTCCGGCTGTATCCACGGCAGCTGATCCCAAACGGCGTCCTGGCGATCCACATCACGAACAGCCCGAAGCTTTTGCAGCAGGCGGAGATCGTTCGCATCGGGCGCGTCTCGACCGACAGTTTCAGCAACCTGTGGCAGGTGCTGCAGGGGGGTCGAGGCTGACTTCGCGCTCCCCGAACAACCGATCCGGAGCCGGCCGATCTCATTTGGCCTTGCCTCTCTCGTAACCGGAACCAATCTTCCATGCCGGACAGAGGGGCTGTTGCTTTTATCGACGAATTCGTTCGGGGGTCAAACTGGCCGTGGCAGGTCCCGTGACGCCGACGAGGAGGGTGCATTGATGTCCCAACGTGTCAGAATTGCCTGGTTCGTGATCGTGGCGATGCTGGGTTTCGCGGGTCTCGCATTCGCTGACCCCGGCACACCGGTCAAACACATCGGTCGTGGCCAGAAGGTCGCCAGGCCGCTCGTGATCAGCGAGCAGGACGCCGCGAATCCTTCCACCGAGAACGCGCCGCTGCCTGCGCTCGTGGCGAGAGTCGCGGGGCCGGTGAACGACACCTGCGCGGGTGCCGAGGCCCTCACGCTGAACCTCGTGACCAAGGGTACGACGGTCGGCGCTAACGACGACTACCAGACGCCCGCGACCACGTCCTGCTACGCGGGAATCGGTCAGACCCCGACGACCGCTCCTGGGCGGGACATCGTGTTCAAGTTCACGGCGCCTGCCGACGGCAAGTACACGATCGAAGTCATCCAGCAGAGCCCGAACGACGTGATCAGGACCCAGAATGAGGTCCTGTATCAGACCGACTGCGCGAACGCCGGAACCGTGAACTGCATCAAGGGCATCAATCGCCCGCAGTCCGCGGCGTTCACGAGCTCCACCGGGTCCAGCAACAACCAGTCGGAAGCGCTCGACTGCATCCCGATGACGACGGGGCAGACCGTCTATGTCGTGTTTGACGACGGCTCGCCCGGGAAGTGCAGCGACAACAGCCACGCGTGTTTCGCCGACTCCAATTGCGCGACCGGTGCGACCTGCCTTATCGGCGGCGTGAACCTCAACCCCGGCGGCGCGATGTCCCTCGAGGTTCGGCCGTGCAATTCAGAGGTCGAGCCCAACAACACGCCGGCGACGGCCACACCCCTCGTTTGCGGGATGATCGGTGAGAGCACCGCCGGTGCCGCGGCCCATTGCTACCTCGGCGACCGCGCCGGACAGGTCTGCACCCGCAGCACGTTCCTCGAGCAGACGTTGCCGAACTCGAACATGCGCTGCAGCATCTCCGGCGCCCAGTGCGTCGTCGATGTCGCCAGCGGCACGGACAATTGCGGCGCCGGAAACGGGGTCTGCCAGCAACTGGTCGATCTCGACTGCGATCCGCGCTGCGATGTCGGGCCCAACGCCGGCAGAGCGTGCACGACCCAAGCGTTCTGCAACCCGGTCAGCGACCAGGGCGCGACCTGCATGGGCACCTGCCAGAGTGACTCGCACTGCGTCGTGATTGCCACCAACGTGGACACCGGCATCGCCTGCACGCCGGTCTGCGTCGGCAGCTCCATCGCCGCGGTCAACGGCCGCTACTGCTCGAGCTTGAGCGGATGCCCCGGCGGCGGCGTTTGCACCACCACCCCGTTCGTCCCCACGCCCGGAGCGACGTGCTCCTCCGGCCAGACCTGCAGCCGC
>Ga0315287_10003581_pt1 | contig 14991 bp, 13 predicted proteins | sample YL17G11_0_MG_FD_205037 | JGI IMG/M metagenome (GOLD analysis project Ga0315287, IMG submission 205037) | Sediment microbial communities from Yellowstone Lake, YNP, Wyoming, USA - YL17G11_0 | ecosystem: Environmental > Aquatic > Freshwater > Lake > Sediment | place: USA: Wyoming | collected... | reverse complement strand
GTCTTGGCCTCGGCAATATTGAATTTCGACATGTCGGATCCGTTCATGGAACGATGTTGGTCACCTTATATGACCAGGCTATGCGTTGCAAGCCCTTCTCCGAAGTTTTTCCGCGGGCGTGCCCTCACTGTGGCGGCGCGATGCGCATCATCGCCTTCATCACCGACGGCCCGACCGTGCGCGACATCCTCGTTCACCTCGGCGAGCCGATCACGCCACCCACCGTAGCGCCGGCCCGCGCCTGCGACCGCATGCGCAAGCGGCGCGCACGTCGGCGGGCCTGGGCCACCCGCGCAACGCGGAAAAACACCCCCACGGCGACGCACAACCACGCCATCTCCCCGTCGGCTCGCCCGCGTCGGCCCGTGATACGCTGCCACAGCAGACACCTCATGCGGTTGGACTTCCTATCCGTTATCCGCATCCGTCGGCTGCCGCACGTTTCCGGGCGGCGATCCGACCGTGGGGGCGCTTGAGGCTTGCGCACGCGCTGATAAACGACTCTATCTGACGTTGCGACTCGCGGCGCTCGATCTGCGACGTGCATCACACCCCCGCGCATGCCGCTCGTGCTCGATGACGCGCTCATCACCTCCGACGATGAACGCGCTGCGAATATCCTGCGCGCGCTGGCGCGATTCGCTGAAGGCGGGCAGGTCATGCTCTTTACGGATCATGGCCATTTGATTGATGTGGCACGAGCGACATCGGGCGAGCAAGCCCTGGCGGTCCACAGTCTGCAGGATTCGACCGTGCCTGAGATTTCCCGCTTCCTCGGCATCGTGATCACGATGTACTTCAGCGATCACAATCCGCCGCATTTTCACGTACGGCATGAGGAGTACCGCGCACTTATAGGCATCGAGCCGCTGGAGCTGCGGGAAGGGCGGCTTCCGGCGCGCGTTCTCGGTCTGGTCATGGAGTGGGGGGAGATGCACCAGGCCGAGCTGATGGAGAACTGGACGACCTTGGCCGAAGAGGGTAATTTCAGGCGGATCGCTCCACTGGTTTGAGGGGATTGACCATGATCTGGGTAACTGCCGCGAGGACGCTTCCGGACTACCGGCTGTGGGTTCGTTTTTCGGACGCCACAGAAGGTGAAATTGACCTCAAGGACTTCATCGCGTCCGATGCGCGCCCGATCGTGGCGGCTCTTCGCGACCAAGCGGCGTTTTCGGCAATCCGCGTAGAGTTGGACACGGTGGTTTGGTCGAATGGCTTCGATCTCGCGCCGGAGTTCCTGTACGTGCGAGCGAAGGCCCACGCGTCCGCCTAGACGCTAACGTATTCTCGGCCGCTCGGCAGATGGGAACTTCGCGGCTGGAACCGGCTCCTGAGTCGTCGGCGACAGGCATCTGTGACTTGCCATGATTGGGTGTGACGGATAGCCATTTCAATCGCGCGAGCCTGTGTGTGGGGAGCCGGTTTTTCGATGTCCGTGTTCATTGCCTCGCCCCGGGTGCCCGGACCAACGATCGGCCGATCCTGTCGCGGGACCTTGCGGGGTCCTGTCGCGCGCGGGCCACACCGTCCGCGAGGCTCGCAATCTGCGGAGCCTCGAAGAACTCGCGCACCGTCAGCGCGGCGCCCAGAGCCCGCTGGATGCGGGATAGCACCTGCATGGCCAGCAACGAATGCCCTCCGACGTCGAAAAAGTCCTCAAACACGCTCACCTGATCCAACCCCAGCACGTCTTTCCAGATGGCCGCGATCTGTTCTTCGACCTCACCGCGCGGCCCCACGTGGCGATTCCCGGTCGCGCCGAGATCCTCCGCATGCGGTGCGGGCAGCGCCTTGCGGTCGACCTTGCCGCTCGGAGTCAGCGGCAGCGCGGGCAGGCCGACCCAGACCGCCGGGACCATGTATTGCGGCAGTTTCGCACGCAGGAATTCGCGCAGGTCCGGCGCGGTGATGCCGGTCGCGTCTCGGGGAACGAAATGGGCAACCAGCCGATCCTCGCCGGTCGCATCCTTCCACGGATTGACGACACAGCGGAGGATTCGCGGATGCAGCGCCAGTGTCGCCTCGATCTCGCCCAACTCGACGCGGATACCGCGGATCTTCACCTGGTGATCGTGCCGCCCGAGGAACTCGAGGTTCCCGTCCGGCCGATAGCGGGCGCAATCTCCGGTGCGGTACATCCGGGCCTGCGGGTCGGCGTCGAACGGATCCGGTACGAAAGCTCGCGCGGTGAGGTCGGGGCGCCGCCAGTAACCGCGGCCCACGCCATGCCCGGCGATGCACAGCTCTCCCGGCACGCCCACCGGCACGGGTTGGTCGTACCGGTCAAGAACATGGATTCGAACGTTGCCGATGGGCCGGCCGATGGGGATGCGACGCGCGTCCTGCTCGCGCCGGAACGTGAAGAGCGTCGAGACGAATGTCGCTTCCGTCGGTCCGCATGCATTCACGAGCTCGGCCCCGCATTGCGAAGCAAAGTCGAGCGCGACGTCTCGCTCCAACACCTCCCCCGCCACGATCACCAGTCGCAGCGACGGGCACCGGTGCAAGCCCGGCCCGTGCAGGATCGCCGCGAGCATGGTCGGCACGATCCGCAGCACCGTGACCTCGTGGCGCCGGATCGCGACCACGATTTCGTCGGCCGAACGATGCGCCTCCGGTTCCGGCAATGCCACCCGTGCGCCGCCCACCAGCGGAAAGAGCGTTTGCCAGATCGACTGATCGAAGCTGATCGCTGACGTCTGGAGGACGCAATCAAGCGCGCCGGGAGAGAAACGTTGCTTCATCCACCCGATGTGGTTTGCCAGCGAACGCTGCTCGATCATGACGCCCTTGGGCTGGCCGGTGGAGCCCGACGTGTGGATGACGTAGGCGAGGCAGGTGGCCGTGACCGCGCACGGCGGATTGGTGTCCGGCTGCGCGGCGATGACCGGCCAATCGGCATCCAGACATAGCGTTTGCCCCGGGTGTGCGGGCAGTTGGCCGACGAGACCCCGCTGAGTGAGCAATACCGGCGCCTGCGTATCGGCCATCAGGAATGCCAGGCGCTCGACCGGATGACTGGGGTCGAGCGGCACATACGCGCCGCCCGCTTTGAGGATTCCCAGCAACGCCACGACCAGCTCGACGGAACGCTCCATCGCGACCGCCACCAGCACGTCCGGCCCGACGCCGAGCGTGCGCAAATGGTGCGCCAGCTGGTTCGCCCGGGTGTTGAGTTCGGCATAGGTAAGCTGCCGGTGACCGAACACCACCGCCGTGGCCTCGGGATGGAGCGCGACCTGCTGCTCGACCCGCTGCGCGAGGTACCGGTCCCCTGGGCCCTCGGCCGCGGTGTCGTTCCACTCGACCAGCACCTGGTGGCGCTCCGCGTCGGTGAGGAGCGGCAGCCGCGAGATCGGCTGTGCCGGATCGGCCACGATGCGCTGGAGCAACACCCGAAAATGCGCCGCCATCCGCTCGATGGTCGCAGCGTCGAACAGATCGGCGGCATATTCCGCTTGCATCGACAGCCGGCCCCCCGTTTCGGTCACCGCCAGCGACAGATCGAACTTGGCGCTCTCGCCGCTCACGCCCTCCACCTTCTGCACGTCCAGCCCGGGCAAATTCAAATTCAAGGGGGGCGTATTTCCCAGCCGGAAGGACACCTGATAGAGCGGATTGCGGGACAGATCCCGGCTCGGGGCCAGGAGCTCGACGAGCTTCTCGAACGGCAGATCCTCATGCGCATAGGCGTCGAGAGCGCGCCGGCGGACGCGCGCGAGATAGGCGTTGAACGTCGGCTCTCCGCTCAGATCACCGCGCAGCACGATCGTGTTGACGAAAAAGCCGATCAGCTCCTCCAGCTCCCGCCGGTTGCGCCCCGCAATCGGCACGCCGACCGCGAGGTCCTCCTGCCCGCTGTAGCGACACAGCAGGACCTGGAATGCTGCGAGCAGCGTCATGAACAGCGTCGCGCCCTCACGCCGGCCGAGTTCCTTCAGGGCGCGCGTGAGTCCTTCGTCGATCTCGAAGGCCAGCCGCCCGCCCCGATGGCTCGCCACCGGCGGCCGCGGTCGATCGGTCGGCAGCTCCAGCGTCGGCAACTCCGCCAGCGCCGGCTTCCAGTAGGCGAGCAGCCGTTCCAACGCGTCGCCCTGCAGACGCTCCCGCTGCCACACCGCAAAGTCCGCGTACTGCACCGGCAACTCACCCAACGGCGAAGCATCGCCGCGGGAGAATGCGCCGTAGAGCAGCGAAAGTTCGCGCGCAAGAATTGCCGACGACCAACGGTCGGAAATGATGTGGTGCAACGTGAGCAGCAACCAGTGTTCGCCCGCCGAAAGGCGCAGCAGGCGCGCGCGAAGGAGCGGTCCGCGATCGAGGTCAAACGGCAGCGCGGCCTCATCCTCCGCTCGGCTCCGTGCGCGGGTCTCGCGTGCCGCCGCCGGCACGGATGCGAGGTCTTCGACCTCCAGCACCAGCGGCGACGCGGCTGCGATGACCTGGTTCAGTTCGCCGTCGCTGACCGCAAAGCTTGTGCGCAGCACATCGTGGCGGCAGACGATCTCGTTCAATGCGCGTTGGAGCGCCGCAACGTCGAGCGCGCCCGTCAGCCGGTCCACGCGCAACGTGTTATAGACCGACTTGTCCGGCAGCAGCCGGTCCAGCATCCACAGCCGCTGCTGTCCAAACGAAGGAATGGCGGCATAGCCGACGGCAGCCGCCGCGCCATCCGATGCGGGCGTGCCGGAGGCATCGTCGGAGGAAGCAGCGACGTCGTCGGTTCCGTGGCCGGCCATGGCCGATGTTCGATCCTGCGGTGTCACCGGGCTGCGTCTCCTGTTTTCCGCTCCGCGGCGATCCCCGCACGCTTCATCAAGCGGGAATACGTGTCGATATCGGACCGGATGACGGCGGCGAATTGTGCAGGGTGATCGAAGATCGGTTCGTAATCGAACTTCTCGATGCGCTTCCGCATGCCGGGCGTGCGCCGAATCCGATTCAGCGCATCGCCGAGGCGCGCGAGCACGTCCGGCGCGACGCCCGCCGGGGCCACGAGCCCATACCAGGCTTCCACCTCGAATCCGGCGACACCTTGCTCGGCGACCGTCGGCACGTCGGGCGCCGCCGAGGCCCGCTTCGCGCCGGCAGCGCCAAGAACGCGCAGCGTACCTGCTGCGACGTGCTGGCCGACCACGGCGAAATCGTTCAGACCGATGTCGACACGACCCGCCAGATGATCAGCCAGCGCCTGTGCGGAACCCTTGTACGGGATCTCGACCAGGTCGATGCCGGTTTCCGCCATGAGCAGCTTGAACGCCATGCGGCTTACCGTTGCATCACCATACGACACGAATGTCAGGCGCCCGGGATGAGCACGTGCATAGGAAATCAATTCGGGGATCGTTTTCACCGGAACGGTTGCGTTGACCACCACGAAGAACGGGGTATGCGCAATGCGCCCGATCGGTGCGAATTCCGTCCGCGGGTCGTACCGGTGGGTCGGATCAAGCACCGCCGCGATGGCGAGGTTGCTCTGGCCGCCCATGAGCAGAGTGTAGCCATCGGGCGGTGCCTTCGCCACGAGATCTGCGGCGATGGTTCCGCCGGCGCCGGTCCGGTTTTCGACCACCACGGACTGATGCCACAGCTCCGCGAGCTGCTCGGCGACGATCCTGGCAATGTTGTCGGGCGGGGTGCCCGGCGTCTGCCCGACGATGATCCTTACCGGTCGGTTCGGATAGGGTTGCGCCAGCGCGATCGCGGAGCACCCAGTCACCGCCGCAATCGCCGCGGCCAGGAAGGCGAAGGCGCGCAGACGCCGGCCGCGATGTGATGGGCGCGCGTGCTCATTCCCGGGCGATGCATCCGTCCACTGCGCGATGGATGTTGCGGAATGCCGGGTCAAATGGACCGCCTACTCTTCCGGTGCAAGGGGGTCCGCTGTCGACGCGATCGGCGTGCCGGTGCTTCGGTGCCGCCGGCGGAGCAGCGGCGGCGCGTCGGGTCCGTCGTTGCGCGCGGCGTCGAGCGCGTTCGCGAGCCGTTCCGCGAGTTCCTCGACCGTAGGCGCCTCGAACACGGCCAGCCGGTCCATCTCCACGCCCGTCTGCGCGGACAGGCGCGACAGCACCTGCACCGCCCGCAGCGAGTCTCCGCCGAGGTGGAAAAAGTGGTCATGCGCGCCGATCCGCGGCAGATCCAGAAGCTGCGCGAAGATCCCCGCCACCAGTTCCTCTCCCGCGCTCCGCGGCGGAACGAAGTCCGCGCGCAGGGTCGCGCCGACGGACTCAGCCAATGCGTCGCGCCGCACCTTGCCCAGCGCATTTCTGGGCAACTCGTTGACGAACACGACCGAGCTCGGCGCCTTGAACGGGGCAAGGTGTCGCAGCGCGTAGTCTCGCACTTGCTGCGCGGTGATCGAACCGGGCTCGCGCAGGATGATCGCGGTTACGACGTCCTCGCCGAGCGACGGATGCGGCAGGCCAAAGGTCGCGGCTTCCCGCACCGCCGGGTGCCGCATGAACAGCTCGTCGACCTCGTTGGGAGAGACTTTCAGGCCGCCGCGGTTGATTTGCTCCTTGATGCGCCCGGTGAGGAACAGGTAGCCGTCCCCGTCGAGAAACCCGAGATCGCCGGTGCGGAACCAGCCGTCGTGAAAGGCAAGGCGATTGGCTTCCGGATCGTTCTCGTAACCGTGCATGACGCCAGGTCCCCGCACGAGGATTTCGCCGGTCTCGCCACCGGGCAAGCGGTTTGCCGACTCGCCAATGATCATCACCTCGATGTCATGAGCGATCCCGGCCGAGCCCTTTCGCTGTTCCCCCGGAGGCAGCGGATTCTGCGCGATCGAGCCCGCTTCCGTCGATCCATAACCCTGAATCACCGGCACCCGAAAGGCAGACGCCAATCGGTCGCCTGTCGATGCCGGCAGGGCGCTGCTGCTCGATCGCACGAAGCGCAGCGAATGCGGCAATCCCGGTTCGCGCTCCGCGAGCGCATCGAGGACCGATGCCTGGACGGTTGGACTCGCGGAGTAGAAGGTCGGCTGGAACACATCCAGCCATTCGACAAAACGGGCGGCGTCGAATCCCGGAGTGATCACCGTGCTCGCTCCCCGGGCAAGCGGCGCGAGCAAGCTGATCCCCAGCCCGCTACGCGTAAACAGTGGGGAGACGCCCAGGCACCGGTCGCTGCTGTCGATGGGGTGCGCCCCGGCGCTCCAAAGAAGCTGCGCATGCGTCAGCGGAACAACCTTGTGCCTGGAAGTCGTGCCCGACGTGTGCATGACCAGCGCGATGTCATCCGGTGCCGGTGGCGCTCGCGGCACCGGAGCGCGTGCCGATTCGGCGCACAATGCGAAAACGCCAGCCGCATCCAGCGGCCTCGAAGACAGACGCACCAGCAGAAGGCCCAGTTGCCGTGCTGCCTCGGTGGCCGGCGATTCGCCGCCTTCCGCTGCGATCAGTCCCTCCACGCGCAGGGATGCCAGCAGCTCCCTGCAGGCATCGAGATCCAGACGGGGATCGAGCGGCGCACAGGTTGCCCAGGTCATCGCCGCAAGGATCGCGACCGCGGTATCGGGACCATCCGCCAGCGCGAGCGCGACTCGACGGCCACGGCCCAGTCCCATCGCTGCAAGTGCGGCGCCCGCGCGGTCGACCTCGAATCGCAGCGCGCCATACGACAGCGGGCTCCGGCCGGGCGCCAGGATCGCCGGCGCCGAACCCCGTTCCTCGCTCTGCGCGGTCAGGAGTTCGAGCATCGTACCTGCAACAGGCCTATCCCGCATTGACCGCATTTTACCAATGAGTAGACCGTTCGGCTTCCGCTGGTCGAGGGCAATGCCCAGGGTCTTCACCAGCTTGCCATAATCCGCGTGTTCAAGGCGAATGGGATTGGCAAATTCGACCGCCGGCAGGCCGAGTGGCTCCCATCCACCCGCCGCTCGCAGCCTTTCGCAAAGATCCGGGTCGCTCAGCATTTCCATGGTCAGACGATGCATGCTGCCGTAGCCGATCGACGCACAGGGCAAGGGCGCCTTCGCCGTCCGCTCGCTGGCGAAACCGAGGCACCCGCAGCGGCGATCAGCAGGATTGCGACAACCAGAGTGGGCATGCAACTGCCGTACGCGGCCGGATTCACGGGCAGCGGCGCGATACGGCTACAATGAAAGATAGCCCGCAAGACTCCAAATGTTCATCGTCCGTTACCGGATCGAGCGCGGCGGGACCACGTGAGGCCGCGTCGCGCAATGGCCGCCAAGGCCATGGCGTCCCCTGCACGGACGCGAATGCCGTGGCGTCTGCAGCGCCGCGCCCCCGCTTGAGCGTCGACGCCCGGGGAATGGTCGCCCTATCGCACCAGATCCCTTCTCCCAATCACGACGCGCGGCCCGCCGACACGAGCATCACGGATAGCCATTTCCATCGCGCGAGCCTGAGTGTGGGGGAACCGATCGGTCGAGTCAATCGTCCATTTTCGGTGGCAACGGGCTGCTCCGCACGCTTGTTGCGGCACTTTCGGGCGGGCACCGACGCCAGGGTGGCCGCGCGCGGACAGGCGGGCGGTCGCGAGCACGAGCCCGCCCGGCGTCGCACACGGGTGTGCAGCGACGGTGGAGGCTACCTTCGCGTATTTTCGGGGTTCATTCGGTCCGCGTGGCGGCCGCCGTGCTTGGTCCGAACCGTGAATCCCTCGGTGCACTGGTGCTTGCCGGAATCCTCAACAGAGTCCAGGTCGGCGATCTCGGTCGCTTCCCTTGCGCTGGGGTGTACGCCGTGGTCGCGGCTCCGGGAAGAGTGCGAACGGGTGACCGCGTTGTTCTCAACTGACTTCGAGGGGTCGTAGGAAAGTCAACAGCGAGACCGGAGAGATTCCGAACAACCGCTTGCCCCCGGCCCGGTCCACCGGACCACTACCTCCGTTATCGGGGCGCGCCTTTGTCTCAGCGGCTGAGAGTTTTTCGAGCGTGCCCGAGCAGCGCGCCAGAAGGCGGCCGATCGAGGCGCAAAGCGCAGCCATAGCTCGGGCTATGGCGAGCATTGGCAACGACGAGCGGGCGTCTTCTGGCGTGATGAGCGGGCATGATCGAAAGACTCTCAGCCTCTCAGTGCGGCCATGAGCGGTCACACGCCGGCGGCCCTCAACTCCCGCTGCAGGCGTAGGATGGCTGGACCTCCTTTCGTCGATGAAGGCGATTCGGTGATGGATCGACGAACATTCATTGGTGTCGTGGCCACGAATCTCATCGCAGTCCCGCTGTCGGCCATGGCGCAGCACGCGGCCAAGGTTCGCCGCATCGGTGTCTTGAATGGCCAGGACGAGCCAGGTTCCGGTTGGCGCCAGGCAGTACTCCCGCCTTTGCGCGACCTCGGTTGGATCGAGGGGCAAGATCCAATCGTCGAAAGCCGGTACGCAGACGCAAAATTGGAACTCCTTCCGACCTTCACATGAAACGGTTTGGAGCAGTTTCTCTGGCATTGGTGACCGCGTTGGCTGGTTGCGGCAAGCCGGAGCCTGTGGTCGTGTTGGACAGCGAGTGGAATGTCGACTCCGCGATAGGCGCTTGCACGGGGGCAAATCGCTGGCACCAAGAGAATGCATGGCTGATCTCGCGGTTTCGCTGCGAGAAATTCATTTCTTGCCAATCAATGACTGCCATTGTCAACGCTTGCCTGCGCGACCCGGTTCAACAGGTCCGTGAGTTCGAGGCCGAACTTGCAGCGCAGTTTGCTGCAACGTCAGAGTGCGGGTCCATTCACCTCATCAATCCAACAACCTCGCATGAGAAGAACAAGGCTGCGTCCGACGCCTTGAAAAGGCCGCATTGGAGTCTGGGTCTGGACTTCAGCCCCGGCGCTGAAAAACAGCAGTGGACGATGATACATTCGGTGGATCAAATTCCGATCGCGCAGGGCGAGGGTGATCCCCATGAAATTGCAGTGAAGGCTTGCGCCGCGGTTCGTCAAACAGGTGCAGGTTGAGCGCCTGTTGACGACGGACAGGAAACCCCGAATTTCAACCCCACCAGGCGCAAGCGGATCGCGGTAGCACGGGTCGACGCGCGATGCCGACGTCGGCGAGCAGCGTCGCCGACTCGCCGGCGAAAAGCAGCGGGCGGGCGGCTTCGCGCGCGACCGCCAGGTCCGAGGTGCCGCCGCAAACGATCGCGACCCGGCCGGCGTGTCGCGGCGCCGGGATCCCGCCGAGGATGGCCGTGCGCGTGGCGGCGTCGTAATCGAGCGCGTCGCGCGCCTCCGGCGACAGCCGGCTGAACTTGCGCGGGCCGAGGCGGGTAAGCAGCCGCCGGCCGAGCTCCGTGGCGTGCGCGGCGATCGCGTCGATCTGCGCCGCGGACTTCGGTGCGCACAGCGCCGCCTCGCTCGTTCCGGTGCGATCGGCACGCTCCCGGTCGAGACGGAATTCACTCATCGGCCGTCTTGCGGAGAAACGCGGCACCCCGCGCATAGGGACGCACGCCGGCAAACACGCGGCCTTCCCGCCGGCACGCTTCGGCGCCGATGCCACGCGCGATGCCGGCGGCCACCGCGTCGTTGGCGGCGGAAAGCTCGACCTCGCGGTCATCCTGCCGCTGTTCGCCGGCATCATCTCGGTCAACCTCTCAACCGTCCTCGAATCCCAGCTTGAACACCTGCTCGTCGCGCATCGCGGCCCCCTCCGCGTGGAGACGCGCGAGTTCGGGCGCGGGCAACGCGGCGGCCAGCAGCGGGCCGAGGCGGGCCCGCAGCTGCGCGGCGTTCGGACGCACGGCTTCGCCGGCATGCCCATGGACGGCATCGTCGTGGCCCGCGATGCGCGCCGCCGCGGCCATTCGTCCGCGCAACGCCGCAAGGAGCCCGAGCGGCGCGAAGAGCCGGTATTCGTCGCCTTCCTGCAGCAGCAGCGCTTGCGCGGCGCGTCCGGCGACCCCCGCCTCGTCGAGACGATCGAGCAGGATGAGGGCAATCATCACGTTCAGGTGCAAGTGGCCCGCCCCGGCGCCGGCGCCGAGGGCGTCGAGCCGCGCGATCGCGGCGCGCCCGTGTTCCAGCGCGGCCTCCGGCCGCCCGAGCAGAAGCTCCACGGCCGCGACGTTGGACATCGAGAACTGCTCGGCGACCGGGTTTCCTCCCTCGCGATTGATCGCCGCCTGCAGTTGCGCGCAGGCGAGCGCTTCCTCGCCGCGACCGACCCTCGCGTGCCACCAGCAGCGCGCGTACTGCAGGCTGGCCCGCTGCCGCGCGGGCCAGTCGGGGCGTTCCAGCCGCGTCGCCTCGGCAATTGACTGCTCCATCTCCTCGGTCGAGCCAAAGCGCATGCCCTGCACCGCCGCGCACATGAGCGCCTCGTAGCGGCGGCTGTCGTCGCCCAGCTGCCGGAAGAGGTCGGCGGCCCGCAGCGCAGCAGCGAAGCTTTCGCGACGCATCGAATAGAGGCCGAGCCTTGCCACCGTGAGCCAGTAGAGCGCCCTGTGGCGCGCCGGCACCGCGTCGTGCACGTGCGGGCGCAACTCCAGGCAGCGGTCGAGCCCCTCGGCGAGGTGGAACGCGGCAGCCCAGACATGGTAGGACGCGCCCGCCAACGGCACGACCAGATCGCTGCCGTCGGGGGCATGGGCCACCCACCCGAGCGCAGCGCGAAGATTGTCGAGCTCGGCCGTGGCGGCCAGCGCGTCGGTGCGCGTCACCTGCCACAGCCGTCCGTCTGTTTCGTAGAACGCGAGCAGCGCGAGCAGCGCTTCGGCGTGGCGCCGCAGCATCTGCTCCGTCTCGCCGGCTTCGCCGAGCCGCTCGAGCGCATACGCGCGCGTGGTTTCGAGGAGCCGGTAGCGCGGCACCGGATCGCCTTCGGCCAGCACCAGCGATTTGTCGACCAGCGCGCCCAGGTGGTCGAGCGCCGCCCACGGGTCGATGCGCTCGTCGCCGGCGACGTGCTGTGCCGCCTCCAGCGTGAAACTGCCGGCGAAGACGCCGAGCCGGCGCAGGACGGTCTGCTCGTCCGGGGTCAGCAGGCCGTGGCTCCATTCCAGCGTCGCGCGCAGCGTCTGGTGCCGGCGCAGCACGACGCGCGCGCCCGCGGTGAGCACGTTGAAGCGTTCGTCGAGCCGCGTGCGCAGGCCTTCGACGCCCAGCAGCGGAAGCCGCGCCGCCGCGAGCTCGATGGCGAGCGGGATGCCGTCGAGCCGCCGGCAGATCTCGATGACCGCCGGCGCATGGGCGGTCGTCAGCGCGAAGTTCGGATCGACGCCCTGTGCGCGCGCGACGAAGAGCTCGACCGCGCCCGCCTGCATGGCGTCCGTCGTGCCGTCGTCGGCCGGTACCGCGAGTGCGCCCAAGCGGTAGATGTGCTCCTCCGCGGCCTTGAGGGTTTCCTGGCTGGTGACGAGAAACCTCACCTGCGGCGCCGCGGTCCGCACCGTTTCGACGAGCTTGGCGACGGCATCGGTCAGGTGCTCGCAGTTGTCGAGCACGAGCAGCAATTGTTGCGGCGCCAGTATCGACGCGATCGTTTCGACGGGAGGACGGTCTGCGGGGAGCTGCACGCGCAACGCGCGGGCCACGGCGGACGGCACGTGGGCGCCGTCGCTCAAGGCCGCCAGCTCGATCCACCAGACGCCGTCGGGAAAATCGGCGGCAGACTCGACGGCGACCTCCGCCGCCACCGCCTGCGCGACGCGGGTCTTGCCGATGCCGCCCGCGCCGACGATGGTGACGACGGCGCGCTCGCGCAGCAGCGCCTTGATCGCCGACAGATCCTGGGCGCGGCCGTACAGCGACAGCAGGCGCATGGGCAGATTCGTGCGCGCGCGAAACGGTGCCGCGACCGCAGCGTCTGCGGCCGGCGTGCCGGCGTCGGTCGCGGCGCGGGGCGCGGGCGTTTCGGCGTACCCGACCGGCAGCGCGAACCGGTAGCCGCGTCCCGGAATGGTGGCGAGCGCGTCCTGCCCCAGCAGCTTGCGCAGCGTCGACACCTGCACCTGCAGGTTGTTCTCCTCCACCACCAGGCCGGGCCAGACGAGCGTGATCAGCTCGTTCTTCGGAACCAGCCGGCCGGCTCGGTCGACGAGCACCGCCAGCAAGTCGAAAGCGCGCGCGCCGAGAGCGACCGGCTGCCCGTCGGCGAGCAGCCGCCGCTCCTCGGGCTGCAGCTCGAAACGGCCGAAGCGGCAGGACGGGCGACGCTGGTGGACGGGGGCAAGGCTTTGCACGGCGGGCTCCTGGCGGGTTGCCGGAAGTTTATCCCTGGCCCGGTTCCCGCGGGTACCGGGCGGAGGCATGTTTCAGGCACGTTTAAGGCGCGCTTCAGGACTGAAGGCGGCTTTCAGGCGGACATTGGCACCGTCGTCACCCCCATCCCACCCGGAGAGCCGCCATGCAAGCCACGACCCGTACGCGTACGTCAATCACCGCGCTGTCGACCGTGTTGGTCGCGACCGTCCTGATCGCCGGTGCCACGTTGGTCCCCACCCGGGAAGCGCCCGTTGCCTTGCGCGCGGCGAACAGCGAAACGACGGTGCCGAATTTCGGCGTGCCGAGCGGTGGATTCGAGAACGGGATTCCGGTTCACCGCCTGCCGACGATCACGGTCGTCGCGAGCCGGAGCGCCGAACTCGCCAGGATGGCGCAGGAAGAGAAGCTGGCGATGAAGTAGGCGTCTTCTCCGGCACGGATAGTTGAACATTTGACTCGCTGGACTTGGGCGCGCTGCGTCGTTGCGAAGGCTCCTTCGGCTGCTCGGTGTTCTTGTGCCGTGGGTGCAGACCTAAGCCCCCCCAAGCGGCGTGACGGTGCGATCCAAGTTACGGCGCCGCCAGCACCGAAATATGTCCGGTCTCGCTGCTATTGGCGCGCGGCCGGATCATGATCTCCACGTCCTGATTGAGCGCGGTGAGAAACTCCATCAGGCGTTCGACGGAGAATTGGTCGAGGCGGTAATTTTTCAGGGCGGAGACTTTGGGTTGCGGCACGCCGAGCAAGGCGCCGATCTCCCGTTGCTTCAGCTTGCGCGCCTTGAGAAGTTCATTGACGGCCAGCGCGAGGCGCGTCTTGGTCTGCCGCTCAGCGGCATCGGGATAGCCCAAATCGGCGAAGACGTTGGCGGTCCCGCGGGTGATCCTGGTCATGGCGTACCTCTGTTTTCGTAATCGGCTTGAGCGCGTTTGAGACGCGCTGCAATCAACTTCACGTGTGTTTGCGGTGTCTTGATGCCTTGCTTCGATTTCTTCTGGAAGGCGTGCAGCACATACACCGCGTCGGCAAAGCGCACCGCATGAACAGCGCGGTAAGTATCGCCGCGATGATCCTCGACGATCTCCAGAATCCCCGGTCCCGCCCCTTTCCAGGGCTTGGCGTTCGGGTGCTTCGCGCCAAGCTGAGCCAGTCCCAGCGCATAGCCCATTTCGTCCTGTACCTCGGCCGGGAAGCTCAGGTAGTCCTTTTTCGCCGATGCCACCCAGAGTGCAGCGGCTTTTCGCGGGACTGGCTCGGCGGAATCGGGGACATGCGAATATATACCAAGACAGGTATGTTTAGTCAATGAGAATCTGCGACCGTCACGCATACTACGCACGGCACGGCGCTACTCGCCGACTCCCACGCGCGCCATGGGTCAGGTGTCGGAATTGTTCGCAGTTTCAGTCCGGGAATGTCCCGCCGCATCCAGCCACTCAGGGGGTATTGTCGGGGGTATTTCCAGGAATCGGACTCGTAAGAAAACGACGGATAGTCATTTCAATCGCGCGAGCCTGAGTGTGGGGGAGCCGATCGGTCGAGTCAAAGCGAACTATAAAGCGAATTCTTGACCCAGTACGCTGGCAGGGCCGTGTTGGTCAATGGTCAAATACTGCGCCTCTGCGGCCCACCATTTCGGTGCCGGCTCCGCACCGTTCCGCCACGGACACCCAGGTGACAATAATGTATAATGGCATATATACATATACGGAGCATCGACACACATGAAGGCCAGCATCGTTGATCTCAGATACCGCATGAGCGATGTCCTGAAGGCGCTCGAGCGAAGCGAGGACGTCGATATTCTCTACCACGG
>Ga0315287_10003579_pt1 | contig 14993 bp, 12 predicted proteins | sample YL17G11_0_MG_FD_205037 | JGI IMG/M metagenome (GOLD analysis project Ga0315287, IMG submission 205037) | Sediment microbial communities from Yellowstone Lake, YNP, Wyoming, USA - YL17G11_0 | ecosystem: Environmental > Aquatic > Freshwater > Lake > Sediment | place: USA: Wyoming | collected... | reverse complement strand
GTCGATACGGCCCTTGACGTTCGGATGTTTGTCGTACACCCAGCGGTCGACCGCGGTGCCTTGCACCTTTTCGGCCGCCGACGGCGCGCCCCAGGTCAGGTACGCCACGTACTGCGGCATGTCCTTGAGGATCTTGTGGTCCCGGACCGCTTCGGCGACACGCGTGCCGTACTTTTGCTTGTTGGCATCGAACCGGGTCTGCGGCGGATCCATCCACAGGTAGTCGAGGAGGGTCTTTTCGAAATCCTCGAGGGTCAGCGGACGTTGCAACCGGAACGGAAACACGACCCGCTTGTGGCCCGGCTCGCCGAGCACGGTCACCGAACCGGTGCGTTGCATTCCCAACGCCGTGATCTTCACTTCCTGGTCTTGCTCGATCTTCGTTGGACGCTTCTCGTCCTCGAGCGTCACCCGCGTCCAAGCCGTACGGCCGACGTACTTCGCCTCGAGCACGGTCTGAAAATTGACTGGAATGTCGGTCGAATAGCGGCTCATGCACGACGTCGAACCAACGAGTGCCACGAGCACCAGGAGACCCACGGGCTGTCGCAACGCACTCCTCCTGCCGCAATGCCGGATCCGGCGCCACCGAAGCCGCGGGGGAATCGATTCGGTTCTCAGCGCACGAACACGAAGCGGCCGTGTGCGCTCCCCCGCGAAGTGTCGAGGCGATAGTAATAGACACCCGAAGGCAGCGCCACCCCGCCGTCCCCGATGCCATCCCACACCAGGGGGCGCCATCCCGGTCCGCCCGGGTCGCCCGTCGAGCCTCGCACCCGGCGGCCGCGCACGTCGAAAAACGCCAGGCGTGCGGCACCGCTGCCCGCGGGTATCCACAGATCGAACTCGGTCCCAGGCCGCGCCGGATTCTGATGCCACGTGAGGCGCGCCGGCCCGGCCCCTACATCTCCACCCGGCGCGGCACTCGGATCCTGCGCGCCCGGGTCAAAATGAAAATCGTCGAGCGCCCAGCCGCGGTAGCCGAAAGGCGACGGTGTGCCGTCGCTCGTGAACAGGAATCGCAGCCGCACGTGGTGCCCCGCCCAGGCGTTCAAATCGAATCGGAGCGCCCGCCATGTGGCATCGCGCCCCGACCAGCACGGCGTTCCCGGCAGCAACACGTTGGTGGCCGCCGTTTCCGCCATGATCCGCGGGTAGCCCCCGTCCGGCGCGAGCGGCCGCCAGACGTTGTCGCCATCGACTTCGATCTGCGCCACGCCAGCGTCGAACGCCTCGCCGGGTCCATTCGGCTCGGCGTCGATCCACGAACGGATCGTCGCGAAGCCGCCCGCGGCCACCGCCGCTGCCGGAGTGAACAAGGCCGACACCAGGCCGGGCGCGTACTCCTCGGTGTCCGACCCCACCCGCCACCCGCGGGACGCGGGCCCTCCCGGCACCAAGCCGAGTTGCCACGCGTCCGCGTGGCCGGCGCGCCCGGAGGCGTGTTCGAATCCGCCGGTGCCGGTTTCGAAACTCTCGTCCCACGACGGCACGAGGGTGATGCGAAACGTCCGGTCGCAGTTCGGCCAACAACGCGTGTTCGCGACCGCCGCGGCATCCACCGCAAGGATGCGGTACTCGAAGACGCTGCCCGCGCCACCGACATTCGGGAACCGCGCCAGGAAAGACTCCGGATCGCCGGCATCCCGCACCATCCCCAAGCGTGCGTCCGGCACGCCGTCGCGCCAGGTCTCGACGTAGGCGTAAGCCACCGCTTGGTTGTCGTGAATCCTCGCCCGCAAGCTGGCAGGCCAGGCGAACGCCGGCGATTCGGATGTGCCGCTGTGCTCGATGACCGGCGGCTCATGATCGGCGCCGACGCGGAACTCGAACGCCGCCGCCGGCGCCAGTGCCGGCAGGGTCTGCACCGGCACGCCGCGCCGCGGCACCAGGCGCACGTAGTACCGCACCACGGCCCCGTCGGTCAGCGCGCCGGCAGGGATGTCGGCCGCAAAATCGCCATCGGCAAGGCGCTGCATCGGCAGCACGGAAAACGCTCCGCCCGTGGAGTAGAACAATTGCAACACGTCGGCGCCCGCCGAGAGATGTCCCTCGAACCCGGCCACCACACGCCGGGCGGCGCTGGGCCGTTCGGTGTCCGTGAGCGGCCGGTGCAACAGCCGGCGTCCGGCCGCGAGGCCGGGGCCGAAGCCGTGGCGCTCGAACGCCACGAGGATTTCCGCGGCGTGCGGCGAACCGTTGTCGGCATTGCCGTCGCCAAACTGCAAGTCGTCTTGCAAGCGCACCGCGTTCGCGTACGCCGCGAACGTCTTCGGTCCCAAGTTGCGGGCGAAATGCACCAGCACGTCGGCCACCGCCGGGCCGACCGTGCGGCGCAGATCCCACAGCGCGCCGGCGAAGATCTCGCCGTCCGCATGCACTTCGCCACGCCGGTCGCGCGGCCACACCAGGGTGTTGTCGAGATTACGCAAGGACTGGCCGCCGCCGTCCCGATAGAGATTTTCGCCGACCAGCGGTTCATCGGTGAGCGTGCACGCGAAATAATCCGACAGTGCTTCGTGCAACGCCCCGCCTTCGGCCCCATCCAAGCCACCGAATGGCCGGTACATATAGTCGGTGATGCCGTGCGTGTATTCATGGTAGATGACGTCGGCGAACAACCCCAGGTTGAAAAACGTGTTGCCGCCGTCGCCAAAGTGAATCCCGTCGCCGTCCCAAAAGGCGTTCGCGAGCCCGGGCTCGCCGGCGACCGCCGGCATGGCGAAGTCCAACAAGCGGAAATCGAACCGCGCGCCGACGTCATCGTGGATCCGGTTTGCATGCACGTAGATCGTGCGCTCGTCCAGCCGCCCGGATGCGGCGCCCAGGTGCACGGCGGCGGGACCTTGGGGCGGCACGTCCGTCGCGGCATTCGCCGCCGGTTCGCCGGCCGCGTTGCCGACGTTCAAGAACCGCCCGCGCAGTTCCGTGCCGACGCGCAAACCGCTGGGGCTTTCGACCGCAAACTGGAACCGGCCCGTGCCGTCGCCGAAAGTGCTCCCAACCGTGTTGCCTGCAAGCGCAATTCGTGTCCACGGCAAGGCGTAGGCCGTTGCTGCATCCTGCGCATACGCGGGCTGCGCTTCCACCGTGCAGGTGCCGGCAATGATCGTGTGGACGCGATTTTCGGCCCGCAGCAGGGTGCCGTCGGTGGCGTCCACCAAGACGTCCCAACGTTCCATCACCCCGCGACGAACATCGAGGTGCCAGGCGCGGCGCGCACCGCGGACTTCGTCCCCGGGCACCACGACCAGTGCCGCCGTCTGCAGGCGCAGGCCGTTTCCCCACCGGCTCTCCAAGACCCGCAGCGCACCGCCGGCGGTCCAGTTCGCAACCGGCGCATCCAGCGAGCGCGCCAGCGTCGACGTGAACGCCACCACTTCGCCGTCGGCTCGCAGCGTCAGGTCCAGCCACGCGTCCCACACCGGCAGCCCCTCGCAGGACTGCGTCCAGGTGACATGCCAGGCGTGGCCCGCCCGTTCGGTCCGGGCCCGGACCAGTACCGCTGCCGCGGCACCCGTGAAAGCGGCGGTGCGCTCGACGAACGCCGCCGCCCGGGATGCAACCTCGGCCGGGGTCGCCGCGGCGCGCGCCGGCGCGAACCCCAATTCTCCCGCCGTCACATGGTCCAGTTGCGGGCTCCACTCTAAGCGCCATCCCCCGGACACCCGGGAAGCGAAGGCGGCCGCGATTTCCGTTGGCGCCGGCCGCGCGGCCGCACCCGAGGCGCCAAGCCAAACGGGCGCCGGCGCGGTGCTTTCGATCAGACCGCGGCAGGGCTGCGCGGCGCCCAACAACAGGCCCCACGCCGCGATCGTTCGCCGAGTGTTCATGCCGACCTCCGGGCTGCCCGGCGCTCCGCGCAACGGACCAAATCGGTCAGAAGGCGATGCCGGGGGGTTGGGATCCCGTGGCGCTCGGCGAGGGAAACGATGGCGCCGTTGATCCAATTGATCTCGGTTGAACGGCCGGCGCGCAAGTCCTGCAACATCGAAGATGGATTCCGGGCCGTCTGGCGCATACTCGCGATCACCTTCTCCAGGGTCTCGTCGGCATCGAGGCGGATCCCCCGGGCCGCGGCGACCGGCACGAGTTCCTCGATCAGCGCGGCCGCCGTGTCGCGCAACGGCTCGAGCGCGCCGTTTTCGACCCCCAAGAGCGCCGACAGCGGATTGATGACGGCGTTGATGGCCAGCTTGCGCCACACATACAAGTGGACGTCGGCGACCATTTCCACCGGCAGGCGGGCAGCCGCCCAGTACGCGGCCGCCCGCGCACCGATCGGAAAATAGGTTTTTCCGGCGGCATTGCAGCGCACGACCCCCGGCGCCGTCCGTTCGGCGGCCAGGAAAGTCACGCCACGGGTGACGGGCCGGCCGAGGAGTTCCTCGCCGGTGGAGCGGATGCCGATGCCGTTCTGCAGCAGGACGATTTCGTTCGTGTCATCGAGGTGCGGCCGTAGCTGCGTCAGCGTGGATTCCAAGTCGTACGCCTTGACGGCCACGACCACACAGGCGCCCGGGATGTGTCGCGGCGTGTCGATGACCTCAGGGGCACTCTCCCCGGCTGCGATGCCGTCGATCTGAATGCCACCGCGGCGCACGATCGCCGCCGCCGTGCCCGGTCGCGCCAGCAAGGTCGTGGGGCGGTGGTGCGCAAAGAGTCCGGACAGCAGACAGCCGAGCGCGCCGCCTCCCACTACCAGAGCGGGCTCGGTCACGCGGCGTCCCCTCGATGATGCGGTGAAGTCCCATCCACAAAGCGATGCCACGCATGGCGCTGCCCGGCGCCGCGCAGCGCCGACGCCGGACGCCATTGCGGCTCATTGGGGACGCGGAGCGGCCGCATGCCGGCCTCGGACGGCAGGCGGTCGCGTTTGCGCGCATTGCACGCCGTGCACGCCAGCAGCACGTTGCTCCAACTGGTGACACCGCCGCGGCTGCGCGGCACGACGTGGTCGATCGACAGCTCCGAGCGCGGCGGAGTCCGGCCGCAGTACTGACAGACGTAGCGATCGCGTTCGAATATATTCCGCCGGGACAGCTTGACCCGGCGCGGGGGCACGGAGTTGTAATGCGTCAGAAGGATGACCTCGGGCACGACGAGCTTGAACCGGGGCGTGCGCAGGTAGTTGGTTTGCGCGCCGTGTGAAATTGCGCACCAGGCGTCGAAGTCGTGGGTCTCGAACTCGTCGGTGACGACGCGCGCCAGCCCGAGCACGACGAGTGCCAGGGCCCGCCGCACGTCGCACACGTGCACCGCGAGCCAACTCCGGTTGAGAACCAGAACGCTTTGGTTCAGCATCGTTGCGCTCCCTGGGAACGCGGCAAAACGCCGACCGATTCGGGCAGGATACCGTCGGGTCTGGAACAGGGTCAACATCGCGCCCGCGGCAGGGACCTCCTGCCGGGGCCTGTCATAGGAGGCGGACTTGAGACGGAAACCGTGGCCGGGTGTGTGGGTGGGGGTCCTCCTGCTGCTCACCGGGGTCCCTGGGCTCGCCGGGGAACAGGATTCGCTGCCGCGCGAGCCGGCGGTCTGGCTGGGTGCATCGGTTCGCGAGGCAGCCACGGACTCGGCAGGGCTGGAAATCACCGCCGTCGATCCCGGCGGTCCAGCCGCGAACGCCGGGGTGCGCGCCGGCGACGTCGTCCTGCGCGTCGATGGGATCACGGTGACCGAGCGCGGCGAGTTCGTTCGCCACATCCAAAGCCGACATCCCGGAGACCGTTTGCGGATGACGTTGCGCCGGGCGGACGGCACCGAACAGTCTCTCGACGTCGCCCTCGGCGCCCGGCCCGAGACACCCGCGGCAGAGAACTGGCTCGACCGGCTGGCGGGGACTGTGCCGTCACTTTCGGGGCTGCAGAGCCGGCCGCGCCTCGGCATCGAAATCACCCAACTGGACCCCGATCTCGCGGCCTATTTCCGCACCCCACGCCAGGCCGCGGTACTGGTGACGCGTGTGCACGACTTGGGATCCGGCGCGAGCAGCGGGCTGCGCACCGGCGACGTCATTCTGGAAGTCGAAGGCTACGAGGTGCGAACTGCGAACGACATCAGCGACAGCGTCGACTGGCGCGCCGACGGGGATCGGGTCGAGATGATCGTGTGGCGTCGAGAGAAGCGCTTGACGCTGCGTGTCAGCGTGGAATCGCGCGCCGCCTGGTTCGGCCGCACGCGCCTGGCCGCGGCGCCGCAGCCCGCGTCCGCCAACGAAGAGCTGCGCCGGGAACTTCAGAAGCTTCGGCGTGACGTCGAGGAACTCCGGCGCGAGGTCGATATCCTGCGCCGCGATCGCCGGGACTGAGCCGCGCCGCCGTCAGAATCGGTAGCTCAGGCCGACGCTCAGGAGCCCAAACGTCACGCGGTCCAGGTAGTCCTGGTCGTCGACGCCCTCTTCGCGGTTGCCGGTGCCCGACGTGAAGGTGACATGCGCGCGCAGCTGCGCGTTCGCCACCAGGTGGGACGCGATCCGGAAGGCCACCCCGCCGCCGCCGTTCAAACCGCCGGTGTTGCCATCCTTCGTGTACTCGATTTCATCCGTCTGCTGGACGCCGCTGTAGAAACCGCCCTCGGCCGGCGCCTCGTAGGCGTGCTGCTCGCCGAAAAAGGGCGTGTTATAGAACTTGATGCGGAACGGACTGCGCCAGTGGTACAAGCCGATGCCGCCGGTCACGAAGGCCGCGAAGCGCCCGGAACGGTAGGGTTGCGTCAGCAGATTCACGGTGATGTAGGTCGTTTCGAAGACGCCGAATTCCGCCGAAACCCAGCCCTCGCCCGGCCCGCCCTGCCGCTGCGCGAGCAAGTTCTTGTTCTGGATGACGCCCTTGTAGGTCTCGATGGTCGACTGGACAGCGCCGTCGAAACCCATTTCCGCGTAGCCGATGCCGAATTGCAACGCGGAACGGCCTTTGTTGAAGTGCTGCCAGTTCACCTCGAGCATGGTGCCGTCTTGCGCGAAATCGGTCGAGGAGCCCACCGGCCGCAGGGCGCCGCCATCGACGCCCAACCAGTTGGAAGCCCCGGCCGGCCCAGCCGCGACCAGCAGTGAAGCCAACACCACGAGCAGCCGGCGCGTCATCCCGGAGAACCTCCACAAACAGGTGCAGGACAATCGGTTGGCGCCGAGTTCCGGCGCGAACGCCGAATAATAGTCGAGTCGCGGGAGTGGCGCAACCGGCTGTACTGGTCAGTGCACCGGGCTGGGGCCGGGCTCCGCCGCCGCTTGGGCGGGCTGGGTGGCGCTCGGTGGCTCACCCAGGCGGGCCCGGTAGGCCTGCACCCGCTTGGCGGTTTCCGGGTCATCCGGGATCTTGGTGTCGAGCTGCACCAGGTCGCCGTCCGTGAACAAAAATCCTAAGGCGCCATTCGGGCGCACCGTCGCCCAGCCCGCGAACTTGCACTTCGTGCCGGGCGACAACACCACCGGCAGCCCGCCCTTGGCCGGACTCTCGCGCAAATCGCCCGCCCCGGAGACCAGCAGGTCATAGCCGCCGAGTACATCCAAATGTTTCTCCAGGTCCGGGACCGGATGATACGCCAGCAGCACCTGGAGATCGGTTTGACCTTCCAGGGTGTGCAGCATCTGCGCCGCCGCCGCGATGGGGTCGCTGATCGCCGGTTGCAGGTCCGGATCCGTCCACGCCGGACCAAAATCCGCGCCGGTGGACGAGACGCCGGTGACCCCAATACGCAGCGTGCGCCCCCCGACCTGGCGGCTCAGGATCACGTAGGGGCGCAACCAACCGGCACCCGGGATGGTGACGTTGGCGGAAATGAACTGCACGGACGTGGAATCCGCCAACACCCGCAGGCTGTCGGGACCGAGCCGCAGGTCGCGGGCAGAGACGTTCGCGAATTCGAGTCCGAGCCGCTGCAACCCATCGAGCACAAAACGCGACCGGAGCGCCGGCCGGTCAGGGTTGAGGCGCTCCGCCCAACCGCCGGCGTCGACGACCAGATGCGCCGGGTAGCGTACGAGAAGCGGCTTGAGAACGCTCGCCCGCCGGGCGAGTCCGCCGAGGCGCGCCGAGCTTCACCCACAAGGCTCGATGTAACCTTGGCAATCTCCGGAGTAGACGAACAGGAGTTCATGGGGGCTGCGGCTGCACGCTGCGGCAGCCGACAGGGCCGCCACGAGCAACGCCCAGGAACCCAACCGTCGTGCATCGAACCGCATGCCGCGAAGCCTCCGTCGTGGACCCGGCCGTCGTCCTGCGTCGCGAATTTAGGCAGTGCGCCGCCTGCCTGTCAACGAGCGCCCACCGCGTCCCGCGCCCGCAAATATTCCTCTTCGTACGCCAGAATCGCGCCGTCGTGACAAAAACGTCCGGACGCCGCCTGGCGCGCCGCGGCCCCGAGACGGCGGGCCACCGTGGGGTCGCGCAACACCTCGATCGCGGTGCGCGTCCAGCCGGCGACATCGGCCGGGTGACGCAGGTACCCCGAGACGCCGTCCTCGATGAACTCCCGCGTGCCGCCGGACGACGTCGCGATGACCGCGACCCCGCACGCCATGGCTTCGAGCGCCGCCAGTCCGAAACTTTCGTGATGGCTCGGCAGCAAGAACAAATCCGCGAGCGGCAGCAGTTGTTCGATGCCCTCCTGATTTCCCAAGAAGCGCACCCGGTCTTGTAAGCCCAATTCGTCGACGCGCCGCTGCGCCAGCGTCACCTCGGGCCCTTCCCCCACGAGGACGAGCCGTGCCGGGAGGGCGCGCTGGATGCCGTCGAAGACATCGATCAAGACGCCGATGTTCTTGACCGGCCGGAAATTCGACGCATGCATGACGATGCGTTCCTCGGGCGCCGCGAACCGGCGGCGCAGATCGGGCTCGGCGCGCGGCTTGAAGCGCTCACAGTCGACGAAATTGTGAATCACCCGCACCTCGCGCGTGATCGCAAAAGTCCGCAGCGTTTCCTGCCGCAGGAATTCCGACACTGCGGTCACCCGATCGCTCTTCTCGATGCAAAAGCGGGTGAGGCGTGAGAAGATGGGCTGGTTTCCCACCAGCGTGATGTCGGTGCCGTGCAGCGTGGTCACGACTCCCAACGGCCGTGGCGCCAGCATCTCCTTGGCCAGGAAGGCGCTCGCGGCGTGCGGAATCGCGTAGTGCACGTGCAGCACATCCAGATTGTACGACACCGCGACCTCCGCCATTTTGGACGCCAGCAACAACGTGTGCGGCGGTTCCTGGAACAACGGGTAGTACAGCGTCTCCACGGCATGCAGGAAGACGTTTTCGACGTAGCCCGGCAAGCGGAACGGGGATTCGCGGGCGATGAAATGCACTTCATGGCCGCGGGCCGCCATCCGTAGACCCAATTCGGTGGCGAGAATGCCACTGCCGCCGGAGCCGGTATGACAGGTGATGCCGATCTTCACGGCTGCACCTCCCGAACCGCAAAAAACTCCAAGGGATCGTCGACCGCGATCGCACCCTCGACCCGAAACGGCTCGCCGGCCCCCAAACCGGCCAAATGTCCGTAGTGGCGTGCGTCGGCTTCGATGCGGCGCAGATAAGCCGGGTCATTCAACGGCGTCGGCGCCGTGCCGCCGTCGCGGCTGAACTGCGAGCGGTAACAGCGTAGCGCTGCCAGTTTGACCTCCAACGTCGCACTGATGTCGACCACGAAGGATGGCGCCACCGGCCAGTAGTCACTCGTCTGTAACAGCACCGGGCGCCGGGCCGCGGGCGTTTCGGGCGCGAAGCGCGGCACGGCGGTGAAGAATACCGCGCGCGCCACCAGCCGGCAGGCTTCCGCATGGTCCGGATGCCGCGTCTCGGGTGGTGGTGCCATGACGACACGTGGCCGGTGCCGGCGCAGCAACCGGACCACGGCGGCGACTTGCGCCGGGTCGAGCGCGTTGATGCCGCCGTCGGGCAATCCGGCCTGGAGCCGGCCGGCGATGCCCAGGGCTCGAGCCGCGGCCGCCGCCTCCCCGGCGCGCAACTCCGGCGTGCCGTTGGTGCCCAACTCCCCCCGGGTCAGGTCACAAATGGCAACCTGCCGCCCGCGGCCGGCGAGTTTGGCCAGCGTGCCGCCACACGTCGCTTCGGCGTCGTCGGGATGGGCCGCGAACGCAATCACCTCGTACTCTGCCGCCGTGGTCATTCAGAAGTCCCTTCATAGACGCCCACGAAATGCTCGGCGCGATGCGCCTCCAGGGTCTCCAGATGCGCCTCTGCGAGTGCGAGCAGCGCGGCGCGCGTGGTGTCACCGAGGATGGTACGCACCCACAGCGCGCCGAGCACCCGCTCTTGCGCGCGCCCTCGGGGACGCACCCAGGTCTCCAGGCCGCGCAAGGCGGGCAGGTCGTTCAACAACCCGTCGCGGCCGTTGTCGCGCAACGCCACCGCAATTTCCTCCTGCGCGGCGCGCAGCCGCTTCAGAACCTTGCCCTGTGCGGCAGCCTTGATTCCCCAGGTCTCGAGTTGCGCCGGCCAGCGTTCGAACTCGCGGTCGAGGGCGCCGCGCCCGGCAGCGGTGCGCGCCGCGCCGGCATCTTCCAGCGCCGCCGCCGGCGCGAGCAACCACCGGTGTGCCTCCAGCCCGGCGCGCTCGATTGCGTCCCACTGCGCGGCCGGCAGCAACGTCGCCGTCAGGCGCGGCACGAGCGCCGGCTCCGGAATCCCCCACGCGGCGCGCAAAGCCCGCAACTCGATGAGATAGCCGATCTCCGCGGGCCCGACGACGTGCGCCACGGACGGCAAGACGAAATCCTGCACCAGTGCTCGCAACAAGACGTTCGGTGACAGCGTCTGCGGCGCGGTTCGCAACGCGGTCCACAGCGGTTGCAAATCCGCCCCGGGCTTCTCGCGCCGGCGTTCCGGTGTGAGGAACAATCCGGCGCGTAAACTCCCCGGCATGAGCGTGCGGTCGAACCCACGCGCCACCAACGCCTCGATCTGGCCCTCGACGCCCTCCTGCGCGCCGGCCGGATCCTGCAGGTAGCGCTCGAACACCGGCGCCGCGTGGGTGCGCAACGCAGCGCTGCGGGCGTCGAGAATCGCCACCTCCGGAAACACCGCCGCGACGAACGCCGCCACCCAGGCGCCATGATCGTGTGCCGCGCGCGGCAGCGGCACGCGGTGCGCACGGGATCCCAGGGCGGCCGTCGCTGCGAGTTCGTCCGCCGTCGCAGGCGCGTCTCCCACCCAACCGGCGTGTCCGTCACGCGGCAGTTCGAGGAACACCAGCCGCCCGGAGTCATCGAGCCAGCCGGTGCGGGCGATTTCGTCGAAATCCTCGTCGTCGGTCGCATTCCAGAAGACCGGCACCACCGGCGCTCGGCCGGCGTGCCCGAGACGCGTGGCGAGCGCAATCGCGGTCGCCACCTTGTAGAGAACGAGTGCCAGTCCGCCCGCCGCTCCGGGTTGCTGTCCGGTGACGACGCAACGCGCCCCGGGTTGCAAGAGCGGCTGCCAATTGCCGGCGCCGGGCTCCCGCGCCAACGCCTCCACGAGCTCCCGCGCCGGTTGGGGCCGCGGCTCGAGAGGATCCACGTCGCGAATGCCAGGCGCGCGCAGGCCGCCGGCCAATGCCCCGTGGGCGTGAGCGCGCGACAGCGGCGTGCCCCAGTCGAGCGCGTCACACGCATACCGTCCCGCAAGCCGCATGCATCCTCCGTTCACGCACTGCCCGGAGCCGGTGCCGGGAGCCGCGCCACCACGATGGTGCGCGGCGAGCGCTCGGCCACGAACTCGCCGCCATCGTAATCACCACGCAGGGCTTCGATCGCGAATCCCGCCGCCACGATCGCCTGACTGAGCGCCGGCGCCGGCCACAGGCGCACCGCTTCGTGGTAGGTGCGGGTTTCGGCTCCGGCGCGCAAGGTGATGTCCTTGTGCACCCGGTCGCCATCCATCCAGCGCCGCTCGTGGATGTCCCAGCGGCCGCTTTGACGGCGCGACTCGGGCGTCAAAGCCGCCGGCAACGCCACGGCGTTGAATACATCGAGGACCAGGAAGCCGCCCGGCCGGAGCACCCGCGCCGCTTCGTGCAGCACTTCGGCATCCTCGGCCGCGGTCGGAAAATATCCAAAACTCGTGAACATGCTGATGACGCCCTGAAACGTTGCCGGCGCGAACGGCAGCCGCCGGACATCACCGCGCACCAAGTGCCGCGGTTGAACCGCTGCCGCGTGTGCGGCGCGCAAGAGCGCCATCGACAAATCCAATCCCACCATCCGCGCGCCGAGCGCGCCCACCGCCTCCAGGTAGCGCCCAGCACCACAGGCCAGATCGAGGATCCGCTGGCCGTGTACACCCAGTGGTTCGATGAGGCAATGGACGGCGCGGTCCGCCTCCGTCGCATCGCGGTGCGCATAGGCCTCCAAGTAGGTGGCGTCGAAGCGCTCCGCGTACCAAGGCGAGCCGGTCATGACACCGCCGGTTGAGGTTCGGTGTGAATCGGCTCCCGCGTCGGCAAGAGCACCGGCGCGTCGAAGTGCGACAGCACGGTGTCGCCGGCGAACGCCGGGTCCGGATCCGGCCAGCTCGTCGTGTGGTGCAAGCCGCGGCTTTCGCGCCGGAACCGCGCGCAACGCACGATGAGATCGCCGACCGTGGCGATATTGCGCAGTTCGATGAGATCGGGCGACAGCCGGTAGCGCCGGTAGTAACCGTCGATATCGTGCTGCAAGATCGCGATGCGCTCGGCGGCAAGGTTCAGGCGTTCGTCGCTGCGGACGATCCCGACGAAATCCCACATGACCCGCCGCATCGTGTCCCAGTCGTGATCCAACACCACCATTTCGTACGTGTCGGTCGTGCCCTCGGACGACCACGGTCGTGCCGGCGGCGCGTCGCGCTCGAGGAGACGGCGCTGGAGCGCGTTGCCCACGACGCGATCGGCGTAAACCAGTGCCTCCAGCAAGGAGTTCGACGCCAAGCGGTTCGCGCCGTGCAGACCGGTACAACTGGTTTCTCCCAGCGCATACAATCCCGGCAGATCGGTCTTGCCGGTTTCGTCCACCAGGACGCCGCCGCACATGTAGTGCGCCGCGGGAACGACGGGGATCAGGTCCTTCTCCATCGACAAGCTCATGGCGGCGCAGGCTTGGTAGATGTTCGGAAAACGTTCGCGCAACTTCGCCGCGCCGATCGACCGGGCATCCAGGAATACGTATTTGTCGCCGCGCCGCTTCATTTCCATGTCGATCGCTCGTGCCACCACATCGCGCGGCGCCAAGTCGCGCCTGACGTCGTACCGGGCCATGAACTCCTCGCCGGCCCCGTTGCGCAGCACGGCACCCTCGCCGCGAACCGCCTCGCTCACCAGGAACCGGCTGCCGCCCGGGTGGTACAGACAAGTGGGATGAAACTGCACGAATTCCAAGTTCGCGACTCGCGCCCCGGCACGGTACGCCATCGCGATGCCATCGCCGGTGGCGACGTCCGGATTCGACGTATACAAGTACGCTTTGCCGCAACCGCCGGTCGCCAAGACGGTCACTCGCGCCCGTTGCGGCGCGATCCGGCCGTTGGCGGGATCGAGCAGATAAGCGCCGCCCACTGCGGATTGCGCCAGCGGCATCCCGGCCGCGCGCCGGCCACCCAGCAGATTGACCGCCAGCGTGTTCTCCCGGACTTCGATCGCGGGCTCGGCGCAGACGGCGGCGTACAGCGCGCGTTCCACTTCCCGGCCGGTCTGATCGGCGAAGTGCACGATGCGGTGCGCCGAGTGGCCGCCCTCGCGACCCAACGCCAAATCGGCGCCACGGTGCGAAAACCGCGCCCCGAGGTCCATGAGGGCCCGGATCACCGCCGGGCCTTCGCGCACGGCGCGTTCGACCACGTCACGGCGGCAAATGCCGGCGCCGGCTTCGAGCGTGTCCGCCACGTGCTGGGCGTACGAGTCGAGCGGGCTGGTCACCGAGGCGATGCCGCCCTGCGCGTAGTTGGTGTTCGAATCCGTTGCCGAGCGCTTCGTAGCCAGCACGACGCGACCATGGCGCGCGGCATGCAAAGCCGTCAGAAGCCCCGCCACCCCGGTGCCGATGACGAGAAAATCCGCCACCGCTTCCCCGTCATTCCGAACGGTCATCGTGTTCCTTCCCGTTCGCGGACGCGACTCAGGCTAGCGGCGCTGCGCGCGTCTGGCAAGGGACGTGCGCCTGGCATGTGGAACGTGGCGGCCGCCGTCGCCACGGCGAGGCACGTCCGGAAGCGTCGGGACCCTGGCATGGGCGTTGCACGCTCGGGAGCATGCGAATCCGGGCGCCCTTGTCGGGGTGCCGACGTCTTCCTGGAGGAACCGGCCATGAAACGTGCCGCGCTCGCGATCTTTCCCGTGCTCTTCGTTCTCGGGTGCGCCGAGAGCGATAACAATCCATTCATCGTCCGTGTGACCGACATCAATAATGGTGCGGCCTTGTTCGCGGACGTCATCGCGATCAACACGACGGACCAAACGGCCTTCATCCCCACCGACGTGACGCCGGTCGTGATGTCGAACCGGCCGTACTCGGAGAGTGTGGTCGTGGACGGATCGACCTTCGCTCTCGACTTCCAAGTCCAAAGCTATACGGTGACATTCCGGCCCACGCAGGGCACGCCCCCAGATCTGGCGCTGGCGCCCTACACGCACTCCGAGGCCGCCTCGACGGTGGTGCCGATCAACGGCTCCGCGACGCTCGGCCTTTTGATCGTGCCGTTGTCGATGAAGATCGCGGCGCCGTTCGCGGCGTTGCAGGCCGGCGGCCAGATTCCGTTGATTGCCAACATCGACATCGTCGGCGGTTCAGCCGTGAACCCGAGCCAGCAAATCCACGTCAACGCTTCGCTCTCGGTGGTCTTCGCGAACTTCGCCGACGCCAACTAAGCACGCGGGAGAAGCTCTTCCAGGAGCGCATCCAGATTCGCGATGACGAGCCGCTGCCCGAGCACGAGCAGCGGCTCGTTCCATTTCGAGCCAACCGGTAACCGGGCGGCGTCCTTGGCGGTCGTGACCACGGCGGCACATCCCAGCGCCGTCAGCCGGCCGGTC
>Ga0315287_10003578_pt1 | contig 14995 bp, 19 predicted proteins | sample YL17G11_0_MG_FD_205037 | JGI IMG/M metagenome (GOLD analysis project Ga0315287, IMG submission 205037) | Sediment microbial communities from Yellowstone Lake, YNP, Wyoming, USA - YL17G11_0 | ecosystem: Environmental > Aquatic > Freshwater > Lake > Sediment | place: USA: Wyoming | collected... | reverse complement strand
GCACCGATCGGGTCATCCTGCTGTCATTGTCTGCCTCCGATCAGGCGATCAAAGACGCGCAGCTGCCCCTGGACCAGGTCAATCTCAATCGATGCGGCGTCATTATCGGCTCGGGAATCGGCGGACTCCGAACGCTTGAAGCGGAGCACGAGAAGCTGGTCACACGCAACCACAGCCGCGTGTCGCCGTTCCTCATTCCCATGATGATCAGCGACATGTGCGCAGGCAGAGTCTCGATCATGTGCGGCTTCAAGGGCCCCAACTACGCTGTGGTCAGCGCATGCGCATCCGCTGCCCATGCCATCGGAGATGCTCTCATATCCATCCGTGCGGGAATGATGGACGTGGCCCTTGCCGGCGGCAGCGAAGCGACCATCTCGCCGTTGGCATTTGCCGGGTTCTGCAACATGAAGGCACTCAGCACACGCAACGAGGCCGGCCCCAAGGCCTGCTCCCCGTTCGACAGCAAGCGCGACGGCTTCGTGATGGGAGAGGGTGCAGGCATCATACTTCTCGAATCGCTGGAGCACGCGCTGGCACGCAAGGCACACATCTACTGCGAACTTGTTGGGTACGGCGCCACAGGCGATGCGTACCACATTTCCGCTCCCGCGCCCGGCGGCGAGGGCATGGCCCGCGCCATGCAGATGTCGCTTGACAGTGCAGGGCTCGATCCCACGGCCATCGACTACATCAACGCGCACGGCACATCCACGCCGCACAACGACCGAAACGAAACCGCCGCCATCAAGGCGGTCTTCAAAGATCATGCTCGCGCGCTGTCGGTAAGTTCCACCAAGTCCATGACCGGGCACCTCCTGGGAGCGTCAGGTGGCATTGAGCTGATCGCATCAATCCTTGCTATGCGCGACGGCATTGTCCCGCCCACCATGAATCTGGACGATCAAGACCCTGAGTGCGATCTCGACTACACGCCCAACAAGGCTGTGCAGAAGAACTTGCGGCATGTGCTCAGCAATTCGTTCGGCTTTGGCGGGCACAATGCGTCCCTCATCGTGAAGCGGTATGAAGCTTCTTAGACGCGCTCTGGAGCTGTTCCTCCCGTCTCGTTTGTTTCGCAAGAAGCAACCGTCAGTTGAGCCGCACCTCACATCGATCCAGCGCATCCTGGGTCACTCATTCAAAGACATGTCGCTGCTCGAGCTTTCACTGCGCCACAAATCGGCGGCGGCAATTGACGATCGCAGGGGCATTCATTCCAACGAACGACTTGAGTTTCTGGGCGATGCGGTTCTCAACTGCTGCGTCACCGAGCACTTGTACCACCGATTCCCCGATCGCAGCGAGGGACAGCTCTCCAAAATCAAGTCACTCATCGTCAGCCGCAAGATACTGGGAGAAGTCGCCATGGCCTTCGATCTGGGCGCCTACGTTCATCTGGGCGCCAGCGAACGCGATTCGGGCGGGCGCCACAAGCCGTCGATCATGTCCAATGCCTACGAGGCTGTGGTGGGTGCGATCTACCTCGACGGCGGCATCGATGCCGCACGGCGACTGCTGGAGGTGCACCTCTACCCGCGCATCGATACGTTTCTCAAAGAAAAAAGCAACATCAACCACAAGAGCAAGATTCTGGAGCTCTCGCAGCGCGACGGATTCGGTGTTCCCCAGTACTCGGTACTCTCCACCTGGGGGCCGGAGCACGCCAAGACATTTCGCGTACAAATAGAAATAGGGGGCGTTCCCATGGGTGTGGGAACCGGCCCCAACAAGAAGCTTGCCCAACAGAGCGCCGCAGAAGTTGCCGCCACCAACTACGACAAACAGCGTATCCTCGACCTTCGCAAAGGAGTGAAGAAAGATGAACTGGTTCCTCACTGAAGAACAGCAGATGATTGTCGAGACTGCCCGCGAGATCGCGCAGAAGAAGATCCTTCCCGTGCGCGAGAAGTACGACCACGAAGGAATCTTCCCGTGGGATGTTGTCAAGGCTCTGGCCGAGGCTGACCTCTGCGGTTTGTACATCCCCACAGAGTACGAAGGGTTTGGCGGTGGCGTGTTTGAGCTGTGCCTTGCGGTCGAAGAACTCTCGAAAGTGTGCGGTGGCATCTCTCTGGCCATGGCAGCCACTGCTCTGGGAACGTTCCCCATTCTCCTGTTTGGCTCCGAAGCTCAGAAGAAGAAGTATCTTCCGCCCATTGCCAAGGGTCAGAAGCTCGCGGCCTTCGGTCTTACCGAGGCCAATGCAGGCTCCGATGCTCTGGGCATGCGTACCACTGCCAGGGCCGACGGCGACTACTTCATTCTCAACGGCACCAAGCAGTGGATCACCAATGGCGAGAATGCCGAGATCTACACCGTGCTGGCCAAGACCAATCCCGACAGGGGTGCGCGCGGCATCACCGCGTTCATTCTCGAAAAGGGCATGGACGGCTTCACCTTCGGCAAGCATGAAGACAAGATGGGCATCCGCGCTTCGAGCACCACGGAGCTTGTGTTCCAGAACCTGCGCGTGCACAAAGACCAGATGCTGGGCAAAGAAGGCATGGGCTCCATTGTTGCCATCAACACGCTCAACTACTCCCGCCCGGGCGTCGGTTCGCAGGCCCTGGGCATCGCAGCCGGCGCACTCGACGATGCAGTCAAGTACTCCCGCGAACGCGTTCAGTTCGGCCAGGCCATTTCGGGCTTCCAGGCAGTGCAGCACATGCTTGCCGACATGGCAACCCAGGTCGAGGCAGCTCGCGCGCTACTCTACGCCACAGCGCGTACGGTTGACGCAGGAGAAAAGAAGTTCGCCAAGGAATCGGCCATGAGCAAGCTCTTCTGCTCGGATGTGGCCATGCGTGTGACCGTCGATGCGCTGCAGGTGATGGGCGGATACGGCTACATGCGCGAGTACCCCATGGAGAAGCGCATGCGCGACGCCAAGATCACGCAGATCTACGAGGGTACCAACCAGATTCAGCGCAACGAGATTGCGTTGCAGTTGATCAAGCAGGCCGCCAAGTAGTTTGGCGCGGCGTGGATCCAGCTCAGTATTCACGGGGCGGGGGACGCAGGTTCCCCGCCCGTCGTGTTTCTGGACAGCCGCGCGACAACGCCCGGTGTATTTTCACACTATGACAGCTCGCCCCATCACCATCTGCCCGTCAATCCTCTCAGCCGACTTCCGCGCGCTGGAACGCGAGGTGCGCGCTGTTCAGGAGGCCGGCGCCGACCGCATTCACTGCGATGTGATGGACGGGCACTTCGTGCCCAACATCACATTCGGCCCGATGGTGGTTGCGGCTGTCAAGAAGTGCGTCACCATCCCGCTTGACGTGCACCTCATGATCAGCAACCCCGGCGACTTCGTGAAGGTGTTCTGCGACGCCGGTGCCGACACTCTCACCGTGCATGCAGAGGCGTGCCGGGATCTGCCGGCAGTCATGGGCGCGATACGCGACCGGGGAGTGCGCGTGGGCGTGTGCGTGAACCCCGACAAGTCGCTCGACCTCTTCCTGCCACACCTGGCGCAGATCGACCAGGTGCTCATCATGACCGTGTATGCGGGATTCGGCGGACAGGCATTCATCCCTGCTACTCTCGACAAAATGCGCCGCGTGTACGACGAGGCAGTCAAGCTCGGACGCAACATTGACATTCAGGTAGACGGCGGCATCAACGATAGCACCGCACGGCAGTGCGCGGAGCACGGGGCGAATGTGTTCGTGGCCGGTAATTACGTGTTTGCGTCGCAGGATTATCGCGCGCGCGTCGAGGCGCTGCGGACTGCGGCCACCGAGGGATCGGGGGATCGGTGATGAGGCGTGGACATCTTCGCGACCGGCACGGCCGACGGATCCAGACGGCATGCGCAGGTGTCACGCTCATCGGCACGGCACTGACGCTCTCCTGCTCCTCCCCCACCACCACCACCACGAGCAAAGACATTCTCGAACTCGAACGCGCGTGGCAGTACCTCAAGCTCTACAGCATCTGGCAGGATCGGGTGCCGGAGAATTCCATCACCGGGTTCAGGACGCCGCAGGAGATGGCCGCGAGTTTCCGGGATACACTGCATTTCTCTCGCGATTCAGCGCTTTACACACAGTATTGGGGCCCCGATGAGGTGCCGGTGGAGGTTCGAGATCTCCTGGGCATGCCCAAGGCCGCAGTTGTTTACATAGACTCCTCGGTGTCGTATGCCCAATACTCCCCGACCATCGGCTACATGCACATCCGCAGCTTCGAGAAGGCCTCTCGACGCGACGACGGGTTTGGCGGTGAGATCATCGTCCTCAACACCAACGACGAAATACGCGCCTTCGTCGACTCCACACCCAACCTGATCATCGACCTGCGCTACAATGGCGGCGGAGTCATTGACATTCTCGACAGTTGCGCGGAACTCTTTCTGCCGGCAGGGACGCAGTACATCGAGAAGACATACCGCGAGTATGATGCACGGGCAGACTCCGGAGTGACCAGAGACGTCATCGCAACCACTCAACGGACGGGCGATGCGTGGGAAGACCGCAGAATCGTAGTTCTCACGAACTTTCACACGGCGAGTGCCGCAGAGATGCTCGCTGTGGCCCTGCGCGATGGGCTTGGATCGACACAGGTCACCTTGCTGGGCCAAACCACCTACGGCAAGGCCATTGGTCAGTACTACCGCGCACTCGCCTCGGGCGCGGCCATTCGCATCACGTCGTTCCGCTTCCGCCGCGTAGTCGGCGACTCCGCAACGCGCGACTACTACATGACGGGAATTGCGCCCGATGTCTACGAACCGGAAGCCCCAGCACCCATAGGCCACGACCCGGTGATCGAGAGGGCAGTAGTGCTTCTCGGTGGAACTGTCACGGACTTCCAGCCCAAGGCCCTGGCCAAGGCTACGGCAACCGAGGCCAGCCAGATCCTCCGCGACGAGGATGTGCCGCCGGAGCTTCGGTGATGTGCGTGGTGACGGACGTCCGAAATCGCCACGGGTGTGACGCACGCCCTTCAGGCGAGCGGGGGATGCATTCGCACTCCGGACCCACACGAGACCACCTGCCCTGAAGGCGCCGCACTGAGACCAGTCGAAGTGGGCTGCGTCACCGCGTCGTGGGGATTGCCTCGCCGGTGCTGTCGGTCGGCGTCACCCCATGTCAACGTGCGGTTGCTTCGACTGCCGGTGACGCTATCCCAGCACACCACCCAACACGTGAAAGACCCGCTCCACCACCATCCCGACCAGCAACGCCCCCAGGCCGACTGCACTGGCCACGATCGCGATCTTCGCACGTGTGAAGAACGGCGCCTGATCCATGGCCGCAATCACCTCGTGCATGGTCTGGTATCGCTTGTCGCGGTTGCGCACCAGCATCTTGGTGAGCACCTTGATCGTGTGTCGTGAGATCTGCTTGTTGAACCTGCGCGGTGACACCCAGTTGCCTGTCAGGTGCTGGGTGAGAATTTCGCTGGGAGAGCTGCCCTGGTACAGCGTGCGACCCGCAAGCGCATAGTAGAACGTTGCGCCCAGCGAGTAGATATCGGCCCGACCATCGATGTCGCGCAACCCGTCAACCTGCTCCGGCGACGTGTAGTGGTACGACCCCACGAGCACGCCCTCCTGCGTGAGGGTGAGATGGTTCTCGTCGTGGTGCATCACCAGACCGAAATCGGTGAGTTTCGGGAGTCCGTTGAGGTCGATCATGATATTCTCGGGCTTCACATCGCGGTGCACGATGCTGTTGTCGTGCGCGTAGGCCAGGGCTTCGCGCGACGGCTCCCGCATCGCACGAGCGAGGCGGTGGCTGCGGCGCTCGCCCTGATCCCGCAGAGCGGGACGAGGTGTCGCCGCCCGCCCGCGTCCCGAAGCTATTTTCCCGATCTTCCGCCGTCACTGCGGCCCCCAACCACTCCAGCAAGGATCAGCCACCATGCCAGGCAAGAAGTACCTGTTGGGCATTGATGTAGGCAGCTCGTCGGTCAAGGCGTCGCTTGTTGAGGCTGCCACCGGCAGAACCGTGGCATCAGCGACCTCGCCAAAGAAAGAACTCGAGATCGTCGCCCGCAAGCCTGGGTGGGCCGAACAGGATCCGCAAACCTGGTGGCTTCACGTGAAGAAAGCAGTCGCCGAAATCGCCTCATCCGGCAAGTCGCGCATGGCCGATGTCTCCGCAATCGGCATCTCCTACCAGATGCACGGACTCGTACTCGTTGACAAAAACAAGAAGGTGCTGCGTCCCTCCATCATCTGGTGCGACAGTCGCGCCGTAGAGATCGGCGCCCGGGCCTTTGGCGCGATCGGCGCCGGACAGTGCCTCGCCCGCTTCCTCAACTCCCCCGGAAACTTCACTGCTTCGAAGCTCAAGTGGGTGAAGGACAACGAGCCCGCCATCTACAACCGCGCGCACAAAATGATGCTGCCCGGCGACTACATTGCCATGATGCTGACCGGCGAGATCACCACAACCCCGTCGGGCCTCTCCGAAGGCATTCTGTGGGATTTCCAGAGTCAGAGCCCGGCATCACGCATCCTCGACACATTGGACCTGAGCCACGGCCTCCTCCCCGAGGTGCGCCCCACCTTCTCGGTGCAGGGCCAACTCACCAAGGCTGCGGCCAGGGAGCTGGGACTCAAGCCCGGCGTACCCATTTCCTACCGTGGCGGCGACCAGCCGAACAACGCACTCTCCCTCAACGTGCTCAACCCCGGCGAAGTGGCCACCACAGCCGGTACCTCTGGCGTGGTATACGGCGTCACCGACAAGGCAGCCTACGACGGCAAGTCGCGCGTCAACTCATTTGTGCATGTCAACTATACCAGGGACAAGCCGCGTTACGGCGTGCTGCTCTGCCTCAATGGCACGGGCATTCTCAACTCGTGGGTGAAGCACAATGTGATGACCGTGAACGGCAAGGGTCTCTCGTACAAAGAGATCGATGCGCTCGCAGGCAGCGTGCCCGTGGGTTCCGACGGGCTGGTGATTCTGCCTTACGGCAATGGCGCTGAACGCACCCTCCAGAATCGCAACATTGGCGCAAGCATCCAGAACCTGCAGTTCAACGTGCACACCCGCGCACACGTGGCCCGTGCAGTGCAAGAGGGCATAGTCTTTGCGTTGGCATACGGACTGGACATTATGCGGGACATGGGTGTCACGGTCTCCAAAGTCCGCGCAGGAAATGCCAACATGTTCCTGAGCCCGCTCTTTGCCAAAGCCTTTGCCACGGTGACTGGCGCGCAAGTTGAGCTCTACAACACCGACGGGGCGGCTGGAGCTGCTCGCGGCGCAGGCATTGGCGCGGGCATCTACCGCACGCCCACCGCAGCCTTTGCCGGACTCAAGTGCACAACCAGGATCGACCCGGTAAAAAAGGAATCCGACGCCTACCGAGATGCGTACAAGAAGTGGCGGGAGGTGCTGTTTCGGCAGATGGGAGCGTAGGAGGAGAATCGAGAAGTGAGAACCGAGAAGCACCCGGGAGACCATTGCGGGATTTCGGGACACCGCCGATGCACATGTAGAGACGTTGCGCGCAACGTCTCCTCAATCGACCGAGGAGACCCGACCCGGATGACCGAGCAGTGACGAGCGCCGCACGGAGCCTGCCGAAGTGTTACGAGCAAGCGAGTTACGAGTTGCGAATCGTATATGGAAGTTTCGACTAGCCGAATAGCAGGAGGCCCCCATGTCTCAGAAGTCGTACCACAGTATCTGCAGATGGACATTCAATGCCGGCAAAGGTGGATTCGTTCCCGGCGACATGCGTCCCGAATGACATCGACCACGGTGCACGCGTCAACGGCATGAACATCGCCATCGCAGGGCTCCTCGCCGACTGCCAGCCCTACTCGACAGCAAGCGAGTTACGAGTTACGAGCCGTTCGCGGAATCGTCGACCAGCCGTTGATGACCGCGAATGACTTGAGTCACCACCTCACAAGACCTGTGGGGCCGACATCTCCAGGGCGAACCACTCGGGTCGGTATGGAAATCTGGGACATTCTCGACGCCAGCGGCCGCAAGACCGGTCGAACCGTGGAGCGAGGACACATCATGGCACCTGGCGACTACCACTTGGTGGTCGACGTCTGGATCAGGAACCGCAACGGAAAGTACCTCATCTCGAAGCGGGCTCCGAACAAACCACTGCCGAATATCTGGGAAACGACGAGCGGCTCCGCCATTACCGGGGATGACAGCCTTGCCGCAGCGATTCGGGAGGCCAAGGAGGAGGTTGGCGTTAATTTGGACCGCAGCAGGGGGCGAGTGATCCTCCGGCAGGTCCGACCCGGTGCTGGTTCCTCAACCATTCTTGACGTCTGGCTCTTCGACGAGAAAATTGGCGACGTTGAGCCGACATGTCAGGTTGACGAGGTGAGCGAGGCACGGTGGGCCACGAAGGCGGAGATCGTTGAGATGATCGCCTCAGGCCTGTTTGTGAGCCACATCGGTCCCGAACTTGCACTCTTGGAATGATTCCTCGCCGCTCTCCACGTGGTAACCCAGAAGCGCTGGTGTCACCGCAGAGCTGGATCTTCTGGTCCTGACGAAGCAGTGCGTCTTGCGGACCGGGCACGATGCTCGAGGGTGTCGCGCACCGGGTGACCCAAACTACCACCATCCCATGACGCGTTTCCCTGGATTGGCGCAGATTAACACAGATTGGATTCGCGGATGGAGGGTTTCAGGTGGTCTCCTGCGCGCCGAAAGGTATTTTCTGAGTGGTCACTTCTTGAAATCCGAGGAGGGCGTATGAACCGGGCTATCCCCAAACGCAGCTACCATCCCCGTCTCCGTGTCGCTGCCCGTGCTGGCAAGGTCGACTTGCGTAAAGCGCCCTCTCCCGCCAGTGAGCCTGCTCCCTGGGAAGAGGACTTGGCACGGCTTCAGACAAAGCTGTGTAGGTTGGCGGGGCACAGGTGTCTGTCCAAGGAGCTCATTGAGGAGCGTCGACATGCTGGCTGAGAGAGAGGGGCAGTGCATGGTCGATGCATCCGCATTGCTGGCGCTGCTACTCAAGGAACCAGGGGCGGAAGTCGTTCTTGACCACATACGACATTCGCCTGGTATTATCACACTCGTCAACTTCTGCGGAAGTATTGCTTGACACAGTGGAGCTTGGGCCCCGACAAGTAAACGGCAATGAGCCTTCGTCAATCCACGGCCGCAGGACAGGCCGATTCACTCCCACTTCACACTCCGGTTCGCAATGCGCTTCGTCCCGCAGGGCCAGCGCAACGCTTCGTCACCGCCGGTTCCATCTGGGCTCCGGGCAATTGCCGATGACAAAGGAGACGTTGCGCGCAACGTCTCTACAGGTGGGATCGGCGAGGTCCGGGATTCCGTGCTGACGGGTGACCGCTCTTCGCCTCTCACTCCCCACACTTCGTCCCGCATGGCGGGATCAGTGCATCGCTCCGCATTCCGCACACTTCGGCAGGCTCAGTGCGGCGCTCCGCATTTCCCCCTCACTCCGCACTCATCATTCCGCACTCCGCACATCCCCCTCACTTCGCACTCTGCATTCCGCACTTCTCCACTGCCCCCCCACGCACCAGCATAATTTAAATTTGGTTACAGCGGTTTACCCAAGCGCCGACGGTGCGGCAGAGGCGTGTCGGAGCCCTCTTTCGAACTGACTTCCCGAACGTACTGAGGACTCTCAGACTCCAATCACTCTTCGTGTGCCCGATAGGCAAGACAAAGCCGCATTGCATGTTGGTTTCTTCCCATGATGACAATCGCCGACATCCGAACTGCCACAGCGCCAATCTTGCGCAGATACGAGATCCAGAGAGCCTACCTCTTTGGCTCCGTTGCTCGCGGAGAGGCAACGCGGCACAGCGACATTGATATGATCGCGCTGAAGCAAACCTCAGAACGATTTCTCGACCGGACCAAGGGGATTCTACAGGAACTCAACGACGCAATCCTTGATTCGTCCGTGGAATTGCTCATCTACACGCCTGAGGAATATGAACGGATGCGGACCGAACCCTTCATCTCAAAGGCTGAGCGGGAAAGTGTGATGCTCTATGAGCGTCTCTAAGAACAACGAGCACGCAGCCCGCTGGCTCAAGACGGCGCAGGATGACCTGCGTGCCGCACATGCACTCGCTGACAACGGTTTCCACGCGCACGCGTGCTTCCAGGCACAGCAGGCTGCGGAGAAGGCTGTCAAGGCTGTGTGGTTTCTTGACAGCGAAGACCCCTGGGGGCATTCGGTTCTGAAACTCATACGACAATTGGAGAACGTCCGACCTGGTCTGCTGCGATGCGTGGAATCTGCCGCGGACCTCGACAGATTCTATATCCCCACACGGTACCCCGACGGGTTGCCGGGTCTCACCCCTGACGAAGCATACTTCCGCAAAGACGCAGACGTGGCGTTGCAGGCCGCGACCGAGATTGTGACAGTCTGCGAAGAACTCCTCAGCTGCTGAATGGGAAGATACCCCCCGCGTACCCCACCAGCCGCCGCGCTCGATTGGTTGAGGCGCGAAATTGACTGATTGGAGTACTGTGGAACCTACTTTCCGCGCATTTCAAAATAGCCACTTGTCTATTTTCGCATGAGTAAGCTTGACAACCAGCTAAGTTGACTGATGATAGCCCATTCTCGACCTGCTCTCGATAGTGGTCTCGTGCTCATAGGCGTCCAGCAGTTCCTCCAATCGGCGTGAGTCTTCGCGCAAATTCCGGCGTAGCCTTTTGAATTCCCGATATTGGTCAATCGCTTCCAAGACGGTCTGCGTATCTTCGTTTTTGACAACGCGCGTTTTCGGTCCGGTTCCGTCGGTCCACATGAGCTTGGCGAAAGGATGCCCTTTTTCCTGAGGATTTGCGCATCGGCAGGTCGGCTTGCCGCATCGACTATGCGTCGTTCCGAATGATCCTCTCATCATGCCGCTTAGTGAAAGCATGCTCTCGACCATTGAGCATATCAGGCCAAGGCGCTGTTTGACTTTCATTGCAGTTGCTTTCATCTGTACTTCAATATATCTATTGTGCGTAGTAAAGATTATGCAACCTCGACCTCCTTCACTTCTTCGTCGCTATGTCGCTGAGTTGCCGATATTGCACGCCTGTGCGGCCCGTCTTGGGTTTCGGCAGATTCTTTCCCGCTATCTTCCATCGCATGGAAACGAACGAATGGCCGCAGTCGATTTCCTGATGATCATGGTGTACAACATCGCTTGTGGGCGGCAACCGGTCTATGAGCTTGAACATTGGGCTACCCGGCTGGGCAGAAGAGTTCTCCCCGGCAATGGCGCTGGAATGAACATGCTCAATGACGATCGATTCGGGCGAGTGCTTGACAAACTCTACGTGGCGGATCGGGCGTCATTGGCTACGGAAGTAGCCGTTGAAACAACGCGTATCGAAGGGCTTGAGCATACCCGCGTTCACAATGATTCAACCTCAGTCAAAGTCTATGGTAGAATCGGCGGCACCACAAGTAGTGGCTTGTTTTTGACACGCGGGTTAAGCAAAGATCATCGGCCCGATCTCAAGCAACTGGTCTACAGCTTGACCATCTCCTCGGATGGAGCGGTTCCCATTCACTACAAGGCATATCCCGGCAACAGAACCGATGATACGACGCACATCGAAACCTGGACGACCGTTCGTCGTATCGTGGGGAAAGCGGACTTTCTGTACGTTGCCGACTGCAAGGTCTGCACGGATGAACAGCTGTTCCATATTGTGCGCCATGGTGGCCGGGTCGTCACCGTTATGCCCGATACTTGGAAGGAAAGCTCCGAGTTCAAAGAGAAGCTTCGTCGGAACAAGAAATCCAGGAAGGTGATCCTTCGCCGTGAAGTCGAAAGTCACGATGGCAAGATCGAAACATTTTCCTGCTTCTCAAGCATTCCACTGTTTCAATAGGCCGAAATCGAAGGAAGAATTCAGAAGAATCTCGAAAGAACCAAAGTGGGTTTTGCTGGTTTGGAATGACCGAATGACAGGCGGAGACGGCTTTGTCCAAGACTACGATTCAATGCTGAAGGAGTTTGAAAGCTGTCGGACGAGTACACACAAGAACTTCAGACTTGAAGACATTCAAGAATTTGTTGATAATTCTGACATCAAGGTCGGTCAGTAGAAGAAGACTCAGATACTTGACTGGGGCAGCCTCAAGGGACGATCTTCTTCTTCATCCTGCACTCCTAAAAACAGGACTTCGGAATATGTTAGCCGTCTCTGACTGCCCGGCAATGTGATCGTGTTGGAGAAGCTATCGAAGCACTCCCGGCCAGCCTGGAGCATCTCGCCCCGCCGGCAGGGCACCTCCAACGCGAACGCCACGAACCAGAGCAGATCCGGCGATTCCTCGGAAACCGCCTTGAGCAACTGCAGCTCCTGCGTCTCCGTCAGGTTCACCCACCGGGGTGTCTCCCTCTCCCGGCGCACGCCGCGGAGCGGGCTCGCCGCAATCATCTCCTCGCTCGCGGCGTAGTTGAGTGCCGCGTGCGCAAAGACCTTGAGCTTGTTGACGGTCGCAACAGTGATGGTCTTGCCGGTGCGGGCGGAAATGCTCTGCCGCTCCAGCCGGATGAAGTCCTTGAACACCTTGGAGAGTCGATTGAGGGGCGTCTCGCCAATTGCGCGCAGTCGCTTGAAGTAGGATTCCGCACGGGCCTTGTCGCCAGCGTGGTGCTGCTTGTAGAAGTCAAGCACCTCGTTGAATGTGCAGTATGTTGTCTCGCGAACTGCCAAAGAGCTTTGCGCACTGTCCGCCTGCGTCTTCAGGGCCTTTCGGGCCTCCGCGTGTCGCTCCTCGGCCGTCTTCTTACCGCCGCGGAACGTCTCACGCCTTCGGACCAGTGCGCCATTGCGTTTCTGCCGGATGTCTATCGACCAGACACCCGGCTCAATCTCATGCATGCTCATAGGGTTTTCCTTCTGAGCAGGCACAGCACCTTGGCGAGAAGAATACAACGTGCGGCGTCCGAAAGCAACATATTGCTCAATTGCTCCCAGACTTGAGGGGCAGCAGAAGCGTACCTGTCAACAGCCGTTTCTCAATGTCCAGCTTGCGAAATCGGACGCAATGCTTGCTGATTCTCACTGTGCCCGGAAGCCGGTTCGCGCCGCACCATTTCCGGATTGTTTTGACGGCGACGTTCAGCTTGACCGCCAATTGTCGGCAGTCGAGATACTCGGCTTCATCGGTCGGTTGCGTTTCAGCTACTGTCGGCATGCTTGCCACTGCGACACACTGACAACGCCCGAAGTCCCGCCGACACTCGCCCGGAGTCGCATCGCACTCGCCCTTTCGCGCGTGCGGCGTCGCATGAGCGCAACCTTCGCACTTCACACCGTCCGCCAATTCACATTGCAGGCCCATCCTGGCCGCCTTTCTGCAAGCTGTTCTAATTCGCCAAGACCTCGCGGCGGGTGTAGGTGTTGCGCTGCCGGACGGTGCCGTCAGCAGGCGGCGAGCCCTGCGCGGGCGGTGTGATGGTCACCGGTGAAGCCTTCGGCAGAGGCGTTGCGTGTCTTCCGATCTCGGCCAGTATACCGCCACGCTCCAATTGCCCAGACTTCGGTGCAAGCCCTCGGGCAGAATGAGTCGCGATGAACTCGCGAACGCTCCGGGCGTCGTTTATGGTGGTTCTGGCCCGACTGATCTCGTCAAAAGCACTCTGCGGCGGACGACTGGCAAGCGGTGGCAGTGCGTACTCGTTCATACCGTCTCTCCTTGTGTTGGGTGTGTTGGTGGCATCAATTCCCCGGACATTCTCCTCTGTTTGCGGTTCACAACGTCGATGCAGTGCCGACTCACAACGCGCCGCCCGATCTGCGCGCCGTTCTCGTCACGCACCGCGACGACTCCCGAAACGACAATGCGCAGCGGCTTGGCGTCAACGCCGGACCTCCGCTCAAGCTTCTCCACACGCGTCTCGATTCGTCCGCTCATTTCTCCCGCTCCTTTGACAAAGGTGATGCATTCTCAAGCCGCGAGATTCTCTCCTCCAGGTCCGTATCTTTGCAGATCGTCACGAAGTTTATCAGGAGATAGCAGAGCGTACGCGCGCGCACGTCGTCGACCTCACCCCGGTAGAGTGCGGCAATCAGCTTGCTCAGAAGTCTGCGCGCCTGATTCACGGTGCGCGGGGGTGTGACGCCCAGCAACGCCTTCCCCCCTATAGGCGCCTCGTTTCTCATAGACGAATCAGCCACATTTACCCCCCTGTTTTCGATCATTTTCAGTACCATTTGACCAGCAACAAGTCATCTTGTCCATTGTGCCACACTCAGAACCTTGCGCGGGGCTCCACGACTGGTATCTCCGTGAAACTCAGATTGCTATTATGTAAATCGAATCGCACATCCTGCCGACCGTGTCGGTTTTTCAGGATGGCACAATGTCTGCGCGCGGGGTCATCGACATCACCCCAAAGGCCGATGATAATATCGGCGCTCTCCTCGATTGCCCCGCTGTCCCGCAGGTGGTGAAGCTGGACAGGGACCGCGCCCGCTTCTCCCGCCGGGCTGGTCTGGCATGCCAGCACGATACGCGATCCGGTGCGCTTGGCGAGTGCCTTGACCTCGCGTGCAATGCGACTGACCTTATCGTACTGTGAACCGCTTGTCGCGTCACGCAAGTAGCCGAGGTAGTCGATCGCCACAACGGGCACAGACCCGAACGACTCTCGCGCCAGCGCGATGTATCGCTCAATCTGCGGGAGCGTCAGGCTGTCGTGCGCCTGCGGGCTTCCCTGCGCGGCGGTGGGTGGTTCGTCGGTGAGAACGTCAAGCAATGACATGGAGCCCCTGCCTTTCGAGAAATGCCCGGATCGTTGCCGGGTCGCGGAGTGACCGCTGAACCTTCGCCAGCTCGCGGATTTGCTCAATCGTGAGAGACCATAGCTCGCTCAGGTATAGCGGGATTTTGAAGAGCCCTGACTTACCGTGTCGGCTATTCATCACGCGGAAGATGCGCGTTTTGTCGTATATGGCCTTGTCGAATGACGGCAAGCCCGCCGCGAGTGCGCAGCATAGCCGCTTGACCGTCGCGGGGAGTGCCGGGCCTGCGGGGAGCG
>Ga0315287_10003577_pt1 | contig 14995 bp, 21 predicted proteins | sample YL17G11_0_MG_FD_205037 | JGI IMG/M metagenome (GOLD analysis project Ga0315287, IMG submission 205037) | Sediment microbial communities from Yellowstone Lake, YNP, Wyoming, USA - YL17G11_0 | ecosystem: Environmental > Aquatic > Freshwater > Lake > Sediment | place: USA: Wyoming | collected... | reverse complement strand
CCAGAACGTTGTCCGCGAACCAGATTGGTGGGCGCTGCACTGCCACCAATCAGTCTTGGTGCCATCACTGCGCCGCAGCACCACAGTCAACACCACCAAGCCATCAGGCTGCTCAGCCATCGGTGCCTCCATTCAAATCTTGTTTTGTTTGTTTACGAGAAAGCCGGCTTTTGAATCCGGGAAATAAATCGAAGAGCCTACTGGCAGGTCAGAAAAGCTGGGTCCAGATTGGCGTCGGCCACCGCGGGATTGTGTCGCAGGTGCAGGACAGCGTGGATCAGCTCGTGCTTGTACGCGGCCAGATCCGGCGGCACGACAATCGTGGACGGAAACTGGTTGATACCGTAGCACAGGTTACTGGGACCTACCTGACACGGGAACACCTGCTGGGCCGCGGCCTGTTCCGGCGTGGCCAGCGCGTGCGGTACAATCCCGCCGCTGACGGCGTAGCCCCAATCGGTTGCGATCTTGACCGTAAAACCGCAGCGTCTAATGCGTAACGCGGGCCGCTTACCACGCAGGCATGTTTCGACTTCAGCTGTTTTTCTGTCAATGAGCGCCAGTATTGCGGCGGTCTCGAAGCCAGAACCGTCCACCGCAATACCACCAGCGGTTTTCTTTGTGCTGCTGATCTGGTAAGCTGTGTACTTCGGTGCACCCGCGGCTGGGTCATAGGCCGCGTCAGTGTAGGCATTCGCACACTTGAACTGCTCGCCGAAGGCTAAACAGACGCAACCTGAATTCAGGACGACCATCATGACAAGAAGATGTCTCACTTGGCCTCTTTCTTCGCTGAAGGTGTTTCTGGCTTGGTTCGCGATCTAGTCTCGGTCTCGATCTTGGTGTAGGTCCCGGAAAAATCAAAGTTGCTCGGCTTAGGCTTGCGCCGGCTCGCCGTTGCTGGTCTGGCCGCAACCCTGAGGGCATACGCCCACAGCAGAGTAACCGGGATGATCGTGACCAGTAAAGACGCTACCTCGGGCCAAGTCATCGGTTTTCCCGTCTTTTGTGCTCCACCAGATAGCGTTCTTGCATTTTCCGGTCGCGCTCATCCTCCCAGTTCTGCATACCAAAGATGAACCGCAGCAGGGAACCGGCTGCAACAATCAGGACGAAGCAAACAATCGTTGTCATGTTATCCTCACATGTTCAAGGCTAAGCAGCTGCCCAGCCTCCTCAACCACAGCCACGTCATACCATACAGACATGAGCCGGTCAACTGCCCCGGAGGTGGCCTCCATCCGGTTGACCTCTAGAGCTTCTCGGGCCAGTTCCCAGAACACCGGCTCGTAACGGTCAGGGCCAAAACATGTCAACGGCACGTCCGAGGCCGGAACACCCCAATTGCTGTACAGGGCCTCGGCGACGTCCTTTAGGTTCGGGCGTTCTCGGCCGTGGTGGTACCACGCATGACACGCGGCGTCGGTACGTTCCCGATACGGGTCAGATTGAAACAATCCTGCCAGTTTAGTCGTCACCTGTGCAATCCAGCTCATGGTGTCCTCCACGTTCCGGGTTTCCACTTGACCCAACAGATCGGCGTCACTGTACCGTCAAAAGACAGCCGGTTGACCACCAGTTGATATTTAGCATGCGGTTTGCCTGTGTGTTTCTGCACACATAGCTGACTAACGGTGGTGCCGTTCATAAATGCTACGCCAATATATGGCAAGCCTTTTTCCAAGGCCATGCCAACCACGGCCCTGATGCTTGACAGGCCACAGATTGGCCGCTTCTGCTGCTGACCCAGCTGGATGGTGGTTGGTCGGGCCGTCTTGGCGGGTCCAATGATGGTCAAGGCCGGGAGGTCACGGCGCCGGCAATACCGGTGACACCTGCAGTCAAGCCAATCAACAAGGGCCGCCATAGCGTTCATAGTGCCACCTTAGCTGGTCCAAGCAGGCGGGTCAACCCTGCAGGACCGGGGCCATGCAGGCCTTTAACACACTGCGTCGTACCCCGTAGAAACTGCAGGCATGCTTGACCAGTGCAGGGGTCTTCATGTCCTCACGGTCCAGTCCCCAGCTGGCCAGATGTGCGTCAAAAGCGGGAACGTCCATCCCGAGGATGACGGCACAGACATTCTGCACCGCGGCTGGCTGCTTCATCACGTCATTGACAACGTCCGATGTATCGGCATCCCACGAGACCCGCGGGGTTGCCAGCAGGTCAGCGTGGGTCAGGAGATGTGGTCCGCGTTTCAGATCCATGGCAACCGAGACAGGCTGGTCCATCGAAATCGTGGTGTTGAGGAAAACATCGCTGTCGCGGCTCACCTGTGCGGTCAAGCTGCTTACCGTGCTAGTGCGCATAAATTCGCCAACTGACTCACGCGCCGCCGGCACGGCCGAGCAGGCAGGGCACACAGCCTTGGCAGATGGGCACCTGCAGAGCATACACGCCGAACGCGTGTAGAACTTGATCAGGCTGACCGTATCCTCAGCCCCCTTGGTTCTGACAATCCGCTTGCGCAAGCCGGCTGTGTGGTGCTTGATCAGGCTGATTGCTCGGTTGTGGGTAGACCGCCAGCTGTAATTGCGCAGCCAGATCGTGTCTGTGGTCTTCCAGTCATACCTGAGCGCCGAGTTTAGGGCCATGCACAACAGTTCCCCCTCGAGGTCCTCAACGGTCAGGGACGGGTCTGAGTCGATCAGGAAGCGCATCTTTTTCAGCACGAGTCTGCGGCAGTACGGCCGGGTAGTGAGGATTTCTTGCGTGATTGCCCGGTAGTCCGCGTCCCTGATCCATTCGCCGTCAGTCTGGTCCATGATGTTGATCTTCTGCCTAGCAGCCAGCACGGCATCGGCCCAGTAGAGATCGGTCACGTTTACTGCGTAATGGGCCGCGGCCTCCACGGGCGGCGTGCCCTCATACACCGCCCAGCAGGCCCGCCAGAAACGGCTGACCACGTATGCATGCCCGTCCAGTTCACGGCGGAGCTGTCGGGTCTGCCGCTCCAGTCCAAGCTCTCTCGCTTGCTCGATCAGAAGCTTGAACGCAGACTTGCTCGACCCTGTTTTGCACAGGTAGCCGAGAAGCCGCCGGGACAGCCGGCGTTCGTTTTCGACAGAAATGCCGGCGGCGTGCTCTCGAAGGAATTGGGCGTAAATGGCTTGGATCATGCTGTCCTTTAACGTTGAGGTGGCTTGCGGGCAACTGATTCTCGCGCCAATGCCTGTTTTGTTGCTCGCGATGGTTCTGGGTTTTTCTGTACCTGTTGTTGGCTGGCTTGGATCTCCTGCTTGAGCGCCGGGAATTTATCCACGACGTACCGGATCAAAATTGCCCGGACGGCACCGGCCAGCCCCAACCGTTTCTGGGTCGCAGGATCCCGGGCATCCCTGCCCAGCAGGATCAGGGCCCGCTTGACCGCGGCCGGCACCGTGACGATCAGCTCGACATCCTCGTGGGCTTGGACCGGTTTGAGCTGACCAGTCTTTTTCAGCGTCATCCACCGGGCAGCCTCCCCGGCCAGCTTGAGGCAGGCCTGCACGCCCGCGGTGTTGTTGGCGTAGAATGTCCTGACCGTGTCCTCAGCCATACTGGCCCGTGGTCCTTGCAGCATGGTGGCAATAGAGTGGATATTGGCGTGGCAGCTGGCACACAACGGCACTGTCCCCATGTCGGTGCCACCAGCCGCCTGTGGGACCGGGTGGTGCTCTTGGGCAAATACCTCAGGGGTGGGCCGGGCACAAACCGCGCATTTGACCACATTCACGGCAGTACCTCTACCCGGTAGGATTCCCGTGAGTCGTCGGCGGTGAACACAAAGGCCCCGGTAGTGGCGGGCCAGCCGGACGGCGCGTGCGGTCGGAACTCCACGTAAACATTGATGCTGTCCTGACTGAGCAGCGACCTGCGCTCGCCCGGTACACCCAGCCTGTGCCACTCCAACGGGTGCTGCTCGCCACAATACTGGCTGATGGCTTGTGCCATGTGGACCCGTACAGGCGCCACACCAACTGTGCTGTGGAAACATAGCAGCACGTGGTCAAGCAGGTGTCCTTTGTTGTCAAACACCGCAGAGCCCAGCCGTACCCGTCTAATACGGTTTGACAGGTAACGGAAGTGTTCATCACGCATGTACATCGCTAAAGATCCGAGCGCATTCATGTGGCTACCCGTACACGTTGATGGTGGCTATCATTTTCGAATAGGCGCCCTCGAGCCGTACACTAAACCGCCCGCAGCCGTTTCCTTGAACGCTAGCGGTATCATAACTGCCAAACACGTGTCTGAAGTCATCCACCGATATGTAAATTGGCGAGAATGCCGGATAGGTAGCAGCCTCCACCAGCGAAATGTTTCTGGTTACGAAAAATTTAGCCAGCGCACGCATAACTCCTGCCATGAACGAATTCGCCTTGATGACGGCGTCGTGAGGCCAAAATGTGTAGCAGGCAAGCTCTAGACCAAGGTGGTCCGCCAGTTCGCTCATTTTTGGCACCAACTGATCCGTTGATCCTTGGTGAGGATTTCGTAGATATGCAATCCCCAGTCATTACGGCAATTTCCCACAATAAATGATCTATCGCCAGCTTTGACAATGCGCCAAATGTTGACCGAGACTACGGATGCTAGCCCGGGTGTGTCCTTCGGGGCACTCCCCAGTACGGCGGGCCACCGTGGCCAGTCAGGCTGAATGACCGTGATGTCAATGACCGGTAGCAGTTTGATGTTTTTCACGTTTGAAACGTCCCACGTGTTTGCAGGAGCCGGCGGCCGGCGTGGTTTGTATTTGTGCAAATTGAAGGCGCGGGCCCCATACAGAGCGGCACCGTGTGGCCGGGTGTAGCACTGGATCCACAGTAGTGCCTCGTAGTCTCCGGTGATCTGGGCCAGATATTCTATCAGCGCTGTCATGGGCCAAACTGGCTGAACCAGTCATTGGTGATGTCTGCGCAGTAATGGGCAATCCCTAGGTAGGCTTCTGCCGCGTGCCCGGTATGATCCAACATGGCCGTTTGGGCAGCCCACTGCCGCTCGGTGAAGCGCCCAGAACCCCCAGCCACCATGCATTCGCAGAACAGATTTGCCTGCTCAATTCCTGAGCGTTCAACGTAATAAGACTGGCACCCACTTTGCCAGTGCGCCGCCCATTCTGGGCGGAAACGGGCTGGCTGGGCAGTACAGGCGAGAAGACTGACAAGCAGTAGTGGGCGCATGTGTGTAGGCTACAGGGCTGCGTCGTCTTTGTCAAGCATCAAATTAGCGGCCTCTTCGTCGGCCGCCTGCTCGCAGGTGCAGCGGTCTTCTCCCCACACGACGTCCCCACAATCCTCGCAGGCATACACGTCAGGGTCGTCAGCCGAGGCCCGGCAATCACACCCAGCCATCCGGCCACAGGATGCACAGGATGCACAGGAGATGTCTTTCTTGGTCACGTTACGGGGTTGCGCGGGCTTGCGTTTGGTTTTCGTCGCCATGGTACTGCCTCCGTTCTGCTGAATGATTTGGCATGTCGTGCTGGATTTGTCAAGGCGTAACCACCTCAGTTACAAAATATTGGCGCTGGACGCAGCTGCAAACGCCGCAACGGAGACATGTTCTTTCCTGCAGTGTCTCCCATACAGATCAGGTGCGTGTCAGCAAACTCGTCTGATCCGGCTTCTACACGCAACATGATTGGACGGCCTGCCCAGTCATCAATCTGGAGGGTCCCGGAGCTGCCGGGTCGCACAAGCTCCCAGTAGGCAGCAACGTAGTTTTCATTGATGCACGAGCCTCGCAGCGGTTCCCAATCCCCTCCATCCAGATACCACAGCTCAACGTTGGTCCGCCAGAGGTAGAACGCGGTGCAATCAGCGAGGAAATCGGTCAGTTGTGCCATCGGGGCTCACTTGGATCCAGCAAAACGGAGAAGCAAACGGGCCCGAATGACGTTATCCGCGCTAGATCCGACAGGCAATGGCAAACTGGCCAATGTTGTCTTTTGGGTATATCTTGAAGTCCAATTATCAACGAGGAAATCGACTAGACTTGTCATCGTCTTACCACCCTCGCATACAGGTATGGAGACGTCCGTAGCTTTAGATTGATCGCGTCCATGCCCCAGATCTCGAAGGTTTTATCCGGCCCGTACCTCGGATCAAGGCACACCCGGACCTGCACATCGCGGTTGTTACAGCGGCCCACAGCCTCCACCTGCCCGCGTTCCACGGCAAAGATCAATTCCATGTACAGGGCCTCCCAAGGGCGGCTGAGCACATTCTTGGCACGGAAAAAGTTGTCTGGTCCGGTAGTTGCGTTGCTGATCATCAAAACGAAGTCCCGCCTCCACTCATAAAACGCCAGTCGGTCTGCTATCCACCCAGCCAAGTGGTCCATCCAGCGATGATAACCGGGCTGTCTTGCGCCGTCAACTGTTATGTAGAACCACCACTTCTGAGGTCCAACTTGGCCCGTTCACCAACCCAGCTGTACGCGCAAGCACAGGAAATTGCTCACCAAAGAACAAGTCCCAACAGCGGAGCCCCGTTCCTAGGTGTGGTCGATTCGGTCCAGAACGTTTCTGAATTCATGAAGGTTTTGCACCACGGCGGAACCTCGACCGTGAGGGTGCTGCACCCCTACGTGGGCAGCCAGCACTGGCACCGAGTCGGTCCTGACACGGGTCAGCGGGTCCTTCTGCAGGTCAGGCAGGACAGCCGAGAGCCGGAAGCATCCGCGTACTACCACACTGATGCTCGGGACAAGACACCAGAATTGCGCGCACAGGCCTATCAGGCCAACAAGGGACTGTACCGGCCGATCCAACAAGGAGAGCAGGAGATTGTGTCTGCCGGGGCCGCCCAGACATTTTGGTCTCGCCGCGGCATCTTGGATTCACGGGCCGGGCCGATTCAACACTGGCTGGATCAAGACCGGCTCGAGGCTGGTGCGCGGGCACCGGCCCACACCCGGCAAGGCCTTTTGAATGTGCCAGAAAAGATCACCGATGAGGAGCGGTTCGGGGTAGTCATGAGGTCTGACGATAACTCCACCGTTTTCGTCAAGTACATCGATGCTCCGCCGGCCAGCCCATCCCTGACCCCGCCCACCGTTAATGCATCGGCGGCCTCCGATCCGGTCGGGGCAGTCACGGCAGCTGTGTCATCGCTGACCGCGGCGGACCCGGCCAAGGAATACTTGCGGGTCTTGACCGGTAAAGACGGCCCCATTGTGGACACCCGCGAAGGCCACGTAACCGATGCGAAAGGCAAATTCCTAGCCGGTAAATTCGGCAAAAACCTGCGGGTAAACAAGCTGGTCTATGGCTCTGGCGGTGTGACTAGCGCGATGGGCCTAGCAACCAGTGCGGCCGGGTCGGGGACGTCCACATGGGAAGAGCAGGTTGACGAGAATGGCAACTGGTATGTTGGCCTGCCACAAACGGCCAGTGAAGGGATAAAATTCGAGATCCCAGCAGGTAAATTCACAGTCAAGAGCGGGACCAAGACCGCCAGCATGATGTTTGATGGGCAACAGGGCATTATGGAGATGCTGTCCAGCCAGACCGGAACCCTCAAGGCCGACCAGACGCTCAAGCTCGGCAGTCAAGATGTCAAACTGGGCATGACCGATCAAGCTGTTCACAAGCTGATCAAGACCCAGATTTACAAAAATGGCAGCAAGGGCTTCACCGGCGGCTTGTCCGGGTCCCAGCTGGCAGAATCCGGCGTCAACGTGGCCGCCGCTATTGCGGTAAATTTGATCGCAACCGTGTTTTTGGCCGTTTCTGCCGCCCCGCTGTGCCCGGGGGTTTTGGTGGCCTTGATGGGCCGGGTTGCCGCGATGGTTCCGACGGTGGTGCACGGCGTGTTGCCCGCGATCAAGGTGGCCAAAGGCGGATTTGGTTCGACCTTCACGGGCGCTTGGGACAGTTACGAGTCCAGCAACGTAAAGAACAGCTGAGGTCCAGATGCCACTAGTCACGTTGACCCCAGAAGAGATCGCGGAATTGAACGCGATCATGCCCAATTACCACGAGATGCAACTGGATGGGGCCGGTGACGGGTCCAGTGACAATATCATCGCCAACAATGAACGGACCAACACGGTCAGCCAAACAACCCCGTGGACCCCGTTGTTCTTGCCACTAGACCCAGATCCTGCCAGTGATCACAACGGCAAGGTCTCCAAACAGATGGCCGACAACGGCATGAAGCCGATTTTTGTCGCGCTGGCCCGGCGGTACTTGGCGGTGCGGAACAAGGTGCTGGTCGGGTCAAGACTCCTACGAGACCAGAGCGTCTCTGCCGGGATCGGTGCCAAATCCATAGGTGCCTTGCTACAATCGACAAGTCCCGGCCACGAGGGGGTCCCGGTGGACGCCGTGATCGGGGCTGTTGTCGAGATCTTGGACGCCACGCCGACCAGCGGAACCGGTTTACCCATGGTCACGCTTGGAGGGCTCGGGTCCGGCCAGTCTCCTGCTGGGCATAGAATTTTCGGCCGAACAGTCGCGTCTGGCAGCAACGTCAATGTTGCGTTTTATTCGGCTCAGATCAGCAGCGACTACAGTGCATTTGCAACCCCGTATGTTTGGGAGAGTGGCCTGCCAACGCAGGTGCACTTCCAGTATGGCTACCGCCAACTACTCAGTAGTCTGGACGAGCATGCATTTAGGGTGACGTTTCGATGAAGCCTAATTCAAACATCGTTATTGCAACTGTAAGGGCGGGCGTCACAGTCACACAAGATGAGGTGTGGGTTACCTTCGCGGGCATTACCCCTCAGACGTTTGAACGGCTGAACCGGTTTGCTGAGCCGAACGGGATCGTGCTGATCGGTACTGACAGCGGGGATGTGGCGGTCGGGTACAGTGACGCGTTGGCGGTCCATACCTATCTGGCCGACGTGATCGGCCTGCAGGTCACGGCTGCTAGTGAGAATCAAGTCACAGCCGCGCGGGCACCCAAGGTCGAGTATGTCGATGAGGGTCCCAGCCGACAATCCCAGCGGGAGATTGACAAGGTTGTTAGAAAGTTCCTCGCTCAAGTCAAAGCTCGTGATATCAGGGTGCGCCGCATCGGTCCGACCATGTACACGTGGAAACACGAGCAGGGCACCGAGTATGACGACACCGGGTCGGACGTCCGCTGGGAGCTAAAGGTCACTGGCGGCCAGATACAGATCGGATGTTTTGACATCAAGCCGTTTTTCAAGGTTTTGCAGGGGATCGTGGACGCCCAGCTGCTTGTGCGCACCAGAAAAGACATCATCAAAGAGATGGACGACGACGCCCGTATTTAGACGGGAGAGGTCCACGTGAGCGTGCCAACTTGCCCGGCGTCAGCTATGATCAAGCCGATGCTGTCGGTTCGACGCCCTGTTGGTGGGTGACCCGTGGCCCTGTACGTGATCACAAATTTGACACAGGGTTCAGTCGTGTTACCGCCGCCACTGGGTGGCCGGCTGGATAAACACGAGACAATCCACCGCTCGGCCCCGGCGGGCATGACTGAGGCCAATCTAAACCGTAAGTACAGCGCGCTGAAGCGGATGATCCAGACTGGCCTGATCAGCATCACGACCGTTGAAGACCCGGATGTCGATGACAACGTTGAGGTCGCGACTGTATCGATGCTGCGTAGCGGCACCGGGACGGTGGGGATATTCACAGCAACCATCGCGGGTGCGCTGGCCATCGGTGACGTCGTGTGCAGTGTCCCGGGAGGTATAGCGCGGGTTGACGTCACCGACGTCACCAAAGTCCCGGCCATCGGGGTCTGCACCCAGATTGCTGGACCGACTGCCACCATCCAGTACACCGGTGAAGTGCTCGGCTATATAGGGCTCACACCGGGAAAATCACAATTTGTATCGCTCACCGGCCGGCCCAGTTGGCCCCCGCCGGTTCCCGCCCCAAGCTCCAGCGTGTTCTATTGTGCTGTCGGGATGGCACGTACGTCGTCGATTTTAACGCTTCAACCTTCTCCTTGGATGACCAAGATATTCGGGTGACCAGAATGAAAACCACAAACAAGAGCAAAACCAAGAAAGTCAAGCCAACTCAGCCGGAGGCCTTGCCGGCCGCGTCCGAACTCCTCCCTGAGGAACATGATCTCGGGTTGGTAGACCTCCGCATGCCGGAGACATCAAAGCTGACCCTCAACTGGCTGGACGCCGAGCGTCGAGCGCTGGCCAACGAGTCAAAGATCAAACAGCACGAGCTTGATTCGGTCTTGAAGGCAATCGACCCGGAAGGTCGGGTGCTCAGGCTTCAGGGCGAGATCCGGTCTCTGCTGATGAGCGCCCACCGGATGAGTGAGCAATTCGTGCAGGAGTCCAAGAAGGTGGCCGAGTCGCTCGGGTTGGACCAGACGGCCCAGTGGTCGTTCGACGACATCACTGGCAAGATCCATGTTCACGAGGTCACACCAGTGGCGACGGAACCCGAGATTGAAACACCAAAGAAGTAGTTATATTGATGGCGTCTCGATTTCCGAGGCTTACTGAGGAGGTTTACTATGACCGCGCGCAATTTGCTTTTTATGAATCCCGACGAAGGCTATAATCAGGAATTGGCCCCAGCCGGGTCCGATACGGCCCTGTTGCCATCGACGGCTTTCTACGGGCTTCTCGACATGAACGGGGGCGGTGGCGGTCCCTTCAAGATCACCAACGTGTTGGCTGCGAGCGCGGCTGGTGATGCCTTGGTGTTTGGGCAAAACGGCGCCCAACTGGGTACAACCCAGTTCAATGCCAATGTGAACCTGAACGGGTTCAACATCAACAACCTCGCATCTCCCGGAGCGCCCGGTGATGCCGTCAACCGTGAATACGTCGATGCACTCATCAGCGGTTTCACGATTCACGAGTCTGTCCGCGTCAAAACTGCACACGGTCTTGGCACCCAAGCGGTCCTGACTGGTTCTGGTGGCACGGGTACGGTCACGCTTACCACGGAAACGATGGACGTCAAGCTTCACAGCGAAGCCCTGTGGACGACCATCACGTTCATCAGCCCTGCCAACATCGGCGCCGTGGCCAGCCAGATCAACAGCCAGTACGGCTCCGCTATCGCGTTCGTCAACGGCAACAACATCGACCTTAAGGACACCTATTGGGGTGCTTTCTCCAAGGTCGAGACCCAGAACGTCAACGCGGCAATCACCACCCAAGTCGGTATCCCCAACAGCGGCTCTGTTAGCGGTGTCGGATTTACCTCCGCGGGTTCTGGTGCAACCCACACGTTGACCGCGCCCTCCACGGCGGTGCTGTACAACACTATCGATGGCGTGTCGCTGGCTCTCAACAACCGCGTCTTGGTCTCGATGGAGTCCGGTATTGACTCTGTCAGCCACATCGACAACGGTGTCTACTACGTCAGCCTGTTGGGTGACGCAGGTGCAAACAGTTTCACCCTGCACCGTTCCACGGACGCAGATCAGGCGCTGGTCAACGAACTGGCCTCCGGCTTGTTCACCTTCGTCACCGACGGTGTAGCAAACATCAATACCGGTTGGACAGAAACCCTCGACATCGTGACGATGGAATCGTCTCCTGTGCAGTTTGCGCAGTTCTCGGGGGCACCCAGCCTGACCTATGATCAAGGTTTGATCCGGGTCCTCAGCAGCGTCAAGGTCGATCTTGACACTGCAGCTGGCACTACCGGCGCTGGCGCTGGTGGTGGGACCAGCGGGTTGGAATTTGACGTCAACAGCGCAACCGGCAAGCTGCGGGTTGCGGTGAATGCCACCAGCGGAGCCATTGAACGTTCCGCGGCTGGCGGGTTGAAGGTCAGGGTTGACGGCACGTCCATCACGGTGGTGGGTAACCAATTGGTCGCGGCGAGTTCATCCAGCTCGCCTACGGTCAAGGATCCGGTTGCCAATACTGTTGGGGCGGCTATTACCAAGGGCGCTCCGGTTTATGTGGCGGCCAACAACACCGTGGAACTTGGCGACACCGATACGGACGCGCATGCGCGTATCGTCGGGTTGGCCGCTACCGCGGTTCCTGTGCCCGGTGCTGCTGTCCCAGTCGACATTGTGCCGATTGGGTTGTTGTCCGGGGTTTGGGCCGGCACCGGCGTGGCCGGCGCCCCGTACTACCTCGCGTCTGGCGGTGGCCTCACGACCGCCCTTCCGGGGTCTGCCAAGCGGGTTATTCAGGTCGGTAAGGCACTCAACACGAACGATTTGCTGGTCATGATCCATGACTTCGGCAAAAAGGCCTAAGTTGTTGCAATAAAGTCTTAAATGCTGAGGGCCAGAGTTCCGCAGGCGGGGCTTTGGCCCTTAGCCTTTTCTGGGAGACTGTATGGTCGATAAAGTCAAACCGCTGAAGCTGGAGTCTCCGGACACAGGTGGCACCCAGACCGACGAGTACCCTACGTCGCTCAATCCGGCGCAGGATTTCGTTGAGTTGGCCGGGATCGTTATCGACGATGCCACCCACCGCGACGAAACCACGCAGGTATGGCGGGCTGACCTTGACATGATGTTCAAGGACGGCAACAACCCTGCTGGTTTTACGTTGACCCAGCTGTCTTTGACTGGTGGCACCGGGGTCCCAGCCACCCATGTTGGGCAGGTGCTGATCTCGGTAAACGGGACGACATTTGCGGCCAAACAGCCCCTGACTTCATTAAGTTCTGGGTGGCTTATCAACAATCTAGGCTACATGCTCGTAAGTGGGTAATTATGACCAATATCCTGCACAGCCAACAGACCGCCGCTGACGGTATCCATACGACCATTGCGTACTCGTATGCTGATGCCGCAGCTAGAGGTGATGCTTCAGGTTTTGTTGCGGGAGACATTGGTAAACTCGCCCTTCAGGCAGACGACGGATCTGTTTGGATGCTGGCCAACAATAGCCCCATTGTGTGGACTGTCGTGGCCGGCCCGGGCGGGGCCGTTGTCCTAACGACAGATGTTCCCATTGATGTTGATAAAACAACTTCGGCGGTCGGGATAGCCATAAACGCCGCAAGGTCAGATCACAAGCATGACGTCAGTACAGCTTCCGCGGCCGCTAACCCGCCCGGCACAACCAGCGCGGAGGGGTCTGCCAGCTCACTGGCTAGGGCGGATCACACCCACGCACTTCCTGACTACGGGTCGACCAGCGGAACAATCGCAGAGGGCAATGACTCTAGATTTACAGACGACCGGGTAGCCAGCGGCCTACGGACTGCCACCACCGTGGTGGTAATTTCGTCGGCCGCGGCCCCGTCGGCCGGCCAAGCCCTTATGGCGTCCAGCACCACGGCAGCCTCTTGGGTGACACCTCTTGCCTTGACCGCCGCGGCTCCGGCAGATGTGACCAAGGCGGCTGCCGTGGTCGGTGTGGCTACGGCGGCGGCACGGGCCGACCATAAGCACGACGTAAGTACGTCCGCCACAGGCTCAGCGTCTGTAGGAGCCAGCGCGTCCGAGGGGTCTGCCACCAGTCTAGCCCGCAGTGATCACGTTCACGCGTTTAGTGCGGCTGCCCCAGCCACTATTGGGACCTCCAATGCGGCCGGGTCTGCCACCACATTTGTACACTCAGACCATATCCACGCCCACGGAAGCCAGACCGTAGACACCCAGCACGCCTTGGTGGTAGCCGCCACTAGCCATGGCTTTATGGACAAGGCCGACAAGACAAAACTGGATGACGCGTCTAGGTCCTTCCTTGGCTGGGGCAACGACAGTGTTTCGTCCTCAACCACTACCCGGTATCTTACGCCCGGGTACGGTGACGCAATTTCTCGAACCGCCCCGATCCAGATGGAGATTACCCGCCCCGGAACACTCAGAGATCTGAGGGTAAGACACAATGTCACAGCCGGTAACGGAAATGCAATTGTGTACACCGTTAGAGTAAACGGCGTGGCCACGTCTATAACGGTGTCACTGGCGTCCACCAGTACGGCCGGGGCAGACACGGCCAATACCGCTGCGGTAGTTGCTGGCGACCGTGTAGACGTCCAAGTTACCAAAGCCGCTAGTGTTGGAACATCACCGTCAGACATCCAAGTAATGCTCGATTGTGCTCAGTGAGGACATAGATGGCCGTCTACCGTTACAGACTGAGCAGTCCCAGTGCCTCACGGGTCGGTAAGGCGCTGGACGTTGTCCCAACTATCAGTACTCAATACCCTCCCATTTTCGTCGACGTCACCACCACAGGCACTAAGGACGACCTAGACGAGGCCATGGCTCGTGAGGGGTATGCGTACGATTCAACGGCGCCTACAACGACTGTTGACGTACAGGCTGGCGCTGCAAGCTCGCCGCCAGCACAGATCAGAGAAGTGGCGATTGCAGGCAAACCATTCACATCTGTATCGGCAGCAATTGCCGATATCACGGATGCGACATCGACCAAACCGTACACTGTGTTGGTTTATCCCGGTGTTTACACAGAGTCACCAATCACGATGAAAGCCTACGTCCACGTAAAGGGCGTCGGTGGCTGGTTTGACACTGTTTTGGCAACCAACGATAATTCAAACAACTTTATCAATCTCGCCGCTGGCGGCTCACTCAGCCATGTGGCCGTGGTGGGTCCTACCGGCGCCGGATTTGCGGCCCTTGACTACCAAGGGACCGGGACCACACCGTGTATTGTCGACGACATTGTGATCAGGAAAGGCTACTACGGTGTCAATGTACACCCGGCATCTTCAGGGACGCTACACTGCCACTCAGTTGTGAACCAGTACGCTGGCACGCAAATCAACCAGTTCATGCGTGTCACTAATGGTAATCTGACGGCAATCACTTGCTCTTTTATGTCAGGGCCTTCGGCCTCAGTTGTTACCGGTTGGTACGTGTCGGGTTCTAGCGCAAGCGCTACGTTGGATACATGTTCTTTCCGCGGGGCAGGTTCTACGGACGCCCTGTTCGTAGACAGCGGTGCCGTTGTCAGGTCACACGGGTTGTCAATTGACGCTGGAATAACCGGGATCCACATAGGAGCTACCGGTCCTATCGTTGACATTGGTGCTGTTGGTACCCGTATTGCCGCCACAGTAACAACAGCTGTCAAAACAGACACTGCTGCATGTTTGATATCG
>Ga0315287_10003576_pt1 | contig 14999 bp, 14 predicted proteins | sample YL17G11_0_MG_FD_205037 | JGI IMG/M metagenome (GOLD analysis project Ga0315287, IMG submission 205037) | Sediment microbial communities from Yellowstone Lake, YNP, Wyoming, USA - YL17G11_0 | ecosystem: Environmental > Aquatic > Freshwater > Lake > Sediment | place: USA: Wyoming | collected... | reverse complement strand
GTTCGCGGGTCCGTGATGTCATTCGCGGTTTCGGTCGCGGGGAGATCGAGAGGGATCCCCTTCTGGAGCATCGGCGCCGCGAGCATCGAGATGATCAACAGGACGAGCATCACGTCGACGAGCGGCGTGATGTTGATCTCGGCCAGGGCGCGATGCCGTCCCGAGCGCCCGCCGCCGTTTCCGAGTGAGGCGCCCACGTCAGCTCCGCCGGCCCAGCACCCGGTGGATCATGTCCGCGGAGAACTCGTCCATGCCCGCCTCGAACAGCCGGAGCTGGCGCATGAAGTGGTTGTAGCCGATCAGGGCGGGAATCGCGGCGGCCAACCCCGCCGCCGTCGCGACTAGAGCCTCGGCGATCCCCGGGGCATACGCCTGAAGCGACGCCGTGCCCGTGACGCCGATGCCGTGAAAGGCGTTCATGATCCCCCAGACCGTGCCGAACAAACCGATAAAGGGCGTGGCGCCGGCGGTCGTCGCCAAAAAACCGAGGCTCCGTTCGAGCTCGGTGATCTGAACCGACGCGTTCTTGCGCAGCACGCGGTCGAGGGCCGAAACGGTCGCCGGGTCGGCGCCTTCTTGCGGGGGAGGGTTCAACGAGATTTCGCGGAAGGCGGCCCGGAACAGGTGAGCGAGAGGGCTGTCGTGAAGCGTCGCCGTCGCGTCCTGGATCGCGGCCAAACCCCCGCCTTTCTTGAAGCGGTCGAGGAACGCGTCGGATTCGCGCTGCGCGCGCGTGAAGGCGCGCCACCGCTCGGCCATGATCCCCCACGACGCGACGGAAAAGCCCAGGAGGACGAACAGGACGAGCTTGGCCATCGGGCCGGAGCTCATGACGAGTCCCCAAACGTCGAGTCCGGATTGAGATGCGCAAAGGAGGGGGAGCACGCGCGAATGGTACGCGACACCCTCCGGCGGGACAAGCGGACCGTGTTATCCTCGCGCTCCCGTAACCGCCTTCCTCGAGCGGACCCCATGCTCAAGACGCTGCGCATCCGCAACCTCGTGACGATCGAAGACCTCAGTGTCGAATTCGGCCGGGGGTTGAACGTGTTGACCGGCGAGACCGGCGCCGGGAAGTCGATCGTCGTCGACGCGCTCGGCCTGGTCGCGGGAGAACGGGGCGACAGCGCGCTCGTCCGCTCCGGCGCCGACCGCGCGGTGATCGAGGCGGCTTTCGAGCTCGCGCCGGATGACCCTCTTGCGGCGCTGCTTTTGGCGCGCGGCCTCGACGCCGGGGACGAGACGCTTGTCGTGCGCCGCGAACTTTCGGCGTCGGGCTCGGGGCGCGTGCTCATCAACGGGTCGCCGTCCACGGTGGGCGTCTTGCGCGAGCTCGGCGAGTCCCTTGTTGACCTCCACGGCCAGCACGAGCATCAAGGGCTCTTAGGGCCCGAGCGGCACCTAGCACTCCTCGATGACTACGGCGGGCACGACAGCGCCCGTTCTGCAGTGGCCGCGGCGTCCGGCAGAGCCCTCGAAGCCGAAGCGCGTCTTGCGCGCCTTCACGAGCTCGGGCGCGAAGGGCAAAAACGTGCCGAGATTCTGCGAGAGACGCTCCGCGAGATCCGCGGCGTCGACCCGAAGCCCCAAGAGCTCGAAACGTTGAGGCGCGATCGCGCGATCCTTCAAAACGGCGCGCAGATCGTCGAGCTGCTCGACCAGTCGATCGCGCGATTGGACGAAGGCGACGACCCGGCGATCGCGTCGCTTCACGCTGCGGAGCGGCGGGTCGCGGAACTCGGCCGCATCGACCCTGCGCTCGCGCCGATCGCCGTGCGCCTCGAATCGGCGCGCCTCGAGCTCGAGGACGCGCGCGATACGCTTTCCTCTTATCGCGACCGGCTGGATTTCGACCCTGCACGTCTCGAGTCGATCGAGTCCCGGCGCGCCGCGATTGAACGGCTACTCCTCAAGTGGGGGCCTTCGGAAGAGGACGCCCACGGCGCGGCCGATCAGGCCGAGCGCGAACTCGCCACGATCGACAACCTGGACGCCGAGATCGCAGCAGGGGAACGGGCGCTCGCCGTGGGCCGGGAGGGCTACGCCGCCGCCGCCGCGATCCTCTCCCAACGCCGGGCGAGCGCCGCGACGCGACTTGGTCCCGCCATAGCAGGCGAGCTGAAACCCCTGGCCTTCGGGAAGGCGCGCTTCGAAGTCGTGCTCACGCCCAAGCCCGGCGGTTCGTTCCATCCCGCAGGCGCCGAGCGTGCCGAGTTCTTCCTTGCCGCCAACCCCGGCGAGCCGGCGCGGCCGATCGGGCGCGCGGCGTCGGGCGGCGAGCTCTCCCGTCTGATGCTCGCCCTCCACGTCGTGCTCGACGGCGACTCGCCCGGACGGGTTTTGGTCTTCGACGAGGTGGATGCCGGCGTATCGGGGAGCGTGGCGGTTGCGGTCGGCGCCCGGCTGGCCCGGCTGGCCGCTAAGCACCAGGTTTTGTGCGTGACCCACCTGCCTCAAGTCGCGGCCCACGCTAACGGCCATTACCATGTGTTGAAGCGCGTGGCCTCGGGGCGCACTCATACGGAGATCATCCCGTTGACGGGGGACGAGCGGGTGAACGAGTTGGCCCGTATGCTCGGAGGGCGGCAGGCGACCGACGCCTCGCGAGAAAACGCCGCGGAACTGCTCGCCGAGGCCGCGGAAGCAAGCCGGACGCGTGGGAGGAATTGACGGGATGCGTATCGCGGTTTACCCCGGGACCTTCGACCCCGTGACCTTCGGCCACCTCGACCTCGTCGAACGTGGCCGCAAGCACGTCGACAAGCTGATCCTCTCGATCCTCAGAAACGAAGACAAGCAGACGCTGTTCACGGTCGACGAGAGGGCGGCGTTCCTGCGCGACGCGGTGGCCCCTTGGGACAACGTCGTCGTGGACGCCTTCGACGGGTTGCTCGTGGACTACGCGGAGCGAACCGGAGCGAGTCTCATCCTGCGCGGACTGCGCGCGGTGTCGGATTTCGAGTACGAGCTCCAAATGGCGATGATGAACCGCCGTCTCGCCCCCGATCTCGAAACGGCGTTCCTGATGCCCAACGAGGCGTTTTCCTACGTGTCGAGTCGACTGGTCCGCGAAGTGGCGCGCCTCGGCGGCGACGTCTCCGGGCTGGTTCCGCCCGCCGTGGCCAAGGCGTTGGAAGAGAAGTTCGGGCGCGGCACGCGCCGTTGAGATCGATCGCCGTCCTGGCGCTCGCGCTCGCGCGCGACTACTTCACGAGGGCGCTCAAGCTCGATCCGGGTTTTCAGAGGGCGGCGGACGCCCTTCGCGATCTTAACTCCGCGCATCCTTGACCCTCTTCACGAGCGGCCCGTATACTCGGCCCGTATGTCCCGCCTGGTCAGCATCTTCCTGGCGGTGTTCTTCTCCGCCGCGGCGGCGACCGCAGGGACGTCCGTCCGTTTGGTGCGTTTCGAGACGGACATCAACGCCGCAACCGCCAAGCGCATCGTCGAGGCGATCGATGCCGCAGACCAGGCGGGCGACGCGCTCTTACTCATCGAGCTCGACACTCCGGGCGGTTCGGTGGATACGACCGAGACCCTCGTCAAGAAGATGCTCGCCGCCAAGACCCCGATCGCGGTCTGGGTCGGACCGTCGGGGGCGAGGGCGGCCTCGGGAGGTTTCTACCTGTTGATCGCAGCCGACATCGCCGCGATGGCCCCCGGGACGAGAACCGGAGCCGCGGCGGTCATCTTCGGGATGGGAAAGAGCGAAGAGGGGGACCTTCTCCTCAAGAAAGCCACGAACGACCTGGCGGCCCTGGCCCGATCGATCGCCGAGCATCGGGGACGGTCGGTCGAAGCGTGCGACAAGGCCGTCATCTCCGCCGCGTCGTTCACCGATGCGGTGGCGTTGAAAGAAGGCGTCGTCGACCTCGTCGCCAGGGACCGCGACGACCTGCTCCGCCAGCTTGAAGGCCGCAAGGTGACCCACTTCGACGGCCGCGTCACGACGCTCGCCTTGGCGGGCGCTTCCATCGTCGAGCCGGTCCGGACGAAGGCCGCGAAGCTCGAGGAGCGGGTCTCGGGGTTCCTCGCCAACCCGACGGTCGTCTACCTCTTGTTTCTGATCGGTCTCGCGGGGCTCTACGCCGAATTCAACCACCCCGGGACGTGGGTCCCCGGCCTCGTGGGGGCGATCGCGCTGATCCTCTTCGCGTTTTCCGCGCAGCAACTCCCCATCTCGGCCATCGGGTTCATGCTGGTCGTCACCGGTCTCGCCCTGTTCGTGCTCGAGGTGAAGATCGTGTCGCACGGCCTGCTCGGCGTGGCCGGAACGATCGCCGTGATCGCGGGGTCGGTGCTGCTGTTTCCCGGGTCGGGGCGGGATCTCCGGCCGCCGCTTCTCATCGTGCTGCCGGGGAGTCTGACGCTCGCGGCGTTCTGTTTCGTGGCCACCCGATTGGCGATCAAGGCGCGTCACACGCACCCAACGACCGGCGTCGAGGGCCTGCGTGGAGAGATCGGCGTGGTCGAGCAGCCTTTGGAGCCCGACGGAACGGTCTTCGTTCACGGTGCCTTGTGGAAGGCGACCGCGGCCTCCGGTTTTCTCCCGGCCGGAACCCGGGTGCGCGTCGTGCGCGTCCGGGATCTCATCGTCGACGTCGAGCCCGTCGACGCCACGGGCTGACAGGCGCTCTCTAGGGAGGTCCCATGTTCGGCATCGAGGCGTCCGCAGGTTTACTCGTCGCGCTGGTCGTCGTCGTTTTCGTCGTCGCCAACTCGATCAAAATCCTCCCCGAGTACGAGCGGGGCGTCGTGTTCCGTCTGGGCCGCCTGCGCCCGATGGACTACGGCCCGGGGATCTTCTTCTTGATTCCGATCGCCGATCGGATGGTGCGCATCTCCTTGCGGACGGTCGTCCACGACGTCCCGCCGCAAGACATCATCACGCGCGACAACGTGTCGGTGAAGGTCAACGCCGTCGTTTACTATCGCGTGATGAACCCTCGCCGCGCGGTCGTCGACGTCGAGAATTTCCACTACGCCACGAGCCAGCTGTCGCAGACGACGCTGCGCTCCGTGCTAGGCCAGGTGGAGCTCGACGCGCTGCTCTCCGAGCGCGACAAGCTCAATCAGCAACTGCAGACGATCCTCGACAAGCACACCGACCCCTGGGGAATCAAGGTGTCCGCGGTCGAGGTGAAGCACGTCGACTTACCCGTAGAGATGCAGCGCGCGATGGCCAAGCAGGCCGAGGCCGAGCGGGAAAAACGCGCGAAGATCATCCACGCCGAGGGCGAGCGTCTCGCCGCGACGGCCCTTTCGGCCGCCGCCGACGTCTTCGGCCAGAACCCGGTCACCCTGCAGCTGCGCTACCTCCAGACCTTGACCGAGGTCGCGTCGGAGAAGAACTCCACGTTGATCTTCCCTCTTCCCATCGAGCTGCTCCGGCCGTTTCTCGGGAACAAATGAGCGAGCGGCGAGCCGGCTCGGGCGTGAAGCCGGTCGCGGAGGCCAAGCCTCGGGCGCGGCGGGTGAAAGGGGCCACCGCGCCCAAGGCTCCCGACGTCTTGGCCGCGGCGCTCGCCGTCACGCAGTGTCTCGAGCTCGAGGGACAGCTCCACGCCTTCCTCGAGGTCGCGCGGGGCTGGGCCGGGGCCGTCGACGGCGCCGGATTCGGCCCCGACCCCGAGGGAGCAGGGTTGGCTCCCCTCGCGACGACGATGCAGGCCGACGATCCTCGACTCGAGTCCTTGAAAAACGCCGTGCGTTCGCGCGGGGTCTCGGACTGGGCGGAGGGGGCGTTCCCCCTGGCGGCGGACGGCGTGCGCGCTCTGGCGGTGCCGCTGCGCGTCGATCACGGGGGAACGGTCGGCGTCGTCGTCTTGCTCGACCCCGCCCGGGACGTCGCGGGAGCGTTGACCGAACTCGCCCACGGCGTCCGTCCCGCGGTCGGGAACGCGATGCAGGTGCGGGCGATCCGAGAGCTCACCATCAAGGACGACACGGCCTCCTGCTACAACCGGCGGTACTTCGAGGAGTTCATCCTCGAGGAAATGTCGCGCGCCAATCGATTCAAGACGCCGATGTCTTTGATCTTTTTCGACATGGACAATCTGAAGGACGTCAACACGCGGCTCGGGCATGCGGCGGGAAGCCGCACGCTCCTCGAGGTTTCGGAGCGCGTGCGCGGGAAGATTCGCAAGTTCGACAAGTTGTTCCGCTTCGGCGGGGACGAATTCTGCATCGTGCTCCCGGAGACCGAGTGGCACGGCGCGACGGAAGTCGCCGAGCGCGTGCGCGAGGTGATCTCGGGGCGCCCGTTCCTCACGGCGTCGCGCGGATCGCAGGGTGCGCAGCCGATGACCGCGTCGTTTGGCATCGCGTCGTTTCCGCTCCACGCGCGCACCAAAGAAGAGCTGGTGCAGCGCGCCGACCGCGCCATGCAGTCGGTGAAAACCACGACGAAAAACGCCGTCGCCACCGCGGAGCGGCGGAAGGACCCCGATGGATCCTGACGTGACGTCCCGGGACGAGCCGAAAGAGCTGAGGCTCGAGGGGTGGGTCCTTGCGGTTGCGGGGGGCGTGCTCGTCGCGCTCTTGTACGGCTCTTTTCAGCTCGGTCGAGCGGTCGAGCGGTGGGGCGCCCCGGCTCGGGCGGCGTCCGCGCCGAGCGATCCCTTGGGCGGCGTCGAGCAAGAGGTCGTCGATGCGACCGAGAAGCTGACCTTCTTCGACACGCTTTCGGGCTCCGGGAAGGAAGCCGAGCCGGCCCGCGAGGCGAAGGCCAAGCCCGCCGTACCCGAGCCGGCCGAAGTGTCGTTGACCCCTGGGACCTGGTTCGTCCAGGTCTTCGTCGGGCGCGATCGGCAGGCCGCCGAGGAGGTCGTCCGGTCGCTGAAAGCGAAGCGCTATCCCGTGCGGATCGACGGGGTGTCGGAAGGCGCGTCCTCGAAGCTGTTCAAGGTCAGAGTGGGCGGTTTTCCGACCAAAGAGGCCGCCGAGTCCGGGGCGGAGCGGCTTCACGGCGACGGCCATACCGGCACCTGGGTGGTTCACCTCACCCGCTGAGCGCGTCCCGTCCCTATGCTATTTTTCGTCAGCGGCTTGCAAGGGACCCTCTCGGTCCTAGATTTCCTCGCGGCGGAGGGGTAACCGTGGCTGGTCCGGACCTACAGGAACTCAATCAGAGGATCGAGGCGTTGACCGTCAAGGTCGAGACGCTGCGGAGGTTCCTTTGATGTCGACCTCAAGCGCAAGGAAATCGACGCCTTGGAGGCCGAGCTGAGCCAGCCCGAAGTCTGGGGCGACCCGGAGCGAGCGAAGGTTCTGAAGCAGCGGCGGTCGCGGTTGACCGAAAACATCGAGAGGGCCGATGCCCTGGGTCGCCTCCTCGACGATGCGCGGACCTTTCACGAGCTCGCGCGCGAGGGAGAAGACGTGCTTGCGGATCTCGTGACCGCGGTCGACACCCTAGGAGAGCGCGTCGAAGAGACCGAGCTGGCGACCCTCTTGACGGGGAAGCACGACGCGTCCAACGCGATCCTGGAGATCCACCCGGGCGCCGGCGGAACGGAATCGCAAGACTGGGCGGAGATGCTCTACCGCATGTACGTGCGCTGGGCCGAGCGGCGCGGATTCAAGGTGTCCACTCTCGACTGGCAGGCGGGCGAAGAGGCCGGGTTGAAGAGCGCGACGATCGACGTCTCGGGCCCCAACGTGTACGGCTATCTCAAGGCCGAGCGCGGCGTCCACCGCCTCGTGCGCATCTCGCCCTACGACGCCCAGGCTCGCCGCCACACCTCGTTCGCGTCGATCGACGTGATCCCCGAGGTCGATAACGACGTCGATATCGTGATCGAAGACAAGGACCTGCGGATCGACACCTACCGGTCGTCCGGCGCCGGCGGACAGCACGTCAACGTCACGGATTCGGCGGTGCGGATCACGCACCTTCCGACCAACATCGTCGTGACCTGCCAGAACGAACGGTCGCAGCACCGGAATCGCGAAGTCGCCATGGGCGTCCTCCACGCCAAGCTCGCGAGTCGGGCCCGCGAGGAAGCCGAAGCGACCATGGCGAAGGAAATCGGCGAAAAGAAGAAGATCGAGTGGGGCCACCAGATCCGCTCGTACGTGTTGGCCCCCTACCGGATGGTCAAGGACCACCGGACCGGTTTCGAGGTCGGCGACGCCGATCGCGTGTTGAACGGCGACATCGACGGGTTCATCCGGGCCTTCCTGACGAGCGGGCGCGAGGCGAGCCTTGCGCAAGGACTGAAGGGATGACGAAGGACCCGACGGGTCGCTTGGACTTGGGCGCGCTCGACGATCGCGCGGGCGAGATCCTGAAGTCCGTGATCCAGGCTCACGTCCTGACGGGCGAGCCGGTCGGCTCCCGCACGCTGTCGCGAGCTTCGGGCCTCGATCTGTCCCCGGCGACCATCCGCAACGTCATGTCCGACCTCGAGGAGCGCGGCTTGCTGAGCCAGCCGCACGCCTCGGCCGGACGCGTCCCAACCGATCTCGCCTACCGCCTGTACGTCGACCGGTTGATGAGCCGGCCTCCCATCGATATCGGCCACGCGCAAGCGATCGACGAGGCGCTGTTGCACCGGCGCGGAGAGATCCCGGAGCTTCTAGGCGAAGCCGCGCGCCAGCTGTCGCGCGTTTCGCAGCACGTCGGCGTCGTGTTGGTCCCGGACATGCGCCGGATCGTGGTCGAGCATCTCGAATTCGTGCGCCTCGACGCGCAACGCGTCGTCGCGATCCTGGTCGATCGCTCCGGCGTCGTGCACAACCGCATCCTCGACCTCGAGGCCTCCTTCGATCAGCCCGATCTGGATCGCGTGGGCAACGAGTTGTCCCGGCGCTTCGCCGGCCAGACCTTGAACACCATTCGCGAGGCGATCGCCCGCGAGCTCCTCGAGGAGCAATCCGCCTACGATCGCCGCCGCGCGCGCCTGCTCGAGCTTGGCCGGGATGCCTTGGCCGTCGACGAGGATGCGACCGACGTGCTCGTGGAGGGGGCCTCGAACCTGGTCGGAGCGCTGGAGTTCAACGATCTCGAGCGGACGAAAGAGCTCTTGCGCACGCTCGAGCAGAAGGGGCGCCTGGTCGACCTGCTCGAAAACGTGCTGACGGGCCAAGGCGTCCAGGTCGTCATCGGCCACGAGAACCCGGTCTCCTCCCTGTCCGATCTCTCGGTTGTCGCGACGACCTACCGGGCGGGGGACCGCGTGCTCGGAACGGTCGGCGTCGTCGGGCCCACGCGCATGGAATACGCCCGCGCGATCGCCCTCGTCGACTATCTGGCGCACGTGCTGACGCGCTTCCTCACGAACCCGGGTGCCTGAGATGAGCGGCAGGCCTCAAGACCGCGCGACGCCGGGGCTCCCCGAGGACTCCGGCTTCGCGGACGACGTCGAGATCTTGGAAGTTCTGGGCGTGGACGAAAACGGCGCCCCCTTGGCCGGCGCGGACCCCGACGACGTCGAGGTCGTGTTCGAGGAAAAGGACTCCGCCGGGGAACCCGAGTTCCCCGTTGGAACCTACTCGCCGCCGGTCGAGGACATCGACGTGCGCGAGCGGCTGCTCCGGTTGCAAGCCGATTTCGAGAACTTCAAGAAGCGGATCGAACGCGAGCGCTTCGACCACTTCCGCTACGCGACCTTCGAGCTCGTCGGCCGGATTCTCCCCGTGCTCGACAATTTCGAGCGCGCGATGAACGCCGCCCGCCCCGGTGTCCCGAGCGATGCGTTGATCGAGGGCGTTGCGCTGATCCAGAGGCAGCTCTTGGCCGAGCTCGAGGCCGAGGGTCTGCGCGGCATGGAAAGCGTCGGCGAGTTGTTCGATCCCGAGCGGCACGAAGCGGTGGCGACCGATCCGGACTCGCCGCTTCCCGTGCATACGGTGACCCACGTGTTCCAGCGAGGTTATTTTCTCCACGACCGTGTCTTGCGGCCCGCGATGGTCCGCGTTCGCGTCGATGAGTCCGAAGGCGGCACAGCCACCGGCGACCGGAAGGAGTCCTGACATGGGCAAGGTGATCGGCATCGATCTCGGTACGACGAATTGCTGCATCGCGGTGATGGAAGGGGGAAAGCCCAAGGTCATCGCGTCTCGCGAGGGAGCCCGCACGACGCCCTCCATCGTCGCGTTCACGCCGCGCGGGGAAAAGCTCATCGGGCAGATCGCCAAGCGCCAATCCTTGACGAACCCGCAGCACACCATCTACTCGGTGAAGCGGCTCATCGGGCGCAAGTTCGATTCCCCCGAGGTCGGTAAGGCGCGCCAGATCGTTCCCTACGAGATCGTCGCCTCGGCGAACGCCGACGCGTGGATCAAAGTGCGCGACCGGGACTACTCGCCCCAGGAGATCTCGGCTTACCTCCTCACGCGTCTCAAGGAGATGGCCGAGGACTACCTCGGGTCCGAGGTCTCAGAGGCGGTCATCACGGTCCCAGCGTACTTCGACGACTCCCAGCGCCAGGCGACGAAAGACGCCGGGAGGATCGCCGGGCTGACCGTCTTGCGCATCGTCAACGAGCCGACCGCGGCCGCGCTGGCGCACGGTCTCGACGAAGGCACGAAGGCGCGGAAGATCGCTGTCTACGATCTGGGTGGCGGCACGTTCGACATTTCGGTGCTCCAACTGGGCGACGGCGTCTTCGAGGTCAAGTCCACCTCGGGCGATACGTTCCTAGGCGGAGAGGATTTCGACCAGCGTATCGTCGACTGGCTGCTCGCGCTGTTCCACGGGGACACGGGCATCGATCTCCGCTCGGACAGGTTGGCGCTCCAGCGCCTGAAAGAGGCGGCCGAAAAAGCCAAATGCGAGTTATCCCGGCTCGAGGTCGCGGAGATCAATCTCCCGTTCATCTCGGCGGACGAAAGCGGGGCGCGACACCTCAACACGACGCTGACGCGAGCGAAGTTCGAGGATCTGGTCGAGGACCTCATCGAAAAAACAAGGGGGCCTTGCGAGGAGGCCCTCCGCCTCGCGGGCTTACGCCCCGCCGATATCGACCAGGTCGTGCTCGTCGGCGGCCAGACCCGCACGCCGAAGGTCATCGAGACCGTCCGCCAGATCTTCGGCCGCGAGCCGAACTCCAGCATCAATCCGGATGAGGTCGTGGGCATAGGCGCCGCGATTCAGGCCGGCATCCTCAAGGGCGACGTCAAGGACATGGTCCTCCTGGACGTGACCCCTTTGTCTCTGGGCATCGAGACGAGGGGCGGGATGTTCACCAAGATCATCGATCGCAACTCCACGATCCCGACGCGCAAGGCGAGGATCTTCACGACCGTCGCGGACAACCAGTCGAAGGTCGAAGTCCACGTGCTCCAAGGCGAGCGCGAGATCGCCGCACACAACAAGTCGCTCGGCCGGTTCGATCTCGTCGGCATGCCGCCGGCGCCCAAGGGCACCGCCCAGATCGAGGTCACGTTCGACATCGACTCGAACGGCATCGTGAACGTGTCGGCCCGCGACATGGCTACCAAACGCGAGCAGAAGATCCTCGTCACGCCGGCCGGGGGCCTCTCCGAGTCCGAGATCGCCTCGATCATCGAGGACGCGCAAAAGCACGAGGAAGAAGACCGGCGACGATCCGAGTTCATCAGGGTCCGCACGCGGCTCGAAGGGCTCGTCGAATCGAATCAGAAGACGTTCGCGGAGTTCGGCGCGATGCTCCCGCCGGACCAGCAGGGGAACGTGCGCAAGATCCTGGAGACGGCGCGCAAGGCGCTCGAGGGCGGCAGCGCCGCCGAGTGCACCGCGGCGCTCGAGCGCATCGGCGAGGTCGGTCGTATCCTGTCCGATGTCATCCTCTACGATCCGGGCGCATTCTCGTCCGGCGAGGACGGCGGCGAGGCCAAGGCAGCGGCCGGCGGCGAGACGGCGGATACGGTCGAGGAGGCATGATTCGTTGGAGGAGCGGGACTACTACGACATTCTCGGGGTTACCAAAGACGCGTCCTCGGACGAGCTGAAAAAGGCGTACCGGCGTCTCGCGCTCAAATTCCACCCTGACAGGAATCCGGGGGACAAGTCCGCGGAGGGCCTGTTCAAAGAAGCCGCCGAGGCCTACGCGGTGCTCTCCGACCCCGGCAAACGCGAGCGGTACGACCGTTTCGGACGCGAGGGGCTCGGCGCGCAGCCGGGGTTTTCCGGGTTCGACCAGGAAGTCTTCGGCGACTTCGGCGACATCCTCGGGAATCTGTTCGGCTTCGGGACCATCTTCGGCGGAGGCCGCCGCGGCCCGCGCGCCGGGCAGGATCTCCGCTACGACCTCGAGATCACTTTCGAACAGGCGGCCGCGGGCTACGAGGCGCCGATCGTCATCCCGCGCCTCGACCGCTGCGCTACGTGCAACGGGACCGGGGCGAAAGGGAAGGATGGCGTCAAGACCTGCTCGACGTGCCGTGGCCGCGGCCAGGTCGCCTTCCAGCAGGGGTTCTTCACGATTGCCCGCACCTGTGGCAGCTGCGGAGGCGCCGGCAAGCGCATCGTGACGCCGTGCGGCGCGTGCGCCGGCAAGGGACGCGTGCAGGCCACCTCGACGATCACCGTCCGCGTCCCCGCGGGGGTGGATGACGGCATGCGCCTGAGGGTCTCGGGCGAAGGGGAGGCGAGCGGCGACGGAGGTTCTCCGGGCGACTTGTACGTGGTCCTTCACGTCGCGCCGCATTCGATCTTCCATCGCGACGGCGCGCAGCTTCATTGCGAGATTCCGATCACCTTCGCGCAGGCCGCGCTCGGGACGACCGTGCGAGTCCCTCTGGTCGGCGGCGGCGAAGAGGAGCTCGACGTCGAGGCGGGAACGCAGTCGGGAACCGTGCTGCGCCTGCGCGGCAAGGGGCTCCCCGCGCTCGACCGGAGCGGGCGAGGCGACCTCCACGTCGCGATCCGCGTCGAGACGCCGCGCAGCCTCTCGGTCGAACAACGCGAGCTTCTCACGAAGTTGGCCGAGCTCGACGGTGTGGAAACCCCCGAGCGCGGGATCTTCGAGCGCGTCAAAGACATCTTCAATTGACCGCTCGCTGGCAGGTGCTGAGCGTGCGGATTCCGGATGCGTTGGACGACGAGATCGCCGCGGTATTGGGGAGCGGAAGCCTCGGTGTCGAGGTCGCGGCCTTCGGGCCCGGCCTGACCGAGCTGCGCGTGTACCTCCCCTCGGAGCAGGACGCGGGTGTCTGGCGCGAGCGCGCCGCCCACGTGCTCTCCGCCCACGGCATCCCGGCCGAGGCGTTTGCGCTGGCGATCGATCCCGTCGCGGACGGACGCTGGGTCGAGCGTTGGCAGGCAACGCTTGCGCCGATCCCGCTGGGCGGCCGCTTCGTCGTGTTGGCGACGGAGGCCGCGTTCGGCCACGGCGGGCGCGAGCCGATCCGGCTGATCCCGGGCATGGCGTTTGGCACCGGTGAGCACGAAACCACGCGCCTCTGCGCGACGGCGGTGGAGCAACAGGTGACCTCCGGGTCCCGTTGGCTCGATCTCGGCACCGGCACCGGCCTGCTCGCGATCGTCGCGGCGAAGTGCGGCGCCTCCCGCGTGCTCGCCGTCGACACCGACCCCGAGGCCGTCGCGGTCGCCTCCGAGGTTCTGGCCGCGAATGCGGCAGGGGACGCCGTCGAAGTGCGCGTCGGGTCGATCGACGAGCGCCGCGGCGAGACGTTCGACGGTGTCGTCGCCAACATCCAGTCGTCGTTTTTCATCGCGAACGCCGGCGCGATCGCCGCTGCTCTGGTGAACGGCGGCGTGCTGATCGCGTCGGGGTTCCTCGTGGACGACGTCGAGGAGATCGCCGCGGCGCTTTCCGCCACCTCGTTCCGGGTCGAGGCGCGCGCCTCCGAAGGGCCGTGGGCGTGCCTGCTCGCTCGGCGGGGTGCACGATGACCGACACTCTCCGCCGCGCCTTCCTCGCCGTGACCCCGAAGCCCGCCGATCGGGTCGATCTCGACCCCGACGAGTCGCATCACGTCGCTCGGGTGTTGCGGCTCAAGACGGGGGACGCCCTGGCCGTATTCGACGGGAAGGGGGGAGAGTGGGAGGCGACGATTGAGGTCCCCTCCCGCGACCGTGTGACCGTCGTCGTAGGCGGGGTGCGCGCGGGGCACGTCGAGCCCGAACTCCGCGTGGTCGTCTTCCAGGCCCTCACGCGCCCCGAGAAGCTCGAGTGGGTGCTCCAGAAGGGAACCGAAATTGGCGTCTCGGCCTTTCGGCTTGTCGGATCCGAGCGCGTCGAGGCGCCGCCGCCTTCCCCCTCCCGCCTGTCGCGCTACGAACGCATCGTGATGGAAGCGTGCAAGCAGTGTGGCCGGCGCGTCCTACCGGCGCTGACTCTGGGTTCGCTCGCGCCTCCCGACGGCGGGGTGCTCGCGATCATCCTGGCTCACGGGGCAGGCGTCGCCCCGCTCGGCTCGGTGCTCGCCGGGCCGAAGGCGGCGGAAGTGTGGCTCGCCGTGGGACCGGAAGGCGGGTTCTCGGACGACGAGATTGAAGCCGCGGTGGCCTCCGGATGGCGGCGCGCTTCGCTCGGCCCGCGCGTCTTGCGCACGGAGACGGCCGGCGCCATTGCGGCCGCGATCGTCCTTCACGCCTGGGGCGATCTCGGGCCGCCCCTGTAGGCTCCTTGCGGCCCAAGGCCGCCACGAGGAGTCTCGCGACCTCTGGCTGACGCTTCGCGCACGCGGGGGCGGCTTCGTCGGGATCGACAAACGTCTCGGCCGCCGGGAACGCAGCCGTAAGGGAACGCCTTTCGGGTCTGTAATCCCCCGGGTTGACTCCCCAAAATCCTGCACCTATGTTCGGGCTGAACTCACGACGTTCCCAGGTGGGGGAGTTTATGGAACTGCACATCAATGACCTGCTGAAAATCTGCGACGATCGCGGGGCGTCCGACCTCCATCTCAAGGCCGGGAGCCACCCGGTGATCCGCGTGGACGGCCGCCTGCTCCCCCTGACCGATCAGAAACGCCTGATGCAAGAAGACACCATCGGCATGGCGTTCAGCATCATGGGCGCGCGCCAGAAGCAGAAGTTCAAGGACAACTTC
>Ga0315287_10003575_pt1 | contig 15003 bp, 14 predicted proteins | sample YL17G11_0_MG_FD_205037 | JGI IMG/M metagenome (GOLD analysis project Ga0315287, IMG submission 205037) | Sediment microbial communities from Yellowstone Lake, YNP, Wyoming, USA - YL17G11_0 | ecosystem: Environmental > Aquatic > Freshwater > Lake > Sediment | place: USA: Wyoming | collected... | reverse complement strand
GACCGATTTGTACATCTTCCCAATACAATTGCGCGCGCTCCATATCTGCCTCCCTGAATCAAAGCTCCGCGGCGACCTCTTCCGGAGAGCGGTGGCACAGTACGATGTTCTTCACGACGCCGACCTTTTCCCCCCTCTGGTTGCTGAAATGGAATTCCAGGACGATCCAGAAGGCCTTGGGGTCGATCCGGATCGGCTTGATGTAGACGTCGCCGATCCTCGAGGTCATGGTCAGACGGTCACCCACCAGAACCGATGCGAACCATTCCCACTCCTGGGCCATGTTGATGAGAAATTTGCCCGGCGTGGGAGGCATGAGCGGTTCTTCGGCCGACCCGTCTGTCAGGCCGGCCATCATGGCGGGGGAACCGCGGCCCATGATTCCGAACAACGCCAGGGGGGGATAGGGGACTCCCCCGTAGGACGTCTTGCGGGCATATTCCGGGTCCAGATAGAGGGGGTTGTCATCATCCACCATCAGGCAGTAGCGCCTGATCGATTCGTATTCGATCGAATAGGGATAAACCATGGGCGGGGTTTCCCTTCCGATCATCTTTTTTGCCTCTTCGTAGATCTCGTCCGGGCTTTTCTTGCTCTCGGGCATAGACGGAACCTCCCTTTCTCGGCAGTCACGCCGGTTATACCGCCCTTCGGAAACGAGGCAGCGTGATTCCCTCGCTCATCGCTTCGAAGGTGACCTCCACCGGCATTCCGATGAAAATGTCCTCATTCCGGCAATCGATCAGGTTGCTGATCAGCCTCAGCCCTGCCTGTTCGATCAACTCTACCTCTACGATATTGTAAGGCACCTTGTCGGCGACGGCCGGATGGAGAGGATAGGCGATGACGGTCCAGCTCCAGACGCTGCCCTTTCCGCTCACCCGTGCCCATTGCTCCTTCCAGGAATGGCACTTGGGACACAGGGGGCGGGGATAGTGGCGATACCAGCCGCAGTCCCTGCATCTCTGGATGAGCAACTCGTGGCGCCTGCAGCCTTCCCAAAAGGGATTGTAATCGCTATGGGGCTCGGGCGGGGGCAGTCCTTCCAGGTAAGCCATGCTTTCACCTCCTCAAAATGAGCCCGCTCGTGGCCGTACCCGTCGCCCCGCAGACAAGGACGGTTTCGGCCCCGCCGACCTGGGCCTGGGCGGCGCCCCGTAATTGCCTTACCCCTTCGACGATGTGGTTGAAACCCTCCAGATTCCCCTCGGAAAGGTTGCCGCCGCTTGTGTTCAGGGGGATTTTCCCGTCCGGCCAGTCGAGATGCCCCCCCTCAACGAAGCCGCCGCCCTCGCCCTTACGGCAAAAGCCGAGATCCTCGAGAGCCATCAATACATAGCAGGTGAAGTCGTCGCAAATCTGGAGGACATCGATATCGGAGGGCGTCAGTCCGGCCATGGAAAAGAGCTGCCGTGACAGCAGGCTGGTTTCGTTTTCCGGGAGGGTGGGATCTTTGGTCCCGCGGGCCAGGCAGGGGCTTAAGGCCTGTCCGGCGGCCATGATGTAGACGGGCCGCTGTCTTAAGTCCCTGGCCCGCTCAGCGGTCGTTACAATGCAGGCGGCGGCGCCGTCGACATCCACGCACCGGTCCAGGATCCGCAGGGGATCTGCCAGCAGCTCCGATTGTTGATGGTCCTCGAGGGTCAGCGGTCGGTCGTGCATGATGGCATGGCTGTTCCGATTGGCATGCCGGCGGCAGGTGACGGCGATGGCGCCGAAATGGCGGCTCGTGGTGCCGTATTCATGCATGTGGCGGCGGGCGGCCAGGCCGGCATAGGCTGCCGGATCGAGAAGGCCGAAAGGCCGGGTAAATCCATTTTCATGCGGAGCGAGATCGAAGGCCATGCCGGGAACCGTGACCTTAGAAGCTCCATTCAATGATTTATAGCAGACCACATGCTCCGCCCGCCCTGCCGCTATTCCCGCCAGGGCGTGCATGATGCCGCCGGGCACCCCGCCCCCGGCGAATTCCGGTTCAATGAAAAAACCGACCCTGCGCAGCCCCAGAGCGCCGGCAATGGCCATGGCATCGACCCTGATGGGGTGGTCCCCCATGATGCCGTCAATATCTTTCGTATGCAGGCCGGCGTCCTCGATGGCGGCCGTGACGGCTTCCAGGGCGAGGCTCAGTTCGGAGCGGCCCGAGCGCAGCGTGACGGGGGATTGACCGATGCCGACGATGGCATACCTGTCCTTAATCGATTCCATGGCTTCTCAAGACCATCAGGTTTCACCGCTGTTGTCAGGTTCGGTTCGTCGGAAGTAGTACATCGTGATATAGGGTTCGACATCTTCAAAGACGACCGTTACCGGCATCCCGATCTCGATAGTCTCCGGCGGACAGTCGATCAGATTGCCCAACAGGCACAGGCCTTGCTGCTCCTGCAGTTCCACGCGCACAATGTTGTATGGTACCGGCATGCCGGGGAATATGGCACGCGTCACGATCGTGAACCCTGCCACTGTGCCCCGTCCGCTGACCCTGCTCCATCCCCTCTTCCAGGACCGGCAGGCGGGGCACAGGGGACTCGGGGGATGGCAGTAGGCGCCGCAATCCTCGCAGGCCTGGATCGTAAGCTCGTGTCTTCGGCACCCTTCCCAGAAACCTTCGCTTTCGGGATAGGGCAAGGGCAGCGGTATCGGAAGATAGGGCATGGCGTCACCTCCTGAGAATGATGCCGCTCGTGGGAACGGCGTTGCCGCTGGCACAAAGCACAATCTCGGCGTCCCTGACCTGGGCGGGCGCTGTGCCCCTCAGTTGCCGCACGCCGTCCACGATGAGGTTGAGGCCATGGATATAGGCTTCGGATAGATGGCCCCCGCTGGTATTGAGAGGGAGATCTCCGTCGGGCCACTCCAACCTGCCGCCTTCGGTGAAGGGCCCTCCTTCACCCCTTTTGCAGAAGCCGAAACTCTCCAGGGCGCAGAGCACATGGATGGTAAAATGATCGTAAATTTCCGCCACATCGACATCCGACGGCGTGATCCCCGACATGCCATAGAGGGCCTCGGCAAGCTGCCAGGTTTCGTCTTGCACGATCTCCGGTATCTTGTCCAGGATAAGTGCGTGGTTGGGGTACCACATGCCGGCCTGGGCGGCGGCCATGATGTAGACAGGCTGCTGCTTCAAGTCCTTAGCCCGCTCAGTGGAAGTGACGATGACTGCACAGGCGCCGTCGCTCTCCTGGCAGCAGTCGTACAGATGCAAGGGAGTCGAGATCATGGGGGAATTCATGTAGTCGTCCCGGGTCATGGGCCGATCGTAAAAGAAGGCATCGGGATTCCGATTGGCGTGCCTGCGCTCGGCGAGGGCAATGTTTGCCAGATGATCGCTCGTCGTTCCGTAGAGATGGAAATGCCTCGATGCCGTCAGGGCCGCCCCCTGGGCAGGACTCATCAATCCGAAAGGGATTGCCCAGCCGATGGGGCCGGGGACGCCCTTTCGCTCGGAGAACTTTTCGGCGAAGAGGCTGGCAAAATGTCCGAAGGCCACTTCCTGGCTCTGGCTGAGGGCGCGAAAGGCGACAACATGGGTTGCCAGACCCGCATTCACGGCGGCAGCGGCCTGGGCCACGCAGGCGCAACCGCCGCCTCCGCCGTACATGGTCTTGCCGAAAAATCGCAAATTCAATCCCAGGCTGTCCGCGATGCGAATGGGATCATTGCTGTCGAAACTGAACCGCATGATCCCATCGATGTCTCGCGGCCTCAAACCGGCATCATCTATGGCCGCCATGATTGCCCTGCAGGCGAGCGTGTACTGGCTTTCGGGAAGAGGTCTCTTCATGCTGCCGAATTTCGTCCACCCGATCCCGACGATACAGGTTTTGTCTTTGATGTTTGGCATCGGTGCCTCTTGAAAAGCCGATAGTGAAACAAGGATGGATAGATCAAAGGGTTGGCTATGCCGGTCTCGCTGCCTGCTTCCCTGAGTACCGCAATAGGCCGCCGGGACGATCAACAATGGTATTTGAAATATATGTTTGAAATAACAATTGGTTGAACAACAAAAACGAACGCTCGTTAGGCATTTGTAGGGCTATTTTTATAAGTTGTCAAGATATTTTTGCGCATACGGTTGGACTTCTAAGCAATCCCCGTAATAATCCCTCTGTCGTCGATATCGATTTTATAGGCCGGTGGCGCCATCCTCGCATCACTTCCTGCCGGGCATCATTCCTCTTCCCGGAGCGGGCATGCCGGGTACGGTCATCTGCTGATAACCGGCAGGTAGTTCAAACTGGCTGTCTGCCTGGGGGCCGATCCTGATGTTTTTATATTCCATGCTCCAACTTCCATCCAAGGCGGCGGCTTTTATCGGGAGGTTAATATCGGTGGCTATCCATTGATAAGATCTCAAGATGGATTTCCCCTCGTTGTGGGATATTTCATATTTTTTGCATGGATGTCCGTCTATCATTTCCTGTCCGACAAGCTTTCTATCCAGCTCGCCCTTCATCTTCTCTCTGGGAAGTACAGAAGGGTTCATTTTCACTTCCATATATGTCTTCTGTCCAGGCATGATCATCCAGGATTTTTTTAAATCCTGTCTGACGATGGTTATCGCTCCTGCTTCCTTGTCCTCCATGCGGAAAATAGGGACAGCGCCCCTTTTCCCGTCGTGAAAAGGGGCGCTGTCCCTATTTTCCGTCAGATACCGCGGAGCAATTCACGGGCGATGATCAGTTTCTGGATCTCGGAGGTGCCTCCGCCGATTTCCAGCAGCTTGGCATCCCGCATGTAGCGCTCCACAGGATATTCCCGCATGTAACCATAGCCGCCCATGATCTGAATGGCATCCAGGCCTACCCGGGTCGACATGACGGAGGCATAGTACTTGGCGATGGCCGCTTCCTTCGTGATTTTGACACCGCGGTCAACGAGCGGGCACAGGCAGTAGGTATATTGCCGGATGATCTCCAGGCGGGTGGCCATCTCGGCCAGCAGGTTCTGGATCATCTGGAAAGAGGCGATGGGTTTTCCGAATTGAATCCGCTCCTTCGCATATCTTGCGGCGACGTCCAGGCAGGCATGGGCGATCCCCAGGCCCGTGCTGGCGCCGAGGATGCGCTCTTCATCGAGAGCTTCGAAGAGGATCGGGAATCCCCGCTCCTCGCCACCCAGGATCTGATCGTCCGTGACCGCGACGTTGTCCAGAAAAACCTCACCCGTGGGGGAGCAGCGCATCCCCATCTTCTTGAAGGGTTGGCCCGTGGACAGTCCCTCCCTGCCCCTTTCCAGAATGAAAAGGGCGCCGCCCTTGGCTCCCGTCGAACCCTGTCTCCGGGTAACTACCATGAAGTATTGGGCGATGGGAGCGTTGGTGATGAAGGTCTTGGAACCGTTCAGGATATATTGATCGCCATCCTTCCGGTAATGCGTCTTGATAGAAAGGGCGTCCGATCCTGCCTCCGGCTCCGTCAGACAGAAGGCCGCCAAGGCATCCCCGTTGATGACCGGCGGGATATAGCGGCGCTTCTGCTCCTCCGATCCGTACTTGGAAATGAAGTAGCAGAAGTTGGTCGTGCACATGTTGACCGACATGCCGAAGCCGGCGGCCACCCGGCAGAACTCCTCCTTGATCAGGGCGTTGGTCAGGAGATCGGCGCCGCCGCCCCCGTATTCGACAGGGGTGGTCGAACCGATCAGGCCCTGCAGGCCGGCTTTTTTATAGACTTCGAGGGGGAAGCGTTCCTCTTCATCGATCTCGTGGGCGATGGGCCCCAGTTCCCTATCGGCGAATTTCCGGGCCGTTTCCCTGATCATGCGGTGTTCTTCAGATAGCAGTATGTCCAGCAGAATTTCCATAGTCCCTTCAGTCCCTTTCCTCATCGTTCCCTATCGGTTTCGGTAACCGTCCTTGCCTTCGTGACGAATTCCTGGCCGACATAAAAATCATCGAAGAATAATGCTCCCATGGCTCACCTTTTCATTTTTTTGGAAAGGGCAGGATACTTCTTGCATCGTCAGCCGTGGCGATTTCAAAGCCAAGTTCCCGGATGATGCGGACGGCCTTTTCCACCAGTTCGGCGTTGCTTTTGGCCAAAACGCCTCTGGACAGGTACACGTTGTCCTCAAAGCCGACCCGGAGGCTTCCCCCCAGAAGGACCGCCATGATCCCCATGGGTATCTGGTGGCGCCCGATGCCGATGGCCTGCCAGGTATAGTCCTCGGGGATGCTCTCCTTCAAATGGAGCAGGTTCTTGAAGGTGGCGGGTATTCCCCCCACGACGCCCAGTACGAAACTCAACTGGTAGGGCGGCTCCAGGATTCCGCCCTGGCGGATCCAGGTATCCACGTTCTGGATCATGGACAGATCGTAGATCTCGAACTCCGGCATGACCCCGAGCTCCTTCATCCGCCGGGCGTACAGTTCCATGGTGTCGGGCGTATTCGGGAACAGCTTCCTGCCGAAATTCATGGACCCCGCATTGAGCGATGCCGAATCCGGGCGGAGTTCCTCTACAGCCTTCAGGCGCTGTTCCGGAGTAAGCCCCAGGGTGGTTGCCCCGCCGCCGGTTGTGATCTGGGTGATGATGGGACAGGCGGCACGGACGGCGGAAAGGTAGGCGCGAAAAACCTCTATATCGGAAGAGGGTTCACCGGTATCGGGATTCCGGGCATGGAGATGAACCACGGCGGCCCCCGCCTCGTAGGCACGGCTGGTTTCCTCGGCCACCTCCTCCGGCGTGATGGGTAGATTGGGGTTGTCTTTTCGAGTCGGTATGCTGCCGGTGGGCGCTATGGTGATGATGACTTTCCTCATTTACCCTTCCTCCCCTTTCAATCGATGGGCTGGAAATAGAAATCCGTGATCGTTCCGTGTCTTTCCTCTCGAAAGGCGGCCTTGACCCTTGTTCCGACCTTGATCCTGGCCACATCGTCCACTTCCATGTTGGTCATCAGCAGAAAATCGGTCCCATCCAGTTGAACATAGGCGCAGATGAAAGGCAGTTTCCTGATGAAGGCACTGGTGCTCACATACTGAACCGTATAGGTCCGGATGACCCCGGTCCCCTCCAGGGGCACCCACGTCGTAGGTTCATAGCAGAGGGAACAATGACCCCGGGGCGGACAGTAGACCTTGCTGCAGGTGGGGCACTTGGCGCCGTAGAGCTTTTTGTTATCCCTGATTTCCCGGAAAAAACGGGATTGCTGGCCGTAGCTGTACTTATAGAAAACTTCTATCTTATCGGGGATTTCGAGGGGCTGATCCATAGGGACCTTTCCCGACAGTTCCCCTTCGAACTCCCTTTTCAGGGCTTCCAGGGAGATGCCATATTTTTCATGTTGATAGCGATACCACTTTTCACGTTCCAGCTCGTTCATGATCAATCCTCCCTTTCTAAAACCATGCAGACAGTCCAGGCGCAGAGGGTTCCGCCGATGCTTTGAACCAGGCCGCGGCGGGCGTTTTTTACCTGGCGCTCTCCCGCTTCCCCGCGCAGATGAAGACAGACTTCGTTGGCCTGCATGATGCCCGTGGCGCCTACGGCATGGCCGCAGCCGATCAGACCGCCGCTGAGATTTACGGGCAGCGCTCCATCGTGCATGACCACCCCTTCGTCGATCAGCCGCCCTCCCTGGCCCTCTTCGCAGAAGAAGCAGTCTTCATAGGCCATGATTTCCGTACCGGTGAAGGCGTCATGAAGTTCCGCCAGATCGAGCTGCGCGAGGGGGTTGGTGATCCCGGCCATTTTATAAGCCTTTTGTGCCGCCACCCGGGAAGATTCGAAGGTATGGATATTGGCCCTGTTACCGGGCATGACCCAATCGACGGAAGATCCCAGCCCGGTGATCCAGACCGGCTTGTCGGTTATCTTGTGCGCCACTTCCTCACCGGCGAGGATCACCGCGGCCGATCCTTCGGTGTAGAGGCAGTTGTCATAAAACCGGAAGGGCTCCACGATCTTCTTTGAATTCAGGACGTCCTGTACGGTAAGGATCTTGGGAGACTGGGCGTTGGGGTTCTTGGTCGCATTGAAATGGTTCTTCACCGATACCTTGGCCATCTGCACGTCCGTCGGATTGCCGTATTTTTCCCTGTGGGCGATGACCGCCAGGGCAAAACCCGAGGCGGCGGTGCGGCCGGCCGGGTTGTCGTAGGTCATGTCCGCCGTGTAGAGGATTGCCCTTAGAACCTCCGGCGTTGCCGCCCCCACTTCGTAATTGTAACAGTCGGCGCACTTTTCCACGCCCAGGACCAGGCAGACGTCGTTCAGGCCGCTTGCCACCTCGGAAAAGCCTATCCGCAGGGCCGCCCCGCCCGTGGCGCCGCCGGAATTCACCCGGACCATGGGTTTCAGACCCAGGCCGAGGTAGTCATGAACGAAGGCATCGGGCTGGTACTGGCGTTGAAATAAATCGTTGTAGATCCCGTAAACCGCACAATCGACATCCTGACGGCTTATACCGGCATCCTTCATGGCCATCTTGGCGGCATCGAAGGCCAGCTCATAGTAGGTCTTGTCGATCCAGCGGGCCTTGAACTTCGTGCTTCCCACTCCCACAATCGCGACTCGTCTCATAATTCCTCCCCGAAATCGTTCATTACGCTATCCTGAAAAAGTTCTTCTACTTTTTGACGGGTGGAGTATACGGGAGACGTTTCTTTTGTGTCAAGGGAGAACAGGGGAAATGTTTTTCCCTCTTCCCAAATCAAAAAAGGCATAGTATTATGAGCCCATCGATCGATACGACATATTGAGTACGGACCTATCCAGTTCATTGACCGGCTCTCCAAGAAATTTACGGCAGCGCTGCTGTGTTTGAAGACTGCAACGGATCTCGAAGGGAGCCCAACCGGGACGTGCAGGTACGAAGACAGGATGGTCGCAAATGAACGAGCAGAAAAAAGCCGCCGAACCGAAGGGAAAAGAAGAGACCAAGGACGTCAGCCTGAAAAATCCGTCCTTGCTCCTGAATCGAGAGATTTCCTGGCTGGAGTTCAACCGCAGGGTGCTCGAAGAGGCAGAAGATCCGGAAACACCGGCGCTCGAGAAGCTGAAATTCATCTCGATCTTCAGCTCGAACCTCGATGAGTTTTTTCAGGTCCGTGTCGGGGCGCTGGCCCGGCTGATCCAGGCGGGCGTCATTGATCCCGATCCCAGCGGCATTACCCCCCGGCAGCAGATCGAGGCGATCGCAGAAAAGGCCCGGACTTACGTGAAGCAGCAGTACCAATGCTTTCAGGGAACGGTTCTTCCGCTGCTCAAGGAGGCCGGGATCGAAATCCATGCTGTCGAATCGCTTGAAAAGAAGGAAATTCAAAAGCTCAACACCTACTTTGAAGGCCAGGTATTCCCAATCCTGACTCCGCTTGCCGTCGATGCGGGGCATCCCTTTCCCTTTCTGGGCAACCTGCGGCTCAACCTGATGGTCATGTTCAAAGAATCGCAGACGCGTGTCGGTCCGCAGCCTTACGCCTTCGTCGATGTGCCCTCGGTGCTCCCGCGCCTTATCCGGATCATGGACGAGCAGAAGGGTTATCACTTCGTTCTTCTTGATGATCTGATCGGCATGAACATTGGAAGCCTTTTCCCCGGCATGAATATCACGAACTGCGCAGCCTTCCGCGTCACCCGCAACCAGGATTACGATCTGCATGAAGATTCGGTGATGGATCTGCTGAAATCCGTCGAAGCGGAGCTGAAGGACCGGTCCAACAAGATCGCCGTCCGGCTCGAGATCAAGGAAGGCACGCCGAAAAAAATGCTCCAGATCCTCTGCTCTCACCTGGAGATGGAGCAGACGAACGTCTATCCCCTTACGGGTCCCTTGAACTTATGCGGGCTTTTGCCGTTGTTGGACCTCCCCGTTGCCCCGATTCACAGGGATCCGCCGTTCAACCCCCGTATCCCGAAGCGCCTGGCGGGCAAGAGCGATATCTTCAGCGTCATTCGGGAAGGCGATATCCTCATTCATCACCCCTATGATTCCTTCGCGGTGGTCGTAGACTTCATCAACAGCGCTGCTGAAGACCCGGATGTCATGGCGATCAAGCAGACCCTTTACAGGGTTGACCGGGATTCGCCGATCGTTGAAGCCCTGTGCACGGCGGCCGAGAACGGCAAGCAGGTGACGGCGGTTGTCGAGATCAAGGCCCGCTTTGATGAGGAAAAAAATATCGACTATGCGAACCAGATGGTGAAGGCGGGTATCAATCCCGTCTATGGCTTCGTGAAATGGAAGATCCACTGCAAGGCGACCCTTGTCGTCCGCCGCGAGGGGAAGCAACTGCGCCGCTACGTCCATATATCCACCGGGAATTACAACTCCCTGACGGCCCAGATCTATACGGACGTCGGATTGTTGACCGCGGATCCGGACATCGGCAATGACGTTTCCTCGCTGTTCAACGTCATCACCGGTTTCAACTCCTGGACGGGCGGCGACATGCTCAAGCCCGAAAACGTGGAGTCGCGATTCAAGAAGATCTTCCTGGCCCCTGTGAATATCCAGGACCGGATCATCGAGCTTATTGAACGGGAAATCAAAAAATCGTCCCCGAAGAAACCGGGTCGGATCATCGCCAAGATGAACGCCCTCATCGACGAGCGTACCATCCGCACCCTTTACCGGGCCTCTCAGGCGGGGGTGAGGATCGATCTCATCGTACGCGGTATCTGCTGCCTGCGCCCCGGCATTCCGGGAGTAAGCGACAATATCCGCGTGCGGAGCATCCTCGACCGTTTCCTCGAACATTCGCGGCTCTACTACTTCCATAATGGAGGCGAGCCGGAGATCTATTCCGGGAGCGCCGACTGGATGCCGAGGAACTTCAAAAAGCGCGCCGAGATTCTCTACCCCATCAGGAACCAGGCCCTGAAGACGAGGATCATGGATGAGATCCTGATGACCTATCTGACCGACAATGTGAAAGCCCGCATTATGCAACCCGACGGCAGTTACCAGCGCGTCATGCGCGAACCGAACGCCAAACCGGTGCGCAGCCAAAGCGCCCTCATTGCGATTGCGAGAAAAGGCGGCGTGAAATCGCCTCCCTACGATCAACTCGTTCATCAGATCGGCAAAAAGAAAGGAAAGAAAAAGTGATGCCCGCGACAAAGCAAGCAGCACAGCGGAAGAAGATCGACGAACCCCGCACCAGCGTGAAGCGCCTGGCAAAGGTTTCCGACCCCGACCCACGTCATACGGTGCAGGTAACCAAGCTGGCGCTCCTGCTCTTCGACAAGCTCGCGGATCTTCATGGTCTGGAGGCTCGGGAGCGATTTCTGCTCGAAATGACCGCGATGCTCCACGATATCGGCTGGTCCCGGACGACGGGCGGCGGTCATCACAAGCACAGCCGCGATATGATTCTGGAGGCGCAGCTTCCGGGCCTTACCGAGGCTGAGCGCAACATTTGCGCGCTGGTGGCACGCTTTCATACCAAGGCACAACCCGATCCTTCGCGACACAAGCGATTTGCGGCACTCACCAAGCCTGAGCGCACTGTCGTGTCCTGGCTCGCCGCAATCCTCCGGGTGGCCGACGGGTTCGATTGCACGCATAGCGGCGCCATCCAAATAGGGAAGTGCGATATCAATGAGAAAAATCTGACGATCTCGCTTACCGCCGCAGGCGATTGTGCCGAAGAGCTGAGCGGCGCCGAAAAGAAGTCAGGGATGCTCGGGCGGATGGCCGATCGAAAAGTGGTCTTTCGGCTATGCTCTTAGCCTTCCTTTCCGACGTGCATGGGAACCTGCCCGCCCTGCGATCGGCGCTGACCGATGCCTGCGCCCGGGGAGCGGAAAAGGTATACTGTGCCGGCGATATGACCGGTTACGGTCCCTTCCCATCGGAAGTCTGCGGCCTGCTCGCAGATAGGGGAGTTACTGCGATTACAGGTAATTACGATGTCAAGGTACTCGCTGCGCTCGCTCGCCCCGCTGATTTTAAGGGACGCATGAAACCGGGCAAATGGAGAATCCTCGACTGGACATGCTCGCACCTCGCACAGCAGGAGCAGAAATATCTGTCCGGTCTTCCTGAAACCCATCGCGAGAGACTGGCAGGCGAGTTTGATCTCCTCATGGTTCATGGAAGCCCGCTGTCGGCTGAAGACACCCTTTATCCCAGCATCACCACCCGGGGCCTGAAAAAGAAGCTTGCGGGCGAGACGCCGGATATTCTCGTCTGTGGCCATACGCACATTCCCTTTGTAAAGCGCCTGGAAGGCATCCTTGTCGTGAACACCGGCTCTGCAGGGCATCCGGTCGATGGAGATCCACGGCCGGCTTATGTCCTCGTGAAGGTGATCACCGGGAAACCGCTTGCGGGGCGGATCATCCGCTTCGACTATCCGCAAGAGGAAGTCGCTGCGGCAGTTGAACGATCGTCGCTTCCCAGAAGCCTGACCAAGGATTTTCTGGAAGGGAACAAAATGAGGGAGATGTCATGACGACCCAATCCGCAGCGAAAGAAATCGAATACAAGTATCTCCTTCCGGAATCCGAGGCCGGCACTGCCGCCGTGAACCTGCTCCGGTCGAAGGGTTACCGGGTCAGCCAGCGCCGGACGATCCACCAGGAGGATCTCTATCTGGACACTTTCGACTGGCGGCTTTTCCGGCAGGGCCTGTCGTTGCGGCTGCGCCGGGCGAATGCCAGGACCTTCTTTACGCTCAAGAGCCTTGGAAAAATCGAAGGCGGCAGGGCAGAAAGACGGGAAATCGAAGTAGAGGTGAAGGGAGACATCAGCGACCCGGCAATGGTGCTGGTTAAGGAGATTCGACAGGAAATCGCCGAGATCATCTACCCGCGACACCTCATCGGCCAGCTCGCCATCCGTACCGAACGGCAGCCCTACCTCGTCACCTGCCCTGATGAAACCCAGGTGGAGCTTGTTTTTGACACCACGGGTTTTTCAGCCCGCGGTATGAATAAACCCCGGAAAACACGCCGCCTTTTCGAGATGGAGGCGGAGCTTAAAAAGGGCGAACCGGCCGGTCTCGAAACCCTGCAGCTGAATCTGGCCGGCCACTTCGGCCTCGTTCCCTCCCGGCAATCGAAACTCGAGACAGCCATCGAGCGTCTCGGTATCAAATTTCCGACAAAAAATCCCCCCCCCCAATGGGAGCTGAAGAGCGCTGACCGGCTTGACCGGGCCATGCAGAAGATCCTTTCGTTCCAGCTTGCGCGCTTCGAGGAGAACATCGCGGGCGTCCTGCAGGATATCGACACTGAATTCGTGCACCAGGCCCGTGTGGCCACACGCCGGATGCGATCCTTAATCCGGATCTTCGCGGGGGCGATCCCTGAAAAGACTGCGTCATATCTCGTGGATGAGCTTTTCTGGCTGGGCTCGCTCTTTGGCGGTGTGCGGGATCTTGATGTATTCCTGCTCAACATCCGTACATACACGGGTATGATCAAGGTTGCATCGCGCCGCGCCGTCGAGACCCTCAGAGGGCAAATAGGAGATGAACGAACGGTTCGTCTCAGCGAACTGAAAACCGGCCTCGCTTCGGCGCGTTGCCGGTTGTTTCTCTCCCGGCTTCATGCCTTTGCGGGGCGGACTCTTCCCAAGAACCCATCGGCGCCTTTGGCCCTGGCCCTTGTTCAAAATGTGGCGCCTCACGTCATTACGCAACGCTTCGATGCAGTCATCACCCAGGGCAAAAAGGTCCTCGCTAAACCCAAACTCGGGAATTTCCACAAACTTCGCATCCAGTTCAAAAGGCTTCGCTATGCCTCGGAATTTGTCAGTCCCGCCTACGGAGATTCATTGCACGCTTTCATCGCTGACATGGTAAAAATACAGGATTGCTTGGGTGATCTTCAGGACACTGTTTTTACACGATCACGTATCGAGGGGCTGCTTAAGGCATGGAAAGGGCATGTTCTGGATCCGGGACTACTTTTCATGCTCGGAGAGATATACGAGCTTCAAGGTGAGATCGCACGCTTGCGGCAGGCCGAATTCCAAAATATCTGGAAACGCTTCGATCTGGAAGCAACGCGTACAGCCCTTGATGCAGCCCTGAAAATCTCCTGATTGACGGTGAGCTGGAAGCAATGCCGAATGAGGGCGCTGTCCCCAGATTGCGCGTGCAGCCCTGCTTGTGAGGCGGCCGGAGGATATTTTTTTACAGTGCCGCTTCGATGCGGTTGACGATCGTCTTGAGGACCTTGATGCGGGCGTCGTACTTGTCGTTCGCCCCGACCAGGGTCCAGGGTGCGATCTCCGTTGAGGTGCGATCGACCATGTCGCAGACGGCCTGGTGGTATTGTTCCCACTTGTTGCGGTTGCGCCAGTCCTCTTCGGTGATCTTGAAACGTTTGAAGGCGGTTTTCTCCCGCTCCTTGAAGCGGTTGAGCTGCTCCTCCTTGCTGATCTGCAGCCAGAATTTCAGCAGTACCGTTTTATTGCTCAGAAGCTGCCGCTCGAAATCGTTGATTTCGGAATAGGCGCGCATCCAGTCGCTCTCGGAACAGAAGCCCTCGACACGTTCGACCAGCACACGGCCGTACCAGGAACGGTCAAAGATCGTGAAGCGCCCCCGTCTCGGCAGGTGACGCCAAAACCGCCAGAGGTAAGGTTGTGCCCGTTCCTCTTCAGTGGGTGCGGCGATCGGAATGCCCTGGTAGATCCGCGCATCGAGCGCCTGGGTCACCCGTCGGATCGCACCGCCCTTACCAGCGGCATCCTGACCCTCGAATACAAGGATGACCGACATCTCCTTGAACTTCGGGTGCCGGGTGAGCAGATTGAGCCGCCCTTGCCAGGTTTCCAAATCCTTGTTGTATTTTTCCTTCTTAAGAGTTTTGCTGAGATCGAGGGCGGTCAGCACGTCTTTACCGTTAACATGGGGCAGCAGCGGAGGCGTTTTGTCCGGCAGCCGGCCAAAGGGCTTTTCGTCGAGGCGTTCACGCATGGCCGCCAGCAGAAGCTTGCCGACGGTCAGGATGCGGTAGCGGTGGTCGAGGCCTTCCACCACGATCCAGGGCGCTTCCGGTGTGCTCGTCTGCCGGATGAAATACTCGGATACCTTACGGAACC
>Ga0315287_10003573_pt1 | contig 15005 bp, 13 predicted proteins | sample YL17G11_0_MG_FD_205037 | JGI IMG/M metagenome (GOLD analysis project Ga0315287, IMG submission 205037) | Sediment microbial communities from Yellowstone Lake, YNP, Wyoming, USA - YL17G11_0 | ecosystem: Environmental > Aquatic > Freshwater > Lake > Sediment | place: USA: Wyoming | collected... | reverse complement strand
TGTGCCCTCGCGATTGGCGCGGAAGAACTCCGCCTCGTTCCTCGCCGCCACCAGCGCGGCCACATGATAGACGACGTTCTGTCCCCGTACCGCCTCGCGGATCGCTGCCTCGGCGTGCAGGTCGCCGTGCACCAGCCTGACCCGGCGGGCCTCGAGCCCTGCCGCCTTGGCGGGTGAGCGCACCAGGGCCGTCACTTCATGCCCCGCCGCCAGGAGGCGGTCGATGAGATGGCTCCCGACGAAGCCGGTTGCTCCGGTCACCATCGCCTTCATGCGGGGCGTTCGTACAGGCGGTACGTCTTGTACACGCGGAAGTTCATCTTTTCGAGGCCGGCGTTCATCACCGGATTGTCCTCGAGAATCCACCCCGCCTCGCCCCAGTAGATCTTCTGCTCGCCCGCCTTGGTCCAGATCCAGTGGTACAGCATCGCGTCCACGCCCCGCCCGCGCCATTCCGGGAGGATGCCGAGCAGGATGATGCGGCAGCGCCGGAGCCGGTGCGTCTTGAGCAGCCAGAAGGTCCTCACCAGGAAGCGCAGCAGGCCGCCGCTCGCGTTGCCCACCAGCGCCGAGTTGAGGTCGGGCAAGACGAGGCCGAAGGCGATGATCTTCCCGTCCTTCTCGGCGAATGGCACCAGTTCGGGAATCACCACCGGCTTGAAGGCCTTGGCGAGGTGGTCGATCTCGGGGCCAGTCATGGGAATGAATCCCCAGTTCTTCTCCCATGCGGCGTTGTAGATCTCCTTGATCCGTTCCACCTCGGCGGGAAAATCCTTCATATTGAGCGGCCGCAGGGTGATGCCTTGCCGCTGCCGGATGAGTTCTGTCCCCCGCGCCAGCCGCTCCGGCACCGGCACGCAGGCATCGGCCGCCCCACCCTGGTACACCAGCAGGTCCTTCGCCTTGGTGAAGCCGGCCCCCTCGGTGAGGCGCACGTAGTACGGCGGGTTGTGCGGCATGAGCAGCGTGGGGCGCGTCTCGAAGCCGTCCACCAGCAGGCCGCACTGGTCGTTGGTGGAGAACGAGGCGGGACCGCGCATCACGTCGAGCTTGCGCTCGCGCAGCCACGAGCCGGCCGCCTGGAACAGGGCGTTCGCCACGTCCTGGTCGTCGATGCAGTCGAACCAGCCATAGAAGCCCACCCGGTCGGCGTGGGTCTCGTTGTGCAGGCGGTTCTCGATGGCGGCGATCCGCCCGACCACCGTTCCGCGGCGCTCCGCCAGGAAGTACTCCGCCGCGGCGTGCTCGAAGAAGGGGTTCTTGGTGCGGGACAGGGTCATCTTGATGTCGAGCCGGAGCGGCGGCACCCAGACGGGATCGCCGGCGAAGAGCTGGTAGGGCAGGTCGATGAACGACTTCAGGTCCCGCCGCGAGCGCGCCGGGCGGATGGCAACCTGCTTCAGATGACGCCCAGCTCGCGGCCAATGAGCCCGAACTGCTCCAGACAGAAGTCGATCTGGTCAAACGTGTGCGTGGCCATGACGCTGGTGCGGAGGCGGCACTGCGACGGCGGCACCGCCGGCGGGGCGACCGGGTTGGTGAAGACGCCGGCGTCGAACAGCTTGCGCCACATGATGAAGGTCTTTTCCAGCGGGCCGATCAGCACCGGCAGGATGGGAGTTTCCGACGGTCCGATATCGAAGCCCAGCTGGCGGAAGCCCGCGTGCAGTCGCTTGGTGTTGGCCCAGAGGTTTTCGCGCCGCTGCGGCTCGGCTTTCAGCACCTCGAGCGCCGCGATGACGCCGGCGGTATTGGACGGCGGCAGCGACGCAGTGAAGATGAGGGGGCGGCTGTGGTGCCGGAGATAGTGGATGACGTTCTCGGACGACGCGACGAATCCACCGATCGACGCCAGCGACTTGGAGAAGGTGCCGGCGATGATGTCGACCTCGTCCGTCATCCCGAAGTGCGCCGCCGTGCCGTCGCCCTTGGGGCCCAGCACGCCCAGCGAATGCGCGTCGTCCACGGCCAGCGCGGCGCCGTGCTTGTGGGCGATGCGCACGAGGTTGGGCACGTCCGCGATGTCGCCTTCCATCGAGTAGATGCCGTCCACCACGATCATGGTGCCGCGTCCGGCCTTGTCCCGCTCCCGCTCCAGCTTCCGCTCGAGCCCGGCCAGGTCACCGTGGTTGAAGCGTTCCGTCTCGCCGTAGGACATCTTGGCGCCGTCCACGATCGAGGCATGATCCAGCTTGTCGAGCAGCACCACCTCGCCGCGCCCGATCAGCCCGGAGATGAGTCCCAGGTTCGCCTGGTAGCCGGTGGAGAAGATGAGGCAGGCTTCCTTGCCGAGGAACTCGGCGAGGTTGTTCTCCAGCGTCTCGTGCAGGTCCAGGGTGCCGTTGAGGAATCGGCTGCCGGTGCAACCGGAGCCGTACTGGTGGAGGGCCTTCTCTGCCGCCTCCAGGACCTTCGGATGATGCGTGAGGCCCAGATAGTTGTTCGAGCCCAGCATGATGCGCCGCTGGCCCTCGATAATGACGACGGTGTCCTCGGACTCTGAGATCGGCTTGAAGTACGGGTACAGACCCGCAGCCTGAATTTCGCGTGCCTTGGTGAACTGCCGGCACTTCTCGAAGAGGGACACCTGATGCACTGTCTCTGCGTCCACGGCGCCTCGCGACTGCGGATGGTACGCCCGGCTGCTGAATGGGCGGTATGGCCTTGCAAACTAACGAGTTGTAGCGGGGCCTACAAGCTGGTTGCCGGGTCCGGGGCCGGGCTCATTTCGCACTGGCGGGGCAGGGGAAGACGCTCTGGTAACTTGACATATTCATTCGCGGGTGACCAACTTGCAACCATGCCACGAGCCCCCGATGAGCCGCGCCGCCGTGAATTCCTGAAGCAGGGTCTGGCCCTCGGGCTGGCCGTGGCTGCGGGACAGGCGCTGCGTCCGGGCCGGCTGGTCGGGGCGGCCCTCAACCCCGACCCGGAAGTGCCCAACGAGCAGGTGGCCAGGATCCTCAGAGACCTCTTCGGAGACCGGCCCATCCGCCGCGGGCACGTGCTCCTCGACATGCCGCTGGTGGCGGAAGACGGGCGGGTGGTGCCGGTCATAATCGAGGCGCCCGACTTGCCGATGACCACGGAGAACTACGTGAAGGCGGTGCACCTCATCGTCGATCACAACCCCGATCCGTACCTGGCGGCGTTCGACGTGTCCCCGGCAATGGGCACGCTGTCGCTGCAGTTCCGGATCAAGATGAAGCGAAGCACCTGGGTTCGAGCCATCATCGAGACGAACACCGGCGAGGTATGGGCCGACTACGCCCGGGTGAACGTGTCGCTCAACGGGTGCGGCTGATGAACCTCACGATCGGCGACGCGCGCATCCGCGTTCCCTCTCGCATCCAGCAGGGCGACACCATCCAGGTGCATGCCATCGTGCAGCACCCGATGGACACCGGCTTCTTCCGCTCAGCCGATGGCCAGCCGATCCCGGCGTATTTCATCAAGGATGTGACCGTCCTGTACGCCGACCGCCAGGTGGGGCACTTCATGTGGACGTCCGGCGTCAGCCGCGATCCCGTGGTGACGTTCACGCTCGTCGCCGATCGTGAAGGACCCCTTACCATCCGATGGATCGACAACCAGGGCGCCGTGTTCGAGCAGACGGCACGGATCGCCTTCAGTACCACCTGACCCTGCGCCTTTCCGTCCTGCTCGCGGTGAGCGCCCTTGCCGCGCTGCCCGCCGCGGCGCAGGTCCAGCCCCGCTACAACGCCTTCACCCGGACCACCCCAACGACGACCTATCCGTTGCGTGAGCTCGCGCCCGGTGTCTTCGTCGTAACTGGTGACACCGGCAAGGGCGTCGAGGGTCGGCCCAATGCCGGCGTCATCGATTCGCCGAATGGCCTGCTGGTGGTGGGGGGGCTCGCGAGCCCGGTGCAGGGCGACGCGGTCGTGCGCACCATCCGGACCCGTTCGGGACGGCCGATCCGCTGGTTCGTGCTCTACGCGCATCATCCCGACATGCAGTTCGGTGCCATTGCGATGAAGCGAGCCGGCGCCGCCATCATTGCCCATCCGGACGCGAACGTCCTTGCCGCGGAGGGTGGTCCCGACCAGATGGTGGCAGATTGGGACCAGGTGGTAGGGCTGCAGGAGATGCTCGGGTTCGAGTTTGCCAACGTTCCGGATCGCCCGGTGACCGAGGCCGACACGCTGGTGCTGGGGACGCGGCGCGTCATCGTGTGGCATCCCGGCGAAGCCCACTCACCCGGTGACCTGATGCTCTGGCTCCCCGATGACCGGATCCTGTTCACGGGCGACGTGCTGGTGGAGGATGGCGTGACGATGGTGATCGACGGGAGCTCCGGTGCGTTGTTGCGCGTGCTCGATGCCATCGAGCAGCTTCACCCGCGGGTCATCGTGCCGGGGCATGGCCGCATCGTCGCCGATCCCCAGGCCCTCATCGACTCGACCCGCAGCTATTTCACGGCGCTGCGCGCGGCCATGCGTGCCGCAGTCGAGGACGGGGTGCCCATGCGGCGCGCCTTGGCGTCGCTGCCCCCGGCCGACGAGGACCGGCCGGTGTCGCTCAACAGCCGGCTGCGGCGGAATGCCAACCGGGTTTACGTCGAGATGGAGCGTGAGGTCATGGGGCTCGGCGGCGATCAGGATTCCCTGGGGACGGGCAAGCGATGAGGCTGCGTCACGCGATTGCACTCGTCGCCGTCATGCCGTGCCTTCCGTCCGGAATCACGGCGCAGCAGCGAGCCGCTGCGGTGCCCCGGCTACTCTCCACCGACACGCTGGCCGCCTGGCAGGAGCGCGGGGTGCCGATGCGGCTGCTCGATGTACGGCTGGACGTCTGGAGCTATCTCAGGGGACATCTTCCGCAGGCGCAGTACCTCAACATCGAGACGCTGCGCGCCAGCAAGGGCGGCGTGCCGATGCAGCTGCTCGATGCGCCTTGGTACCGCGAGCTGTTCAGGAGGCTGGGGCTCGATCCCTCCGTTCCGATCGTGGTGTACAGCGCGGGCGAAACCCTGAACATCTACGCGACCTTCGCGGTCTGGATCCTCGCGTCGATGGGGCATCCCCGCGTGTACCTCCTCGACGGCGGGTCGTCAAAGTGGAGTTCCGAAGGAAAGGAAGTCGCGCGCCGATATCCGGATGTCGAGCCGGCGGGCCGCTGGTGGAACTCGCGATCGTTCCGGCCCGGCGTGGCCAACCTGGCCGAGGTGCAGCAGGGCATGCAGACAGGCGTCCTGTTCGTTGATGCCCGGTCGCACGACCAGTACGTGGGTGACGACGGCGCCCAGATGCGACGGGGGCACTTGCCCGGCGCGGTCAATCACTACTGGCAGGACGACCTCGAAACGGTGGGGTTCGGCCGGGTCTTCCGTCCAGTGGACAGCTTGCGCGCACGATTTGCCGCCGAGGGGATCGTGCCCGACCGGGACATCATCCTCTACTGCAACAGCGCGACGGAGGCGAGCCACGTGTATTTCGTGCTGAAGTACCTCCTGGACTACCCTCGCGTGCGCATCTTCGTTGGCTCCTGGACGGAGTGGGCCGAGCGCGAGGAACTGCCGATCGAGCGCGGTCCCGGGCCCCAGTACTACCCCCCGCTCCGCATGCAATAGGCGGCGGTTGTGCGGGTGCGGCTCGGTCATCCCGCCACACTTGACGGGATGACCGAGCCAGAATGGTTTGTCCTGGTGGTGGAACGTCGGGCGGCCCGCCGCCTCACGTCCGACACGTACAGCAGCGGTTCGGGCTGAGCCCGCGTCAGGCCGAGGTGGCATTGCTGCTGGCTCAGGGGCACACCACCGCCGAAATCGCGCGCATGCTGGAGCTCACCACCCACACGGTCCGGCATCACGCCGAGCAGGTCTTGCACCGGCTCAACGTGCGTACCCGCCAGCAGGCAATGGTGCGCCTGCGGGACGGCACTGCCAGGGGGCCAAAGGCCCGCCCCAGTGGTGGTTTCACCCGGCCCTAGCCACTTGCAACCCGCCGCGCGTCCGGCGCGTATGAGGGGGCAGGCCGGGACCTCAGGTCCCACCGTTTGTGCCGGCCCCGGGATGGGGCCGCCTAGGCACGTCGACCCCTCGGCGTTCGTGACGGTCAAGGCCGGTGACTTCGCCAAGGGCAAGCCGGCGGCATCGACGCCGTAGGCGGGGCTATCTTTCCGCCGCCCCGTCTGGAGAACCTGGTGACCCGAGGTCGCGTGATCGCGCTGTGCGTGCTGCTGGCCGTTGCCGGTTGCAGGCACCAGAAGCTGGAGATTCCCGAAGCTGAGGTGAGCGTCAACGACCTGCCGGAGCCAGCGGATACCCAGCCGAACTCGTACGTCAGTGCGCCGATCGTATTCGACTACCGGCCGCTCATCGAGCAGATCGAGCAGCGCATCCCGCGCGTCATCGGAAGTGTCGACAAGGAAACGCGCAAGCAGGTGTCGAAGAGCCCCAAGGTGTGGGTGGCGGCGGAACTCACGCGGTCACCGCTCGAGTTCACCTTCAAGGACAACACCGTCACTGTGTCGACGGCGTTCGAGTACCGGGCCAATGCCTGGGCCAAGCCGCTGCTCATCACGTACAACGTGTCATGCGGCATGGGGAAGGAGCGTCCCCGGCTCCGCCTGACCGTGAGCACGACATACGACTTGACGTCGAACTGGCACCTGCAGACGAAAACCCGCCTCGTCAAGTTCGAGCGTCCGACCACCACCGAGCGGGACCAGTGTGAGATCACCTTCCTCAAGATCGACGTCACCGAAAAGATCATCGCCGGGGTAACCGGCGTGCTGGAAAGCGAACTGGCCAAGCTCGACTCCGCTATGGGGAGGATCAGCATCAGGAAGCCGGTGGATGAACTCTGGGACAAGCTCCAGAGGCCCATTTCCATCGCGAAGGGCCAGCTCTGGTTCCGCATCCGGCCGCAGGAGGTGGCGCTCGGCCCGATCACGGCCACCGATTCGACGCTGACCGCCCGGCTCGACCTTCAGGCCAAGCCCCGCATCCGCGCCGGCGAGCGGCCGCCCAACGACAGCGTGCCGTTGCCGCCCCTCGGCCGGACGCAAGCCGTCATCGATACTGCCGACGTGTTCATGGAGGGAACGCTGTACTACGCGGCGGCCAACAAGCTCCTGGTCAAGGAGGTCGTCGGCAAGACCGTCGGGAAGGGCTGGAAGCGGGTGACGATCGAGAGCATCGTCGCGCGGCCGGCCGGGATGGGGAAGATCCTGCTCGGCGTCACGCTGTCGGGCGCCGCCGAGGGCACCGTGTACGTGGTGGGCACGCCCCAGTACGACTCCGTAACGAAGCTGATCACGGTGCCTGACCTTGCCTTCGACGTGAGATCCCAGGGCTACCTGGAGAAGGCCGCCGGGTGGCTCCTCAGTGGTCCCTTGCTGGACGAGGTGCGCCGGCAGGCGAAACTCCCCGTCGAGGAGCTCCTGGCCGAAGTGGTGCGGATCGTGAACAAGGAAATCAACCGGCCGCTGGCCGATGGCATCTACCTGAGGGGTGCTGTGAGCGACGCCCATGCCCTGAGCGTGCGGGCGGTGCAGCGCGGCGTGCTCGTCGATGCGAAGGGGCTTGGCCGGCTCTGGCTCGAGATCGAGAAGAAGGACCTCCTGCCGAAGAAGCGCCTCATCAAGCAGCAGCCCAAGAAGCCCCAAGCCGCGGCCCCGGCAGAGGCTGGCAAGAAGTAGCGGGTCAGTCGGGAGCGGGTCAGTCGGGCAAGGCGGCGGGGCACTCCACCCGCAGGACGGTGCCCTTGCGCGACCACACGAGTTCCACGCACGCGCGGCCGTCGCGTTCGATGGGACGCTCGATCACGTCCGCGGTCTCGAAGAACTCACTGACGCTCGTCCGCCCATCCCCGTTCCAGTCCATGTCGCGCCGTGAATAGTGGGTCCGCAGCACGGCGACGGTGAGCCAGCCGTAGTACAGGACCGCCAGGATCAAGGGCATACCGAAGATGAGGAGCAGCGCGCGACGGGCGTCGGGGCCCGCTGCGGGCGGATCCGCGTCACTCATGCGCCGGCCGCGGCGGGACGGAGGCGGTGGGCGAACTTCTGCCGCAGTTTCGCCACCTTCGGCGCGATGACGACCTGGCAGTACCCGGCGTTCGGATTTCGCTGGTAGTACTGCTGGTGATTCAGCTCCGCGGGGTAGAATCGTGGGGCTGGTTCGACGCGCGTCACGATCGGGGCGCTCCAGATGCCCTCCGCGGCGAACTCCCGGATCAGCGCCTCGGCGGTCGCGCGCTGGGCATCGTTGCCGTAGTAGATGACCGACCGGTACTGGGTGCCGATGTCGCCCCCCTGCCGGTTGAGCGTGGTCGGGTCGTGCATCGCGAAGAAGACGATCAGCAAGTCCCGGTAGGTGATGACCGCAGGGTCGAATTCCACCTGCACCACTTCAGCGTGCCCCGTCGTTCCGCTGCACACCTGTTCATAGCTCGGGCTGGGCGCCCTTCCCCCGGCATAGCCCGAGACAACCTGGGAAACCCCCTCCAGCCGCTCCAGTACCGCTTCGAGGCACCAGAAACAGCCGCCGCCAAGGACGGCCGTTTCCGTCATCGGTTCCGTGATGTGACCCGTCATCTCCAACTCCATTCGACTCGATACTGGCTCAGGGATCAAACCGGGTCTCGCCCAGCTCGCGGATCTGGCAGGCATGCCGGGATTCGTGCAGGCCCAGGAAGACGAGCCACTGGTACAGGTCGAGCTGGCCGAGCATTGGGTGCGGGAAGGCGAAGTTGCCGAGCGCGATGCCGTCGGCCTCGCGCATCGAGCCCCGCAGCGCGGCACGCGAGGCCTCGAGCCCGGTGAGCGCCTCCGCCAGGGTGAGGTCGGTTCGCGGTTGCACGATCGCCGGCGCCGGCAAACGCCGGTCACGATTCGCCAGCTGCGCATGATCGACCCGGTGCAGCACCGAACCAATCTCCGTCTCGGAAACGCGGCCGTTGGCGGGAAGCAAAGAGACGGTCACGTGCAGCAGCTTGGACACGGAGGTTTCGGTGAGGCGAAGGTGGTCGATGATCGACGCCACCGACCAGGCCCCGGGTGGTGCGGTCACGCCGGCCGGGTCCGGCACGCTCGCGACGGCTGTCAGGACCTCCGTGCGTCGCTCGGCGAGGAATCCATCGATTTCCAGCAAGCGTGGGTGCATGGCGTTTCCGGTGGGTGCTGCCGCCCGTCCTACGAAAGCTCGGTGGCCTTGTCGATGATCTTCCCCACGATGCCGTAGCGCTGCGCCTCCTCGGCGGTGAGCCAGAAGTCGCGGTGGGTGTCCTCTTCGATTCGCTCGAGGGGCTGGCCGGTCTGGCGCGCGAAGATCCGGTTGAGCCGGTCGCGCATGCGCAGGATCTCCCGCGCTTCGATCTGGATGTCGCTTGCGGTGCCGCCGGCGCCGCCCGCGGGCTGGTGCAGGAGAAAGCGCGTGTTCGGCAGGCAGAAGCGGTCTTCCCGCGGAACCGAGACGAAGATCAGCGCGCCGGCACTCGCGACCCAGCCGGTGCCCACAATGCGAACCCGTGGCGCGAGGTAGCGGATCATGTCGTGGATCATGTCGCCCGACTCGACGTGCCCGCCTTGCGAGTTGAGGTAGATCGTGATCGGGTCGGGCGAATCGGCGGCCAGCGCGAGCAGCTGGGCGCTGACGCTCGCGGCCAGGCGCTGGTTGATCTCGCCGCTCAAGATGACGGTGCGGGCGCGGTACAGCCGCTCCGCAACCAGTTCAGTGACAGATGTCGTCCGTTCGGCGGTGGGTTCCGCCATGGCATGCCTCCGGTGAGGGCTTCGGGCCCCAAATCTAGCCCCGCGCTTCGCGTTTTGCCGCCGCACGGCTAGAGTGGGGGCGGTGAAACTTCCTCCGACGTCGCTCCGCGAGCGGCTCAACATATCCCGGCTGGCGCTGGCCCATCCACGCCTGACGGTGATCGCCTGGGCGCTGGTCGCCATGGCCGGGGTTGTGGCCTACGGTCGTCTCCGGCTCGCGCTCTTCCCGGACGTCACCTTCCCGGTCGTGGTGATCACGGCGGATGCGCCGGCGCCTGCTCCCAGCGAGACGGAAACGGCACTGGCCCTGCCGATCGAACGCCGGATCAACGGGCTCCGCGATCTCAAGAGTCTGCAGACAACGACCTCGGCGGGGAAGACGCTGGTTGCCGCGGAGTTCGAGGTCGGTGTCGCGCTCCGCGAGGCGCGTCGCCGCGTGGACTCGGCGCTCATCGGCATCGAGCTTCCCGGAGGCGTGACGCCGAAGACGCGATCCATCGACATCAACGAGTCGCCGGTGGTGACCTACGTGCTGGTGGGCGAGTACCGCACCCCCGCGCAACTCATGGGGACGGCACTCGGCACCTTCCTTCCCGCCCTCGAGAAGGTGCCGGGAGTGCTTCACGTCGTACCGCTCGGCATCGATCCGGAGGCGGTGGCAAGGCTGGGTGAGACGGCGGTCGACACGGCGCTCCCACATACCGTTGCCTGGCTGAATGGGCAGCAGGGCGTCGCTCTCGAGGTGGTGAAGGAGGCTGGTGCCAACACCATCGAGGTGGTCCGGCTGGTGGACTCCGTGGTGCGCCGGCTGCAATGGGACAATCAGGACATCCACGCCGTACCGGCCGTGACCCAGGCCGACTTCATTCGCGGCAGCACGCGCGCCACCATGGATGCCCTCGGGCTCGCCGTGGGGCTCTCGGTGCTGGTGATCTTCCCCTTCCTGCGGAGCTGGAAGGCCACGGCCATCACGGCCCTGGCCATTCCGATATCCCTGCTGGGCACCTTCGTCGTCATGAAGCTGGCCGGCTTCGGGCTCGAGACGCTGACGCTGCTCGCGCTGGCGCTGGTGATCGGCATCATCGTGGACGACGCGATCGTGGACGTCGAGAACATCCAGCGCCATATCGACCGCGGCGATCCGCCGCACGTGGCGGCGATCGCCGCCACCGACGAGATCGGCCTCACCGTGACCGCGGCGACCCTGACCATCGTTGCCGTGTTCCTGCCGGTGGGGTTCATGGGAGGCGTGGTGGGGATCTTCTTCCGTCCGTTCGGGCTGACCATCTCCGCGGCGGTGGTGACCTCGCTTCTCGTCGCCCGCACGCTGTCCCCGCTGCTCTCCTCGTGGTGGCTGCGGCCGGCGCGGCGGGAAGGCACGGGGGCAGAGCAGGCAGGATGGCCCCGCTTCGCGGCGCTCTACCGCGACCTGCTGTCGTGGTCCCTCGAGCATCGCGCGGTCGTGGTGCTGCTGGCGCTGCTGTCACTGGTGGCGGGGCTCGGCATCATCCCCCTGATCCCCAAGGGCTTCATCCCACGGTTCGACCGGAGCGAGTTCCTCGTGGTCATCACGGCTCCGAGTGGCACCTCACTCGACTCGACCAACGCGCTCACCTGGCGGGTCTCGGACTTCGTGCGGCGCGATCCCGGTGTGGCCGACGTGTTCGCGGTGGCAGGAAACGCAGCCGGTGATCACGACCGGGCAATCCTGCACGTTCGCGTGCGCGACGGCAGGGGCATCTCCACCCGTGAGGTGCGGGAGCGAATCCGGCGCCGGCTCCCGGCCGAGCGGGGAACGGACCTGAGCGTGCAGGATATCCCGCTGCTCGCGGTCATTGCGCAGAAGCCGCTGCAACTTGCGCTGGTGGGAACAGACCGGGCGGCACTGGCCGTCGGTGCCGAACGGGCCGCCGATCATCTGGGCACCCTGCCCGGTGTGGCCGACGTTCGGGTCACCGGCATCCCCGACAGCACCGGCCGAGAGACGCTCGAGCGCCGGGGCGGCCTGCCCGCCGCGTACGTCAATGCCAATCTTGTGGGAGGCTATCCGATCGGTGCCGCCACCCGAGAGATCGAGCGCGTGGCGCCGTCGCTTTTCCCTCCCGGCGTGTCACTGGCGCTGGGCGGCGAGTCGGCGCAGGCCGCGGATGTCTTCGGGCAATTCACCCTTTCGCTCGGCCTCGCGACACTGTGCGTCGTGGCGGTACTGTGGTTCCTGTTCCGCAGCTGGCAGGACCCGCTGGTGATCGCGCTCTCACTGCCGCTCTCCGGTGTGGGTGCCATGCTGGGGCTGTTCGTTTCCCGCACCGACTTCGGCATGACCTCGCTGCTGGGGCTGATCTTCCTGCTCGGGCTCGTGAACAAGAACGCCATCCTGCTGGTGGACCATGCCAACCAGCTCCGGGGTCGCGGCATGAGCCTGCGCGACGCCATCCTGGCGGCCGGGCCGATCCGCCTCCGTCCGATACTCATGACCACGTCCGCCACTATCCTCGGGATGCTGCCCGTCGCGCTCGGCTTCGGGACGGGTGCGGAGCTGCGGGCCCCCATGGCGGTCGCGATCATCGGCGGGCTGGTGACCTCCACCGTGCTGAGCCTGGTGGTGGTGCCGGTGGTGTACGCCATATTCGACCAGATCCATCCCCGCTTTCTCGAGGCCAGGAGTGGGCCCCCTCCGCGCTGACCTGCATTATCTTGTTCCGGGCCCATGCCGGGGTCCGTCGGGATACCCGATGCCACCATTACTCTGACTTGAATCGAGTCCAATTGCTATGCGCTACCGTCCATTGATGCTCGTTTGCGTCGGCCTCCTGGCCGCAGCCCCCGCCATGGCGCAGCAGCCGTCTGCTCCCACCCCAAGCATGGACAGCGTCCGTGCGGCGCTGCGCGCCGACAAGCGGCAACTGGTTGCTGCCAACATGGTCCTCACCACCGCCGAGAACGCCAGCTTCTGGCCGGTGTATGACGCCTATCAGGCGGAGTTGTCGAAGCAGGTGACCCGGACCGTTGCGGCGATCAAGAGCTATGCAACCGCGTTCAACGCCAATGCGGTCACGGACGCCGTCGCGTCACAGCTGACCAACGAGTACATCGCCATCGAGCGCGACCGGGTCGCGTTGATGCAGGCGTACCTGCCCAAGTTCGGCGCGGTGCTGCCGGCCACCAAGGTGGCTCGCTACTACCAGATCGAGAACAAGCTCCGCGCGGCCGTCAACTACGAACTGGCGGATGCCATTCCGCTCATTCAGTAGCCACCGCCGGGTGCCCGGCGATCGGTTGATGTTCGTGACGGCATCGGGAACGCGGGTTCGGGCCTGGCGTGCCGCCGCGGGTGTCGTGGCGTTCATGGCCGCGATGGCGTCGGTGGCGCGGGCCCAGGCCACCGGCGCGGACGTGGGCTGGCCGCGCGAGCTTGTCACCGACTCGGGCACGATGGTGGTGTTCCAGCCGCAGCCCGATCGGTTCGACGGCATAACCCTCACGGCGCGCGCGGCGGTGTCGGTGGTGCTGAAGGGCGCCACGGCGCCGGTGTTTGGCGCCGTGTGGTTCACCGCGCGAACCCTGACGGACCGTGACACCCGGACGGTGGACATCGACCAGGTCCACGTGACCAACATGCGCTTCCCCGGTCTCGAGCCGGAGCGCGAAAAGCGCATGCGCGCGCTGGTGAATCCGGAACTCGACCACTGGCAGTTCACCATGGAGCTCGACCGCTTCACCGCCAGCCTGGCGCAGGTAGAGGCGGAGCAGCGCTCGTCGGATCGCTTCAACAACACGCCGCCCGCCGTCGTCTTTTCGACGACGCCGGCGGCGCTGCTGCTCTTCGAGGGGCAGCCGATCCTGCAGCCGATCGAGGGCACCTCGTTGCAGAGGGCGGTCAACACGCCGTGGCTGGTCGTCTTCGATCACTCGGGGAGGACGTACTACCTCAACGGTGGCCCGCTCTGGTACTCCGCCCGCTCGGTGCTCGGTCCGTGGTCGAGCATGCGAGGTCCGCCGCCGCCCAACGTGACCAGGCTCGTGCCCGACTCGTTGCAGCGGGACAGCGTGCCGCCCAGCGGGCCGCCGCGGATCGTGGTGGCTACGGTGCCCACCGAACTCGTCGTGACGGAGGGGGCGCCCAACTGGGCTCCCATCACTGGCACCGACCTGCTCTACGTCACCAATACGGATCGTGATGTCTTTCGGACCATCGACGACCCGAAGATGTATGTCCTGCTGGCTGGTCGCTGGTTCCGCGCGAGCGGTGAGGCGGGGCCCTGGGTGTATGTGCCTGCCGACTCGCTGCCTGCAGTCTTCCAGCAGATCTCGCCCGAGTCGCCGAAGGGCGACGTGCGCGCGTCCGTGGCGGGCACCGACGAGGCGACCGAGGCGGTGCTCGATGCGTTTGTCCCGCAGACGGCGGCCATCGATCGCAGCACCACCACCCTGACGGTGTCCTATGTGGGACAGCCCAAGTTCGAGCAGATCCCGGGCACCGCGGTCCAGTACGCCACCAACACCGATGCCAGCGTGCTCAAGATCGGATCGCGCTACCACGCGTGCGATCAGGCGGTGTGGTTCGAGTCGCAGACGCCAAATGGTCCCTGGGCGGTGAGCGACTCGGTGCCTGCGGCGGTCGAGACCATCCCGCCGTCGTCACCGGTCTACAACGTCCGCTACGTGAAGGTGTACCAGGCGACACCGACGGTCGTGTTCGTCGGGTACACGCCGGGCTTCATGTGGTCGTTCCCCATGCATGGCACCGTGGTGTTCGGTACTGGTTTCGTCTTTCGCCCCTTCATCTCGCCCGTTGTCTTCATTCCGCGCCCGGTCACCTTCGGGGTGGCCATGCGCTGGAACCCATGGACCGGATGGACGATGGGCTTCGGCTTCGGCTCACCGTTCCTGTTTGTCGGGGTCGTGGCAGGCCCGCGGTGGGTTGGCGGATGGTGGGGACCGTGGGGTCGCCCCCGGTGGCCGCCCCCGTTCTTCCGGCCGCCGTTCGTGGGTTTCCCGGGGTGGAGGCCCATGCCGATGCCTCCGATGATGCGCCCACCGATGGGTGGACGCCCGCCCATGGGCATGCGCCCGATGCCGCTGCCGGGAAACAACCTCTACAACCGGCCCCAGAATCTGCCGCGCAACGCACCGCCCGGCGTGGTGTCGCGCGACCTGCCGCGGGGACAGCCGGTGAGCCGACTTCCGAACAACGTGTATGCCGGCCGGGACGGCGGCGTGTATCGGAGGGACGGCCAGAACTGGCAGACGCGCGACGGCAACCAGTG
>Ga0315287_10003572_pt1 | contig 15006 bp, 17 predicted proteins | sample YL17G11_0_MG_FD_205037 | JGI IMG/M metagenome (GOLD analysis project Ga0315287, IMG submission 205037) | Sediment microbial communities from Yellowstone Lake, YNP, Wyoming, USA - YL17G11_0 | ecosystem: Environmental > Aquatic > Freshwater > Lake > Sediment | place: USA: Wyoming | collected... | reverse complement strand
TTCAGGCGATGACCGGCGGACGGTCGGCTCACGAGAGGTGTTCCAGCCAGGTGACGAGGTCAGCGCGCAGCTCGGGCGGGCTCAGGACTTCGGCATGCTCCAGGAAGGTGAGGACGAAGGACCGGAACGCCACCGGGTTGCTCACGGGGAGGGCCAGCTCGACGGAGCCGTCGTCGTGCCGCTCGGCGACTGCGGCCGCCCCGGTCAGGTGCACGGCGTACCCCGCCTGATCGGCGTCGACCAGCACCCGGGCCTCGACGGGATCGTCGTCGCCGAGCTCCCAGGGCTGGCGCTCGGCGCCGGAGCGCACGTCCTCGGGTCGCTCGTAGGCCTTGGCCGGGCCCTCCGCCGTCACCTCGCCCTCGATGCGGTCGAGGCGGTAGCTGCGGACACCATCGCGCTCATGATCGAAGCCGGTGACGTACCAGCGGCCCCGGCGGAAGTCGAGACGGTACGGATCGACGAGGCGCTGGACCTCGCCGTGGGTCAGGCGCACCCGGCGCCGCTCGGAGACGGCCCCGAAGAGCAGGGGCAAGCGGGCGTCGGCGGGCAGGGAGGCCACCGGCTCGCCGCCTCCCGGGCCGGCCCCCAGGCCGTCGGCCGCGATCACCCCGCCCAGCTTCCAGAAGGCCTCGTCGTCGGTCGGCCCCCCCACCTGGATGGTCGACACGGCGAGGTGCAGTGCCGCCAGCTCGTCGGCCTCCAAGCCGGGGTCGGCCAGGTAGTACTCGTCCCGGGGGATGCGGTAGCCGTCCCGGGGCGGGTCGACGCCGGGCAGCGGTTCGACCACCAGCGGCACGCCCATCTCCCGCAGGTCCTCCTTGTCCCGCTCGAACGCCCGGTGGAAGGTCGGCCCGCCCTCCGGATAGCCACCGACCAGCTCCCGCAGCTCCCCGGCGCTCAGGGGCCGCATGGTGTCGAGAAGGACGGCGACGAGGTTCATCAGCCGCTCGAGCTTGTCCACCTTCTCGGTCGCCATCGCCCGGCCGAGCCTACGTCCCCCCGACTTTGCGGCAGATCCCGGGATTCGACCCCGCTGCGGGCGGGCTGATGGACAACCGTGTCGCATCGCGATCAGGGCAGGAGCGAGGCCGCCAGGACACCGGCCTGACCGGCGGCGGTGAAGTAGGCCGGATCCTCGGCCGGTGTGCGGCCCATGGTCGTCACGAACAGGCCCTCGGCGGCCAGGAGGGCGGCGGTGTCCGGCGCCTCCACGTTCATCACCTCATGGCGCTCGACGGGGCCCAGTCCGGGCGCAACGGCCAGCCGGACCGGCGAGCGGACCAGGTCCAGGACGGTGCGGGTGTGGTGACTGACCCCCAGGTGGCGGTCCCGGGAATCGCCCGAGGACACCCGCAGGCAGGCGACCGGTTGACCACCGAGGGCGGCCACGGTGTCCAGGGTGGCGGCGGCCTCCAGCGAGGTGGTGCCCAGCGTGGTGCCGGTACCCACGACGCCGGGGCCCATGCCCACCACGATCAGGTCGGCATACAGGACGTGGCGGGCCAGGGTGAGGGCCGAAGCCACGTTCACCGCCTCGAGGTCGCCGCCGAAGGCATGCCCGGCGGTCACCGTCCCGGCCAGGAGCCCCCGCTCGACCATGGTGGCGGTGAGGTCGGAGAAGGCCAGCGGCAGGGCGGCCCCATCGGTCATGACGTAGGCGATGCGGGTGTCGGGGCGGGCGGCGTGAGCCGCGACCACGACGCAGGGGACCTGGCTGTGGACCGTGCAGACCACGACCGGCGTGTCGTCGAGGCGGGCGGGGACATCAGGGTGGTCCTCCTCCCCCGCCCCCGTGTCCGCCTGCAGGCTCGTGTAACGCAGCTTCATGATGTGGCCGGGGCCGGGTTCGTTCCAGGACTCCCGGGCCAGGTTCCAGTGCACGACGTGCCAGCCCCCGGTGCCGAGGCCGAGCTCGACGGCGGTGGTGTTGCAGACGACCCGGTCCCCCACCGCCACCGGGCCGGTCAACTGGGTGAGGACGTAGGCCCAGCCGGGCTCGTCGTCGCCGAGGTCGACGCGGACGCGCTGGAACCCGGAACGTTCGCTCAGCAGTTCGGTGACCGCACCGGAGCGGAACGAGGGCACGGGCCGGCGACTACAACGAGGCGATCAGCTTCTCGACCCGCTCGTCGCGGGCCTTGAAGGGGTCCTTGCAGAGGACGGTGCGCTGGGCCTGGTCGTTGAGCTTCAGATGGACCCAGTCCACCGTGTAGTCCCGCTTCTTCTCCTTGGCCTTCTTGATGAACTCACCCCGGAGGCGGGCCCGGGTGGTCTGGGGCGGGTGCTCGACGGCCTGGTTGATGTCCTGGTCGGTGGCGACCCGGTCGACCATGCCCCTCTGCTGCATCCGGTAGAAGAGGCCGCGATTGCGGTTGACGTCGTGGTACTGGAGGTCGAGCAGGGCGACCCGCGCGTGGGACAGGGGCAGGTCGTGGCGCTCCCGGTAGGCCTCGATGAGGTTGTGCTTGATGACCCAGTCGCACTCGCGGTCGAGGGAGAACGGATCCTTCTCGAGGCCGGTGAGCGTGTGCTCCCACATGTCGAGGGCCTGCTGCTCCAGGGGCGACAGCCCGCGGGTGTCGGCGAAGCGCATGGCCCGGTTGAGGTATTCCGACTGGATCTCCAGGGCCGAGGCCTCGCGGCCGTTGGCCAGGCGGACCCGGCGGGTGCAGGTGAGGTCGTGGCTGATCTCGCGGATGGCCCGAATGGGGTTCTCCAGGGTCATGTCCCGGATGACGACCGAGGGCTCCTCCAACATGCGCAGGATGATGCTGGCCGCCCCCACCTTCAGGAAGGTGGCGTACTCGCTCATGTTGGAGTCGCCCACGATGACGTGGAGACGCCGGTAGCGCTCGGCGTCGGCGTGGGGCTCGTCCCGGGTGTTGATGATGGGCCGGGACCGGGTCGTGGCGCTGGAGACGCCCTCCCAGATGTGTTCGGCCCGCTGGCTGATGCAGAACATGGCGCCCCGGGCCGTCTGCAGGACCTTGCCCGCCCCGGCGTAGATCTGGCGGCTGACCAGGAACGGGATGAGGACGTCGACGTAGTGACTGAAGTCGTCCCGGCGGCTGGTGAGGTAGTTCTCGTGGCAGCCGTAGGAGTTGCCGGCCGAGTCGGTGTTGTTCTTGAAGAGGTAGATGACGCCCCGGATGCCCTCTTCCCGGAGGCGCTGCTCGGCGGAGGCCAGGAGCTGTTCGAGGATGCGCTCGCCCGCCTTGTCGTGCACGACGAGGTCGTAGATGGAGTCGCACTCGGGGGTGGCGTACTCGGGGTGGCTGCCGACGTCGAGGTAGAGGCGGGCGCCGTTGGCCAGGAAGACGTTGGAGCTGCGCCCCCAGGAGACGACCCGGCGGAAGAGGTAGCGGGCCACCTCGTCGGGACTGAGCCGACGCTGGCCCCGCAGCGTGCACGTGACGCCGTACTCGTTCTCAAGCCCGAAGATCCGCCGGTCCACGCGGGGCACGCTACCGGTAGTGCGCCTCCGGAGTGGGCCATGCCCACCGGTACGGTGGGCGGGGTGGCTGACCTCCACATGGTCCACCTGGCCAGCCTCCCCACGCCGTTCGAGGCCAGGGTGCTGGTGGCGCGGCTCGGCGCCGAGGGCATCGTGTGGGAACTACGGGGCGCAACCGAGGTCTATCCCGTGGGCCAGACCCATGTGTGGGTGGACGAGAAGAGCGTGGCCACCGCCCGGGAGCTGCTGTTGACCGATGCCGTCGAGGCCGTCTTCGACGACGGGGACGATGGCCGGGATCAGGCCTGAGGTTCCTCGTCGGGCGGAGGCGGCTCGAGATCGACCCCGCCGCCGTTGCCCTCAGTGGCGGCGACCAGGTCGCCGAGGCGGGTGCGCAGCTCTTCGGGCTCGAGACGGCGGAAGGCCCGGCGCTCGCCGGTCGTCCGGTCCAGTACGGCCACCTCGAGGTCGTCGGCGGAGAGGCGACGGTCGGGGCCGGTGAGGGCCTCGATGGCCCGGGTGAGGGCGATGTCGATGTCCTGGCCCTCGCTCCAGGTCTCCCGTAGGCGGTCGAGGATGGGCTCGGCCTCACCGCCGAGGGCGGTGCACTGGTTCTCGTCCCGGACGGTGCCGTCGTAGAGGATGTGGAACATCTGGTCGTCGGCGACATCGGGGCCGATCTCGGCCACCAGGATCTCCACCTCCATGGGCTTCATCTCGTGGGTGAAGATCTGCCCGAGGATCTGGGCGTACTGGTTGGCCAGGCCCCGGGCGTTCACGTCCTCGCGGCTGTAGCTGTAGCCCTTGAGGTCGGCGTGGCGGACGCCGGCGATGCGCAGCTGGTCGAACTCGTTGTACTTGCCGACCCCGGCGAAGGCGATGCGGTCGTAGATCTCGCTGATCTTGCGCAGGGTGTTGGACTGGTTCTCGGCCACGATGGCGATGCCGTCGGCGTAGGCCACGGCCACCAGGCTCCGGCCCCGGGCGATGCCCTTGCGGGCGTAGTCAGCCAGGTCCTTCATCCGCTGCTCGGGGGCGACGTAGAAGGGCATGCTCATGAGGCCATCCCCCCGTCCATCGTGTCGAGCAGGGCCCGGAAGCGCTCGGCGATCTCGTCGCGCTCCAGGGCGGTGAAGCCCTCGGCGGTGATGGTGGCCATGGTCGGGTAGATGCCCCGGACCAGATCCGGCCCCCCGGTGGCGGAGTCCTCGTCGGCGGCCTGGAACAGCGCTTTCAGGGCCAGGTCGACGCCCTCCTCTCGGATCAGCCCCTCCCGCCAGCCCAGCTTGACGACCGTGCCCGCGTGCAGCGAGCCCGAACCGGTGCTGGCGTGGTCGTTCTCCTCGTAGCGGCCGCCGGTCACGTCGAACTCGAAGAGGCGGCCGACGTCGCGACCGAGGTCGTACCCGGCGAAGAGGGGGACGACGGCCAGACCCTGCAGGGCGGCGGGCAGGTTGCTGCGCACCATCATCGAGAGCTGGTTGGCCTTGCCCTCCAGGGAGAGCCGCTCGCCCTCGACCTTCTCGTAGTGCTCGAGTTGGAGCTGGAAGAGCTTGACCATCTCGACGGCCGGGCCGGCGGCGCCGGCGATGGCGACCCCGGAGTGGCGGTCCGCCGGGAAGACCTTGTCCATGTGGCGGTGGCTGATCAGGTTGCCGGCCGTGGCCCGCCGGTCCCCCGCCATGATCACGCCGTCGGCGTACCGCAGGGCCACGACGGTGGTGCCGTGCGTCAGGGTCACCGCATCGCCGTGGCGGTCGAGCCGGGGCGGTTCGAGCCCCGCGCTGCGCACCAGCGCAGCGAAGTCAGGTCCCGGGTCGTCCTGAGCCGGAAAGAGCGGCAACGTCACGGCCCGGAGGCTACCGGCGCCCGCCCGCCCCCCGCATTGGAGGCAATATGGTCCGGATTCCGGACCATATCTCCTCCGACGACTCAGGGGCGGGGGATGTCGATGAGGATCTCGGGGAGGCCGGAGAGGGGGGTCATCGTGGGCTCGCCGAGGTAGGCGATGGGGACGGCCATGGTCGTCGTTTCGTCCGTGTGGCTGCAGAGGATGTAGGCGAGCTCACCGGGCACGAAGACGGCGGTGGGGTCGGCAGCGAAGCGGGCGCCGAAGTCGATACGGCTCGGCGGTACCGCCGGTTGGTTCAGCCACTGCCTTCACGTCGCCAACGACGCCCGACGGGGGTGGGAGGTTGCGCGGACAGGGGAGAATCTTCGCCCAGGACGGTCGAAATCACCCCAACCCGTTCGTGGACGGGGTAGACGGGGGGACGGACCCACCGTCCCCGAGGAGGAACAGTGCGCAAGCTGGTCGTGAGCGAGTTCGTGTCCCTGGACGGCGTGATGGAGGCGCCCGGTGGCGAGGACGACTACCCCCACGGGGCCTGGACCGTCCCCTACTGGGACAACGAGGTCCTCGGTGCGTTCAAGACAGCCGAGCTGGAGGCGGCCGACGTGCTGCTGCTGGGTCGGGTGCAGTACGAGGGCTTCGCCGGGGCCTGGCCCCAGCGCAGTGGTGATCCCTTCTCCGACAAGATGAACTCGATGGCCAAGTACGTGGTCTCCAGCACCCTGGAGGACCCGGCCTGGGCGAACACCACCGTGCTCGAGGGCGATCCCCTCGAGGCCGTCGCCGCGCTGAAGGCCGAGGACGGTGACGACATCCTCGTCGCCGGCAGCTCCACGCTGGCCAAGGCCCTGCTCCGGGCCGGCCTGGTCGACGAGCTGCGCCTCGCCGTCTACCCGCTCACCCTGGGCGAGGGGAAGCGCCTCTTCGACGACGTCGGCCGGGCCGACCTCGATCTGGTCGAGTCCTCGGTGACCGAGACCGGCGTCAACCTGCTCGTCTACCGCCAGGCGGACGGCCCGCCCGCCGGCGCCGGGCACCCCTTCATCGACGACTGACGTCCGGCGGTCATCAGACGAAGCAGACGTGGAAGGGCAGGCCGGTGGCGATGAAGTGCTCGCCGGCCTCGGGCTCGAGGTTCCAGAGGGCGTCGGACTGGGCCTCGGGGTCGCCGGCCTCGGCCCGATCGAGGGCGTCGGCGGCCTGGACGAGCAGGTCGAGCCCGGCGTTCCAGTCGGCGGCCACGGCGGTCGGCGGCGGCAGGGTCCGGAGGTCGGCGACCCAGTCCCGCATGAATGTCCCCAATCCGAGAGGTTTGGCTCCACCGACCCCGTCGGGGTCCTCCAGCTCGGCGAAGTGGGATGAGGTCTCGAGGCAGATCGCATCGGCCTGCGCCACGAACTCGGCTCGCGTGAGTGGCGCCAGGGCCGTGGTGGTCGGCGCCGGTTCCGGTGACGCCGCCGCGGGCACCACGGCGGCGTCACCGGGGTCATCACCGCATCCGGCGACGAGGAGACCGAAGGTCAGCACCAGTGCGGGGCTGCGTCGAATGGATCGGCGGGACACGACGGGATCAGCTCGTGGCGAGGCGGCGTCGAGACCGACCGGCGTCGACGGGCGTCTCCTGGCTCAGATGCCACCCGAGCCACGCCAGCCCGACGGCCGTCAGGGCGATCGGCGAGAGGTAGACGATGTTCGGCCACTGGCCGCTGTCGCCGTCCGTGAAGGCCACGGCGACCATGATCAGGCCCAGGGCGACGACGGCGATCGGCCCGGCGATCACCACGGTGAGCGGGGCGACGGGCAGGACCGAGGCCCGCAGCATCTCCACGCCGAACACGAGGATGGCGAGGGCGAGCAGCACGGCGAGCAGAGCGATCGCCGCGTAGGCCGCGGCGTGCGACAGGATCGGCGACAAGACGGCGACGATCAGGGCCGCTCGGCCGAGGCGGCCGAGCCCGCCGTGGCGAGCCTGGAGACCCCAGAGGCCGAAGATGAGGGCGGGGAAGGCCAAGCCGAGCACGACCACGGCGGTGCCGTGCATGCCCCCGGTGTTGTCCGTGGCCTCGTTCCCCCACTCGCCGAACAGGGTGAGCAGGGGGGCCAGCAGCAGGGCGTAGCCGGCGAGACGGGTCTTGGTGGTTGGCACAGCAGCTCCTCTGGTCGATTCACTGATGCAGACCTTGGCGACGAGCTCGGCAGAACCGAAGCGGGTGACGGCCTCGGCCTCGGCTTCGTGGGGGGTGCGCCCGTCGGCCATGAGGTGGTCGACGACCTCGAGCAAGTGGTCTTCGGCTTCGGCGACGATGTCGTCGGCGTCCCGGAGGCGGGCCACGGAGAACCGCAGCTCGCGGAGGTAGGCGGGGATCAGGCGGTCGTCGGCCATGGTGGCGCCCCCACGATGCGCTGAACCGTCTCGGCAAAGGCGGTCCACTCGCGGCGCTTCTCCTTCGCCGCCGTCGTGCCCTTCGGCGTCAGCGAGTACGTGCGTCGCTTCCGCCCGTTCACCTCGGTCCAGGTGCTGGTCAGCAGCCCCGCCCGCTCCAGGCGGTGCAGCGCCGGGTAGACGGTCCCCTCGGGCAGGTCGATGGCCCCATCGGTGCGCCCCCGGAGCTCATCGAGGATCGCGTAGCCGTGGTACGGCCCGTCCTCCACGATGGCCAGCAGCAACAGGTCCAGGTGCCCGCGTACGACATCCGCTCTCATACCTAGGCACGCTATACCTAGCATACCTAGGTGTCAAGCGATCGAGGGTCAGGTCTCCCGGCGGCGGCGGACGGCAACCACGCCACCCACGACGACTGCTGCAGCCCCCAGGCCGATGGCGATGGGCACGGCCGGGGAGCTGCCGACGTCGTCGTCATCGTCCGCTCCGGACGAATCCGCGCCGCCGGCCACGGTCGTGCTCGCCGCCGCGACCGAGGTTGTCGGGGCCGGCGCCTGGTCGATGCCCCGGAACGGCCCGGTGATCTCGTAGGTGATGCCGGTCTGAGGGTCGCCGCCCCGTTGGGAGCTGAAGTAGAGGCGGGTGCCGTCCGGGGAGAACGCCGGTCCGGTGATCTCCGAGTTGACGGCGTTGGCCGGCAACGGCTCGGCGACGACCTGGACGAGCGGCGCGACCACACCGTCGGCGGTGAGGACCACGAGCTGCATGTCGCCACCGTCCTCGGCCACGTAGAGGTCGCCGGAGCCGACCTCCGCGGTGATGTTGTCCACACCGGTCAGCAGGCCCGTGCCGTCGTAGACGACGGTCATCGTGTCGGTGGCCGGGTCCAACGAACGCACGTGGTCGTCACCCTTGCTGGTGAAGTAGGCGACGCCGTCGGCGTACCAGCAGCCCTCGCCCCCGTCGAAGTGGGTCACCTCGGGCACCTGTTGGCGGGTCGGCGTGTCCGCTCCGGTCGGGTCGGGCACCTCGTACCAGGTCACCGCACCGTCGGGGTCGACCGAGGCCACCTCCAGCAGGCCGGCCGAGAGGTCGGGGTAGGCGTCGGGCGTGAACCGGTAGAGGGCGCTGTCGGGCTCGTCCTCGGTCAGGTAGACCTGCTCGTTCCCGGGGTCGACGGCGGCGGCCTCGTGGTGGAACCGGCCCATCGCCGGCAGAGCCGTCCCGCTGTCGGGGGTGGCCGGGTCGCACTCCCAGACCTGTCCCCCGTCGGTCTCCTCGCAGGAGAGCCAGGTGCCCCACGGGGTCGGGCCCCCGGCGCAGTTCTGCGTCGTGCCCCCGACCAGTCGGTAGGCGTCGACGACCTCACCCTCGGCGTCGTAGCGGATGGCGCTCGCTCCCCCGTCACCCGTCGTCGGGATCTCGCTGTTGACGACGTGGTACCAGCCTCCCTCGTCGATCGGGAAGGTCGCCGCACCGTCCGGCCAGGCGGGCCACTCGTACTGGGTGCCGGTTACGTTCTCCCCCGCTCGGGCGACGACCCGTGAGCTGAACCCGTCGGCCAGCAGCAACCCGTTGGCGTCGGGCTGCGCGGCGAGCGGCCCGTAGGGCCCGTCACCCCCCGCCTGGGCTGCGGCCTTCGCCCCGACGACGAGAACGACGCCCGCGCCCGCCGTTCCCCCGATGAACCCTCGCCGACCGATCCCCCCGGATGTCATGGGGGGAATCCAAGCACGTCCGCCCGGCGTGACCGCCGCAGCAATCAGGGAGTGGTCGAATGACCGCTCGCCGTGTCTATTGACCGCCCTTTTGGACGTAGCTCTTGACGAAGTCCTCGGCGTTGGTCTCCAGGACCTCGTCGATCTCGTCCAGGAGGTCGTCGAGCTCGGCCTTGATCTTCTCGCCGGACTCCGACGTGGCGGGGGTCGCCTCGACCTCCTCCTCCTGTCGGGAAGGAGGAGCTGTCTTGTGCTTGTGCTCTCGCTCAGCCATCGATCACCCTCGTCGTCTAGGACCCGAGTCTGTCGAGCAGCTCGGCCGCCGTCTTGGCTTCCGCCAACAACGTACCCACGTGCGCTTTGCTTCCGCGTGACGGTTCCATCATGGGGACCCGACGCAGCGGGTCGGTCCCCACGTCGAAGACCATGGAGTCCCAGTTGGCGGCCACGATGGCATCGGCGAACTTCGCCAGGCAGGTGCCCCGGAAGTAGGCCCGGGTGTCCTCGGGTGGCTCGGTGACACCGGAAGCGACCTCGTCGTCGCTGATCAGGCGCTCCATCCCCAGGCGGGCGAACAGGGACTTCTCGGGGCGCAGGTCGTGGTACTGCAGGTCCATGGCGGCCAGGCGGGCGTCACCCCAGTCCATGCCGTCCCGCTGGCGGTAGGCGTCCAGCAGCCGGTACTTGGCCACCCAGTCGAGCTGGTCGGCCAGGGCCATCGGGTCCGACTCGAGGCCGGTGAGCACGGCCTCCCAGCGGGTCAGGACATCGACCCCGACCGCCTCGCCGACCACGGCCAGGCCTTCGGACTCGGCGTACTTGCGGGCCCGGTCGAGCAGCTCCCACTGCACGTCCAGGGCGGTGATGGTGGAGCCGTCCTCCAGCTCGAAGGCCTTGGCCAGGGTCAGGTCGTAGGACACCTGGCGCAGGGTCGGCACCGGTCGGGCGAAGCGCAGGTCCCGCGGGAGGGCGTCGTCCTCGATCATGGCCAGGACGATCGCGGTCGTGCCGACCTTCAGGTAGGTGGCCACCTCGGACAGGTTGGCGTCGCCGATGATCACGTGCAGGCGGCGGTAGCGCTGGGCGTCGGCGTGGGGCTCGTCGCGGGTGTTGACGATGGGGCGCTTCAGCGTGGTCTCGAGGCCGACCTCCTCCTCGAAGAAGTCGGCCCGCTGGCTGAGCTGGAAGGGGACCTCGGCCGTGGTCAGGCCCGGGGCCTCGCTGCCCACCTTGCCCGCCCCGCAGAAGATCTGGCGGGTGATGAAGTGGGGGGTGATGTGCTGGACGATGCGGGGGAAGGGCACCGCGCGGTCCATCAGGTAGTTCTCGTGGGTCCCGTACGAGTTTCCCTTGCCGTCCGAGTTGTTCTTGTAGACGACGATCTCCTGGCCCGGGGGGAGCAGCCGGCGGGCGGCGTCCATCGAGCGCTGGAGGATGACCTCCGCCGAGCGGTCGAAGCGCACCACCGAGCGGGCGTCGCCGCACTCGGGGGTGGAGAGCTCGGGGTGGGCGTGGTCGACGTAGTAGCGGGCCCCGTTGGTCAGGACGACGTTGACCAGGTGGGTCTCCACCTCGGGGGCCATCGTCCCCTCTGGGGGCATCCCGCGGGCGTCATTGCCGGGTGACTCGTCCTCGAAGTCCCAGCCCACCCGGGCGTGGGCCTGCGGGTCGCCGGCGAGCTCGTTGACGTAGGCGTTGATCAGGACCGAGGAGGCGGCGATGGGGTTCGATTCGGGCGTGCCCCGGACGATGATCCCGAACTCGGTCTCGACCCCGAGGATCTTGTTGATCGCCACGAAGGGACCCTACCTAGGCGACCCAGCCTGTAGCCGGGCATCAACGCTGCGGAGTCGGCAGGCAAGCAGCTCTTCGGAAGTTCGTCGGAAGCTGCCGTAGGCGGCTGGAGCCGCGCAGGCGGCGACTAGAGATATTGCCCGGTTCCCACCCGTTCGATGGAACGGCCGCCGGCGGGGTCGTCCTCGTTGGAGGAGATGAGGGTGCGCACGTAGACGATGCGCTCGCCCTTCTTGCCCGAGATCTTGGCCCAGTCGTCGGGGTTGGTCGTGTTGGGCAGGTCCTCGTGCTCCTTGTACTCCTGGTGGATCGAGACCAGGAGGTCGTCGGTGCGGATGCCCTTCTCCCCGGTGGCGATGAGGCGCTTGATGGCCAGCTTCTTGGCCCGGCGGACGATGTTCTCGATCATGGCCCCGGAGGCGAAGTCCTTGAAGAACATCACCTCCTTGTCCCCGTTCTGGTAGGTCACCTCGAGGAAGCGGTTCCGTTCGTCGTTGCGGTACATCTCCTCGACGGTGACCTCGATCATGGCCCGCACGGCCTTGTCCGGGTCGCCGCCACCGAGGTCGTTCACCTCGTTGAGGTCCAGGGGAAGGTCGGCGGTCAGGTAGCGGTGGAAGATCGCCGCCGCCGCCTCCTCGTTGGGGCGCTCGATCTTGATCTTCACGTCGAGGCGGCCCGGCCGCAGGATGGCGGGGTCGATCAGGTCCTCCCGGTTGGAGGCCCCGATCACGATGACGTTCTTGAGGGCCTCGACGCCGTCGATCTCGGCCAGGAGCTGCGGGACGATGGTGGACTCCATGTCCGAGCTGATGCCGGTGCCCCGGGTGCGGAAGAGCGAGTCCATCTCGTCGAAGAAGACGATGACGGGCACACCCTCCTCGGACTTCTCCCGGGCCCGCTGGAACACCAGGCGGATCTGGCGCTCGGTCTCGCCCACGTACTTGTTGAGGAGCTCGGGGCCCTTGATGTTGAGGAAGTAGCTGCGGGCCTCGGCGTCGCCGCTCAGCTCGGCCACCTTCTTGGCCAGCGAGTTGGCGACGGCCTTGGCGATGAGGGTCTTGCCGCAGCCCGGGGGCCCGTACAGGAGAATCCCTTTGGGGGCCGGGAGCTTGTGCTCGGCGAACAGCTCGTGATGGACGAAGGGCAGCTCGACGGCGTCGGTGATCTGCTCGATCTGTTCGTCCAGGCCGCCCACGTCCTCGTAGGCGACGTCGGGGACCTCCTCGAGCACCAGCTCCTCGACCTCGGGCCGGGGCAGTCGCTCCAGCAGCAGCCCCGAGCGGGTGTCCATCAGGGCGTGGTCGCCGGACCGGAGACGTTGGCCCCGCAGGGCGTCGGCCAGGTCGACCACCCGCTCCTCGTCGGCCCGGCCCACGATCAGGACCCGGCGCTCGTCCATGACCTCCTTGATGACCACCACCTCGCCGGTGACCTCGCCGGAGCGGGTCAGGACCACGTTCAGCGACTCGTTGAGTACGACCTCACTACCCCGGACCAGGTCAGCGGTCGACAGTTCGGGGTGCACCGACACCCGCATCTTGCGGCCACCGGAGTGGACGTCGACGGTGCCGTCGTCGTTGACGCCGAGGAGGGTGCCGTAGGCCGACGGCGGCTGGGTCAGCTTCTCGACCTCCTCGCGCAGGTTGGCGATGTGCTCGCGGGCCTCGCGCAGCGTGTAGGTCAGCTTCTCGTTCTGGGAGACCGCCTGGGCCAGCTGGCCCTTGGTCTCGAGCAGGCGCTCCTCGAGCGTCCGGACCCGTTTGGGGGCCTCCTGCAGCCGCCGACGGAGGACGACGATCTCCTCCTCCATCTCCGCCAGTTGCTCGCGGGTGGCCAGGACATCCTCGTCCGGCGTGCCGCTCGCGGCCTCGTCACCTGGGGTGCTGATGGCGACCACCTCCTCGAAAGCGACCTTACACACGTACCCCTGGAAGACTGCGACACCTTCCGGAGGTGCCCGATGGCACCGGGAGATTCCACCGGGATACCCGTGTTTATCGGTCGCTACGGCTAGAGTCCTCGCTCGACGAGCCGATGGAAGAGCTCCGGCTCCGGCCCCAGAACCCCCAGGAGAACCCACGCGATGAAGGTCTGGATCGATCAGGATCTGTGCACCGGCGACGGCCTCTGCGAGGAGATCGCCCCCGACGTCTTCACGCTGCTCGACGACGGCCTCGCTTACGTGAAGCAGGGCGACAAGGTCTTCAGCGACCCGGGCGGCCCCGAGGGCCTCGCCGTGGTGCCCGCCGGCCAGGAAGAGGCGACCATCGAGTCCGCCGAGGAGTGCCCCGGCGAGTGCATCTTCATCGAGATCGACTGAGCCGACCGCCCTCCTCGGCCCCACCCGTGGGTCAGCCGATGCACGGGCCCGTGGCCACGGCGTCGGCACGGGGCTCGGCCAGGATGGTGTCGAGCTCGGTGTCGGTCAGGGCGTAGGCCACGTCGCCCCGGTCGGGGGCGATGGCGAAGGCCATGCCCACCACCGCTCCGGTCCGGTCGACGAGGGCCGAGCCCGAGTCGCCGGGCGCCAGCGCGGCGGACAGGAAGAAGACGTCGCGCTCGGTGCGCTCGCGGTCGTAGATGTCCTGGCCCCGGGCCTGCACCTGGCGGGCGATCTCGAACGGGGCGATGCGCAGGTCCCCACCGCCCGGGTACCCGTAGACACCACCGCGGTCGCCCTCCTCGGCCTCGCTCAAGGCCAAGGCCGGGCGGTCCAGGCCGGGCACCGAGAGCAGGGCCAGGTCGCGGGCCGGGTCGAAGGCCACGACGGTCGCGGCCGCCTGGGAACCGTCGGTGCGGACCACGACGGTCGACCGGTTCCCGGCTACCACGTGGGCGTTGGTGGCGATCAGGTCGGTCGCCACCGCGAAGCCGCTGCCCTCCTGTAGACGGCTGCAGGCCTCACCCTCGACCCGGACGGTCGAGGCCGCCACCCGGTCCGAGACCCCGGCGGGGATGCCGGTGCGGGCCGGCGGGTCGCCGAGGTCGGGGGCGGGCCGGAGGGCGTCGAAGACGTCGGGGAAGCGGTCGTCGCCCACGACGTGGCCGAGCGTGGCGAAGGTGTCCGGCGGCGAGGGCAGCACGGCGTTGACGGCTCGGGCCATCGCCGAGTTGCGGGCCAGCTCGGCGGGCCAGCCGGGGACGTTGGCCATCGTGGGCAGGGTCAGCCAGAGCAGCACGAGGACCCCGGCGGCCCCGGCCCCGGCCCCCACGGCCTTGTCGACGGCCCGGGCCGAGCCCTCGGGGATGGCCACACGGAGGCGTCCACCGACGAGCAGGCCGAGGGCCTGGCCCAGGAAGCCTCCGCCGACCAGCAGCGCGATCACGACGAAGAAGGCCTGGGTCTCGCTGGCCGAGTCCAGCCGGTCCAACGCGGTCGGCAGGATCCGGGCGGCGAGGTAGACCCCGGCGACCATGCCGATCCAGGACGCGGCCCGGGCCACGAATCCGAGGCGCCAGGCGGCTACCCCCGCCGACACGGCGAACAGGATGACGATGATGTCGAGGACGTTCATCCCAGCCGGTCAGCCGGGAGCGCGGGCGTGGGTCAGGAAGCCCGTGTGGGCCACCATCCGGTGGTCCGGGCGCACGGCCAGGCCCTCGATGTGCCAGGTGCGCTGGAGGATCTCGACCGTCTCGGCCGAGAAGAACCCGGCGTGATCCAGGTCCTGACGGAGTTGGCTCACCTGGATGATCGAGGGCGTGTAGGCCACGAAGATCCCACCAGGGACCAGCGCCTTGGCCGCGTGCGGCACCACCTGCCACGGTTCCGGGAGATCGAGCACGACCCGGTCGACAT
>Ga0315287_10003571_pt1 | contig 15013 bp, 11 predicted proteins | sample YL17G11_0_MG_FD_205037 | JGI IMG/M metagenome (GOLD analysis project Ga0315287, IMG submission 205037) | Sediment microbial communities from Yellowstone Lake, YNP, Wyoming, USA - YL17G11_0 | ecosystem: Environmental > Aquatic > Freshwater > Lake > Sediment | place: USA: Wyoming | collected... | reverse complement strand
GCGCCTGCAGGAAGTCGAGGATCGCCTGGCGAACCTCGAACGGCTCAAGCGCAAGTACGGCCCCACCCTGGCCGATGTCATCGCCAGGCGCGATCAGTGCGCGGCCGAACTGGCCGCCTTCGACTCCGCAAACGAACGCATGGCGGAACTCGATCGGGATCTGGACGTGGCAGGGAAGTGTTACCTCGCCGCCGCCGGCCGGCTCTCGGAGGCCCGGCAGGCCCACGCGCCGAAGTTTGCCCGCCAGCTCGAGAAGGAGCTCGCGGAGCTGGCGATGGAGCGCACGCGCCTCGAGGTCCGCTTCGAAGACGCGCCGCTGACGCCGGAGCGATGGACGCCCCGAGGGACGGACGTCGCGCAGTTCTTCGTCTCGCCGAACCCGGGCGAGGACGTGCGGCCTCTGGCCCGCATCGCGTCGGGCGGCGAGTTGTCCCGGATGATGCTCGCCCTCAAGACGCTGGCCACGACCGACTCGCCGGGCAAGACGCTCATCTTCGACGAGGTCGATGCCGGCATCGGCGGGCGGGTCGCCGATGTGGTCGGGCAGCGGATGCAGTTGCTCGGAGAGCGATTCCAGGTGCTCTGTATTACGCACCTGCCCCAGATTGCCGCCTGCGGCCACGTCCACTACCGGGTCGCGAAGTTCGAGCGGGGCGGGCGGACGCAGACGATCGTGGATCCACTGACCGGCGAGGCCCGCGTGGACGAGCTGGCCCGCATGATGGCGGGGCAGGTCATCACCGACGGGACGCGGGCGAGCGCCCGGGAGATGCTCCAGGCCAGGCGGAGCGAAAGTGAATCAGAGGCGAAAGGCGAAAGGCGAAAGCGAAAGTAAATGGCGAAGCGCTACCTGATCGAGACCTTCGGCTGCCAGATGAACTTCCACGACTCGGAACGGATGGCCGGGCTTTTGGAAGCCGCGGGCTACGAGCTTGCCGACGTCGTTGCGGAGGCCGACGTCATCGTGCTGAATACGTGCACGGTCCGGGAGAAGGCCGAGGACAAGGTCTACAGCCGGATCGGAGAGCTGCGCCACGATGCCCAGTCTCAGGGGCGGCAGCCCGTACTGGCGGTCACCGGGTGCCTCGCGCAGCAGGAAGGCGCAGCCATTTTTCGTAAGTCGCCGTTTGTCGACGTCGTGATCGGGGCCCAGGCCGAAAAGCGTCTGCCGATGCTGGTGGCCGAGGCCGGCCTGACCGGCGCACGCCAGATCGACATCAACCCGTACGACGACGTGTCGTTTCCTCTGGGGATGATCCAGCGGATCGACCCCGTGAAGGCGTACGTGACCATCATCGAGGGCTGCAACGACTTCTGCGCCTTCTGCGTAGTGCCGTACACGCGGGGACACGAGCGGATGCGCCTGAAGGCGGACATTCTGGCCGAGATTGCCGAGGCCGTGCACAGCGGGCGGCGCGAAATCCAGTTGCTCGGCCAGATCGTCAACCACTACCAGGCGCCCGACGACCCGGACTGCGATTTTGCTGGCCTGCTGGCCGCCGTCGACTCGGTGCCCGGCGTCGATCGCATCCGCTTCGCCAGCCCGCACCCCCGACACGTCACGCCGCGGCTGGTCAATGCGATCGCCGCGTTGCCGCACGTCTGCAAGCACATCCACCTGCCGGTGCAGTCGGGCTCGACGCGGGTGCTCGCCGCCATGCGACGGCGCCACACGCGCGAGGAGTTCCTGGATCTGGTGCGGCAGCTGAAGGCGAGGGTGCCGGGTATCCAGCTGTCGACCGATATGATTGTCGGCTTCCCGGGCGAGACCGACGCGGACTTCGCTGAGACGTGCTCGCTGGTGGACGCCGTGGGCTTCCACTCGATGTTCTCGTTCAAGTACTCGGAGCGCCCGAACACGCTCGCCGTAAAACGCCTGCCGGACGACGTGCCGGAGGACGAGAAGACGCGGCGGCTGACGGCCTTGCAGGCGCGCCAGGCCGAGATTCAGCAGGCCCTGCACGAGCAGGTGGTCGGACGGACGGTCGAAGTGCTGGTGGACAGCATCAGCCGCCGGCGCGAGACGGAACTGTCGGGTCGGACGACGGGCAACACCGTGGTGAATTTTCCCGGCGAACCGGGGCTTCTCGGTGCCCTGGCGCAGGTTCGCATCGAGCGGGCCGGCGCGCACAGCCTCTGGGGGCGCCTCACGGACACGACTCCGGCTTGACACCGGCAGAGGCTCCGCCTACGTTGTAGGCACCACCGCCGGGCGGCGTCCCGGGAACGCGGAGTGACGATGCAGAGCGAAATGATCATCAAGGGGCTGATGGTGGATCCGGTCACCAACATGCCCATCGTGATTCTGCGGGACAAGGAAGGGGACCGCGTCCTGCCGATCTGGGTGGGGATCTTTGAGGCGAACGCCATCGCCCTCCAGATCGAGAACATCGCGACGCCGCGTCCGATGACGCACGATCTGCTGCGCAATGTCATCCGTGACCTGACTGGCATCGTCCAGAAGATTGTGATCTGTGACCTCAAGGAGACCACCTTTTACGCCCTGATCTACCTCCAGGTTGGCGAAGAGCTCGTGGCGATCGATGCGCGCCCCAGCGATGCGATTGCGCTCGCGCTTCGGACACAGGCCCCGATCTTCGTGGAAGAGCATGTCATCGAGAGCGCGAAAACGGTTGATTTCAAGCCTGAATCGAGCGATTCTGACCGGCTGCATCGCTGGCTCGAGAGCCTGGACCCCGAAGAACTCGGCAAGTACAAGATGTAGCACCGCCCACCGCGGAGCGCGTCCGCGCCCGTGTGCTTGACAGCCTTTCAGCCGACCACCTAGAATGACCGCGCCCGTTCCAGGCCAGCCAGCATGATTGTAGCGATCGCCAATCAGAAAGGTGGCGTCGGCAAGACGACCACCGCCATCAACCTGGCCGCCGCGCTCGGCCTGCGGGGACGACGTACGCTTCTGGTCGACATGGATCCGCAGGCGAACAGTTCCATGTCGTATCTCGACGTGCGGACGATCCAGCGCAGCCTCTACGACGTGATCGCCGGCGAGGACTGTCCGCTCAAGGACATCATCACCCCGTCGCCGGTGAAGAACCTCTGGATGGCGCCGTCCCGGATTGCGCTGGCCAAGCTCGAGGCCAAGCTGGTGGGGGAGATCGACGCCCATTTTCGCCTGAAGGATCGTCTGGAACCGGTCCGTGGCGATTTTGACTACATCGTCATCGACTGCCCGCCGACCCTCGGGCTGTTGACGGTCAACGCCCTGGTGGCGTCGACGCACCTGCTCGTGCCGATCCAGTCGTCGTATTTCGCACTCGAGGGCACCGACGACTTGCTCGAGACCGTCGACAAGGTCCGGGCGCGCGCCAACCCCGACCTGCGCCTGCTCGGCGTGCTGATCACGATGCACGACCGCCGGACGGCCATCGCCCGGGACATCCGGGCGCAGATCCAGAAGGTATTCGGCGAACAGGTCTTCGGCACGGTGATTAGCAAGAGCGTACGGCTCGAAGAGAGCCCCGCTTACAAGGAACCGATTTTCAGCTTCGCGCCAGACTCATCCGGCGCGACAGAATATTACCGTTTGTGTGAGGAGGTCATCGATCGTGCCTAAGCGCGCAGGTCTTCCCGACACCGTGCGCATGCGCCACGACGAACACTACGTCGAGACGCTGGGCTCGCCGGCCGGTACGCCCATCGGACGGCTGCTGCCGATCGACCAGATCGACCCGAACCCCGACCAGCCTCGCCAGGCGATGGGCGACCTGTCGGAGTTGATGGCGTCGATCGCCGAAAAGGGCATCATCGAGCCGCTGGTTGTCAGGACACGGGCTGGGAGGTACCAGATCATCGCCGGCGAGCGGCGGTACCAGGCCGCGGTCCAGATCGGCCTGCGAGAGCTTCCGGTCGTCGTCCGGGACGTCGATGACGAGGAAATCATCGAACTGGCGCTCATCGAGAACATCCAGCGCAAGGATCTGACGCCGTTTGAAGAGGCCGAGGCCTTCCATACACTGGCGAAGCGGAACGCCTTCACGCACGAGGACCTGGCGAAGCGCCTCGGCAAGTCGCGGACAGCGATTACGGAGACGCTGGCCCTCCACAAGATGCCCGACGAGGTGAAACAGCTTTGTCGGATGGCAGACATTTCCTCTAAATCATTGCTTCTAGAGATAGTTAGGCTATCAGACGTCAAGAAAATGATTGCGCTGGTCGAGCGCGTCATGCGCGAGGGCAACGCCACGCGCGAGCGGTTGCGAGCCGAGACGGCCAAGCCGAAGCGCGGGCGGCCGAAAGCCTTCACGTTCAATTTCAAGCCCGCCACGAAGGCGTTCCAGTTGCGGATGACGTTCTCGAAGAGCAAGGTCGAACGCGACGAGATCATCGGGGCGCTGGAAACCATCATTCAGGAACTCCGCAACGCACAGTAATCGGGTAGAGTCGGGTTCGCTGGACCGTCTAGTTAACATAACATATATTATCAGACGTCATGCGAATACGCTTTATAACGTCCCTGTTGATGAACTGTGCATCCCTGGTTCGTGCGGACTCTGCTCTATGCCCTAGTCGCTCACGTTCCCGGCTCCAGCCGTCCCCGTGATATCGTTGGCCTGGAGCACCCATGCCACGCCTCATCGACCGTTACGTGATCCGCAGCGTCATGACGCCGTTCCTCATGTCGCTCCTCGTGTTCACGTTCATGCTCGAACTCCCGCTCCTCATCAATCAGGCCGAGAAGCTCATCTCCAAGGGCGTGCCGGGCGGTACCGTCGCCTACCTGATGCTCACCCTGGTGCCCCAGGCGTTGGCCATCACCATCCCCATGGCCCTCCTGGTCGGTCTCCTGGTCGGTCTGGGGCGCTTCTCCGGGGACCGCGAATGGGTCGCCCTCCAGTCGTGTGGCGTGAGCATCGTGCGCGTCCTGCGGCCGATCCTGTTCCTGGCGACGATCGCCGCCCTCGCCACCCTCTACGTCATGATCTGGGCCGTTCCGGACGCGAACCAGGCCTGGCGGGAGGAAACCTACCGGATCGTGGTCCAGCAGGCCGAAGGAGACGTCAAGCCCGGGGTGTTCTTCGAGAATTTTCCGAATCGGGTCATCTACATCCGCGACAACCCGGGCGACGGCAGGGGCTGGCAAGACGTGTTCATGGCGGACACGTCCAATCCAAACAGCCCGGTGGTGTTCCTGGCGAACCGCGGGCGCCTGCTGACCAATCAGGACGAGCGGACCGTGACACTGGTGCTGGAAGACGGGACGCAGCACACCTCCAACGCGGACGCGCCTGCCAGCTCCAACGTGCACCGCTTCGCCGAGACGACCATCACCCTGGACCCCGACACCGTCTTTCCACGCACGGGGCCGCAGAAAGGCGATCGGGAAAAGACGATTGCCGAACTTCGGACGAGCATGGCTGACAGCAGGCGTCAGAAGACCTCGACGCACAACGCCGAGATGGAGATCCAGAAGAAGTTCTCGATTCCCTTCGCGTGTTTCGTGTTCGCGCTGCTGGGCGCGGCCTTCGGCCTGACCAACCGCCGCGACGGTAAGATGGGCAGCTTCGTCCAGGGCATCGCGGTCATCTTCGTCTACTACGTGCTGCTCGGGAACGCGCAGTCACTCGCCAAGGGGGCGTGGCTGCCGGCGTGGCTGGCGACCTGGATTCCGAACATCGTGCTGGGCGCCGTGGGCGTCGCCCTCCTGACCCTGCGCGGGCCCAACGCCGCGGTGTGGAATGTTCGCGGCGCCCGCGTCGCCGCGCGGTTCCGTGCGCTGTGGCCGGCGTCGCTGGCGGGCGCGGCCCTGGGCACCCGCGGCCGCCTCGCGATGCGGACCGTCGTCGACCTGGGCGGGCGCCTGGGGCGCGGGCTCACCCTTCGCGCCAACATCCTCGACGGCTACATCGGCCAGATGTACGTGAGAGTCTTCGGCCTCACGTTCATCGGCATCCTGGGCATTTTTCAGATCTCCACGTTCATCGATCTGTCGGACAAGCTCTTCAAGGGCACGGCGACCGGCGGCATGGTGCTCGAGTACATGTGGTACGCGACGCCGCAGTACATGTATTACTGCATCCCGCTGTCGGTGCTGATCGGGGGGCTGGTCACCTTCGGGCTGCTCACGCGCAACAGCGAGCTCATCGTGATGCGCGCCTGCGGCATTTCCCTCTACCGGTCGGCCGCTCCCCTGCTGGTGTTCGCGGTCATCGCGAGCGGGGTGCTGTTCCTGTTCGAGGAGAACGTCCTGGCGTACTCGAACCGGCGCGCGGAGGCGATCCGCCACGTGATCAGGGGCGGGTCGGCGCGCACCTTCGACGTGCTGAACCGGAAGTGGATCGTCGGCCGCAAGGGGGAGTTCTACAACTACGTCTACTTCGACCCGCGGCGCAGCGAACTCAACGGGTTCTCCATCTTCAAGTTCGCGCCGAAGGCGTGGCGGCTGCAGAGCCGCGCCTTCTACCGGACCCTCGCCTTCAGCGGCCGCGCGACCGGGCGTGAACAGACGGTGCTCTGGCAGGCGAAGGACGGCTGGCTGCGCGAGTTCGACAGGAAGACCGAAGAGACGGCGTTCCGCACGATCGCGTCGGCCGACGTGTTCATCGAGCCGCCCCAGTACTTCACCACCGAGCAGAAGGAGGCGGATCGGATGACCTACCAGGAGCTCAGCCGCTACATCGTCGAGCTGCGCGCGGCCGGCTTCAACGTCACCGAGTACGAGGTCGAACTGCACCGCAAGATCTCGTTCCCGTGGGTCACGCTGATCATGACGTTCATCGCCGTGCCCTTCGCCGTGACGACGGGCCGGCGCGGCGCGATGTACGGGATCGGCCTCGGCATCGTGCTCGCCATCGTCTACTGGACGACGACCAGCGTGTTCGCGGCGCTCGGGGCGGGCGGCGTCATCATGCCGCTGCTGGCCGCGTGGGCGCCGAACATCCTGTTCGCCGCGGCCGCCGCCTACCTCCTGCTCACCGTCCGGACCTGACCCGGACTCGCGGATCGCCCGAGTCGAAGGCGCAGGTCGCGACCGACTCGCTAGGAGTGCTGGCTTCAGCCAGCACCGAGTCGCGTCCGGCTGACCGCCTCCGCCACGGCTGCGGCGTGTCTCGCCGAAGCGCTTCGCGCGTAGGCGGAAGCCGGACGCGACGGCGGGATAGGCGACGCCAGCGAACTTCGCGTCTATCGCTCCGTCCGCAGGTGCGTGATCCACACCCGCCCGCCGTCGCCGGCCCGCGCGTTCGTGGTGTCGACGACGAACAGGAGCGACGAGATCCGCGCCGGCGCGAGCGCCGCGCGTTCGCCCGTGCCCGCGAGGCGCATGTCGGCGAAGGCCACGGTGACCTCGCGCGGCGTGCCGTCGAGGTACACCGAGCGCTGCCAGCGCCGCCCCTCGGCCGCGCCGTCCGCCACGCGGGCCTGCACCGAAAGGCGCAGGGGCCGGCTCGCCCGCGCCCGGAACGAGAGCCGGGCGGCGTCGTGCATCGGGCCGGTCTCGTCGGTGACCAGCGCGACAAACGGGCTGGCTCCCGCCGCTGCCAGTTGGAACGCGAACTCCCGGATGACGCCATCCGGCGCGGCGGTGTTCGCAAACGTCCCCGTCGAGCCAGGGTCCTTCTCGATGCGCCAGATGCCGGACGGGAGTTCGAGCGTGGCCTGCGCAGTCGCGGCAAAGGGCCGGTCGGGCCCGGCGGGCGCGTAGCCCGGGCCCACGTAGATCGGGTTGCTGACGATCCAGGGCAGCGGCGGCGAGCCCGGGGCCCCCGGGATCCTGGCTTCGACGCGATACGCGCCGGGTGGCGTGTCGGCGTAGGCCAGGGCCTGCCCGGTGGCCTGCGCGACCTGGGTGCCGTTGCGCAGCAGCACGAGCGAACCGCCGGGCGGCAGGTTGGCGCGCGCGTCGAACCGCACGGCCCCGTCGCCGTCCGGGATCCAGCCTCCCTGCCGCGCGCGCGCCGTGGCGCTCCCGGCGCGGAAGTCGAGCACCCCCGGCCCCGCGACGGCGTCGAACGCGGCGTAGATTCGCCCGGCCCTGACCGCGTCGAGGATCAGCCGCGCGTCGCGCGCTCCGTCGCCGGTGAGCGGGGCCTCGAGTTCCGCTCGCATCGAGAACGCCCGGAACACCGATTCGTACGACGGCGCGCGGACGTAGAGCGACTCGTCGTAGGGGTCGGCCTTGCCGCGCCAGCCCATGCGCGCGTGCGCGTCGGCGGCGGCGAACCCGACGACGCGGCGACGCGCGGTCAACTCGTCCCACTGGCGTAGCGCGCTGACGGGGCGGTCGAACAGCGACGCCACGGTTTCCGCCGGACGCAGCGGGTACTGCAGCAGGGTCGGCAGGAGCCGCCAGCGGGACTCGTCGCGCCACTGGGAGTCGGCGTTGAACCATTCGATGCCGTCGACGCGCGCGTCCCACGCGCGCCACTGGAGCGTGTCCTTCACGGAGTCGGGATGTGCGGCGATCCCGAATCCGCCGAGCCGGGCGACGTCCTCGGCCACGTCGCGCCCTTCGCCCGCCAGCGGGTACGGCGGCGCCGGCAGGTCGAGCGCGGCGTAGTGACCGTCGGTCGTGCTGATCTCCACGGCCTCGATGCACAGCACGCTGCCGACGTAGCGCGGCGCCTCCATGGGCCGCGTCGCGTTGCCGTGGTCGGTGATGATGACAAACTGCAGGCCGGCCTCGGCGGCCGCGCGCGCGATGTCGTCGATGGTGCCGGTGCCGTCCGACGCGCGGGAATGTATGTGGTACGCGCCGCGCGCCGTGGGCGGCGTGCCCGGCACCAGGGCCGCCCCGGCCAGGGGGCGCGCGGACGGCGGCAGCGTGACCGCGGCCCAGAGCACCCAGGCCAGCACGGGCGAGAGGACGATCAGTACGCGGCGCATCACGTCTCCCCTGCTAGGCCCGCGGGTGGAACCGGTCGTAGATCGTGCGCATGCGCGTCTCCATCACGTGCGTGTAGATCTGCGTGGTAGATAGATCGGCGTGCCCCAGCATCATCTGGATCGCGCGCAGGTCGGCGCCGCGATCGAGCAGGTGCGTCGCGAACGAGTGCCGCAGCACGTGCGGGCTGACGTCGCTGCGCAGCCCCGCCTGCCGGGCGTACCCTTTCAGCACCTTCCAGAACCCGACGCGGCTGAGCGGGCCGCCTCGTACGTTGACGAACACACGCGGCGACGTGCGGCCGCGGAGCAGCTGGAGCCGGCCGTCCTGCTGGTAGCGCCGGAGCCAGGACGCGGCCTCGTCGCCGACGGGTACGAGCCGCTGCTTCCCGCCCTTGCCCGTGCACGTGAGGTAGCCGGCGGACAGGTTCACGTCGGCGGCGCGCAGGCCGACCAGTTCCGACACGCGCAGGCCCGTGGCGTAGAGCACCTCGATCAGCGCGCGGTCGCGCACGCCGCAGGGCGTGGCCGCGTCGGGCTGCTGCAGCAGGCGATCCACGTCCTCGGGCGACAGGTACTTCGGCAGCGCGGGCCACGGGCGCGCCGCGCGCAGGTCGTCTGCCGGGCTGGCCGCCAGGCGCCCTTCGCGGACCAGGTACCGGAAGTACCCGCGCAGGCTGGCGACGCTGCGGGCCACCGACCGCGGCGACAGCCCGTCGCTCAACAGCACGCGCACGAACTCCTCGAGCTGCGCCCGCGACAGTTGGCCGACCCGGCAGCCCTCGCCGGCGGCGAACCCGGCCAGCCGGCCGAGGTCCCGGGTGTAACTCTCCATGGAGTTGCCCGCGAGCCGGCGTTCGACCCGGAGATAGTCCAGGTACTCGTCGAACTCCGGCGACCCGTCGGGCGCGGACGTCTCCGCGGCCACCGCCGGAGGTTTGACAGGGGTACCCCGGGGCGCTACGATCGGCCGTTTTGGTGTTCCCTTTCCGGGGTGTCCCATGCCGCATCAGTCCAAGTGGCAGCAGCTGCCGACCGAAGCCATCAACCCGGCCAGCCTCGGCATCGACAAGCTGCCGTCGGCCGAAATCATCGACGTCATGCTGGGCGAAGACCGCAAGATGCTGGCGGCCGTGGCCCGTGAACGCGAGCGCATCGCGCTGGCTGTGGACATTATCACTCAGGCGCTGCGCAAGGGCGGCCGCCTTGTGTTCATCGGCGCCGGGACCAGCGGGCGGCTGGGCGTCCTCGAGGCCGCCGAGATCCCGCCGACCTTCGGCATGTCGAGCGACCAGGTCCTGGGGCTCATGGCCGGCGGCAAGTCGTCGGTCTTCCGGTCCCGCGAGGGCGCCGAGGACCGGTACGAGGACGGCGTGCGCGCCGTGAAGCGCCTCAAACCCGGCAAGAAGGACGTCTTCGTCGGCGTGTCGGCCAGCGGCATGACTCAGTTCGTGCGCGGCGGCCTGGCGGCCGGCCGGAACGCCGGGGCCCGCATCATCTTCGTCACCTGCGACCCGGCGACCGAGTTGCAGTCGTTCGTGGACCTGACCATCGCCCTGGGCGTCGGCCCCGAGGTCATCGCGGGCTCGACCAGACTGAAGGCCGGGACCGCGACCAAGCTCGTCCTGAACATGTTGACGACGGCGTCGATGGTGCGTTTCGGCAAGACCTACGGCAACCTGATGGTCGACGTGCAGTCGACCTCCGAGAAGCTCAAGGACCGCGCGCGGCGCATTGTCATCATCGTCACGGGGCTCGACTACGCCGGCGCCGACACGATGCTGCGCCGGGCGAAATGGAACGTCAAGGCCGCCATCGTGATGCAGAAGACCGGCCTGCCGCTGGCGAAATCGCTGACGCGGCTGCGCAAGGCCGACGGCGTGATGCGCGATGCGCTCGGAGAGGACATCGAGTCGCGCCTGCGCGAGTTGCTCGGCCCGGCCGCGGCGCCGAAAGACTAGGTGCCTCGCGCGCCCCCCGCGCGCGACTCAGAGATACGCCGGCAGGCGGGCGCCCCCGTGGAGTTCGTCGATCGCCAGCTGTACCGCTCCCGTCGCGGGAGGGTCGGTCAGCCGCATGACGCGGCACAGCGGGGATGTCCCGGTCAGCCGATCGCGAAGCTGGTCCGCCAGCCCCGGCACCGCCTGGAAGATCCCGCCCGCGAACACGCACACGAACGGCTCGGCGTCCAGCCGCAGGCGGGCGATGACCGAACGGGCCGCGCCCAGCAGTTCCTCCGCGCCTTCCTGCAGGATGTCGCGCGCCACGGCGTCGCCGTCCTGCGCGGCCTGGCTCACATGGGTCGCCAGCGCCGCAATCGCCGGGGGCCGCAGGTTCCGGTAGTAGACAACCTGCACGAGGTCCTGAGGCTTGCTGATGCCGAAGTGCTGCAGCAGACGTCCCGTGAGCAGCGTGGGCCGCCCGCGCTCGTCCGACTGCCGGAGCACCGCGGCCAGGGCGCGCCGGCCGATCCAGTACCCGCTGCCCTCGTCGCCCAGCACGTAGCCCCAGCCGCCGGCCCGTGCCGCGCGCCCCGCACGGTTCCGCCCGTAGGCAATCGACCCGGTGCCCGCGATGAGCACCACCCCGGGCTCAGCGCCGGCGCCTGCCACCAGCGCGACCAGCGCGTCGTTGACGACCAGCGTCCTGGCCTTGTAGGCGATCCGTCGCATGATCGCCCGCACGATGGCCGAGTCGTCGTCCCGATCGACGCCGGCGATGCCAAGGCAGACCGCCTGCGGGAGCACGCCAAGGTCGCCGATGGCGTCCTCCATGACCTGGTGGAGGACTTTCTCCACCTCGAGTTCGCCGACGGCCTGCAGGTTCGCGCCCGATGAGCGGGACTCCGAAATGACCTGGCCGTTCTCGTCGGCCAGCAGACAGACCGTCTTCGTACCGCCCGCATCGATTCCAAGGACGTGTCGCAAGAGCGCCTCCGCGCTTGGAGCATAGGAAGGGATCGAGGCCGCTGTCAATGGCGGGTCGTCGTGCGGGCCGTCGTGCGATCGAGAAATCACTCCCGGAATGAGAATTGCGATGGCACAAACACTCCCGGAGTGATTATGGGGGCCGCGCGCGCGCCGTTGACAGCGATCGGCTCGCTTGTTACAGTCGCGCCACCCGATGTCCCGCCTCCGAGTGCCTCTTATCGTTGTCGCTGCCCTCTTCCTGACGGACGCGCTCCGCGGTCAGGTGGCGCGGGCCTGGAGGGCTTCGGGTGACCAGTCCACCCGATCGTGACCGCGGAGCCGAGGCGCGCCGCGCTGTCGAGGCCGGGCTCGCCTCCCGCGTCTTCCCGGGCGCGGCGGCCGAAGCGGGTTCGTCGGGCGGCGTCTTCTGGCGCCACGCGGTCGGCCGCCTCACCTATGACGAGGACGCCGCGGAGGTGTCGGCGGCCACGATCTTCGATCTCGCCTCACTGACGAAGGTGATCGCGACCACGACCATCGCGATGCGCCTGGTCGCGCGCGGGCTGCTCGATCTCGAGCGGTCCGTCCGGGACTACGTGCCGGGGTGGGACGTCGGCGAACGTCGTGCGGTGCGCGTTCGGGATCTGCTGGAGCACAGCTCCGGGCTTCCCGTCTGGGCCCCGCTCTTCGAGTCGTGCGAAAGCCGGGAGGCGTTTGCGCGGGCGATCGCCGCGCTGCCGCTCCAGCATGCGCCGCGGTCCGCGTCGCTCTACAGTGATCTCGGGTTCATCATGCTCGGGTTCATCGTCGAAGACCTCGGCGGCGCGCCGCTGGACGAACAATTCGATCCCGTCGCGGCGCAGCTCGGACTGTCCGGCGGCGAGGCCTTGCTGTACGCGCCGCCGCGCACGTGGCGGTCGCGCATCGCGCCGACCCGCGTCGATGCCTGGCGCGATCGGCTGCTGGTCGGCGAGGTCGACGATGCGAATGCCGCGGCGCTGGGCGGCGTCGCCGCGCACGCCGGGCTCTTCGGGACGGCGGCGGCCGTCGGCGCGTTCGCGCAGCGGATCCTCCGGGCGCTCGGATCTCCGGGCGACGCGCCGGCGCTGGTCGCGCCGGCCGTGCTGCGGCGGTTCCTCGCGAAGTCGGCCGTCCCCGGCAGTTCGCGCGCGCTCGGCTGGGACACGATGCTGCCGACCTCTTCCTGCGGCACGCTCATGTCGCCGGCGGCGTTCGGCCACACCGGGTACTCGGGCACCTCGCTCTGGATCGATCCGGCGCGCGACCTCTACGCGGTCCTCCTCACCAATCGCGTCTATCCGGCCGGCGGATCCGGTGACGGGATCCGCGGCGTCCGGCGCGCGTTCCACGACGAGGTGGTCGCGGGACTGGCGCCATGACGCTGACCGCGCTCGACTGGACCATTGTCGCGGCCTATTTCGCCATCTCCCTCGTCATCGGCGTGTGCTACACGCGGCGGGCCGGCCGCAACCTGGGCGAGTTCTTCCTCTCCGGGCGCTCGCTGCCGTGGTGGCTCGCCGGCACGTCGATGGTGGCTACGACGTTCGCCGCCGACACGCCACTGGTGGTGGCCGGGCTGGTGGGCCGCAACGGCATCGCGGGCAACTGGATCTGGTGGAGCTCCGCGTTCGGCAGCATGCTGACGGTGTTCTTCTTCGCGCGGCTCTGGCGCCGCGCGGGCATCATGACGGACGTGGAGTTCGCGGAGTTGCGCTACTCGGGCCGCCCCGCCGCCGTGCTGCGCGGGTTCCGCGCGCTGTATCTCGGCCTGCCGATCAACTGCGTCATCATGGGCTGGGTCAACCTCGCCATGGCCAAGATCCTGGCCGTGACGATGGGATGGGACAAGCTCACGGCCGTGCTCATCAGCCTCGGTGTCACCGCGGTGTACTCCGCGTCGGCCGGCCTCTGGGGCGTGGTCGTCACGGACCTCTTCCAGTTCGTGCTCGCCATGGGCGGCACCATCGCGCTCGCGTGGTTCGTACTGAAGATGCCCGCCGTCGGCGGCATCGCGGGCTTGCAGGCGAAGCTGCCGGACACGGCGTTTTCGTTCTTTCCGCGCCTCGGCGACGCCAATACGGGCGGTGATGACGCGGGCACCGCGCTCGCGCTGCCGCTGGCGGCGTTTGTGGCCTACATCGGCGTACAGTGGTGGGCCAGCTGGTACCCGGGCCAGGAGCCCGGGGGCGGCGGCTACGTCGCGCAGCGGATGATGTCGGCCAAAGACGAGCGGCACTCGCTGCTGGCGACGCTGTGGTTCACCATCGCCCACTACTGCGTCCGCCCGTGGCCGTGGATCCTGGTCGGGCTGGCGACGCTCGTCCTCTACCCCGGGCTGGCGGACGCCGAGAGCGGCTACGTGTTCGCGATGCGCGACTGCCTGCCGCCGGGGTGGCGCGGCCTGCTGCTCGCGGCGTTCCTGGCCGCCTACATGTCCACGGTGTCGACGCAGTTCAACTGGGGCACGTCGTACCTCGTGAACGACTTTTACCGCCGCTTCATCCGCCCGGCCGCCAGCGACCGGCACTACGTCTGGGCGTCACGCGCGGCGACGGTGCTGACGATGATCGTCGGCGGGCTCGTGACGTTCTACCTCGACAGCGTGCGGCAGGCCTGGGAGTTCGTGCTCGAGTCGGGCGCGGGCATCGGGCTGGTTCTCATCCTGCGCTGGTACTGGTGGCGCGTGAACGCGTGGTCCGAGATCACCGCCATGGTGGCGCCGGCCATCGGTTACGCGGTCCTGCGCCTCGGCACCGACATCCGGTTCCCCTACACGCTGATCTACCTCGTCGCGTGGACCACGGCGTGCTGGCTCGTCGTGACGTTCCTCACGCCGCCGGAGCCCGACGACAAGCTGCTCGCCTTCTACCGACGCGTGCGCCCGGCCGGGCCCGGGTGGGCGCCGATTGCGCGCCTGGCGGGCGGGCCGCCGGTCGAACGCCTCGGCGGCCTGGTCGGCATCTGGATCGCCGGCTGCTGCCTGGTCTACGCCGTGCTCTTCGGCCTTGGCGCACTGCTCTTCCGGGGCCCGCTCGAGACCCTGGCATACGTCGCCGTGGCCGCGCTGGCGGCGTGGTTCATGGCCACCCGGCTCCAACGGAGAGGGTGGCGTACGGTGACCGACTAGTCCCCTGGAACCGTGATTCCTCACATAATTCCCGGGCGGGGCATCCCGGCTGGCGGCGTTGCTCCTCCCTCAGATAGGCCCGCTATCCTCGGTCGTCGCGCCTGGCCATCCGGGCGCC
>Ga0315287_10003567_pt1 | contig 15018 bp, 10 predicted proteins | sample YL17G11_0_MG_FD_205037 | JGI IMG/M metagenome (GOLD analysis project Ga0315287, IMG submission 205037) | Sediment microbial communities from Yellowstone Lake, YNP, Wyoming, USA - YL17G11_0 | ecosystem: Environmental > Aquatic > Freshwater > Lake > Sediment | place: USA: Wyoming | collected... | reverse complement strand
ACATGCGCACGCAGCGTTGACCGTCCTCCCCGACGCCCGCCCACAGCAGGCCATTCGATGACCGCGGACGATCCCCACGCGCCGGCAGCCCGGCTGCAGGACGCGTACTGGAGCCGCGAGGCATCGGAAGTGGCGAGCGCGCTTGCCTCGCGCCCGCAGGGCCTGTCCTCGGCGGAGGCTGCGGAGCGCCTCGCGCGCCACGGGCCCAATGCGGTTGGCGAATCGCGCGACGTCGCGGCGATTCGGCTGCTGCTCCACCAGTTCGCTAGCCCGCTCGTGCTGATCCTCGTCTTCGGGGCACTGGTCTCGCTGTTCGTGCGCGACTGGATCGATTCCGCGATGATTCTCGTCATCGTGCTCGGCAGCGCGTTCCTGGGTTTCACGCAGGAGTACCGGGCTTCCGCGGCAGTCGCGGCGCTGCGCATGCGGCTGGCGCTCACGGTGCGCGTGTTGCGGGACGGTGCGGTGCGAACGGTCGTGACGACCGCGATCGTGCCGGGCGACGTGATCGAGCTGTCCGCCGGCAACCTCGTCCCGGCGGACGGCGTGATCCTGACGGCCCGGGACTTCCTGGTGAGCGAGGCGACCCTCACGGGCGAGTCGATGCCGGTCGAGAAGCAGCCTGGCGCCGTGAGCGCGGACGCGCCGATGTCGGGACGTACCAACTGCGCGTTCATGGGAACGTCCGTGCGCAGCGGAACTGCGACCGTACTCGTGGTGAAGACCGGTCGCGACACGGCCTTCGGCGACGTGGCGGCGCGCCTCAAGGCACCGCCGGCGGAAACCGAGTTCGCGCGCGGCGTGCGGCAGTTCGGGTACCTGCTCGTGCGGATCATGGTGGTCATGGTGGTCTTCGTGCTCGCGGTCAACCAGGCGCTGGGGCGCCCGGCGATTGAATCGCTGCTGTTCGCCGTGGCGCTCGCGGTCGGCATTTCGCCCGAGCTGCTGCCCGCCATCGTGAGTGTCACGCTCGCGCGCGGCGCGCGGGACATGGCGCGCCGCGGCGTGATCGTCCGCCGCCTCGAAGCGATCGAGGACCTGGGCAGCATGGATGTGCTGTGCACCGACAAGACCGGAACGCTGACCACCGGCGTGATGGCGCTCGACGCCGCCGTGGATGCGGAAGGGATCGCTTCCGCGGAAGTGCTGCGCCTCGCGTACCTCAACGCGGCGCTCGAGACCGGCATCGAGAACCCGTTGGACGCGGCACTGGTCGCCGCCGGCGAGAAGGCCGGGCTGGGCGCGGTCGGGTGCACGAAGGTCGACGAGATTCCCTACGACTTCGTCCGCAAGCGCCTCACGATCGTGATTGCGGGTGAAGGCGATCCCGGGCACCACCTGATCATCATGAAGGGGGCATTCGACAACGTGCTGCGCGCCTGCGCGTCGCGCGCCGGTGCAGTCGCAGGCACGGACGTTCCCCTCGACGACGCCACGCACGAGCGTCTCGCGTCCTGGTATCGCGCGAAGGGGACGGAAGGGTTCCGTGTGCTCGCGCTCGCGACCAGGCGCGTGCCGGCGAAGGCGGGGTACGCGCGCGGCGACGAGGCCGGCATGGTGTTCGAGGGTTTCCTGCTCTTCCTCGACCCGCCGAAGGCGCAGGCCGGGCAGGCGGTGCGCGACCTCGCCTCGCGCGGCGTGCGGATCAAGGTCATCACCGGCGACAACCGCCACGTGGCCGCGCACGTCGCCGCCGCGATCGGCCTCGACCCGAAGGCGATCCTGACGGGGGAAGCGATCGCCGCAATGAAGGACGAGGCGCTGTGGCATCTCGCGCCGCGCACCGAACTCTTCGTCGAGGTCGATCCGCAGCAGAAGGAGCGGATCATCCGGGCGCTGCAGCGCACCGGCCACTCGGTCGGCTACCTGGGCGACGGCATCAACGACGCGCCCGCGCTGCACGCGGCGGACGTGGGCATCTCCGTGGACCAGGCCGTGGACGTCGCGCGCGAGAGCGCCGACGTCGTGCTGCTGCGCCCCGACCTCGACGTCCTCCGCCGCGGCGTCGACGACGGGCGCCGCACGTTCGCGAACACGCTCAAGTACATCGCCATCACGACCAGCGCCAACTTCGGGAACATGGTCAGCATGGCGCTCGCCACGCCGCTGCTGCCGTTCCTTCCGCTCGCCGCCAAACAGGTCCTGCTCAACAACTTCCTGTCCGATCTGCCGTCCATCGCGATCTCGACGGACAACGTCGACGCCGAACGGCTCGCGCAGGCGCAGCGCTGGGAGGTGGACGGGGTCAGGCGGTTCATGGTCGTGTTCGGGCTGATCAGCACGGCGTTCGACCTGCTGACGTTCTTCCTCTTGCTCCGCGTGTTCGACGCGTCGGAATCGACGTTCCAGACCGCGTGGTTCGTGGTGTCGCTGCTGACCGAGCTGGCGGTGCTGCTGGTGCTGCGCACGCACGGGCCGGCGCTGCGCAGCGTGCCGAGCCGCCTGCTCCTGTGGACGACCGTCGCCGTGTGCGCCCTCGCGGTGGCGCTCCCGTTCAGCGCGCCGCTCGCACGCGTGTTCGGGTTCGTCGCGCTGCCCTGGCCGCTGCTCGCGGCCGCGCTCGCGATCGTCGCCGGTTACATCGTTGCGACGGAAATCGCGAAACGCCGGTACTTTCGCGGCCGGCGGGCCCGGCAGGCCTAGGCGACCGAAGGGCCGCTCCCGAGGTCGCCTGCCCCCTTGGGGGAGACGCGCGAAGCGCGTTTCGGGGGGCCACGCCTAGGCGCTGGGCGGAACGTAGCCCGACGGCATCTCGGCGCCGCCGCCGAAGAAGTGCTTCTCCATCTGCTCGGCGAGCCACTTGCGCGCGCGCGCGTCGGCGAGGCTCAGGCGATTCTCGTTCACGAGCATCGTCTGATGCTTGAGCCACGCCTGCCACGCCTCCTTCGACACGTTTTCGTAGATGCGCTTGCCGACTTCGCCGGGATAGGGGGGGAAGTCGAGACCTTCGGCCTCGTGGCCGAGCTTGATGCAGTGAACCATGCGAGCCATCGGAAGGGTCCTTACAGCGGTTTGCGGTAGACGAGCGACTTGCGCTGGTAATTGTAGAGCGCCTGCTTCTGCTGCGGCAGCTCGGCGATCGTAGCCGCCCTGAAGCCGCGCTCGAGGAACCAGTGCGCGGTCTTGGTGGTCAGCACGAAGAGTTCCGCGAGCTTCAGCTTGCGCGCGCGCGCCTCGATCTCGCGCATCAGCGCCTCGCCGTAGCCCTCGCGTCGGAAGTCGGGCTGCACGGCAAGCGCCGCGAGCTCGCCGATCTTTTCCTCGGGAAACGCGTAGAGCGCGGCGCAGCCGACGATGTGCCCGTCGTACTCGGCGACGAGGAAGCGCTCGATCTCGCTCTCCAGCCGCTCGCGCGAGCGGCGCACCAGCACGCCCTGCTCCTCCAGCGGCTCGATGATCGCGAGGATGCCGCCGACGTCGTCGATCGTGGCGCTGCGGATGTGCGCGAGCGCGGTCGACGCGATCATCGTGCCGACGCCGTCGCGCGTGAAGAGCTCGAGCAGCAGCGCGCCGTCCAGCCTCCGGCTGATGAGATGGGCGCGCTTCACGCCGTTGTTGCACGCGCGCACCGCGGCCGGCAGGTAGGCGCGCACGTCGGGCGCGAGCCTGTCGCCCTTCGCGAGCATCGCTTCAGCGTCCGTCGTCGAGAGGTCCGTCACGAGCTGGCGTCGGCCGTTGCGCACGCCGTCGTTGTCCATCAGGAAGATGAGCTTCGTCGCCTCGAGGCGGACTGCGACCTGTGTGGCGACCTCCTCGACGGTGAGGTTGAAGATCTCGCCGGTCGGCGAATAGCCGATCGGCGAGATGAGCACGATGTCGCCGTCGTCGAGGCGCTGCTGGATCGCCTCGGTGTCGATGCGGCGCACCTCGCCGGAGAGCTCCATGTCGACGCCGCCGACGACGCCCATCGGCTTCGCGGTCAGGTAGTTGCCGCTCGACACGCGGTTGCGCGCGCCGGCCATCGGCGAATTGGCGAGCCCGAGCGACAGCAGCGCCTCGATCCGCGCGCGCACCTGGCCCGCCGCTTCCAGCACGCAGTCCATCGCGTCGGCGTCGGTGATGCGCACGCCGTGCGCGTAGCGGCTCGGGATCCCCTGCGCCTCCAGGATCGCTTCGACCTGTGGCCGGCAGCCGTGCACGACGACCAGCCGGATGCCGAGGCTGTGCAGCAGGTTGAGGTCGTGGATGACGCCCAGGAACTCCTCGTCGGCGACGACTTCGCCGCCGAACGCGATCACGAACGTCCGGCCCCGGAACGCGTGCACGTACGGCGCCGCCGACCGGATGAGGTGGACGAACGCCCGCATCGTCGCGGAATTGGCGGCCGGCTGGACGGCGGGAGCGCGGGACATGGTCGTGGTGGCGAGGCGTCGTGGGTGCGCGCGATTATAACCGGCGGTGACGCAGGCTCCCGGCGCGCGCGAGGAGAATGCGGGTGCGAGCAGCGGCGCGGGACCGCGCCGCGTTCGCCGAACCGGCCCGAGCGGCGCCGCGTCCGTGCGCGCCCGGCACGCGCGACCTTCCGTCGCCAGTATCATGCGAGTTTCACCGGTCGCGGAACATGGCATCTCCCCTTCTCGAAAACCTCACTCCGGAGCAGCTCGCCGCCGTCACGCTGCCGCACGCGTCCGCGCTGATCCTGGCGGGCGCCGGCAGCGGCAAGACGCGCGTGCTGACGACCCGCATCGCGTGGCTGCTTGCCACCGGGCAGGCCGGGCCGCTGTCGATCCTCGCCGTCACGTTCACGAACAAGGCGGCGAAGGAAATGCTGATCAGGCTGTCCGCGCTGACGCCCGTGAACACGCGCGGGATGTGGGTCGGCACGTTCCACGGCCTGTGCAACCGGATGCTGCGCGCGCACCACCGCGACGCGAACCTGCCGCAGCTCTTCCAGATCCTCGACACGCAGGACCAGCTGTCGCTGATCAAGCGGATGTACAAGGCGCACAACCTCGACGACGACCGGTACCCTCCAAAGCAGCTGCAGTGGTTCATCGCGGACGCCAAGGAGGAGGGGCTGCGGCCCAACATGGTCGAGGCGGGGGACGAGTTCTCGCGGCGCCAGGTCGAGCACTACGCGCTCTACGACGCGATGTGCCAGCGCGAGGGTGTGGTCGACTTCGCCGAGCTGCTGCTGCGCAGCTACGAGCTCCTCGCGGGCCACGAGGGCCTGCGCGCGCACTACCAGCGCCGCTTCTCGCACCTGCTCGTCGACGAGTTCCAGGACACGAACACGCTGCAGTACAAGTGGCTGCGCATGCTCGCCGGCGAGCACACGGCGGTCTTCGCGGTGGGCGACGACGACCAGTCGATCTACGCGTTTCGCGGCGCGAAGGTCGCCAACATGCAGCAGTTCGAGCGCGATTTCGGCACGCCCGAGCAGCCGGTGAAGCTCATCAAGCTCGAGCAGAACTACCGGTCGCACGGCCACATCCTCGACGCGGCGAATGCGCTCATCCGGCACAACCAGGGGCGGCTCGGCAAGAACCTCTGGACGAGCGAGGACAAGGGCGAGCCCATCCGCGCGTTCGCGGCGCCGACCGACCAGGACGAGGCCGCGTTCATCGTCGACGTGGTGAAGGGCATCGCGGCCGACGACATGGCGCTCGACGAGGTCGCGCTTCTCTATCGCTCCAACGCGCAGTCGCGCGTGCTCGAGCACGCGCTCTTCGGCGCGGGTATCCCGTACCGCGTCTACGGCGGCATGCGCTTCTTCGAGCGCGCGGAGGTCAAGCACGCGCTCGCGTACCTGCGCCTCATCGCGGCGCCCGCGGACGACGGCGCGTTCCTGCGCGTCGTGAACTTCCCGCCGCGCGGCATCGGCGCGCGGACGCTGGAACAGCTGCAGGATGCCGCGCGGGCGCAGGGCGCCACGCTCTGGCAGGTCGCTGCGGCCGGTGCGCTCGGCGGCAAGGCGGGCGCGGCGCTGGCCGCGTTCGTGCAGCTCATCGGCAAGCTCGCGGACGCGACGACCAACCTGCCGCTGCCCGAGGCGGTCGAGCACGTGATCGAGGCGTCCGGGCTCGTCGGGCACTATCGCGCCGAGAAGGACGGGCAGGACCGCGTCGACAACCTGGCGGAGCTCATCAACGCCGCCGACAGCTTCGTGCGGGAGGCGGAGCTCGCCACCGATGCGCCGATGCTGTCGGAACGGGTCGCGCCGACCGCGGACTCGCCCGAAGCCGGCCCCGACGAAGGCGCGACCGATCCGCTGACCGCGTTCCTCGCGCACGCGGCCCTCGAAGCCGGCGAGACGCAGGCGGCGGAAGGCCGCCCGGCGCTGCAGCTCATGACGGTCCACTCCGCCAAGGGTCTCGAGTTCCACACGGTGTTCCTCACCGGGCTGGAAGAAGGGCTGTTTCCGCACGAGAACAGCCTGTCCGAGGCCGACGGTCTCGAGGAGGAGCGGCGCCTCATGTACGTCGCGATCACGCGGGCGCGCCGGCGCCTGTACATCACGCACACGCAGAGCCGCATGCTGCATGGGCAGACGCGCTACAACATCCCGTCGCGCTTCGTGAACGAGCTGCCGTCCGACCTCGTGCAGTGGCTGTCGCCGTACCGGCGCCGCGCGGTCGACGTCGACGACGCCGAGTGGGGGCGCGTGACCGGGGCGCCGCAGGCGACACCCGCCGCGCCGGGATGGCGGATCGGCCAGAGCGTGAAGCACGCGAAGTTCGGGCTGGGCGTCATCATCGACGCCGAGGGCCGCGGCGCCGATGCGCGCGTGCAGGTCAACTTCCGCGATGCGGGCGTCAAGTGGCTCGCGCTGGAGTACGCCAAGCTGGAGGCGGCCTGAACGCTGCGCCCCGGTGCGGCGGCCAAGGCGAAAATCCTGAAACACGAAGGACACGAAGGACACGAAGAAGGTCCGAATGGCACTGCCGGTTGAAGGCGATCTCGAAGTGCCTTTCTTCGTGTTCTTCGTGCTCTTCGTGGTTCAAGTTTTCCTGGCAGGATCCGGCTTTCGCGTCGCGACGAAATCGTCGACGGCCGCGGACGCGGACGGGAAAAAGCGCTCGGTACCGAGACGGGTGTCGCCGAGCCAGCGCGTCATCTGCTCGCGCAACGGGCGATTGGCGCGCGCGAACCGCACGTCGATGCCGCGACCCTCGAACTCGTCGTAGAGCTCGCGCAACGTTGCGAGCGCGGTGACGTCGATACGCGTGACGGCCTGCAGGTCGAGCACCACGCACGCGAGCGGGGGACTCGCGTCGCTTGCCTGTGCGCGCAGCCGGTCCGCGACGTGGCGCGCGTTCGCGAAGACGAGCGGCGCGTACAGCCGGTACACGAGCACGCCCGGCGTGGCGCTGCCGCCTTCGTCGTCCGCGAGATCGTGGAAGCGCCGGTCGGTCGGCAGCCGCCGCAGCAGCGCGTCGCGCGGACGCGCGACCTCCACCAGCACCTGCGCCAGCGACAGCGCCACGCCAAGCAGCACGCCGGGCAGCACGCCCAGCAGCAGCACGCCGAGCGTCACCGCGATCGCGAGTCCGAACGCGCGTCGGTCGAGCGCGTACAGCGCGGCCAGCCCGTGCGCATCGAACAGACGCATGCCCGCCGCGATGAGGATCGCGGACAGCGCGACTCGCGGCAGCGCATCGAGCGCGGGCGCCAGGAACAGCACGAATGCGACGAGCAGCGCCGCCGCGATCCATTGCGCGAGCTGCGTCTGCGCGCCATTGGCATCGGCCGTCACGGACCGCGACGTGCTTGCGCCCACCGGGAATCCGCCGACGACGCCGGCGGCCAGGTTCGCGGCGCCGAGCGCCTTCAGCTCGCCGTCGGGCTCGACGGCCTCGCGGTTCTTCGCCGCGAGCGCACGGGCCAGCAGCACGCCCTCCGCGAACACGAGGAGTGCGAGCGCGAGCGCGCCGGGCGCCAGCGCCTGCAGGTCCGCGAGCGAGATGCGCGGTAGTGCGGGCGCCGGAAATGTCGCGGCAAGCGGGGCAAGGTGCGCGACGCCGCGCGCAGGCAGGCCGAGCGCCCACGAGGCGCCGATCGCCGCGACGCACGCGAGCAGCGCCGCGGGTGCGCGGGGCGCCGCGTGCGCAACGAGCAGGATCAGCGCGATCAGCGCGATGCCGAGGATCAACGTCGCCGTGTGCGCGTGTGGCAGCGCGAGGATCGCGTCGTGGACGCGGTAGACGAACGCGCTGCGCGGCAGGGGTATGCCCAGCAGCACGGGCAGCTGCGTCCCGACGAGGATCAGCGCGGCGCCGTTCGCGTAGCCGACAAGGACCGGCGTCGACAGCAGGTCCGCGACGTTGCCGAGTCCGAAGCGGCCGGCGACGATCAGCAGCGCGCCGGTCAGCAGCGCGAGCACCGCCGCGAGCTCGGCGGCGCGCGCGGGATCGCCCGCCGCGAGCGGAACGATGACGGAGCCGGCGAGCAGCGCAATCGTCGTGTCGGGGCCGACGATGAGGCGGCGGCTCGACGCGAATACCGCATACGCGACCATCGCGCCGAGCGCGGCGTACAGGCCCGCCTGCGGCGCGACGCCGGCCAGCTCGGCGTACGCGAGCACCGACGGAATCATCACGACGCAGACGGAGAGCCCGGCAAGGACGTCGCCGCGCAATGCGCCGCTCGGGTAGTCGCGGAGCTGCGCGATGCCGGGCAGCCAGCGCGCAATGCCCGTGTCGTTCGGTGATGCCGCCGGTCCGGGCATCGCGTTTCGCCGTTAGTGCGGGCTTTCCGCGGGCAATGGGGCGAGCGATTCGCCGGCGTGGAAGACTTCGCGGTAGCTCACGTAGTCCGAGATGTGCAGCGTCGCGGCGAAGAACAGCGAATACGGGAGCAGCAGCGCGACGACGATGAGCTGGCCCGCCGGCGGCGGCACGACCAGGGCGAGCACGCCGATGACGAGCCCGGGAACGACGCCGCCGTAGAAGAACACGGCGAGGCCGTAGACGGCGAGCGGCTTCCAGTTCGCGAGGGCGGCGCGCAGGCTCGCCGCGAGCGCCGCACCCGAGCGCGCGTCCTGGAACACGACGAGCGCGGGCGCCCACCACGTCGCGATGACGACGGGAAGCGACAGCAGTGCGGAGAACGCCATGCCGAGCTGCACGCTGCCGTCCGCGAGGGCCGCGGCGATCTCGGCTTCCGTCATCGACGCGCCCCCGCCCATCAGCTCGACGAGCTTGCCGCCGTCGACCAGCGACGACGCGAACACGGCGAGCGTGATGCCCACGACGAAGAAGACGCCGATCGCCACCAGCGACCACAGGTTGGCCCGGAAGCCCTGGAACAGGTTGCGCAGCGCGGGCGTACCGCCGCGCTCCTGCGTCCATGCGGCCGCGAGCAGCCCGACCGCGAGCACCGGCTTCATCACGGTCATCGCGTAAGGCCCGGCGAACGGAATCACGCGCAGCAGCAGCAGCACTAGGAAATACGCGAGCACGAGCACGACCCACGCAAGCCGGTGGGCGCGGAACATGCCGAAGGCCGCCGCGAGCCAGACGATGCCCTGCCGCGCGGGATGCTGCGCGAACGGGAACTCGCGTGGGGATTCGCTCATCGCGGCGCCCGTCCGGCCGGCGGCAGCTTGCCCGGATTTGCGACGCGGTCGCGCAGGATCCGTTCGAAGTGGGCCGGATCGTGCGCGTGCGTGAGTTCGCCCGGACGTGGCAGGTGCAGGTCGTACAGCCGCGACAGCCAGAAGCGCAGCGCCGCCGCGCGCAGCAGCGCGGGCCAGGCATCGCGCTCGTCCGGCGTGAGCGGCCGCACCGCGTCGTACGCGTCGACCATCGCGTCCACCAGCGCGGGCGCGAGCGACGCGCCGTCGCCCGGGCACCAGTCGTTCACGGTGATCGCGAGGTCGTACGCGAAGAAGTCGGTGGCGGCGAAGCCGAAGTCGATGATCCCCGCGACGCGGTCGCCCGCGAACAGCACGTTGTCGCAGAACAGATCGCCGTGGATCGCGCCCTTCGGCAGTTTGCCGCGCCCGAATCCGGTCTGGAACCCGATTTCGTCGTCGAGCAGCGCCGCCTGGCCGGCGTCGAGGTGCGGGCGCACCGCGCGCGCGGCCTGCCGCCACCACGCCGGCCCGCGGCGATTCGTCAGGCGTGCGCGGTAGGTCTGCGAAGCCACGTGCAGGCGCCCGAGCGCCGCGCCTACCCGCGCGCAGTGCGCCGGTGCCGGCGCCTCGACCGGAGCGCCGTCCACGCGCGCGACGAGCCCCGCGGGCTTGCCGTTGAGCAGCGAGAACAGCGCCCCGGTGCGGTCCGGGACCGGTGCCGGAACCTCGACGCCCGCGCGCGCCAGATGCGCCATCAGGTTGAGGTAGAAGGGGAGCTCCGCCGCCGGAAGCCGTTCGTAGAGCGTCAGCACGAAACGGCCGCGGTCGGTCGTGACGAAGTAGTTCGTGTTCTCGATGCCCGACGCGATCGGCGCCAGCCCGGCGAGCCCGCCCACCGCATAGCGGGTGAGCCATGCGTCGAGTTCGGAGGCGGAAACCGGCGTGTATACGGACATTGCGCGGACATTACGCGGACGTTGAGCGGGCATGCGACGCCGCGGCGGCCTGCGACGGCCGCGGCGGCGTTGCGCGGATGCGGGCGGGGTCAGTTCACCACGAGAACAGGAGCCACATCGGGGGGCGCAACCCGGTGTCCAGCGAATCGTAGCGCAGGAAAGGCGCGCCGCTCCCGGTGCCGCTCGGAACGAGATAGTACGGCAGGCCGAAGCGCGGCGTCACCTTGATGTAACGCAGCTGGCCGTTGACGCGCACTTCCTCCCGCGTCTCGTTGTCCCGCCGGATGATCGTGACCTGCGGCTCGAGCTCCGGATCGCCCGCGATTTCCGGCGCCGACTGCGGCATCGGCGGCGGCAGAGGCACCGCCGCGGGCGGCGGCGTTTGCGCCGCCGCGCCGGCCGCACATGCGGATGCCAGCGCGAATGCGCAAATCCACCCCTTTCGCCGGGTCGTTCCCATGCCTCATTCTATCGTGACCAAACTAGCGCGTCGAACGTGCGCGAATTGCGTGGGCGGGCTTCGCCCCGCCTACACAATTCGCGCCCGGAAGAGCCAGCACGAAAAGCTTCGGGCGGCCGGGCGCTTTTCGCGCGGAAAATGCAGGAAGCGCGCCGTTCACAGGGCGCTGCGCGCCCTGTTCGGTAGCGCGCGCATGCGGCCTGATTGCCCCTTGGAACAGCTTGTGCGTTGCGTGTCGTTGATCGAAGGCAGTCAGCGTGCATACGCGCGTTACTGAACGGGCGCGAAGCGCCTTGTGATCGACGCGCTTCGTAGATTTTCTACGGGGAAAGCGCACGGCCGCCCGAAGCTTTCTCCGCTGACTGCCGTCGGCCGCAAATCGCGCAGCCCGCCGCGAAGCGGCCGCGCCCGCGAATTGCGGACGCGGACGCTACAGATTCAGCATCTTCTCGCGTTCCTCGCGGGACGGGACGAAGCCGCGGCTCTCGTAGAACCTGAAGATCGCCTCGACGATCTCGCCCGGCTCCTCGATCACCTGCATGAGGCCCATGTCCTGCGCGTTGATCATCCCTTCGCCGACGAGCTTGTCCTCCATCCACGCGAGGAGGCCGCGCCAGAAGTCGCCGCCGACCAGGATCACCGGGATCCGGCGGCTCTTGCCCGTCTGCACGAGCGTCAGCACCTCCGACAGTTCGTCCAGCGTGCCGAAGCCGCCGGGCATGATCACGTACGCCGACGCGAAGCGTACGAACATCATCTTGCGCGCGAAGAAATAGCGGAAGTCGACCGCGATGTCCTGGTGCTCGTTGCCGGTCTGCTCGTGCGGCAGCAGGATGTTGAGGCCGACCGCCGGCGCCGGGCCGCCGTACGCGCCCTCGTTGGCCGCGTGCATGATTCCGGGGCCGCCGCCGGAGATCACGGCGAAGCCGGCGTTGGACAGGAGCCGCGCGATCTCCTTCGTCTTCTCGTAGTACGGATGGCCGGCCTCGATGCGCGCGCTGCCGAACACGCTGACGGCGGGCCGGATGCCGCGCAGGCGCTCGGTCGCGATCGCGAACTCTGCCATAATCGCCAGGACGCGCCACGCTTCCTGGCCATCGGACGTGTTGAGTGCGTGCGGGTCGATCAGTTCCGGAATCTTCGGGGTCTTGCGCATGCCTACGCTCGTGCTGGTGGACGGGTCGTCTTACCTGTACCGCGCGTTCCACGCGCTCCCCGATCTGCGCACCAGCAAGGGCGAGCCGACGGGCGCGCTGCGCGGCGTCGTTTCGATGTTGCGCCGAATGGTCGAGGACGGCAAGCCGGACTACTTCGCCGTCGTGTTCGACGCGCCCGGCAAGACGTTCCGCGACGACTGGTATCCGCAGTACAAGGCGAACCGGCCGCCGATGCCGGACGACCTGGTCAGGCAGATCGCGCCGCTGCACGAGCTCGTGCGCGCGCACGGCTGGCCGCTGCTCATGGTGGAAGGCGTCGAGGCCGACGACGTCATCGGCACGCTCGCGACGCAGGCCGCCGCCGCCGGCATCGACACCGTGATCTCGTCGTCGGACAAGGACCTGACGCAGCTCGTGCGGCCCGGCATCACGATGGTCAACACGATGAGCAACGAGACGTACGACGACGCCGGCGTTCGCGCGAAGTTCGACGTGCGCCCGGACCAGGTGCTCGACCTGCTGACGCTGACCGGCGACGCCGTCGACAACGTGCCGGGCGTGGCGAAAGTGGGCCCGAAGACGGCCGCGAAGTGGCTCGCGCAGTACGGGTCGCTCGACAACGTCGTCGCGCACGCGGACGAGATCGGCGGCGTGGTGGGCGCGAACCTGCGCGAGGCGCTGCCGTGGCTGCCGCAGGGCAGGCGGCTCCTCACGGTCAAGACCGACTGCGAGCTGCCGGTGCACGCGACCGATCTCGTCGTCACGCCGGTCGACGCGGCGGCGTTGCAGCCGCTGTACGAGCGCTTCGAGTTCAGGAGCTGGCTGCGCGATCTCGGCGGCAACGGCGAGCGCGCCGGGGACGCCGCGGGCGCGATCGCCGCGAAGGCCGCGGCGGACGACGGCGGTCGGCGCTGGGATGCGTCCGCCGACGGCGCCGGCGTGGACGCGCCACCCGCGCCGTCCGTAACGCACTACGAGGCGGTGCTCGACGAAGCGGCGCTCGCGCGCTGGCTCGCCGCGATCGACGGCGCCGCGCTCACGTCGTTCGACACGGAGACGACGAGCCTCGATCCGATGCAGGCGCGCATCGTCGGCGTGTCGCTGTCGATCGAGCCGGGGCGCGCGTGCTACATCCCGCTCGCTCATCGCTACGCGGGCGCGCCCGACCAGCTCGACCGCGCGGCGACCCTCGCGCGGCTCGCGCCGTGGCTCGCGGATCCGGCCAAGCCCAAGGTGGGCCAGAACCTCAAGTACGACGAGCATGCGCTCGCGAACGATGGCCTCGCGCTCTCCGGAGTCGCCCACGACACGCTGCTGCAGTCGTACGTCCTCGAGTCGCACAAGCCGCACGACATGGACACCCTCGCGTGGCGCCACCTCAACGCGAAGACGATCACGTACGACGACGTGACGGGCAAGGGCGCCAACCGCATCGGCTTCGACCAGGTCGCCGTCGACCGCGCGACGGAATACGCGGCCGAGGACGCCGACGTCACGCTGCGGCTGCACCGCGCGCTCTACCCGCCGATCGCGGCGGACGCGAAGCTCGACTACGTGTACGCGCAGCTCGAGATGCCCGTGCGCGAAGTGCTGTTCAAGATGGAGCGCAACGGCATCCTCATCGACTCCGCGCTTCTTGCGCGGCAGAGCAGGGAGCTGGGCGAACGCGTCGTCGCGCTGGAGCAGCAGGCGCACCAGCTCGCCGGGCAGCCGTTCAACCTGGGCTCGCCGAAGCAGCTGGGCGAGATCCTGTTCCTGAAGATGAGCCTGCCGGTCGTGAAGAAGACCGCGACCGGGCAACCGTCGACCGACGAGGAAGTGCTGCAGGAACTCGCCGCCGACTACCCGCTGCCGAAGGTCCTGCTCGAGCATCGCGCGTTGTCGAAGCTCAAGTCGACGTACACGGACAAGCTGCCGCAGATGGTCAACGCGGCGACCGGACGCGTGCACACGACGTTCGCGCAGGCGACGGCCGTGACGGGCCGCCTGGCGTCGAGCGATCCCAACCTGCAGAACATCCCGGTGCGCACGGCGGAAGGCCGCCGCATCCGTGAGGCGTTCATCGCGCCGCCGGGCCACGTGCTGGTGTCGGCCGACTATTCGCAGATCGAGCTGCGGATCATGGCGCACCTGTCGGGCGACCCGGCGCTGCTCCATGCGTTCCATGCCGGGCAGGACATCCATCGCGCGACGGCCGGCGAGATCTTCGGCGTGAAGCCCGAGGACGTGACGTCCGACCAGCGCCGCTACATCAAGGCGGTGAACTTCGGATTGATCTACGGGATGGGCGCGTTCGGGCTGGCGCAGCAGCTGGGCATCGAGCGCGGCGCCGCGCAGCAGTTCATCGACAAGTACTTCGCGCGCTATCCCGGCGTGGCCGAATACATGCAGCGCACGCGCGAGGTGGCGCGCGAGCAGGGTTTCGTCGAGACCGTGTTCGGCCGCCGCCTGTGGCTGCCCGACATCAAGGCGGCGGGCGGGCCCCGGCGCGCGAGCGCCGAACGCGCGGCGATCAACGCTCCGATGCAGGGCACCGCGGCGGACCTGATCAAGCTCGCGATGATCGCCGTGCAGGGCTGGCTCGAGCGGGAGCGCCTGCGCACGAAGCTCCTGCTGCAGGTCCACGACGAGCTCGTGCTCGAGGTGCCCGCGTCGGAAACTGCGCGAGTGCAGCGCGACCTCCCGGAACTGATGACCGGCGTGGCCTCGCTGCGGGTGCCGCTCGTCGTCGACGTCGGCACCGGCGCCAACTGGGACGAGGCGCACTGACGCCGACGGCTGCGCGGCGTCAGCGGTAGGCCGGATTGTCGAGCGGCGCGTCGTCGCGGGAGAGCGTGTCCTTGTACCCCGCATAGGTCGAGCCGAACACGACGGGCCCGACGACGAGCGCGACCACCGCGACGGCGAACAGCAGCAGGCCGAAGAACA
>Ga0315287_10003566_pt1 | contig 15020 bp, 11 predicted proteins | sample YL17G11_0_MG_FD_205037 | JGI IMG/M metagenome (GOLD analysis project Ga0315287, IMG submission 205037) | Sediment microbial communities from Yellowstone Lake, YNP, Wyoming, USA - YL17G11_0 | ecosystem: Environmental > Aquatic > Freshwater > Lake > Sediment | place: USA: Wyoming | collected... | reverse complement strand
CGCTGGAGCCGAAGCCCGCGTGGCAACCTCGGTATCTGCGGAGCGCGGCCGAGCCCCCCACGGTCGGCGCTCACACGGAAGGCGCCTCCCTCGGGGTGACAGTCGGGCTGCAGGGGCCCGGCATAGTGCACCCATCCACTTATGAGGAATTACTGCTATAATAACAAGCGCTGTCGCTCGAGGCGGGTGCTTCTGCGCCCGTCGCTGTCGCACCAGACATCGTGGCAATAGTCGCAGCACTCATCGCGGAAAGGGGCGGGACGTGTACCTGAAGCACCTGGAACTGTCCGGGTTCAAGACCTTCGCTGACCGCACCATCCTCCAGTTTGGCCCCGGCATCACCACTATTGTCGGCCCCAATGGAAGCGGGAAGAGCAACATCGCCGACTCCATCGTCTGGTGCCTGGGCGAGCAGAGCCTGAAGTCCGTGCGTTCGGCCCATTCGCACGACGTCATTTTCGCCGGCTCCGAAAGCCGCCGCCGCGCGGGGGTCGGCGAAGTCTCGATCACCCTCGACAACACCGACGGTTCGCTGCCGTTCGACTTCTCCGAGATCACCGTCACGCGGCGCGTCTTCCGCACTGGTGAGGGCGAGTACTTCATCAACCGCGTCCCCTGCCGCCTTCGCGATATCCACGAGCTGTTCCTCGACACCGGCATCGGCAAACACGCTTACTCGGTGATCAGCCAGAACGAGATCGACCGCATTCTGTCGGTTCGCTCTGAGGACCGGCGGGAGATTTTCGAGCAGGCCGCGGGGATCCAGCGCTACAGGCAGCGCAAGAACGAGGCGACGCGCAAGCTCGACAAGGTGTGCGCGAACCTGCTGCGCGTGAACGATATCCTGCACGAACTGGAGGCGCAGCTCGCGCCTCTCGCCCAGCAATCGGAAGCGGCGCGGGAGCACCGGACGCTCTCCAAGGAGCTGTTCGATCTCAAGCTCAGCCTGCTTGTTCACGAGCACCAGGCGCTGTCCGAGAACCTGGCCAAGGCGCGCGACCGAGAGGTCGAGCTCGAGAAAGAGATCGAGACGGCGCGAACTCAGAGCCACCAGCTCGCGGCTCAGGAAGCCGAGCTGCGGGCGCAGCTACAGATCATCGAGACGCGGCTGGACGAGACCCGCGCGCTGGTCGGCCGCGTCGCTCGGGAAGTTGACCGAGCCGACGGCCGCCTCAACCTCACGACTCAGCGGATTGAGGATCTGCGCCGACAGCTCTCACTCGTCAGCGACGAGCTGAAGCAGATGGAGGCGCAGCTCGCGTTGGCAGAGACCGAACTCGCCGAGGCTGAGCAGCGTCGGCCCGAGTTGGAAGACAGAGCCAGTCAGCTTCACGCCGACATCGCCGCGCGGGAGAGCAGGCTGCGCGAGGAGTCGAGCTCGCTGCGGAATGCCGGCGACTCCGCCGACCGCCAGCGCGCAGACCACCTGGACATTCTTCGCGAGCTGGCCGACGCGCGAAACCAGCAGGTGCAGTGTGAGTCGCTGCTTCAGGCGGCGCGGGCGCGGATCGCGCGACTGGCCGAACAGCGCGCCGAGATCGCCACGCGGCGCACCGACGCCGAAGGTCGCGCCGCCGAGGCGGCGCGGTCGGCAGCCGAGCTGCGCGGCCAGCGGGATAGGCTGCAAGCCGAAGTCTATGCCCTGCAATCGGAGATGGACGCGTCGTCGGCCGCCATCGCCGATTTGAACAAGGAGGAGTTGCGCTTACGAGAGCGCCTGTCCGGCGCGCGCTCCCGGCATGTCGCGCTGGTGGAAATGGAGAAGTCGCGCGAGGGACTGCGGGCGGGGGTGAGAGCGATCCTGAACGCTGCCGACGCGGGCCGCCTGGCGGGGAAGTACCAGACTGTCGCTGAACTGCTCCGCGTCCCGAAGGAACTCGAGCCGGCGATCGAAGCGGCGCTGGGACCGGCCGTGGGCGATCTCGTAGTGCCCGGGCAGGGCGAGGCCGCGGAGGCCATCGCGTTCCTGAAAGAGACCAAGGGGGGCCGTGCCACCTTCCTGCCGCTGTCGAATATGCGCCCCCAGCCGCGGCCGGAGTCCCTGAGGGCGATGGCAGGCGCAGCCGGATGCATGGGCATCGCTGCCGATCTGATTTCGTTCCGCCCCGAGGCGAAGCCGATTGTAGAGCATCTGCTCGGCCGCGTCGTGATCGCCGACACGCTCGATGCCGCGCTCGCCCTGAGCCGCGCACATCAGGGGTGGCGCGCAATCGTGACGGCTGACGGCGATGTTATCCGCCCCTGGGGAGCGATCACCGGCGGCAGCAGGCCAACCGGCCCGCAGCTCATCGGGCGCGAGCGCGAAATTGAAGAGCTGCGGGTGGAGCAGAGCAAACTCGAGGCGGCACTCGAGAACGTCGCCACAGGGATGCGCCTCGCGCAGCAGCACCTGGATGTTGGGCGGACGAGCGCGGCGGCGCGCCAGACCGAAATCGAGAGCCTGTTGTCGAGCCTCGGCGAAGTGGAGCGCACGGCCGAGGTGCTGGCGGAGAACGTTCGCCTGGAGGCCGAGCGCGACGAGTCGCTGTCGTCCGAGCAGGTCGCGCTGCAGGATGAAGTCGCACAGACCGAGCAGGAGCGGGCCGCGGCGGAGGCTCGCGTCCGAGAACTGGAGGAGCGCCAGCGCGCCACCGAGTCCGCGATGTCGGAGTTCGAGGGCGCGGTGCGGGCCGGCCGGGACGCCAGAGAGGAATTGAGCACCGCCACCGGGGAGATGCGCGTCGACCTCACCGCAATCGAGGGCGATCTGCGCGCGCTCGACGCGCGCGTGCAAAAGATGCGGGAGAGCCGCGAGGCCTTGAGCAGCGGCGTGCAGGACAAGCGCGGACTGATCGAGCGCCTGGCGCAGTCGCTGGAGCAGACCGAAGCCGGCCTCGCCGACGTGCAGGCCGAGTGCGAGCGCATGCGTCAGAGCCATCAGCAGTCTGAGCAGGAGCTGGCCCGAGCGCAGGCCGAACGCCAGCAAATCCTCGATCAGATCGCCGCGAACCTGGAAGCGGCCGCGAAAAATCGGGATGATTCGGAGGCGATGCAGCAGCGGCTGCACCGCTCCCAGCTTCGCACCACACAGCTCGACAGCGAGATCGACTTCACCGAACGAACGCTGCTCGAAGAGTACCGCCTGACGCTGGAGCAGGCGGAGCAGAAAGCGGGGCCGATCGAGAGCCGGGCCGCAGCCAAAGAGAAGGTGTCCGAGCTTCAGAAGCGCATGGCCGGACTTGGCGAAGTGAACCTCGGCGCCATCGAGGAATACGATCGGGTGAAGGAGCGAGTCGAGTTCCTGGGCACGCAGCGGGCCGATCTGGAAGCCGCGCGCGAGGACCTCCAGCAGGCCATCATCAAGATCGACCAGGAGGCGACAGGGCGCTTCCTCGCCGCCTTCGAGGCGCTGCAGCGCGAGTTCCGAACGTTCTTCGTGCGCCTCTTCGGCGGCGGTCACGCCGATCTCACCCTCAGCGGCGGGGAGAACGTGCTCGAATGCGGCGTGGACGTCACCGTGACCATACCGGGCAAGAAGACGCGCGATCTGCTGCAGCTCTCCGGTGGAGAGCGGGCGCTCACCGCGGCCGCGATCCTGTTCGCGCTGCTCAAGGTCAAGCCGTCGCCGTTCGTGATCCTCGACGAGGTGGACGCGCCACTCGATGATTCCAACATCGGGCGCTACTGTGATGTGCTGCGCGAGTTCGCACGCGAGTCGCAGTTCATCATCATCACGCACAACAAAGGCACGATGGAGGCCGCCGATATCCTCTATGGCGTGACCATGGAGTCGCCCGGCACGAGCAAGCTGATCGGCATCCGGCTGCGCGATGCAGACGAATACGCGCAACCGCTGCCGGCCCCCAGGCCGAGCGAAGAGACGGAAGAGCCGTTCGAGGCAGCGCCGGTGGCCGAGGAAGTCGGCGAATCGTGAACGATGCCCCGCTGACATACACCTACAAACGGGCCGGCGGCTGTGACATCAAAGCAGACGTGTACCTCCCGGCCGTCGGCGGCCCGCGCCCCGTTCTCCTGTGGATCCATGGCGGCGCGCTCATCCTGGGAGGGCGGCGCGACGTTCGGGGGCATCAGCAGGAGCGGTACCTCGACGCCGGCTACACCATCGTCTCTATAGATTACCGCCTCGCGCCCGAGACGAAGTTGCCGGAGATCATCGACGATATCGGCGATGCGTTTCGCTGGGTGCGGAAATCGGGCCCGGCGCTGTTCAATGCTGACCCGAAGCGCATCGGCGTCTTCGGGCACTCCGCAGGCGGCTATCTGACGCTCATGAGCGGCTTCTGCACCGATCCACATCCGCAGGCGCTGGTCTCGTTCTACGGGTATGGCGACCTCGTCGGGCCCTGGTACAGCCGGCCGAGCCCGTTCTACTGCCAGCAGCCCATGGTTTCGGAGGAGGAAGCCCGCTCCGCGGTCGGCACGAGTCCGCTCTCCGAAGGCGGCGGGCACAACAGAGGGCGTTTCTACCTCTACTGCCGGCAGCGGGGCATATGGCCCAAGGAGATCAGCGGCCGCGATCCCAGCGCCGACCCCGAGTTCTTCCGAACATACTGCCCGGAGCAGAACGTGGACTCCGCCTATCCGCCGACGCTGCTGCTTCACGGCGACCAGGACACGGACGTGCCTTACGAGCTATCTGTGGATATGGCGCGCGCGCTCGCCTCAGCGGGAGAGGAGCACGAACTGATCACCATCCCTGGCGGCGGACACGGTTTCGACTGGGCCCAGGACGCGGCGGCGAGCCAAGCATTCGAGCGAGTGCTTGCGTTCCTGGCACGACATCTCCTACCGGCGTGACAGCGCCCGGGTTTCCGCGCGCTGTTCAGGCCGCCGAGCCGAGCAGCTCCTCACTCAACGCCCCCACGTCCAGCCTCTCATATCCCAGCCGCGCTGCCATCTCCTCGGCGGTGAACTGCTGACCCAGACTCCACAGGCTGCGCAGGTATTCGCCGGCCTCCGCGTTCGCGTACCATCTCCGGCCAAACTCCCTCTCGAGCCGTCTTCGGAGCTGGACCTCCACCATCCAGGCGCGGAGGTAGCGAGCGCAGTAGAACGCGTCGTCCAGGTCATAGAGGTAATTCTCCGGGCGCACCCGCAGCCGCAGCGCATCGCCGAACAGTTCCGCATACCGCTGCTGGAATCGCTCCGGCTCGTCTGATCTCTGCAGCTCCAACTCATACCGGAGCTTCGCCCCGTATCTGCGGAGAATGTACATCTCGGCGAAACGCGCCAGTGACAGGTATGCCAAGCAGTCCGTCGCGCCGAGCATTTCGCGCAGCCAGTCCGGATTACGGATCAGATTCGAAAAGAGGAACGCGTAGGCTTCCGTGACGGAGTTGTCACCGAGATAACGGAACGCGAACGGCGCGTCGGGCCGCGTGTGGGCGAAGTGTTCGGCGTGGCCGGCCTCGTGCATGATGGAGCTATAGTCGTCGTGGCCGCCATGGGGCCGGATCACCAGCCACACTTCCTGTGGAACACGGATGGGCGCGCAGAATGCCCTCGGCGACTTGATGGGGCGGTCCTCGACGTCGAGCTTGAGATTCTGCTGCCTCCCGATGTCGATGCCGATCCCAGCCATGGTCCGCTCGAGCGCGGCGAGCAGCTTGTCTTTCGGGAAGATGGTGTCGAACTCATGCCCGCGGCGCAGGAATGCCCAGTCGGCCGTTGTGGCGTCGGACGGTGGAATGCCGGCATCGTGAAGCCGTCTCGCCATCTCCTCGACGTAGGGAGCTTTGGTCTCGGCGAGCAGTCTCTGCATCTCGACATCCAGCGCGGCAAGATCGAGCTGGCCGAGTTGTTCGCACAACGCCACGTAGTCGGAAAACCCGAGGCCGGCGGCCAGATCGTGCGAACGTCGCAGGCGCTCCTCCCGCTGGGGGTTCGGCTGGGCGGTCGTGGCAGCAGTCCGCTGTTCGAGGTCGCGGCGGCGGACGCGGTCCTGCTCGTCCGCAATGGCGATGCTCGCCTGGCGCCAGGGCAGGGGCTCCCCATCCCACTGCACGGTGGACCGCGCCTCCTCCGTTCCAATCTGGTCCGTGAGCTCGCGCAGTTCATTCTCGATCCAGCCGAAGGCTGCGAATTCGGCAAGCATGCGGCGCTCCGGAGTCGATCGATCGCTGACCAGTGACGCGACAATATCGGGAGCGAACAGCGCCCTGTGCTGCTCATAGATCGTGCTGAGGTCGAGGTCGTCCTTCAGACCGGCGCCGTGGCGGTAGTATTCGGCAGTCAGGCGCGAAACGAACTCCTCGGCATCGGTGACGTACGCGGCCAGATCCATCACGATCTCCCCTCATGCAAAAGGTGACAAACACTTGTTCTTCACGAGCGACCAAGCATCCTCTTGGCTATACCGCTCGACTTGAAAATCACCCAAGAAAGACGTACCATGAAACGGTTTCGGAGACACCAGGTATGGACAGACACGTGCTGGCTGCTGCTCTCGTTCTGGCCTATGGACCCCTCGCGGCGATGCTGGCGCTCTACGCGGTCGCGCTCGTACTGCGCTCCGCCAGTCGCCCGTGGCTGCTGCATCAGTTGATCGAACGCACGAAAACGCCCCAGGCGATCCACCGCGAGCAGGTGGACGGGATTCTCTGAGCGCACACGCCGAAAGCTACGACTCCCGCCTCACCTCGTGATCGCGGTAGACAGCGGCTGCCCAGACTGTCATTGCGAGCCGCCTCGGCGCCTGTTGGCGCCGAGGCGCACCGGCTGCGGCTGCGCAGAAACGCAGCCGCAGGTGTGGCAATCTCGTCGTGCGAATCCAGCCGAGACCCCCACGGTCGCCGCTTCCCAGAGGGCAGCGCCTCCCTCGGGGTGACAATAGTGGCACCGGCGCCAAAAAGAAACGGTGGTCCTGGCCGCGCGCACCACTCCTTGACGCTGCCTGTGGGCGCGGATATACTCAATTCAACATAGTCTCGCGCTCGGAGGTTCACGTTGGTTCTACGTCTCGGCCTGCCCAAAGGGAGTCTGCAACACGCCACATTTGAACTCTTTGCTCGGGCCGGCTACCATGTCAGCGCGAGTTCGCGCTCGTACTACCCAAAGATCGATGACCCCGAGATAGAGGCTGTGCTGATGCGCGCACAGGAGATCCCGCGCTATGTCACATCGGGCGCACTCGACGCGGGCCTTTCGGGTTGGGATTGGGTGATCGAGACAGAGGCCGACGTGGAAAGCGTGTGCGATCTGGTGTACTCGAAGGCCACCAACCAGGCCGCCCGCTGGGTGCTCGCCGTTGCCAGCGACAGCGCTATCCGTTCGCCCCAGGATCTCCAGGGGAAGCGGATCGCCACCGAAGTGGTCAACGTCACGCGGAAGTACCTGAGCGAGCGCGGTGTCACCGCCGACGTGGAGTTCTCGTGGGGCGCCACCGAGGTGAAAGTGCCGGAGCTGGTCGACGCTATCTGTGAGTTGACCGAGACCGGCGCCTCGCTGCGAGCCAATAACCTGCGCATCCTCGATACGGTGCTGGAGACCAACACGAAGCTGATCGCGAATCGGAAGGCCTGGGGCGACCCCTGGAAACGCGGCAAGATCGAGACGCTGTCCATGCTGCTCCAGGGGGCGCTGTTGGGCGAGCAGAAGGTCGGGCTGAAGATGAACGTGGCGCGAGCCGATCTCGATGGAGTGCTCGCGCTGCTGCCTGCGCTGCGCCAGCCGACCATCTCGCCGCTCCACAACCAGGATTGGGTGGCAGTGGAGACGGTTCTCGACGAAAAGGCGGCCCGTGACCTGATCCCGGAGCTTCGCCGGGCGGGCGCTGAGGGTATAGTCGAGTATCCACTGAACAAAGTTATCCCCTAAGTTTTGGTATAGTACTGATAGTAGACAAAGGCGTCGGCTTCCGATGCCAGTGTTGGCGGGGTAGGAGGCGCGAGGTGGTTCGGTGCCCGAAGTGCGGTACGGATAGCCCCGATCGGAGTCGGTTCTGCCGCTCCTGCGGCGAAGCGCTTGTAGGGCGTGGGGCAGGCGTTGCGCCTCAAGGCTTGACAGCCGAGGAACGAGCGCGACGCCTGCTGGAAGAGGCGTTCCGCCTCAGCGAAGAAGGCCGTGTTCTGGCCGCCATTCAGACCTGCCAGCAGGCCGTCGCCATCAATCCGAATTCGACGTCCGCGCATTCTCTGCTTGGCACGCTCTATGAGCGCCAGGGCGACCGCGACAATGCCATCCGGTCGTACGAGCAGGTGCTGACACTCAGCCCCGGCAGCACCGTCGAGCGGCGCCGACTGAACGAACTCATGGGTGTTCCCGCGGCGCGGGAGGCAGCCGGGGGAATATCGCCTCGCACCGCCCGCATCGCAGTGACTGGCTTCGCCACCGTGGTCGCGCTGGTGCTTGTCGGCGCGATCGTCATGACACTCCAGCAGCCGCCGCGGGCTCAGCCGGCCGGCGGCGCGCGAGTGACTGCGGCCGCGCAGCAAGCTCCTCAGGGGGCGGCTGCGCCGGCGCAGACGAACAACTATATCCCCAGCCCCGGCAGCCAGTACTTCAGCGCCACGCCGCGCTTCAACATGCCGAATGTGCCACAGCCACGCGCATTCGCGGCCCAGCCCAGGCAGAATCCGCAGCGCTTCGGCTACCAGGGCGGCGGCGCCCAGTGGGTCGCCCCTGGCACCTACATGGTTCCGGCGACGGCCTCGCAGCGGTCGGCGGCGCCGAGACGCCAGGTGCAGACGCCTGCGGGCCCGTTCGTGGGCGCGGTGCCTGTCTACGGCGCGGCCACCCCGACGATGGGTTCGCCAGCATGGCGGCCAGCGCCTGGCGGGTCCTATGGCATCCGCGTCTCCCCGGATACGGGACGAAACTACTACTTCCAAGGCGATTACCAACGGTCGATCGACGCGTACCAGACCTATCTGTCCCAGAACCCTACCCCGGCCGCCCGGGAAGAGCTGGCTTGGGTCTACACGGAAGCCGGAGACCGCTCGCAGGCGACGCAGCAGTACCAACGCGCTCTCGGTGAATACCAGACCGACTTGAGTCGGTCGCATAATGTGGAGGCCGCCCGGCATGGTGTACGCACCTGCGAGTCTGCGATCAGGGCGCTGGAACCCAAGTAGCCCCCGCACAGTTTCTTCAGGCCGCTGCGGCCGCGCGCGCCGGTTTCTGTCCCTGCTGGTATTGGCGGCGCTGGCGTTCGCTCTCGCGGCGTCCTGCGCGGCGTCGGAGCCCCCCGCGAAGCGGTCCATCCTCGTTCTTCCCGTCAGCAGTCACTGGGTGAGCGCGCCGCTCGCGGAGGCGGTGGTTCGCTCGCTGCCGGACGCGCTGGAGAACGCGGGGTTCGCGGTGATCGTTATGGCGCCTGGCTCGCCGGAGTACCAACTCGGCGTCTCCGAGGGATGGCTAAGCGCGGACGATCTGATCGGTGACCGAGAGCAGGCCGCGCGCTATGGCCTAGCCGTCCGGACAGGTTGTGACGCTGCGCTGACAACAGATGTGACCGAGCGCGAGTCCGAGACCGTGCTCCGGGGCGAGCTGGCCGGCGCCGTGTCGCACCGGCAGGCGACCGTGACAGTGAGCGCGCCTGTGGGAACGAAAGGCGCTGGCAGCGTGAGTCGTGACGACCTGGCGCGAACGCTCTCGCGCGATCTCGCTGCGAGGCTCACGCGTGAGATCTGGGCGGAAGCAGGCGCAGATGACGCTGGCCGCCGCGCGGGCGCTCCGGAGCGATTCGCGGCCGGGCAGAAAGCGATGGCCGCGGGTCGCTATCAGGATGCCGCGACAGAGTTCGCCGCCGCGCTCGCCGGCCAGCCAGACAATGCAGACTACCTCTCGGCGGCGGCAGACGCGGCCCTCGCCCGCGGCCGTGCCGCGGAGGCGCTCCCGCTGCTCAAGCGTCTCGCTGGACTGAGGGCCGGAGACAAGGACGTACTCTTGCGGCTGGGCGACACCGCGCTGCTCGCCGGTGATCCGGGCCAGGCGGAGGCGGCGTTCCTTCATGCCGCGGACAGCGAACCACCCGATCCTCGAGCGCTTGAGGGCGTGGCAAGGGCAGCGAGGGCGAAGCGCGACTTTGCTCGCTCGGCGGAGTACTACCGCAGGCTGCTGACGAGCCTCGGGGCGCTGGGAAGTAGGAAGGTGGTCGAAGTGCGCGTCGGGAGCGCTATCGGAATCGGCGAAGCCCCGGGCCCGGACGCGCAACTGCCGGGCATCCTCGCCCACATGTCCGACGACAGTATACGCCTGGCGGCAGTGCCGTCAGGCGAAGTCGGCCTGCCCATCGCTCGCGCCTACTTCTCGGCTGGCTACTTCTCCCAGGGCGTGCAGGTGCTGGCAGCGTACCAGACCTCTGATCGTCCGGCGTATGCCGATGAGGACTACATGGCGATTGCCGCCGATTTCGACGAGGCGAGCGATGCCGTAGCCCGCCGAGTCGGCACGATCAGCGATATGCCCGTGCGCGAGCTGGCGGGTGACGCGCTGAACGCCGAGCTTGAAGGCCTACACGACCAGTCGGAAAAGCTGGCCACGCTCGCGGAGCGGATGAAGGTGTCGGCGAAACTCGACCCGGCGCACCGATACAGGGTGCTGGCGTACAACCTGCTGAATCAGTCGGATTTCGAGGCATTGATGTACTTCCAGACGCACGACCCGGACCGTAAGCACCGGTCGGACCTGTTGCGCGATGCCTTCCGCAAAGCACGGTCACAGGCTCAAGACCTGGAGTCGGACCTGGCCGGAACGCGGAGAAACGGTCCTGCGTCCAACGGGTAGAGTTGACCGCTGGCTGAGGGCGTACCGATGAACCTTCTGCTGCATTGCTGTTGCGGCCCCTGCTCAACCGTCACTGTCGAGCACTTCCGCTCGTCGGGAGACGAGGTGACGGGGTGGTTCTTCAACCCGAACATCCATCCCGCAGATGAGCTGCGTCTTCGGGAGATATGGTTCGAGAAGGCTGCGAGCGCCATCCGGCTGCCGCTGCTTCGCTCCGGACCAGAACTCGACTTCCGTCGATTCCTCCTGGAACTCGCCGCCCATCCTGAATCAGAGCGCTGCCGCGCTTGCTACCAGTTCCGGCTCAAAGCAACTGCCAAGGAGGCCGCCGCCCGTGGTTTCGACACGTTCTCCACAACGCTGCTCATCAGCCCGTACCAGGACATCTCCGCCATTCAGGAGATTGGCCGGGCGGTGGCGGGGCGCGTCGGGCTGGTTTTCCGATCCGCAGACCTCAGGGAGCGGTTCGCGGAGAGCCGCGAACGGGCGCGGGAACTCGGCCTCTATCAACAGAACTACTGCGGATGCCTGTTCAGCAGCCTGGAACGCGCCCGGGGGCGCAGCAGTCGCGTCGTAGGCAAGCTGCTGGATTCGGCTGCGTGAGGCGGAGAAGCTGAATGGACCGCATGTTGGTCTGGCTCGGTCTGGGCTTCGTCGGGATGGGCATTGTGATCGCGGCGCTCGGCCTGCTCCTGGGCGCGGTCGGCGCTCGCGGTGGGCGACTGCTGCCAGGCGACATTGTCATCTCTCGCCCCGGCTTCACATTCATCTTCCCTCTCGCCACATCGATATTGGTGAGTGTCGTGCTCACGCTGGTCCTGTGGCTGGTCGCCGCGCTGCGGCGGTAGGATGTCCCGGTTGCCACCCGGCTATTGCGCGTACGCCTTATTTGCGGTATGAACATCTGGCGGCATCGTTCGAGCCAACTGCTGGGTGCGGCGCAGCCACCGCGCCGCGCAGCAAGGACATCTGGTCGATGAACATCATCGTCGCACCTGACAGCTTCAAGGGCAGCCTCACAGCTATGGAGGCCGCGGACGCCATGACGCAGGGAATCCGCGAAGTCCTGCCGGAGGCGGAGATCGTCGCCTTTCCGCTCGCCGACGGCGGCGAGGGCACGGCCGAGGCGCTGGTGCTGGCCACCAGTGGGCGCTTCGTCAAGAGGCAGGTGACCGGTCCCATGGGCACGCCCGTGGAAGCGACGTTCGGGGTGCTGGGTGACGACGTGACCGGTGTTGTCGAGATGGCGCAGGCTGCCGGCCTCACGCTGGTTCCTCCAGCCGAACGGAGCCCGATCCTCGCCACCACCTACGGGGTAGGGGAGTCGATACTTGCCGCTCTCGATCAAGGCTGCACTCGCTTGATCGTGGGCCTGGGCGGAAGCGCCACGAACGACGGAGGCGCGGGTATGGCGCAGGCGCTCGGGGCGCGGCTGCTCAAGGTTGACGGAAGCGAGATCGGCCGCGGGGGCGCGGCGCTGATGAGCCTGGACCGGATAGACGTCTCAGGCGTGGACCCGCGCATCGCCCGTACAACCATCTGGGCGGCTTCGGATGTCACCAACCCGCTCTGCGGCCCCGAGGGTGCTTCGGCGATCTACGGGCCGCAGAAGGGCGCGACCCCGCAGATGATACCCCTGCTCGACAAGGCGCTGGCGCACTACGCGGATGTGATCGAACGAGATCTAGAAGTGGATGTGCGCGAGGTCTCCGGGGCCGGCGCGGCAGGGGGGCTCGGCGCGGGGATGATTGCCTTCTGCAACGCCCAGGTCCGCTCAGGGGCGAGTCTGGTGCTGCAGGTCATGGATTTCGAGAGCTACCTGGAAGCTGCCGACGTCATCTTCACGGGCGAAGGGAAGATCGACCGCCAGATCGAGTTCGGGAAGGCGATCAGCGGCGTCGCGCTTCTGGCGGAGAAGTACGGTGTGCCGGTGGTGGCCTTCACCGGCAGCCTGGAAGAGGAACCGGCGAAGCTGGCCAAGCGCGGCATCCACGCCGTGATGCCCATCGCGCCGGGGCCGATCGATGAGCAGCAGGCGATGAGCAAGGCGAGTGAGCTCCTCCAGGCCGCGGCCGAGCGCGCGACGCGGCTGCTCGTGCTGGGCGGCAGCGTGGGCGACGGCAAGTGGCGCTCGCGGTGACTTGCAGGCCGCGTCCGATGCTCGGGGCGCTCTTGAGGTGCGTTCTCCCGTGACCCCGCCGACATTCCTGGCCGAATCTCTCTGGTCCGTGGACGTCGACACGCTGCTGCGGATCGGCATCAGAGGCGTCATCCTGGACCTCGACAACACCATCGTGGACTGGAACGAGAGCTGGCTGAGGCCCGAGGTGCGAGCATGGATGGCTGCGGCGAAGGAGCGCGGGCTTCGCTTCTGTCTGGTCAGCAATGCCCTGCGCGGAGAGCGCGTGATGCAGGTCGCTGAGGACCTGGGAATATGCGCCGTGCTGCGAGCCGGCAAACCTCTTCCGGGCGCTTTCCGAAAGGGCATGAAGGCGCTCGGCACCGATCCGCCATCGACCTGCGCCATCGGCGACCAGGTCTTCACCGATATCGTGGGCGCGAGCAGGCTGGGCCTCGTCACCGTGCTGGTTCCGCCACTCAGCCCGCGAGAAGCGCCGCACACGCGACTGATTCGGCTCATCGAGCGGCCGCTGCGGAGCAGGTGGGCGCGCACACGTCCCGTGTTCGGCATCAGCGGAACGAATGCCGAGAGCAAGAAGCCGGAGAAATAGGTTGCGACTGAGTCATTTTCGCTACACCTGTGTGGTATAATGTTCACGACTGTTACGGCGTCGGAGGGCAAGAGGAATCCGGCGGCGCCCGATGGAATCAATGAGTCGCTGGTTACTGTAGGGCGCAGGCGGCATATTCCGTGCACGCTGCGGGAATGGCGGGTCCCGCGATTACGCCATCTCTAGCGTGTATGGCGAGATCTCTTGCCCCATCCTGTGGGAACCGCGCAGAGTTCTTTCGCGTCCAAAGGGCGTACTATCGTCTGGCGGAGGCGGTCCGGGCCAGATGGAAACGGCCGCTGATCATGGTCAAAGAGCGCAGCGGCTAACACTGCAGGCGAGCAGGCTTTGGCTTGCTGATTCACCGGGCACGGGATCGGTGGCGGGCTACCAAAAGGAGTTGCGGCGGACGTGATGTGTGGTATAATCAAGCCAGGTCCTGTGGGTGCCCCGACTCGCTTCATCTATACCTTCATCCCAGTTCACCCAGTATTGGTGTAACTGGAGGAAAGTCGCATGGCGACGCCACGGGGACTTAAAAAGCCGATTGGTCAGATCCTTCTGGAGAGGGGTCTGATCAGCCAAGAGCAGCTGGACGAAGCCCTCAAGGTCCAGAAGAACACAACCGAGCAGCTCGGGCGCATCCTGGTGGAACTGGGATTTGTGGCCGAGAAGGACGTGCTTCGAGGGCACGCCGAGCAGCTTGGGATTCCGTTCCTTGAGCTGGACCGAACCAGCGTAGATGAGGACGTCGCTAAGGCGATCCCGCAGAGCGTTGTGCAGCGGTACAACGCCGTGCCCATCCGCCGGAGTGGCAATCGCCTCACTGTGGCCATGGCCGACCCCACGAACGTCTTCGCCCTGGATGACATTCGGCTCATCACGGGCTATGAGATCGACCCCATGCTCGCCGCGCCCGATGATATCAGCGCACTACTGCGAGGCGCAGACAACGGAGCGACCCAGGAAACGTTGAACACCGCGCTCCAGGCTCTGGACGGCGGGACCGCTGCGGGGATGCTGGCGGACGACATGGATCTGACCGGCGGCGGCGCCGATGAGGACGTCGACCGGGGCGCGACGCTGGAAGACGAAGCGCCCATCATCCGGGTTGTGAACGTCGTCATCCAGCAGGCGATCAAGGACCGGGCTTCAGACATCCATATCGAGCCCGACCGCCGCGGCGTGCGCATCCGCTACCGGATTGACGGCGTGCTCCACGAAGTGATGCAGGTCCCGAAGTACGTGCATGCTCCGCTGGTCTCCCGTATCAAGATCATGGGAGACATGAACATCGCCGAGCGGCGGCTCCCCCAGGACGGACGCATCCACGTTCGCCATGAAGGCAAAGACTTCGACCTCCGCGTTTCCAGCCTCCCCACCGTGTTCGGCGAGAAGGTCGTTATGCGTATCCTCGATCAGAGCAGCATTCTGATCGGATTGAACAAGCTCGGCATATCATCCGAGACGCAAGCTGAACTGGAATCGGTTATCATTCAGCCGAACGGCATGATTCTCTCCACGGGGCCCACGGGTTCCGGCAAGACGACGACGCAGTATTCC
>Ga0315287_10003565_pt1 | contig 15020 bp, 10 predicted proteins | sample YL17G11_0_MG_FD_205037 | JGI IMG/M metagenome (GOLD analysis project Ga0315287, IMG submission 205037) | Sediment microbial communities from Yellowstone Lake, YNP, Wyoming, USA - YL17G11_0 | ecosystem: Environmental > Aquatic > Freshwater > Lake > Sediment | place: USA: Wyoming | collected... | reverse complement strand
CAGCGTGTGAATGCGCCAGCAGCTCGTTTATCACAATCGCGCCGGGATTGGGAATAATCCCGCCGTCATCTTCGCCGGGCGACCCGCCCACATACGCGCTGCCTCGCCACGAGTCCTTCCGCCCCCAGCTATTCGGGTCGGGATTGGTCGGATCGATTATCGTCAGAGAGAAGCCCTCGCCGTCGGTAAGACTGCGCCAGCCGTCCTCGTATCTGAAATCCAGAATCGTCTGACCCGCGGCATCCTCCAGCTTGATTCGCTCGCCCTCATTTGCCAAGCTGCCCAAATACTCGCCCGCAATGACGCCGGAGAAGCCCGGATATTGCGCGGCGAACGCCGAGAGGCTCTTGACGACCACAATGTAATCGCCCGCAGCGAGCAGGGTATTCGGGAAGGTAAAATCGACACCGTTGGTGAATTTAACGAGATTGAGGTTTATGGTTTCAGTCCCGATGTTCTTTAGCTCTATGAACTCCTCGTTTGGATCATTGGGGTCGCCGGTCTCCTGCGGATGGTACATAATCTCGGTAATCCGCAGGCTTTCGGTTATTGGCCCAACTGCATAGGTCACTTCGTTCAAGGCGCTCCAAGTGCTGCCATTCTTAACTCGGGCCTTTAGGTTGATGCTACGAGCAAATGTCATCGGGCTGCTGTAAGCAACTGCGCTGGGCGATATGTCGCTTCCGGGCGGGATACCGCTTTCACCGGCCACCAGTTCGGCCGAGACAAGGAAATCGGGATTGTTCCGCTCTCTGTTAACACCGTGTATCGCAAGGATATTCTCGCCTGCCCGCAGATGGTCCAAGTCATCAGTGACATCAAAGGATTCAAAGAACACTGCTTGGTCGTCCGGATGATTACTCGCGACGCTGTTCCACTGAGGGTCCCCGGTCACATTTGCCCGGTCTATTTCCTCGCCATTGAGGTATGCAACGAACCCATCGTCATAGCGTACCTTGAGTGTCATGCAGTCGAAATCAGCCAAGTCTTCGGCGTCGACGCTGAACGGGATGCGAATATAGCAACCGCTACTCTGATTGTACATTCGGGATCTCACATCATAGCTGATATAGATGTAGTAGGTGAAGTCCAGGTCGTACCCAACACCGCCCATCATTCCGGGAACGACAGGAGTGCCATTTGTCCACAGCGAGTCGTCGAAGGCAGCACCACCCTTCCAACCGTTGCTGATGGGACCGGTTGGAACCAGCACCCGCTTGGCGGCGTCTTCGGAAACCAAGGTTGTGCTTGGGCCGTCCTGGGGGGCGACCGGCACGCGCGGATCACTGCCGTCAACGGTGTAGAAGATGGTACCTGTTGCTGCTGTCATTGAGAAAGAGTCGGTCGCCAGTACATGGCCGCCGTGAGCGAATACTCCATTGACATAGAAGAGCGGCGCATCAATGCTCGGGTAAAGGTCGGCATCGCGAAATTGCTCAAGGACGATTCCTGTTCTCTGAGGGAGATAATAGTCGAGGATCCAGTCCCGGCCTGCGCGGCCGTCATTGTAGTTGCCATTGCGGTCATACCAATCCTCAAGTGTCAGCGGCGGGTGGTAGTGTTGGTCTCCCCACCTCGCAGATTCGGGGACTATCGCCCTCTCGACGCGGGCGGCGAGTTCTGAATAGCGCACAATCAGAGATTCAGGCGTGAGGATTCCGCCGTTGAAGAACAAGCGATGCACGCGATCACCAAAGAGTTGTCTGTACTCGGTATTAAGCTTGAGGGACTGGTGCGGCTCTCCTGCAGAGGAGAAACTATTATTCAGGGCGTTCTTGGTGAGTGGGGAACGGCTCAGGTTGTTCCCCATCGTATTCTCATAGTCCCAGCAGTAGAACTTGAAGCCGGTGCTGTTGTCCGATCGCTCCCGCCCGGCCCACCAGTTTTTCCACGGCCAGTCCCAGTTACCACCCCAGAGATTCACAATCAGATAGTCAATATAGTTGGCTGTGTCGAGCAGATGAGGATATGTAGAATTAGGCCTGCCATCTGGGTTCTTGCCCTGAAGTTCTTGAAATGCCTCAAAAGAAGTTGCGGCCTCTTGGCACTTCGAGATCATCTGATCCCAAGCAGTCCTGTCTCCATTAGTGACTGAGCCATCATGTATAGAATCCCAGTCCTCCTTCTCTCCTCCATGGTAACTTGCAGAGAACGAATGGTCAGGTCTTTCGACAGGATTGTACAGGCCCCAATAGACGCCGTTTAGATACAGGTGGACAAATGCGCCATGCGGACTGGCGTGCCCGGCGTCGTGGTGTAGATTTCGGCCGAACTCGTCGCGAATATACTGCTCCGTGTATCTGGCCTCGCTCCATGAATAGCCGTCGTTTGCACCGGCTCGAAGTGTAATCGTATCGAAGGCCCCAGCGGCATCGTCGCCGAAGAGCGGAAACTCCAACATGGTCGGACCGTAAATACCCTTGAAGAGAAGACGGAAGGAATGTTTCTTTGTCCCACTGTGTTGTCGGAACCAGCCTCCTTGAATGCGAATTCCACAGTTGACCTGAAAACCTTCTTTGCCATCGGGACATATATACTCAACTGAGGCTGGACGCTCCCAGTAAACTCCATGGCTTGTTGAGTTTGTACATATTCCGTCGGGTCCGAATAAATCATACGTATCCATCGCAATTGACAACGTTGGTATCGACTTTAGGTCGTCACGAATGCTGGCGGCGTAGACTCCACCGTAGCTGTCATCGCCGTTGGGATTGCCAGAGGCGTCGAACGTTCCTATTATATCAGGATCCATCCCGTAATCGGGGCTTACCAAACCCCATGAGCCCGGCAGACCGGCATCAATCGTCGCCTGGTAATCTTGGGAAATGACATCATTGAGAAAGACGTAAGTCTGGGCATCGGCATTGGACGGCTTCCAGCCGGTTTTGACTGCCTTGGCACGCAGGCAAGAGGTCTTGTTGATGGGAATAGGAGCGGTATATGGCACGCCTGTAAATGATCCTCCGTCTACCCTACCGGGTTCCGTACCGTCGAGAGTGTAGTAAATGTCAGCTTCTTCAGTCTCGCAAGCGATTGTAACGAGTATGGGATCGCTGTAGAAACCGCGATCATGGCTAAATTCTGTATCGGCGACTTGCCCCAGGTACGCCCCGATGTTCCTTGCTCTCGGCGTCGGAATACCGAAGAACTGCCATGTATCGTTGCCGTCCGGGAAGCGGCCGTAAGAGATGTTCGGCGTCTGGTCGGGAAACTCAACGCTGTCAATGAAAACGCCGTTGACGTCGAACAGACCTATTTCATCGCCAGCCTCCGCGTTAAGCTCAAAAGGCGCATGTATCCCGGCAGGGTAATCCTCCGGGTCGTTGTCCGCCCATATCAGCAGGTAGCCCCCGACGGGAATTGTCGTCAAGGCGGGATTGTCGCCGGGAATTTTCCACTTCGTCGGATTGTCCAAGTTGTCCGTCAGGTGCATTCCGCCGGTATCAATAGCGTGGCTGCCGGCGTTATATATCTCTATCCAGTCGTCGTCCTGGACTTGTGGGTCTCTGGCGCCGCCCGAGTTGGACGCCAGAAACTCGTTTATCATAAGGGGGTGCTTGTAGGATACTCTGACGTCGGAAATGAGGTCCTCAAGGACCTCGGTGGTTTGCTGGGCCGGTTCGATCCAAGTATCGATCTGGGTGAATTCAATTGCGTACAAGCCAACCGGAAGATCGAGCAGCATATTGCCGCTGGCTTGCCAGTCCCAGCCGACGATTCGCCATTTTGCCCCAAGATCCAATGCAGCCTGCGGCGAAATGATCACTCGCACCGAGCCCGTTGCCTCACCGATGGCGCCCCAACTCCCAGCGAGCGTGGCAAAATCAGCCAGGTCTACTCCATCTTGACCCGTTAAGTCGGCTGGACTGCCCGGGGGGGCCAACCAAAGCAGGACCAGAAATTCCAGATCGCGCCAGTCTATTCGGCAGTCTGTGACCAAATCTCCTTCCGGACAGACAGCCTCTATAGACCCGACGAACAGCCAGACCAACAAGAAGCCACACACTGTGTTTTTCACGAAATCGTGCACCTTCTATCTATCTCTTCTTTTCACTCTTGCCCATAGCCGGAAGTGATTTTACCTTTAGTGGGGACCTCGCGTAGCCAAACCACTTAGGAACTTGCCTCATGTCTAGCCACCAGAGTGCTGTCATTGGTGCGCAGTCTCGCAGTCGGCACGGCAGTCACCATTTTCACCATTGATAGCGTACCCGTCCCGTGCCTCGGGCGGCAACGCCACTGAACTGCTCGGCGTGCAAAACGCGAGCCGGCTATACCCTGCGACGAAACACAGACAGGCCGCCAAAACCAAGAAACAACAGCGTGGCAGGCTCGGGAATATATTCAACGATGTAGCCCTGCAACGGTATGCTATTCCAGGCTCCATATGGGGCAATGTCATTCCATTGGGGCCCTTGAAGGAAATGCAGGAAATTCTCAATGCCGCCACCATTGTCCGGGTTTCCAGGCTTCCAGTTGGTATAGGTGAATGGTTCTCCTGTCACCCACCTCCATCCGCCAGAGGGTTCGGGCGAACCTGCCGGCTGGTATCCTCCCAGCCATGGGCCCCAATCCCATTCGCCGATGAAATCCGTATTGTAGTCTAGAATGCTGTACACGAAGCTGTTCTCTGCTGCAGACGTTATGGTGGCGAGGTAGCCTCCCGGCGACGTGGCACTAGTGTTGGCTTGATACCAGTTAATTCCGCTTGGCACACTGATAACCTCGTAGAAATGGTCATTTCCACCAACATCTGATGACCATCGCATCAGTACGCCTTGACACATACTGCACAACATGATCACAAGTACTAATATTGGGCCCAATAATCTACATTTCATCTTACCTTCTCCTGTTCTTCTTTTTTGTCGTTCCTACTGCAATTTTAGTGCTTCACACCACCGTACGTCGGTGGACTAACGCGTTCTTGATGCCCATAGAACATCTTTGTCGCTATATATAGCACGTAGCAGACACCCTATTTGACTCACGAAACTCCTGTTACTTACAGTTTCTTTTCGTTACCGAGTATGGGGCTGCAAATCAGAATACTCATCTTCGATAATCACAGAGCCTTGTTTGCTTTGTTCCAGCCCCGAGAGTACCCACTACTAAGGCACTCAAAGTGGCTTCCTGGTCTAATAAACACGTTATCTTCCACAAAGTTCCGGCAGTTCGTTGTCCTCAAACACTCGCACTCTGTACGAATTTCGGATGTTCTCGACGATAGCACTTTCACAACTATAGACGGCGAAAGAGATGTTCCGTTTACAGGAAAATCTAAATTCTCGCAATTCAGGTGTCATACGAGAAGGTTCACGAGGTATTTTTGCCTCCTCATCTCATACTTTTCCTTTCTCTAATAATTTGTTCTCATTTCTGATTCAAACCATCGTCTGGCTCCGGGCCGCATGGCTTGGAAAGAGCCGCTCCCCGAGAACGTTCAGCTGCGCCCCAGCGAAAGAGGCGGGCCACCTCTTCCAAGGAACGGGCCACGAACAGGGTTCGCCCGCTTTCGCTCTGGCTGTCCGGCCCGACGTCTACACGGGTGCCCAAGCCGGCCTTCATCAAACACGCTGGGCACAGCCCATCTGGTGCATCCGCCGCTAGCGGCCGTTGGCATCCAGGACATGTTTTCGTCACATTCATATCCATATCAGTGCTCTACCCCTTCCATTACGGATTGGACGGAAAAGGTAACAGGCGAGGCGAAAGAATCTTCGGTAGCGTCAAGAATTTTTCGCACATTTCTGAGTAAGCCTTTCATCATAATCGCTTTTTCGATTGTTTCAGCCCTTCTTTGACGGTAGGTAGATTGCCATCTTGCGAACGTTGGGCCGTCTAATCTTGCTTAGGAGGTTCGACACTAAGGCTTTCCGGAGGGGGTATGAGCATCCTATAGCCTTGTGGCGGATCGAGACTGAAGAGCGAGTCGTCCAGTTCCTGGTTGAAGGCAAAGTCCTTCAGCCTAAACATCCATCTGCCATCAGCGGCGCCGGTCTCAAGCATGACCAGCAGCCTGGTTTTCGCGTCGACCCAGATGTCCGTAATGTCACCCGACCATGGATATGTGCCGTCGTTCTTCTTCAGCAGTCTGAAGCCGATGGCTTCTCGGCCAGCGATCTCTTGTGTTCCGAGAGACTGTGCATCTAGTGGAACGTTGCTCGTTGGGCATAAGAAAACGTCACAGAGAGGATTCTGGAAGGCCCCTGCCTCGAAACTGTTGAGTGTAGCTGTCATATTCCGAGGGTTGAGCAGTAGAGCCTTGCCCATGTTCCGGTCAATAATGTGAACGAGCTTGTATTCGCCGGGTTGCCTTGTTTGTGGATCGACAAGGGTCTGGGTTGTGTCTTGGCGTTCGTACCCTGGCGCCTTGTACGCGCATCGGCGTATGTGGCTACCGCCGACAAAGATCGCCCCCTGCGGTAGGTTTTTCGGCGGGTGAGACTCACCGATTTCCGTCCAGGTCGCAGTCCTTATCTGCTGCATTTGTCTGACAACGTCTGCAAATGCAACGCTGCTGTGGGTATCCCTTGTGATGTAACAAATCGCGACAAATACGCCAACAACGATGACGATAGCTGCGGCGGTTCTTGTTATTCGACTATTCATGATTGTCTTCCTTCTTTCCGGTCCGATGGGACCAAGTTTTTGTTCTTGGGATTCATCAAGTGCCTGCAGGGCATTGGCAAGAATGCGTTTGTGTGTCTCGGCGTCGCCTTCATAGCGCAGGGCCTTGATTAGTTTTTCGATATTCTCAGCAGGTCTCATTTCTCGACCTCACCATTTAGTGTTGACCGCAGCTTGTCCAGTGCGTAGCGGTATCGGCTCTGAGCGGTCTTTGTTGACGTTTTCTGCAGCTCGGCTATCTGCTTGAATCTCAAATCAGCCTGCAGGCGGAGCAAGACGGCTTCTCGCTGCTCGTACGGCAGTTGCGTCATTGCGCCGCTGAGCTTTTCCAACTGCTCGCCATATATTGCCGACTGAAGCGGGCCTCTTGAGTGAGCGGCGGCGCGGGCTGCTTTGTTGGCTGCGACATTTTGGCGACTTTTAGTCCTGCGCGAATAGTCGCGAGCCCGGTTTGCCACACACGTTGCCAAATAGCCTTTAAGACTGCCTCGGAGGCGAAATGGGCCGACGGATTTCGCAAACGATATGAAAACATCCTGGACAGCGTCTTCGGCCGAGTTTGTATCGCCAAGGAGATTGGCGGCGAACGTCAGCAGGTCGGCGGCGTACTTCTCGTAAATCAGCCGGAAGGCGTCCTTGCTGCCGCGCTTGAATCTCCATAGTAGCAGTCGGTCTTCGAGCATTCGTAACTCACATATCTGACGTCAGAACAATCGATTGTCATCAGTATAACGCAGCAAAGGCTCGTTTTGCTTTTGAGAAAATCGTGTTTCCGAGAAGATTTGTCATTGCAGAGTATACATTGTAGAGGGGGCGACTTCTTCTGTGTGGGCGCAGAGAAAAGGCCGGGCTGAATTGGCCCGGCCTTTCATAAAGAAACAACGTTGACTTACGATTACTCAGTTGGAAAATCGGGGCCTGTGCTTAGCGTATAACCTTCCGGAGGATTGATGTCGAAGAGGTCCTGGTCAAGCGGCTCGTTCCAGGCGAAGTCACAGAACTCGATTGAATCCTCGCTCTTTCCTTCGACGTGGAATGATGTCTGGAGAAGGATTCGGACAGGCAGGCTGGTGCCCCGGTCAACCCAGACCGTAATTTTGTCGCCTTCACTGCCGGACAGTTCCGCCTCGATTCCCATAAGGTTGACCTTCTTGACTAAATACACGTCGATCTTACGGCCATCCTGCGATTCCTCGCCGATTCGTCCGGCGTTGTCGGCTTTGATGCTGCGGAACTGCTCGATGGGATTCGATTTCGTGAATTGCATCACGATTCTCTCGTCGATGCTGATCTTCTTATAGGTCTTGCGGAAATGGTCGAGCTCTATGCCGTTCTTGCTCTCGAAGTCGGCGATGTAGCTCATGAGGGCGGTGAGTTTCCTTTCCTTCATATCCTTTTGCAGTTGGTCCTCCGAAGCCTGTCGAGCACCCTTCAGAACAACTCCGCCACGGGCAATAGATTGATTGCCTGGCGCAGCGCCGGATCGACATTGGTGTAGACGTCATTTGTGAGCTTCGGGCTTGAGTGTTCCAGAAGCCTCTGAGTCACTGCTGTCGATACGCCTCGCTGTGCTAACAGAGACGCGAACGTCTTCCTCAGATCGTGAAATCTAAGCTCAGGCAAACCTGCTTTGCAGCGTATCTTTTTCCACCTCTTTTCAGGGAACCTGTCTGTAAACAACAACTCCTGCCAGGCTGGAAGTGTGGCAACATAGTTCGATAGCTCTGTCGTGACCTGTTCAGGAATCGGACGCTCGGCCATCGCCTTTTTCGCTTTACGATTTCGAGTCTTTATCGTGTTCCGATCAAAGTGAATATCTCCGATACATATGGCCTCGATGTCGCCACGCCGAAGCCCTGTCGTTACTGCCAGCAAAACCCTCAATCGCAAGGTTGGGTACTTTGAAACTGCCGTGAGGAGATGATGCACCTCCCTTGGGGATAGTGCGGTCACAGGTTTCTGGTCCACTCTGACCTTCTTAACTCCCAGGCCTGGGGCGACGAAGCGGTTCCTTGCTCCCCAATTCAAGAATGCGGTCAGATTACGTATGTCCTTGTTAAGAGTGTTCCTCGAGACTTCCTGGCCTCGGTCCAAGATAAACTGGTCCAGAGAGTTTTGTGTGATCCCTCTTGAGGAATCCGGTCCAACCAACCGCTTGAAATGTCCCAAAGTCAGCAATGCCTCATAGATTGATGATTCTCTCAGACCTTCCACCTGTTTGACACGTCGATACTCTTCGACCATTTCACCCCAGCTGAAGTTAACGATACTTGTGAACACATCAGAGTTGAGTTGGGTGTACTTGACGTGGCGGAAATGTTCGGCCAAGTTTTTGTTCGGGAACGCCTTGGCTTTCCGCTTACCCGATTCGTACCACCCGGTCCACCATCCTTTGATGCCTTTTCGTTTGTAAATCCATGGCTTTCTCATACTCTCTATTGTATCGGCGGTTTCGACCACCGAAGTCATTTACGCAAGCATGAGGTGCGCAGGAAGGAGACAAAACGGAGACATGAGCAGGCTGAGAAAGAAACCCTCCACTTTAAGCTCTTGACATCTAATGGCTTATGAAGGCCAGCTTCAGGAGGCCAACGGACTCCTTATCCGGGACCTACCCGCGTGCACTTCTCGGACCTCGTCTTCTAAAGCTTTGTCGGCACAGAGCTTACGCGCAGCAGTTTTTCGATTTGCCCCGATTCATAAGGGGCGCGCAACAAGCGCGCAACAGAATGACCCTTACGTGACGCCTCGGAAGCGGCCCGGGCGCGATCTACCACGTCCTTTCGGATCGCCAAATAGAACCGTTCCGTGGTCTCAATCTCAGCGTGCCCGGCCAACTCCTTGACCTCGTGAAGACTGAGCCCTTGGATGACCCAATTGCTCAGACAGGTCCGCCGCAGATCGTGGAATGTGCCGGTCCCGATGCCAGATAGCCGCCGGACCTTGTTGAAGTGTTGGCAGAACTTCGACAAGGGTGATCGCCCCTTTTCGACATCCCACCGCCCCACTCCGCGGAGTTCCTGAATACGTTCATACCGAGCCATCGGAACGAACACATACGGGCAACCTTCCGGCTGAGACAACTGGTGCTCGATCAGCATCTTCACCAAATCAGCAGTCAATGGGAGCGTTCGACGTTCGGTATCCTTAATGTGCCACTCCCAGGTATCTTCGCCGTCTTTCTTGGGAGAGACATCGACGGTCATCTTTGCGAAGTCGATATCCCGCCACGTGGTATTCATCAGTTCACCACGTCTCATACCGGTGCCCAGGCACATGCGAATGAGAAGTTCCCATCTGACCAGAGATCCCTTAGCTTCATACTGCCGAGCGGCCATACACAACCTGTGGCATTCATCATCCGTGAACACGCGAATCTTCCGTCTCGGGGCCTTCGGGGGCTTGAGTCTGCGAATTGGGTGTCGATCAAGTTGTCCGCGGTCTTCAGCCAATTGAAACACTCTTTTCATGTGCCTGACCTTCTTTGCGACAGTCGCGGTAGAGACTCCCTCGTTAAGGCAGTATTGAATGAACTGCTCACCGTGCTCATATCGAATTTCCTGCACGTCAATATCGCCTACGCACCCGACGAAGTCTTTCATGGCTCTGGCCGTCTCACTTAGAGTAGTGGCACGAACCTGTCTCTTCGTGCGCGCAAGGCTATCGCGAAAAAAGTCCGTGAGCCTCATCGATACCGGACCAGCAACATTCACTCGTAGCTCCAATTCCTTCTCTTGCCTTTGCCGTTCGGCTTGACGCTTGTCTGCATGACCGAGGGAGACTTGATGTCGTTTCCCATTTTGATCAACGTAGTCAAGCATGTACCGAAAAGATTTCTTATCACGCGAGGGCCTCATCCTAAGCCTTACCAGCTCTTTCATAAGATATACCTCCTTTCTGATGCTGGCCAAGGGCTTGGGTTGGTCCAAGCCCATTATACCAGACTCCCCCTTCATTTACCACAGGTGACATGGCTCTGGAGCCATTTCTTCACGGAATCAGTCAGGTAAACCGCCCTTCCGCAGAGGTAAATCCGGGGTAGGCCATGCTTGCGTTTGAGGTTTTCGATGACATTTCGGTGGTTTGAGGCGCTGCTGATCTCCGGGATTCGGAGAAACCGGATCAGTTCCTCCTCAGTCATGACGGTAGGGCAGGTTCGGAATTCGCCATCTGGGATGGGCAGGGTCGCTGGCGGTTCAAGATTGTGCTGCGTAGTGTTCATAGGGGTACCCTTGTCATTTTTCTGTCGAACATCGACCGCAAACGATGGCGATTGCAGGAAAAGACCGATGGATTATCTCAGGCGGCTGGTCCAGGTGCCGCGGCCCAGATATCGCCGAGCCGTTTCGCAGTGATGCGATGATGTGCTTTTCTTCACCACGGCGGCTTCTTCTGGCCGCGGTTTTCCGAGTCTTGGCGGCAGCTCTGTCGCGCTGACACACGAAGTTGCCACCCTTGATTTTGGCCCCCAAAAGTAGATCCCATGTAGAGTCTTCAATGTCTGGCAAAATAACCTGTATTGGTGACTCCCTTCCACAAGGGTGAAGATATTCGAAATTTGGTCATCAAGCTGCGAGAGCAAGGTGTGGTCACAAGCCAGAAATACAAGTCAATGATCATGCAATAGCAGGAATACCCCTTCATATCGTCATATACAGGGACTGCTCCTTGAATTGAATCCCCCTACAAATCCTTCTGGAAAAAATCCAAAGTCTGAGAAAGGAGTTGTGTGAGTTTCGTCCGAACAGTATGATCATCCTCGCTTATGGTTGCTCGGGTTGGCACGCGGGCCGCCAAGGCTGGAGATCCAGTTGAGCATGCACGGCGTCACGCTATGTCGAGGAGAAAATCGATGAGATGGTTTGTTTATGGGATCATAGGAACGTGGCTCGATACAGTACAAGGAAACGCGAAGGGGCTCTTGGCGGTCTTGACCATCCAGATGGCAGTCTCGGCAGGATTTGCCCAAGAGAACATCGGCCAGATCCCGGCGGGGGAAGAACGGTCGAATGACTATACTGTCGAGGTCGGAGGCCGGGACATCCCCGTGTATGCGGTCAAGGTTGCCCCAGCCGACCAGGGTCGGCGGTGGAAGGCGATGGATGATAAGGTCCACTCCGCCGAGTACTTCGACAAGGCGGCTTTTGCCTACTTCGACGTGGGCGGGCCGGTGGTGGTGACCGTTACTTGCCTTGAGCTGATCACCTCAGGGAAGGTTCTGCCCAGTTCCTTGAAGATCGTCCCGGTCATTGAGGGTCGGCGATTGACCTTTTCGCTGGCAGAACCCAAGCCCCTGACGATTGAGGTCAACGGAAATTGGGTCGGTGCGCTGCACGTGTTTGCGAACCCGCCGGAGGCTCAGGCCCCGCGGCCTGATGATCCGAACGTCATCTACTTTGGCCCGGGGATTCACGAAGTCACCGGGTTGACGGTCGGGAGCGGCAAGACGGTGTACGTGGCTGCCGGCGCGGTCGTAAAGGGTACGGCAGACGGCCGGGGACCGGTCTTTACCCTGGAAGGCGAGCATATCGTGCTGCGGGGACGCGGCGTGATCGACGGAAGCCGCTGCCCGACGCACTCCCGGAACCTGCTGTTAGTGCGTGGGAAGGACATCACCGTAGAGGGCATCATTTTCCGGGATTCAAGTGTCTGGACCATTCCGATCCGCCAGTCGGACCGCGTGACGGTGAAAAACGTCAAACTGCTCGGCTACCGGGCAAACTCTGACGGGATCGACGTGTGCAATAGCCGGGATGTGGTGATCGAGGGGTGTTTCATCCGGACGTTAGACGATCTGATTGTGGTGAAGACCGACAAGGGTCAAGGGGAGGCCCACCGGATCGTGGCGAGAAAGTGCGTGCTCTGGAACGAGGTGGCCCATGCGCTGAGCGTCGGGGCCGAGATCCGGGACAATGTCAACGACGTGCTCTTTGAAGATTGCGACGTGATCCACGACAAGGGGCGGGAATGGACGCTGCGTGTGTTCCACTGCGACGCCGCCCGCGTGAGCAACGTCCGGTTTGAAAACATCCGCATTGAGGAATCGCCTCGGTTGATCTCGCTGTGGATCGGGACGTTCGTCTGGACTCGAGACGAGGAGCGGGGGCATATTCAGGCCGTGACGTTCAAGGACATCTGTGCGGTTGCGGATCCGTTGCGGATCGAGTTGAATGGCTTCGACGAGGCGCACGCGGTGAGTGATGTTGTGTTCCAAGATGTTCGGGTCAATGGGAGGCAACTGAATCGGGAGGATGTCAAGGCGAACACCTTCGTGCGGAATGTGAGCATAAGCCCGTAGGGTGGCAGCCACCCGGGCGTGACCGGTCGCAAAGTCGGATTTGTGATTCTGTACACCTGTCAAGCGCCCGTGGGACCATCCTGGACACGCGTCTAGCCCATGACGCATATAGTCTTGTTCTGTGTTTGAACTCACTGTCTTCACGCGCATTTGTTGTATCCACATCTATCACACACGTTGCAGCCCTCTTCCCGCCGAAGAGAAGAGAACTATTTTGACCTGCACAAGGTATGTGCAGGATGTTTCTGAGCAGACGGACAGGGTCATTGAGAATAGTAGGAAGTATGTGCTTCGAGGAGAAAATGTCGCGTGATGCAAGTTCGATTTTGCAGATATGCTTTTTCATAACTGTTCACCACAACAACTCTTGACCTATACGGCGCCATGGCGATTTATCGCCTGCCCCCTACCGGCCGAATACGGAGGGCCATACCTCCATTGCCTGGGGAGCACAACACGTTCAGTTTCTACATCGGACACCTCCCGCGTCTTCGTGACGCGCTTATTTGGACGGTACGCCGCCTGATCAATTCGTCCAGAAATGCCTCGCTAAACAATTTCTTCCTTCTGGTGATCCCAGCGGACCTGGCGTTTCTTATGGTAGGATTCCACGCTCATCATAAAAGTAGCCGTTTCAATGAACGCCTCATCTTCGTTACAGCGGGTTTTTTCGCCGGTTCGAACGCACTGCAGGAAATTCTCCATGTGGTTGGGCCACCGGGCGGCCTTGCTGGGGTCATATCGATAGACCAGCTCCGGGCCACGCCCGCCCATCGTCCAGGCCGGGCCATCTTTGTAGATCTCAAACCGGCTGGCATCCTGTCCGATGGAGTCGAACACCAACCTCGCATCCCTCCCGCAGAACTCCGGTGTCTGTTCCCGCTCGGAGTTCTGGATGCCTTCGAAGACGGTTGTACATCCCTGTTTTTCAAACTGAAAGACTGCGATCCAGGTATCCGGCACTTGGCGGTCATCCTTCCAAAAGGCAATCAGACCGGCGCACACGCAGGTATCGGGAATCCCGTACCCCAAAACGGATTGCACATAGTCCAGCTCATGGCTCAACAGATCCCCGGCTTGGCCGGTTCCGTAGGGCCAATAGCATCGCCAATGCCAGAAATGGCGTTCGTTGAATTCGATCTTCGGCGCAGGTCCCAGCCATTTCTGCCAGTCCAGGTCTTTGACAACCTGTTTGGGATCGGGCCTGTCGTACCAGTCGTAATAGCCGTACCATCGCCAGACGGGTGCTTCGAGTGGTTTGTTCTTATACCGGCCGGTCTTGACGAAGGTAACCGGCCCGAGCTTGCCTTCGCGGATCATCTTGCCGCCATCGGCCGAAGCTGGGAACTGCCGTCCCTGATGGCCCAGTTGCATGATGGTCTTGTTTTTTCGGATCACCTCGCGCATCCGCTTTGCCGCGGCGATGGACAGGGTCCAGCCCTTCTCACAATAGACGGCCTTGCCTGCGTTGGCAGCATCGACAAGCATCTGCTCGTGCCAGTGATCCGGTGTGGCAATAATGACGGCTTCGACCTTCGGATCAGCCAGCAGGTCCCGGTAATCCAGGTATGTCTTTACATCCGGATTGCCGGCCGCCTCCACGCCCCTCTTGAGATGCGGTTTATACACATCGCACACGGCCACTACCTTCGCCGAATCGGTTGCCCCGGTGTATTTGATCAGGTCCCACCCGCGCGTGCCGGTGCCGATATGCCCGACCCGGACCGGATCGGCGGTCGGCGATACGCCCCGCAGCACAGCTGGTGCCGCGATCATGGCCGATGCTCCTACGGCCGTTGCCCCAAGAAATGTTCGACGGCTGATGCCTCTGACTGAATTCATACCTGCCTCGCTTTCTAATCCTCGAATAATGCTGTTTTTACGGCCTCATCCTAATCGTGAAAAGCCATAATGATACTCCGAACTCGGGAAACGATGGATATAAACACGTCTCTTATACCACTCCACCTCGTATCCATCAATAGCCTAATCCTACAACGCCATTTTAGGTTGAAAAATGCAACAACGTATAGCAGATAAATCGATTCCCATCTTACGCAATTGCCTCCGCTTTTTCCTTATATGGCAACGG
>Ga0315287_10003564_pt1 | contig 15027 bp, 12 predicted proteins | sample YL17G11_0_MG_FD_205037 | JGI IMG/M metagenome (GOLD analysis project Ga0315287, IMG submission 205037) | Sediment microbial communities from Yellowstone Lake, YNP, Wyoming, USA - YL17G11_0 | ecosystem: Environmental > Aquatic > Freshwater > Lake > Sediment | place: USA: Wyoming | collected... | reverse complement strand
CCGACGTGCGCATGGTGCTCCTCAAGGATGCCGATGAGCGCGGCTTTGTGTTCTATACAAATTACGAGAGCCAAAAGGGCCAGGAAATTCTCGCTACCATGAAGGCGGCGGTGGTGTTCCACTGGAAGTCGCTGCGCCGCCAGGTAAGGGTGCGCGGTACTGTCGAACAGGTGTCGGATGCCGAGGCGGACGCCTATTTCGCTTCCAGGCCTAAGCAAAGCCAGATCGGGGCATGGGCGTCACAGCAGTCGCGGCCCCTGGAAGGGCGCTTTGCGCTGGAAACCTCAGTTGCGCTTTATGCTACAAAATATGCTTTAGGCTCAGTTCCGCGCCCGCCGCAGTGGTCCGGTTTTCGCATCCATCCGCTCGCCATCGAATTCTGGCATGACCGGCCGTTCCGTTTGCATGACCGCATAGTGTTCCGGAGGACCAGTCCCGATGGCGGTTGGACGAAAACACGGCTATACCCATAAACATGACTCAAGTCCTAGATTCCGAACGCAAGACCCTCATTCTCACCGGAGCCTCGCGTGGCATCGGGCATGCCACGGTGAAGCGCTTTTCCACCGCCGGGTGGCGGGTGATCTCCTGTTCACGCCACGCCTTCCCCGAGGACTGCCCATGGGACGCCGGACCTGATGACCACATCCAGGTGGATCTTGCCGATTCGGTCGACACCGCAAGGGCCATCCTGCTCATGAAGGGAAAATTACAAGCGCAAGGTTCCAAGCTCTTTGCCCTCGTCAACAATGCGGCGATCAGCCCGAAGAAACCGGGCGGTGGCCGCTTGAACACGATCGAGACCGAAGAGGCGGACTGGAAGACGGTTTTCCAGGTGAACTTTTTTGCGCCCATCATGCTGGCGCGCGGCCTCATCAACGAGCTTGAAGCGGCTAAGGGCGCGGTGGTGAATGTCACCTCCATTGCGGGCTCCCGCGTGCATCCCTTTGCCGGCGCGGCCTACTCCACTTCCAAGGCAGCCCTTGCCTCGCTGACGCGGGAAATGGCGGCAGACTTCGGACCCTTGGGCGTTCGTGTAAATTCCATTTCACCCGGCGAAATCGAAACCTCCATCCTCTCTCCTGGCACGGAAAAGATCATCCCGCAAATTCCGCAGCGCCGCCTGGGCCAGCCGGAAGAGGTGGCCAGGGCGATATATTTTCTGTGTACGGACAATTCCAGCTATGTAACCGGAGCCGAATTGCACATCAACGGCGGCCAGCATGTCTGATGACTCCAATTCCAAGCCATCGATCCGCACGCGCATTGTTCAGGCCGGGCACTTCATAGACAAGGAAACGGGCGCCGTCGTGCCCGCCATCCAGCCCTCCACCACCTTCGCCCGCCGGGAAAATTATGGCCTTGTTGGCAAGTACATCTATAGTCGCAATGGTTCGCCCACGGTGGATCATGCGGAAGGTCTGATCTGCGCGCTGGAAGAGGGTTTCGAGACGCGTTTATTTGCATCGGGCATGGGCGCTGCTACCGCTTTGATCGAAACTATGAAGACGGGAACTCGCATCACCGCCCCCACGGTCATGTATCACGGCGTGAAAACCTGGCTGCTGCGCCAGCAGGCCATGCGCGGCATTGACGTGGATTTCTTTGAGGCTAACAGTATCGACAGCTTGTCCAAGGCCGTGATCCCCGGCAAGACGGCGATGGTATGGGTGGAATCGCCCGTTAATCCCACCTGGGACGTGATCGACATTGCCGCCGCCGCCGATATCGCCCACGAGGCGGGCGCCATCCTCGTGGTGGATTCAACCTGCGCACCGCCGGTGATTTCGAAACCCCTTTTACTGGGTGCCGACATTTCCTTCCATTCCGCAACCAAGTACCTGAACGGCCATAGCGATGTCACAGCCGGCGTGCTGACGGCGCGCTTTGCGAGCATGCGCTGGGACGCTGTAAAGGAAGCCCAGGTGGGGCTTGGCGCTACTCTCGGCAGCTTTGAAGCCTACCTGCTTATCCGCGGGCTTCGCACGCTTTTCCTCAGGGTTGAGCAGGCATCGCGCAATGCCCTGGCCTTTGCCAAGCATTTCGAGAATCACAAAAGAATCCAGGCCGTTCTCTATCCCGGGCTTGAAAGCCACGCGCAGCACAAAATCGCCAGGAAGCAGATGATCGGTGGCTTTGGCGGAATGCTGTCCGTGTTGGTGAAGGGCGATGAGGCCAAAACCCGGGCCATTGCGGGCCGCCTGAAGGTCTTCACGCCCGCCACTTCTTTAGGCGGCGTTGAAAGCCTCGCCGAGCACCGTAAATCCGTGGAGGGCCCAAACTCCATCGTCCCGGAAAACCTTGTCCGCTTCTCCATGGGCATCGAGGACGTAGCGGACCTAATTGCAGATTTGGAACAGGCGCTGGTTTAGTAAATACTCCATTCTCCCCTTGAGGAAGAGGCCGGAGCAAAGCGGGGAGTGAGGAATACGCTTCAGCATAGTCACTCTTACCTGCAATAACCCGCTCATACTGCGCTTCGCGCCGCCTTCTCCATCGGGGCCAGAAGAGAGCAGGCCCTACCGCTTCATCGCATAAACCAGGAATTCCTTATTTCCATCACCGCCTTCAATCGATGACGGTTCAACGCCTCTTACAGTCCAGCCTTCTTCCTCGAGGAAGGCCACAATACCATCACACACCCTCGCGTGCTCGGCGGGATTGGTGACAACGCCGCTTCGACCGACGATATCGCGGCCCGCTTCAAACTGCGGCTTGATCAGTGCAATCAGAACAGTTCCCGGCTTCACCAGGTCGAGTGCCGACGGCAATGCCAGCTTCAAGGAAATGAAACTCACATCGCAAACGATGATGCCGATTTCATGGGTGAGATGTTCCGCAATGAGGTCGCGCGAATTGAGCCCTTCAATCGACGTAACCCTGTCGCGGGATTTGAGCCAGCCTACGAACTGGCCGTGGCCCACGTCGATGGCGATGACGTGAACCGTCCCCTGCTCCAGCAGAACTTGCGTGAAGCCGCCGGTGGAGGCGCCGATGTCGAGGCCGTTGAGGCCTGTGACATCAATTTTGAAATGCTTCAAGGCGTGTTTCAGCTTGAGTGCTCCGCGCGAAACATATTTCTGCGCTTCGTCTGCAATTTCAATATGGCAATCCTGCGCGGCCTGCTGGGCGGGCTTTACAGCAAGCGCTCCATCAACTCGCACCGTGCCCCGCAGCACAGCATCCCTGGCACGCGCGCGCGATGCATAGAAACCCCTCTTGATAAGCACTTCGTCAAGGCGAAGACGGGTCACTCAACATCCAGGGCTTCGGTGCCTGAAGGCTTGCCGTCCGATTTCAAGGTGATCTTTTCGATGCGGGCTTCGGCATCTCTCAACTGCTTTTCGCAATGTTTCTTGAGCGCTTCACCACGCGAATAGATGGCGATGGACTGTTCGAGGTCAACTTTGCCGGATTCAAGCCTTGCGACAATCTCTTCGAGCTGGGCCAGTGCCTTCTCGAAGGGTAGTTCGGCAATGTCCAGAAATTCACTCGTCATTCAAAACCATCCTCGTCATCGTCTTCATTATCCATTGCTTCGGTGCCGCGCATCAGCGCCTGAACGTGGATGGCAACGGAGGCCGCCAGTCCCTGCAAATCATAGCCGCCTTCGAGAACCGATACAACGCGCCCCTCGGCATGGGCATCTGCGGCACCCATGAGTTCCAGAGTTGCCCAGGCGAAGTCTTCCTCACCAAGTTGCAGGCTTCCCAAGGGATCGGCATGGTGGGCGTCAAAGCCTGCGGAGATCAGCACAAGGTCCGGCGCAAAATCGTCCAGGGCCGGAAGAATGATGGTGCGCATGGCATCCCTGAATTGCGCGCTTCCGTCACCAGCCCGCAACGGGGCATTGAAAATGTTGCCGACCCCGGTTTCACTGGCAGCCCCGGAACCCGGATAAAGCGGCATCTGGTGTGTGGAACCATAGAACAGGTTTGGGTCTGACCAGAAAATTTCCTGGGTACCGTTGCCATGGTGCACATCGAAGTCGACGACTGCGACGCGTTCGACGCTGTAACGTGCACGGGCATAGTGGGCGGCGATGGCCACCTGGTTGAACAGGCAGAAGCCCATGGGCCGGCGGGATTCCGCATGGTGACCCGGCGGCCGCAGGGCGCAGAAGGCGTTATCGGCGCGGCCTGTGAACACGGCATCAATGGCAGCAGTGGCCGCTCCAACGGCGCACAGGGCCGCTTTCAGAGAGCCCGCAGACATCACTGTATCGGGGTCCACATACTCAATGCCCTCGTCGGGTGCCATGGAAAGGATGTGGCGCAGGTGCTCTTCAGTATGAGCGCGAAGTATATCCTCTTCCTTGCCCAGGGGTGCCAGCTGCCGCTTGAGACCGGCAAAGTGAGGAGCCTCGAGGATCTTGTTGATCACCTTGATGCGATCCACCCGTTCGGGATGTCCGTCAGGTGTCAAATGGTTAAGCGAGGCGGGATGGCTGAGAAGAAGGGTATTCATTGCGCTCATTCGATGCAGGCTGGTTTCGGCAAAACCGTTCAATTTTGCCCCGACTTGCTCTATAGAGCCCCTGTGATGGATATTTCCAATGAAATATTATTGGGTGCCTCGGCACTTTTGGGGGGCGAACTGGTCGCCTTCCCCACCGAAACGGTTTACGGCCTCGGCGCTGATGCCACCAGTGACAAGGCGGTGGCACGACTCTATGCCGCCAAGGGAAGGCCAAGCTTCAACCCGTTAATTTCCCATGTGGCTGATGCAGGCGCTGCCTTTGTACTGGGAAGATTTCCTGATCAGGCCAAGGCGCTGGCCGCGAGGTTCTGGCCGGGGCCTCTCACTATTGTAGTTCCGCGCGCCGCAAACTGCCCGGTCTCACTGTTGGCTACCGCAGGGTTGTCCAGTCTCGCGTTGCGGGTTCCTGACCACGCGCTGACTTTGGAACTGTTGAGGGCGGTTCAACGGCCAGTTGTAGCCCCCAGTGCAAATCCTTCAGGTCGCATCAGCCCAACGACTGCAGAACACGTGCGCGCAGGTCTGGGTGACAAGCTTGCCGTTATCATCGATGGCGGGCCCTGCGAGATAGGGGTTGAGTCCTCGGTCGTCAGTTTTGTGGACCATCGCGCGAAGTTGTTGCGCCATGGCGGGTTGGCACGGGATGTGCTCGAGCAGGCGCTTGGACACAGGCTTGATGTGGAATTGGCGTCACAACAGCCCCACTCCCCCGGACAGATGGAAAGCCACTATGCGCCGCATGCGCAATTGAGGCTGAATGCAGAATTACCACAGGCGGGTGAAACCTTTCTGGGTTTTGGCAAGCATTGCCATGGCCCCTATACTCTGTCGAAGTCCGGTGATGTGGTTGAAGCTGCCGCTAACCTGTTTCGCCTGCTGCATGAGCTCGACGATAGGGATGCAGCCACAATTGCTGTGGCTCCCATTCCGAACGAAGGACTGGGTGAGGCGATCAATGACCGGTTGCGCCGTGCCGCAGCTCCGAGGCTTGTATGATGTCGCCTGACCTTCTCAACCAGTTCGCAAGTCTGGTGGGCAAGGCCAATGCCATTTGCAACCCGGCAGAAATGGTGGGCTACTTGCACGAGCAGCGTGACCTGTGGACGGGGAAATCGGCGATGGTGCTACGGCCAGCAAGCACTGTGGAAGTTGCCGCCATCATGAAGCTGGCAACAGCCACCCGAACACCCATCGTGCCACAATCCGGTAACACCGGCTTGGTGGGCGGCGGCGTACCATTCGAGGCGGGCAACGAGATTCTGCTTTCGCTTGACCGTATGACGAAGATCGTAGCCGTGGATGCCGCAGACAACACCATGACGGTTGAGGCTGGCGTCACATTGCAGGCGGTGCAGGACGCAGCAGATGCTGCGGGGCGGCTGTTTCCCTTGAGCCTTGCGTCACAGGGTTCGTGCCGGATTGGTGGCAATCTTTCCACCAATGCCGGCGGACTCAACGTGCTGGCCTACGGCAATGCGCGCGACCTATGCTTGGGGCTCGAAGTAGTGTTGCCCGACGGGCGCATCTGGAATGGCTTGCGCAAGCTTCGCAAGGATAATACGGGCTATGATCTCAAGAACTCCTTCATCGGCGCTGAAGGCACGTTGGGCATCATCACATCGGCCGTGCTCAAACTTTATCCGAAACCGCAGAGTCATGAGACCGGCTTTATCGCGGTGCCATCGCCGCAGGCGGCCGTGGATTTGTTGTCACTCATGCGTGAGATGAGTGGCAACCGGGTAGTCGCTTTTGAGCTGATGCCGCGCATCGGCATGGATTTCACCGTAAAACACATGGGCATTACCGATCCGTTGACGGAACGGCCCCCCTGGTATGCGCTCACCGAACTGGCTGATCCGCCCGAGGGTTGCCTTGAGAAAATTCTGGAAGTAGCCATGGAACGCGGCCTGGTAATGGACGCAACTCTCGCCCAATCGGAAAGTCAGCGGAAAGCCCTCTGGAACATTCGCGAAATGATGCCGGAATCCCAGAAGTATGAAGGCGGCTCCATCAAGCACGACGTGTCAGTTCCTGTATCGAAGATTCCGCAGTTCATCGCCGAGGCCACGCAGGCTGTAAAGAAATTTATGCCGACGGCGCGGGTCATGTCCTTCGGCCACATGGGAGACGGCAACATGCATTTCAACGTAACGCAGCCCATCGGCATGGACAAAAAACAATACCTTGAAAGCTGGGAAGGCATGAATGCCGCGGTTTTCGCAGTGGTACATGAACTGGGTGGCTCTATCAGTGCGGAACATGGCATCGGGCGACTGAAGATCGGCCACATGGCGAAGATAAAATCGTCTGTCGAACTTGGCATGATGCAGGATGTGAAACGGCTCTATGATCCCCTTAACATTATGAACCCCGGCAAGGTTATTCCCTTGTGAAGTGTCGCCCGATGGGCGACGCTTATGTGGAACAGTTGGTTGCCCTGTGGAAGGAGTACGGGCTCACACGCGCCTGGAACGATCCCTACAGGGACATTCAATTTGCGCGAAGTGGGTGTACATCGACCGTTCTGGCGGGCGAACAGGATGGAAAAATTGTTGCCTCTGTCATGGTAGGCCACGATGGGCACCGTGGTGGCCTATACTACCTTGCAGTCAGTGCTGTCTTGCAAGCTCGGGGACTTGGAAAGGCCATGTATGCGCAAGCCGTATCGTGGCTCGGACAACTGTGTGTGTGGAGAATCAACCTCATGGTACGCGCAGAGGACAAGGGCGTTGTGGGTTTCTATGAAAGCCTCGGTTATGAGGTCAATCGAGTCCTCAGTCTCGGCAAGTACATTGAATGAACTCCGGCAATCGCCGGCTCGCTCGGAGGCTATTATTCGTAGGTTTCCAAGTGCCACCACTTGGGCCGTCCACCCCGATAGGAATAGTAATTGGGCATCAATTCCCTGGCATTCGGCTTGTCAAAAGTGTCAAGCAGCATCGTGATCACTGACTTGTCGTCAACGGCACCAAGACTACTGCCGCAGCTCGGGCAAAATGCGCGACTGGAAAAGTCAGAGGAGCGATACAGCGAGGGGTTTCCAACCGCCCCAATCCATTGCGCCACGTGGCTTGGGAACTCCAGTCAATGCCCCGGTATGGCGCTGGCAAATCACGCATGAGCAAGTGTGTGATTTTTCTGCTGGGCCTGCAGCCTCAAAACGAATGACACCACACAGACATCCGCCTGTTTGTATCTTTTTACTCCTCGTTTCATGGCTCCGTGCACTACGAAATTGGGTTTGACTTCAGACATCAAAACATACTTAGCTGCGCCTTTGGCCGGCGTGGTGGCGCAGTCCACTGGGACAGGCCCCGCTGCCCTCCCACTCTACGCAGCTGGCCTTTTGGAACTAATCTGCAAGGGAAAGCCTGAATTGAGCCAAGTCAATGGATGGCTCTGGGACCACAGCCATATTTCCAAACCAAATATTTAAGGAGGATATGCTGATGAAGACACTTACACCTCTTTTCCTGTTAATCCTTTCGGTCACCATATCTCAATCAGTCTATGCGGCAGATGCTGCTGCGAGCCGTAAGCTAGCTGAACAATGGTGCGCAAGGTGCCACAATGTCGAGAAGGGTGCACCATTCAAGCTTCATCCCCCAAGTTTTGCATCCGTTGTTGTCTATCGACCTGCAGGCGATGTTTTTGGTAGAATTTTTGCCCCGCAACATGATATGCCCGACATCAAATGGGTGCTGCAGGAAGAGGTGATGGAAGACCTCACGACGTATATCTACTTCACTTGAAGCAAAGAGACCTTCCGCCTCCCACTGTTTGCAGCTAACCTTGCTGCCATGGGCATCTACGGCTCGCGCAGGAAACGGCATGCTGCTATCGCTGCTTAGGATGCAATTGATTGCCAAGGGCTGACAGGGCCATTCACTTCTTGGGATGCGCTGCTGTCCATTCCCGTGCTAGGCGTTGGGCTTCGGCGATTTGGGCGGGGGTCATTTTGGTGGCGGCTGCAGTTAAGCCATTCCCCAACTCCTCACCATTCTGCCAACCTCTCCAGATGGTATCCTACATTTTCCCTGATGGGTTCCAAGGCAAACCCTTCATCCGCAAGGAAATCGCCACGAATGACCATTGCATTCTGATAGATGGGCTGGTTGCTGGCCGCATCGTGAGCCAGCCAAGATCGCATGGAAAACCATTTGGTTTTGGACTGTAACATGCCCTCACATACCGTCCGTGCCGCTGCCATCAAATGGCGAGACTGACACGCTGGACGAAGCGCAAGAGCCGTTCGGGGCGAAGTTCCTATAATGGCAGGCATGGGTGACCGTCACTTCGTAAAGCGCTATTTCCACGTGGTGCCATACCCGTATATGACAGTGTCGGGTCATTCAGCAGCCAACTTTCCATCTGGGATGCAGATCCTGCGTGCAGCACGCCGTTGCCGCCAATGACGGCCGTCGCCTGACTAGAACTGGGAACCACGAATGTAAGAGCAACACTTGATACGAAGATACACAGTTTAGATGCTGGTGTTCAATGTGGAGGGTTGGCAGGTGAGAAATCCGCCAGTTCCCGGCTGCACCCCTCCGCATTCAACGTGGGCTCGTCAGGGTATGCCAGCTACGGACTCTTCACAATCTAGGTTCATGTGGGGAATGTCGGGTTGAATCAGAACGCCAATGATTTGCGAACTCCAATCTGAGTCATAACCCCATGGATTTGGTACTACTCATCAATATGTTAACCAAACGGCAAGAATCTCTTTGCTGATTCACAGTTGAGTAGCAGACGAACTTGTAATGCTTACGAATCCGCTAGGGAGTGAGATTCGTGAGCTCAAATGTAAGGATATTTACTGCTATTTCCGGGGCCAGCTTCACCCGCCGCATCGTGCTTCCGATGGCCGGAATGATCATCATTTCAATCTTGATGGTCGTGGGCTTCGTCCTGATAACTGCCGACGGCCAGAACCGGATTGCGGTGGAATCCTCGACGGCACTGGCCAAAACGGCCCTGCAGGTCAAGCAGCGTGAGATGGCGCGCAACCTCTCCGACTATGCGGTCTGGGACGACGCCTACAACAACCTCGTCAAGTCTTTCGATTATTCCTGGGCGTCAGCTGATGGCAACGTAGGCGCCAATATCTACAACAGCCTGGGCTATGACCTCGCCATCGTGATTTCTCCGCAGGGCGAGGCCGTCTATTCGGTTGTCGGCGGTGTTCCCCAGAGGGGATTTGGAGATGCCAAACTTCCCCGAAACATTATCGATTTTGCACGCGCGGTCACGGCGCGTCCGGAGCCGGAGGTTGAGCTGTTCAAATTCGGGCCCGACCTCATGCTGCTTGCGGCCACGGCAATCAAGTCTCCCTCGGACAACGACTCAACCGAACAGGCTAGCCAGCGCTCCACGCTGATCTTTGCCAAGAATCTCGATACCAAATTTCTTTCCAATATCAGCCGTGACTATCTCCTGCGCGACCTGAAGGTTATCCAGGACAATTCGACACCGGCAGTCGCATCGTTTCCCTTGGTGGGAGGCGACGGCAAGATCCTGGCACGCCTGGAATGGTCACCTGAATTGCCCGGCTACCAGCTCCTAAAGCTGATCCTGCCGCCACTTTCGGCGGCGGCGCTGATCCTTGCAGCCTTCGCCAAGCTGGTTGTCGGAAACGCACGCCGGTCAACCGAGGCGCTTGAGGAATCCGCCCATAAGGTCACGGCCTTCGCCCAGACACTGGAAGTGAGCGAGGAGCGTTTCCGCGACGTTGCAGAAGCATCTTCGGATTGGATATGGGAATGTGACAGTGAATTGAAACTGACTTATCTCTCAACCCGCTTTTCGCAGGTGACCGGGATTGCGGCAACCAACCTGCTGGGCAAGTCCATCGAGCAATTCTTCTTCAATGACTCCGAATCTGACGACTGGACGAAGCTTCTGGAGGATACCCACGCGAAGTCCTCCTTCCGTGACCTGCGCTGCTGCTATCGCGACTTGATTACCCACGTCCACATCTGCCGTCTGGCGGGCAGGCCGATTTGGGGGCCGGATCGTACCCTGATCGGCTACCGCGGCACTGCAACCGACATTACCGAAGAGGTTGAAGCGCAGAGCCGTGCCACGCACCTTGCACTACATGATTCGCTGACACAACTTCCCAACCGCGTCCTCTTCCAAGAACGCCTCGACCAGGCCTTGTTGCGGCAATGCCAGGACAATGCCCGGGTTGCCGTCCTGTGCCTGGATCTCGACCACTTCAAGGAGGTCAACGACACCCTCGGCCATGGTGCGGGTGATCTGCTCCTCAAGGAGCTCGCTCTTCGTCTCAAGTCCTGCGTTCGCACCACTGATACGGTGGCCCGCCTCGGCGGCGATGAGTTCGCCGTTATCCAGACAGGAGCTAACCAGCCACTCGAGGTCGAGGCCTTGAGCCGCCGGATCATGGGCGCCATGAAGGCGCCATTCCAGATTGATGGCCACGAACTCTATGTGGGCGTCAGCATCGGTGTTGCCCTTCCCGAGGGTGATCCCAACAAGCCCGAATGGCTGCTCAAGAGCGCTGACATTGCGCTTTACCGGGCAAAGCAGGCCGGCCGTGGCACGACGCGATTTTTCGAGTCACACATGGATACCGAACTGCAGGCTCGCAAGGCGTTGGAATACGACCTGCGACAGGCATTGCTGAAGAACGAGCTCGAGGTCTATTACCAGCCGCTCATCGACGTCAAATCCAATGAAGTCGTCGCCGTCGAAGCTTTGCTGCGCTGGCACCATCCCATCCGCGGCCTGGTGGCTCCAGGCGATTTCATTCAAATGGCAGAGGAAACGGGCCTCATTGTACCTATCGGTGAATGGGTGCTCAATACGGCGTGCAAGCAAATCCTCGAGTGGCCTAACCTGGGCGTGGCTGTAAACCTGTCGCCAATTCAGTTCAAGAACAGGGATATTGTCGAAACTGTCAAGGCTGTTCTGGTCAACACCGGTCTTGATCCCAACCGACTGGAGCTCGAGATTACCGAGAGCATTCTCATCAACGACCCGGAGGCTGCCCTGCGGACTCTCAATGCGCTCAAGAACATCGGCATCAAGATTTCCATGGATGATTTCGGGACGGGCTATTCGTCTCTCGGTTACCTGAATTCATTCCCGTTCGACAAGATCAAGATCGACCGTTCCTTCATTTCGACGATCTCGGACGAGGAGAAGTCCGCGGCAATCGTCAAGTCAGTGATCAGCCTTGGCCGCAGCCTCAGCATGAAGACAACCGCAGAAGGGGTCGAAACTGCCGACCAAGCATCATTCCTGAAACTGGAGGGGTGCACCCAGTTCCAGGGCTTCTTCTTCGGACAGCCCGTTCCAGCAGGGGAACTTGCCATCTTCCTCGAAAAAATATCAGAACCCGAGCAGGGCAAAGCCCCCGCGGCCGTCGCATAACCTACACAGCAAGCACAGCAAGATTGGATTTTACAAATGTTTGCAGAACGAGAAACCACTGCACGTGCCCAATTGTCGTCAGCACCGATCGAATACCTGAACAGGCTCAAGGCGGCTTTTCCAGCCTCGCTCGGTCATGAATCGGTGGCACCACCTGCCTATGAGAGTGTTACGCACGTCGTAGAGCAACTTCAGCCGTCGGAACCGGTTTTCTGCATCAATCCCCGGGAGCTTTGCGCCGCGACGAGGCAGTTTTCAAGCTTCCCCGGACGCATCCTCTACGCCGTCAAGTGCAACCCCAACCCGTTTGTCCTGAAAACCCTCTTTGATGCGGGCATCACAGACTTCGACGTGGCATCCCTCAACGAAATTCGCCTCATCGACGGTCTGTTCGGAAGGGCGGCAGGGCAGTTCTTCAACAATCCAGTCAAGTCGCGCCCCGCAATCAGGAGCGCAAGCTCTGACTTTGGCATCAGGTTCTTCACAGCAGATAGCATCGCGGAAGTCGACAAGATACTCAATGAAGCGGAATCGCCCCGTGACCTTCTCATCGCCGTAAGACTTTCGACAGCCGGCAAGGACGCCCGCTATGTCCTGTCGACCAAGTTCGGGGCTGAAGTGAATGAGGCGGTCATGCTGCTCCAATACATTCAAAGATCCGGGGCAAAGGCAGGGATCTCCTTCCATGTGGGATCCCAGTGCCTGTCCCCCCAGGCCTTCAGTAATGCCCTGGCCCAGGTCGGCAAGGTGGTACGAAAGGCGGGTGTTCCCATCAATGTTCTGAACGTCGGTGGTGGCTTTCCGGCTCCTTATCCGGGCGACAAGACACGCAATCTGGACTATTACTTGTCGCACATCATTCACGGCTGGCGCGACCTCAACTTGCCGCTGAATTGCCTGCTTCTCTGCGAGCCTGGCCGCGGTCTGGTGGCAACCGCTGGCACGGTCATTCTCCAGGTGATCAATCGTCACGATGGGGCGATTTTCGTCAATGACGGCGTCTTCGGAACCCTTCAGGAACTCGGGCACCCGAAGGAATCGAGACCAACGAAACTGCACCGTCGGGGCGGGAGCACATCCCAGCGCATGGCAAAATTCAAGGTCTATGGACCAACCTGTGACTCAAACGATGTGTTGGGCGCCCCGTTTACCTTGCCTGAAGACGTGCAGGAGGGAGACTGGATCGAGGTGGGAATGATGGGAGCCTACAGCCTGTCAATGCGCACTGCCTTTAACGGCTTCCACACCGACAACATTGTCGCGATCCAATAGTCGCCAATCGAGGGAACTGGACAATGTCGATGACTGCAAAAGGCCGTATCATTCCCTCTGTCATTGGAGCAGTTGGTGTCTCTCTCTGGGCCACGGAAACCACGCTGATAAATCTCGCACCCGGGATTCCGCCGCTGGAGATCGTGGCCCTCGCCTTCGGCTTTGCGGCCATGATGACTCCTTTAGTTTGGCTGTCCACGGGCGAGAACCCCTTTGACGCTTTCAAGTTGCCCAAGTGGGTGTGGCTGGTGATGGTTCTTTCGCTGGTCGGCTATCATTCCTGCATATATTTTGCGACGCAGCGAGCGCCGGCAGCACCTGCCGCCCTGCTGCAGGGAACAACACCCCTGTTGATCGTGTTGGGGTCGGCCTTTCTGCCCGGTGAACGGCTGCGGTGGTGGCACATGCTGGGTGCGGGGCTCGGCTTCTGTGGTGTTCTCTCCCTGATCAACGCCGGTGGTACTGAGGTACAGACCACTGGCAATGCCATTTTCTATCTCAGTTTGATTGGCATCGCGGCCGGACTCTGGGGACTGTACTCGGTCGTTACCCGTAGCCTCGCTGACGTCCCAACTTCATCCCTAGGCATGTTCTACGGTGCATCCGCCATACTTGCGATGCTTGCGCATCTCTGCCTTGAAAGCTGGGTCACGCCAACGCCTGGCGCCTGGCTGGTCGTCGCAGGTTTGGGTGTTTTCCCCATGGGGCTTGCCATCTATTTCTGGGATTATGGTGTCAAACGTGGTGACATCCAGGCTCTTGGCGTGTTTTCCTATGCTGAGCCCTTCATTGGCGCAGCTCTAGTTGCCTTGGTGACCGGTGCCGCCATCCGCCTGGATTTCCTGTGGTCAGGAGCCCTTGTCGTGGCCGGCGCCGTGGTCGCCAGTGCCAGCTTCTGGAAACAGGAAGAAGTGGCCAAGGCAAGTTCTGCTAACATAGAAAAATCGATCGCGGCAACCATCGCCAATTTGCCGGCATCCGAGATGGGCAGGGAACACCTTTCTGTCTTCGGCAGCGTGATTATGGATCGACTGGCGGGGATTGAGGCAAACCCCGGTGCGTTCCTCGATCGCGAGAATGATATTAAGGGCCTCGTCAGGGCTCTCAGGAAGACCATGACACTCCTCAACGTCATCTACAATAAGAACGAAGTCACCGCTGCTGCCACCACGCTAGACACTGGGACAGACAAGGCAGCGTGATCCTCGCTGTGAATCTGCTGCGAACTTTGACCCCACCTGATTTCGTGCATAAACTATTGAAGCATAAGGAGAAAGGAAGAATAATCCGTGACTTATTCGGCGTGCAATCTTGACCCCAGAGAAAACAGGAATAGGCTTTCTATAGCAATATTTTGGACCTAAACACCCTGGGGTCAAAGTTCGGCGCCGATTCACACCACATAGCGCGGTGGAAAGTCCGGTCTTTCCACGTACAGAAAATGTGATTCTGCTTCTTCCCTCGCCGTCTTGAAACTGTAAAGTCCGCACATGGAAGAATGTTAGCCTGGTGACCACCTCCCAACAATTGCCAAAACTTGGCGCTTCGGCCTGCGTCTGGAGGGGCGGAAAGGTCCTGCTCATCCAGCGCGCCAAGCCCCCCGTTGGCCTGTGGAGCCTACCAGGCGGGCACGTCGAATTTGGCGAATCGACACGGAACGCGGCCTCACGCGAGTTGCTGGAGGAAACCGGGGTGACTGCCGAACTGGTCCAACTCGTAGGACTATATGAAATCATTCGCGAAAAGCCCCGGCTCCATTATGCGATCGCCTGCTACTGCGGGTTGTGGGCAGGGGGTGAAACGGTGGCCGGCAGCGATGCCGTGGATGCCCGCTGGCTGTCGCCTTCCGAGCTCCACCCCCTTGATTTTGCTCCACAT